>Ga0075433_10004893_pt1 | contig 10484 bp, 7 predicted proteins | sample RhiMethybrSRZTD2_FD_75299 | JGI IMG/M metagenome (GOLD analysis project Ga0075433, IMG submission 75299) | Populus rhizosphere microbial communities from Tennessee, USA - Rhizosphere MetaG P. TD hybrid SRZTD2 | ecosystem: Host-associated > Plants > Roots > Rhizosphere > Soil | place: USA... | reverse complement strand
TCGAAGCCCGATCGATCAGGGGCGAGACGGCGATCGCCCCGAACAAGGCCAGCATTGCCGCCGAGATGAGAATCAGGTTCGCGAAACGGCGGCCGTTCATCGACGACATTGCAGCTCCGTGAGGCTGGAGGGCCATTTTCCGAACGCGTAGGGTACCATCTGGCCCCTCAGGATTCGAGGGCCCGGATTCAGCTTCCGCTTTACACGCCGGGAGTGCCGCGAGCGCTCATCTCCTCCGGAGGCTCGGAGGCGATGATCCTTTGCGCCAGGATGAGCTGCCGTGCTTCGGTGCGGAGCAAGGGCAGGCGGCTGGCGAAAAGACCCGCGCCGAGGACGCAAACGGCGCCTCCCACAGTCACCGTGATTGGGGCGCCCAGGCGGCTCGCGACCAGCCCGGCGAACAGCGCCCCGAAGGGCGCCATGCCCATGAACATCATGGAGTAAAGGGCCATGACGCGGCCGCGCAGGCGATCCGGGACCATCGACTGGAGGAGGGTATTCGTACAGGCCATTTGCAGCATCATGCAAAAGCCGGTGCCGACCAGCAGGGCCGCCGAAATCCAGAACCATCGCGACAGGGAGAACAGAAGCAGGCCGACGCCAAATCCAGCCGCCGCCGCGGCCGCCCAGGTACCGAGTCCTCTCGGTCCCGTCCGATGGGCGAGCGTCAGAGCGCCGCAGAGGGCGCCCAGGCCCGTGGCGCCCATCAGGATGCCGAGCCCTTTGGCGCCGCCATGCAGAATGGCATCGGCGAACACCGGCATCAGGACGGTGTAAGGCATCCCCACCAGGCTGACGAGACCCACCAGAAGCAGTAGAGCGCGGATGGGGCCGGTGCGGCGGGCATAGCGGAACCCTTCGATGATGCTCTCCAAGGCGGATACCGTTCGATCGGGCGTGCGCCGGGGGCCGAGCCGCATCATCATTAATCCGGCGATGACCGCGAGATAGCTCACCGCATTGGCGAAAAAGCACCAGCCTTCCCCGATCCATGCCACCAGAATGCCCGCGACCGCAGGCCCGATCACGCGCGCTCCATTGAACATGGAAGAGTTCAGCGCGATGGCGTTCATCAGGTCTTCCTTGCCCACCATCTCCACCAGGAAGGATTGCCTCGCCGGAATGTCGAACGCGTTCACCACTCCCAGCAGTGCCCCCATGACCGCGATATGCCACACCTGAATCCGTCCGGTCAGAGTCAAGACCGCCAGGATGGAAGCCAGAGCCATGGCCGAGATCTGGGTGGCGATGACGATGCGATGGCGGTTGTGCCGGTCGGCGAGTGTCCCTCCGATGGGAGCCAGGAGGAGGACCGGTATCTGCCCGGCGAAGGCCACCGTACCGAGCAGCACCGAGGAGCCGGTCAGCCGGTACACCAGCCAGGACTGTGCCACGGACTGCATCCAGGTGCCGATCAGGGAGATGAGCTGCCCGCTGAAGAAGAGCTGGAAATTGCGATGAGACAGCGCACGCAGCACGCTGGCGCCGCGCGCCGGCGCGGCGGTTCGAGAATTGGCTCGCGGTGGGGTATCGACGTCGGGCACGGTCTCCGGTACCGAAAGGGAGGCGATTCTAACCTGTCCCGCGCTCCGGCGTGCAAATGGGGAAGACCCCCGCGCAGCCACTGGCCCGGCATGCGCCGCGGGGCGGCTCGAGGGGTCAGGAATCGCTGCCTGCGAATTCGGGTAATCACCCGATGGTCGGAGACGACGGCTCCGGGTAATCTTCAAACGCTCAGGCACGGTCGCGCCTGATGCGACTGTCAGCATCCCGAGGATGGCCGTTTATCCAAAGAATGCTCGCGGTACGGCTGAGGAAATTGTCGAGAGACTGGCTTGAGAGGGCCGAGCATGAGCCAAGTGGAGCGCAAGAGATTGTTGAAGAGAATGACCGGCAAGCAAATCCGGGGGATGGCCGGCTCGCGTCGCAGCAGAGAACCAGAGGCGGCCTGGCAATTTCTGCAAAACCTGGTGCTGGTCGGGCTGATAAAACCCCGCAGCGAAGAGCTCAAGAGAATCATCCTTGCGTCACCGCCTACCGGACCCAGGACGCCCTGAAACTTCCGGGCGCGGGTCAGGCACCGTATCCGATTAAGTCCCGATTGGGGTGTCGTCGTAGCTCGTGAATTCACGGGCTCGCGCGCCCTCTTTCCATCCTCCCACCTTCCGGCGGCCGAACGAGGATAGAATCGGCCCTCGATCGGACCCCGCGCGGTCGCACCCGGGCGAGACCACCCTACTCGAGCATGCCCTCGGGCTGAAGCACCTCGCGAAGCATGAGAGGGCCACCCCATGCTCTCCGCCCCGGGAGAATCACGACAGCACACTGCAGGGCTGACGGCCGCGGCCCTGATCGCGTTCGCGGCGAATTCCATCCTTTGCCGGCTGGCACTGGGCTCGGCAGCTATCGACGCCGCCAGCTTCACCACTGTGCGCCTCGTGGCGGGGGCCATCGCCTTGGTGCTCGTCGGCTGGTTTCGCGGCGTTCCCGGCGCGCCCGGCGGCGGGAGCTGGGTCGAGGCGTTTCTACTCTTCGTCTACGCCGTCACGTTCTCCTTCGCGTACCGCAGTCTGAGCGCCGGCACGGGGGCGCTGATTCTCTTTTCCTCGGTGCAAATCACCATGATGGCGGCGGGACTTCGGGCAGGGGAGCGCCCCGCGCCGCGGGTCTGGGCGGGATGGCTGCTGGCTCTGGGAGGTTTGGTGGGATTAGTGCTTCCGGGGCTGACCGCGCCGTCTGCTTCCGGCGCCCTGCTCATGGGGTCGGCGGGGGTGGCCTGGGGTGTGTACTCCCTGCGGGGGCGCGAAGCCACCGATCCGGTGGCCGCGACGCGGGGCAATTTCATCCGGGCCGTCGCGCCGGCACTCTGCGTGAGCCTCATCGGCGCTTCTGCGATGCATGTCTCCCCCCGTGGAATCGCGCTTGCGGTCTTTTCGGGGGCTGCCGCCTCCGGCCTCGGCTATGTTCTCTGGTATGCCGCTTTGCGAGGGTTGAGGGCCACGCGCGCCGCGATCGTGCAGCTTGCGGTGCCGGCGCTCGTCGCGACGGCCGGAGTATTCCTGCTCGCTGAGCCGGCCTCGCTGCGTTTGCTCGTCTCGGGGACGGCCATCATGGGAGGAGTGGCGCTGGCCGTGCTCGGGCGCAGCAGAACTGAATTGCCGCGACCCGCAGAGTCGGCTTGACCTCGCTCCGATTTGCTCCTGGGGATGCCTCTGACGCGGGATCTATCCGCCTGGTACGCCACCCCCACACTCCTGACCCTGCTGGCTAACGGCGGGTGTGGCGCTTTATGCCTTCCGCGCCACTCAGGTGGGACGCCGGTCCACCCTACCCGCAGAACCTGCCGGGCAGCCCGCCCTGTAACAACCCCTTTTCCCGACATTGGAAGCGAAAATGCCAGAGAGCAGGATTGCGCGTCATCCCTTTTCAGATCAACTAAATGCGTGTCTCGTAGCGGTCAGTCGACTTTGACGCAGATGCGCGCTCCCCGATCGACCCGCGTCAGCAGAAGAGTGAGGTGGTTCTCCGACGCGTATTGATCGACCGCCTGACGCGCCCCTTTCCAGGTGCCGTAGTCGTCGACGATCAGGACCCCGCCGGGGGAGAGGCGAGAGAAGAGATGGGTCATCTCGTGGTAGGTGGAGCTGTAGAAGTCAGTGTCCAGGCGCAGCAGAGCGATGCGGGACGGGGCGATTCCCGGAATCGTGTCCTCGACTTTTCCCGGAACGAATACGGCCCGCTTCTCGGGAAAGCCGGTGGAGAGGAGGTTGCGCCGGACCTCCTCCAGGGGCGAGTAGGCCCAGTCGCTGACATCGTCCCGTTGGTGCCGGCGCCACTCTTCGCGCGCCGAGCTGCCGTGCAGGCTGACGTCCATCTCTCCCGGCTCGGCCATGCCTGAAAAAGTATCGTAGAGGTAGAGCGAGCGACTGTCGTCCGCATCCTGCGACAAGACCAGGGCGCAGAGCATCGACGAGCCGCCCTTCCACACCCCGCACTCCACGATGTCACCTGGAATTCCCCGCGCCACCACGTACTGCATGGCCTGGTAGAGGACGTACATCCGCTCGGTGCGCGTCATCGTGAACGGCTTGCACTTCTTGTAGAGCCCCCAGAATTCCGGCTCGACGTCGGCGAACCGCCGCCTCTTCCTGCGCTCGTGACGGAAGCGCCGCCATTTGCGATACAGCCCGATTCCCATTCCAGCGGCTCCCATGAAAAAGAACTGGCCCCCGGGGCGTCGGAAACTGAGCACCCACTCGCCGAGGATCGCCTTGCGCATCCTCTCCGGGCGCCGGCAGCATAGCGAAGTGGTTCAGCCGGTGTCCACCGTCGACCCAGGCTGCGAGAAGGCCCGGCTCCCGCACAAGGCGCACGGGACAGTCCGTTAATTGAAGCCAAGAGTTGCGTGTGGCCGGCACGCGGGGCCGCGAGGCAAAGTGGCGTTGACGCTGGCGCTGCACTCGCTCCCGCCGCGGGGTGGCCGCTGTCTCGTGGAATCAGATGCCGGCTGGCTGAGGATCGGGGTAGGCGGGCTCCCGAGGCGGCTCGGTGTCGCTGGCGAGTGCGTGCTTGCGTGCGACGAGCACATAGATCGAAGGAACGATGAACAGGGTGAAGGCGGTGCCGATGATCATGCCGGAGACGAGCATGATGCCGATGCTGTTGCGCGCTCCGGCCCCGGGGCCGGTGGCGAACACCAGCGGCAGGTGGCCGACGACCGTGGCGGCGGTCGTCATCAGGATCGGGCGCAACCGCGTGCCGGCCGCCTCGATGACCGCCTGCAGCTTGTCCAGCCCGGTTTCCTGGAGATGATTGGCGAACTGCACGATCAGGATGCCGTTTTTCGAGACCAGCCCGACCAAGGTGATGAGGCCCACCTGGCTGTAGATGTTCAGGGTCGTGAAACCCAGAAATGAGAAGAGGAGCGCGCCGGAGAGGGCCAGGGGGACCGAGCCCGCGAGGATGATGAAAGGATCGCGAAAGCTCTCGAATTGTGCCGCCAGCACCAAATAGATGAGGATCCCCGAAAGCAGGAAGGTCCCCATGAACTTGCTCCCCTCGGTACGCAGCTGGCGCGATTCACCCGCGTAGTCGAGGGTGAAGCCCTGGGGCAGGGACTTGCGGCCTTCCGTTTCCAGGAAGCTCAGCGCCTGATCCAGTGACACACCGCGAGAGAGGGCGCCCTGGATTCGGACGGCGTTGAGCTGCTGGAATCGCTTCAGCTCGCGCGGCTCCACCGTGGTCTTGAGCGTCGCGAAGGTCGACAGGGGAACGAGCTTCCCACCGGGTCCCTTCACGTGGATCCCCTCCAGCTGATCCGCGGTGAGACGCCGGTCCCGCTTCACCTGGGGGATGACTTTGTAGCTGCGGCCCTGGATGCTGAACCGATTGACGTAGTTCCCACCCAGCAAGGTCGACAGGTCCGACCCGGTCTCGCTCAAGTTGACGTTCAGGGAGCGCACCAGATCGCGATCCAGCACGACCTCCGTCTGCGGCTGATCGAATTTCACATCGGTGTCGGCGTACATGAACAAGCCGCTGGCATACGCTTTCTGAACCAGCTGGTCGGCGAACTCGGCAACCTGCGCCGGGTCGGCCGTCGAAGCGACCGCCAAATCCACCGGCAAGCCCCCTCCGCCCGGCAGGGGGGGCGGCGTCAGAGGAATGAAGCGGACCCCGGGGATCTTGGCGAGCGCCGCTGTGGCCTCCAGGCGGAGCTGCTCGGAGGTTTTCTTGCGCTCGCTCCAGGGTTTGGTGACCATCCCGCCGAAGCCTCCGGTGGGCGAAAGGATCTGAAACGTGTTAGCCGATTCCGGAAAGGACTTGAATACATCGTTCATCTTCCCTGCGAACAGTCGGGTCTGATCCAGGGTGGAATTCGCCGAGGACTGCACCAAGGCGAAGACCACGCCCTGGTCCTCGCCGGGAGCGAGCTCCTTCTTGGAGAAAAGGTAGAAAGGCGCCATGAGCGCCACCACCAGGACCCACAGCACCAGGACGACCGGGCGGAATGCCAGCGTTCCCGCGAGGAGGCGCGTGTAAAACTGGCGAAAGGCATCGAACCGGCGGTTGATGAACCCCGCGAAGCCTCGTTCCGTGTCGGCGGCTTTGAGCAGCTTCGAGCCCATCATGGGCGACAGCGTCAGGGCGACGACGCCGGAGACGATGACCGCCCCGGCAAGGGTGAATGCGAACTCGCGGAAGAGGGCTCCGGTGAGCCCGCCCTGGATACCGATGGGAGCGTAAACCGCCGCCAGGGTGATGGTCATGGCGATGATCGGTCCGACCAGCTCCCGGGCGGCCTTCAGGGCCGCCTGCAGGGGGGTGTCGCCCAGATGCAGGTGCCGCTCGACGTTTTCCACCATGACGATCGCATCGTCCACCACCAGGCCCACCGACAGCACGATGGCGAGCAGCGTGAGCAGGTTGATGGTGAAACCCGCCACGAACATGAGAAACACCGCGCCGATGAGGGAGATCGGAATGGCGACGACGGGGATGAGCACGGCCCGGAACGACCCGAGAAAAAGAAAAATAACGATGATGACGATGAGGAGGGTCTCTCCGAGAGTCTTCAGAACCTCGTCGATGGCGTTTTCGATGTACAGGGTCGAGTCGTACGGGACGCCCAGCTTGATGCCGGCCGGCAGCTGGGCCCGGATGTCCGGCAAGGCCGCGCGCACCTCGCGGATCACATCCAGAGAGTTGGCGGTAGGGAGGACCCAGATTCCCATGAATGTGGCGGTCTGCCCGCCGAAGCGGACATCCTCTTCGTAATTCTCGGCGCCCAGGACGACATCGGCGACCTCGCCGAGCCGGACGACTGCGCCGTTCTCCTCCTTGATGACCAGCTGCCGGAACTCCTCGGGGGTCTTCAGGTCGGTGTTGGCGACGAGATTCACCGACACCATCGATCCCTTGGTGCGTCCCAGAGCCGACAGATAGTTGTTCTTGGCCAGCGCGTCGCGCACGTCGGAAGGTGATATCTGCAGCGACGCCATGCGATCCGGCTTCAGCCAGATACGCATGGCGAAAGTACGTCCCCCCAGGATGTCGGCGCGCTGCACACCGCTGATGGCGCTGAGCTTGGGTTGGACCACGCGCGTGAGGTAATCGGTGATCTGATTCTGGTCGAGGTTCTCGGAGGAGAACCCGATGTACATGCCGGCGAACTCGGTGTCCGCCGTCTGGATTTCGATGACCGGGGCCTGGGCCTCAGGAGGCAGGTCGTTGCGGACCTGGGACACCTTCGTCTGAATCTGGGTCAGCGCGGCGTTGGTATCGTAGTTGAGCTTCAGGTGGACCGTGATGCTGCTCACGCCCTGGGCGCTGGAGGACTCGAGGAAGTCGATGCCGTCGGCGCTGGCGATGACCCGCTCCAGCGGCGTGGTGATGAAGCCCCGCACCAGGTCGGCGTTGGCGCCGACATAAGCGGTGCTGACCTGGATGACGGCGATGTCGCTGCGCGGATACTGCCGCACCGTGAGCGTGCGAATGGCCTGGAGGCCCGCGATGAGAACGATGAGGTTGACGACCACCGCCAGCACGGGCCGGCGGATGAATAGATCGGTGATCGACATCAACTGTCCTCGGGCTTGGGTGAGGGATTGTTGCCGGGTTGGATTTCGTTGTTGACGAGGACCGCAGCCCCGTTGCGCAGCTTGAAGACCCCCGAGGTGACCACTTCCTCGCCTGCCTTGACCCCTGTGAGCACGGCGATTTGATCTCCCCGCTCACTCCCGAGCTTGACGAATTGCTGGCGGACGCCGCGATAAGTTCCGCCTTTGGGGCCCTTGACATCTTCCACGATGAACACGGAATTTCCGTACGGAGCGTAGCGGACCGCGGAGGCGGGCAGCGTGACCACGCTCTCCTGTGCCGGAAGGACGACATTGACCTTGACGAACATCCCCGGGTGCAGCCGGCCCTGGCCGTTGGCCAGGGTGGCCTGGACGTGCACATTGCGGGTGGCCGAGTCCACCAGGGAGTCGATGGCCGAAATCTTGCCCTCGGCGGCGGCGCCGGCCTCGCCCTCCGGGAACACCCGGACCGACTGCTTCACCGCGACATGACCGAGGTTTTCCTGCGGCATGCCGAAGTCCACGTGAATGGGATCCAGCGATTGCAGCGGCACGATCGGATCCCCGCCCTGCAGATACTGGCCGAGGTTGACGAGGCGGATACCGAGAATTCCCGTGAAGGGAGCCTTGATCACTTTGCGCTGGATGGTCGCGCGGATCTCGCCCACCCGGGCTGCGGCCTGCTTCGCCTCGGCCACGGCCCGATCGTACTCCGCCTGCGAGGTGATGCCCTGATCGAGCAGTCCACGGCTCCGCGCCAGGTTCAGCTCATCAAGGTCCCGCTGCGCCTCGGCGGCCGTGAGCTGCGCCTCTTCCTGGCGAGTGTCGAGCTTCAGCAGGACTTCGCCCGAGCGCACTGCCCGGCCGGACTCGAAGCGGATTTGCTCCACCACTCCCGGCAGATCGGCGGTCACCGTGACCCCGTTGATGGCGGAAACTGTCCCGATGGAGCCCAGAGTCTGCTCCCACGGCTCCTGTTTGGCGACGATGGTGGTGACGGCCTCCGGAGGAGGCTGGTAGGACGCTGATTGTGAAGTGGCGGCCTGGATCTGACGGTATTTGAAAAAGGCGATGGCCGAAACGAAAATCGCCACTCCCAGGAGCATGAGAATCATCCGTTTTGCCATGGCAACGTGCCTCCGCGGTGCATCCGCCGAAGTGCGGTAGCTTTTCCCGGTTATCAGGGACAGCTTCGGCGGCTCCTATCCAAACTCCAAATGCCGACCGGAATTCCATGGAAGGGCATCATTTTACAACGCCTCGGCCGCTTTGGCTCCAGCCGCGGAAAGAAAATTCAACGCCCCGGCCCAGGCGTCCGACCGCGGGGCCTCGGGACAGCGTCAGTGCCCTTTGATGAGTGCGCCACCGGAGCCGGTTTTGACCTGGTTTCCAGGGCCAAAACCGGTGAATGCAATCCGCACGAAGAATCGGATAGGATTTGCCGGCCTGGGGGCAGGGGATCTCGGGCAAATAGGTCGTCGAATCGGGTTACTCCGACAAAAGGGCATGGGAGGCTGGCTCGAATGCACCGATCCGGCTGCGCGGGACTTCCATCTGCGGACCAGGCAAGCCGGAGAACTCGAGTGGCTTTGCGTTGGATGGTTGGAATCCTGGCTGTTCTCTGGGCGGGGTCTCCCCTAATCGCAGATCCGAAGACCGACGTTATCGTCCTCAGGAATGGCGATCGGATTACCGGCGAAATCAAGAGCGTCGAGGCGGCAATTCTCACGTTCAGCACCGACGCGGCCGGCAGTCTCTCCGTCGAGTGGGTCGAGGTCGTGAGCCTCAAGAGCGTTTCCAATTTCCAGCTGGAGATGGTGAGCGGCGATCGGTACTTCGGATCCCTCGAGCCCGGGGACAGTGACGGCGAGCTGAGAATCGTCGACGGGTCGGAGGTCCAAACCGTCAAGCTGGCGGACGTGGTGGGCATCGCGTTGATCGAGCATGGATTCTGGCAGAGGCTCGACGGCTCGGTGGACGCCGGGCTCAGCTTCACTCAGAGCAACCAGGCGATTCAGTACAGCTTCAGCGCCGATGTCAGGAATCGCACGCTCAAGCGGCTGAGCACTCTGCAAATCAATTCCATCTACAATAACCAGGAAGGTGGCGACGCATCCAGCCAGCACTATTCCAGCTTCAGACAGACTCAATTCATGAAAAAGAAGCGCAACATCTTCTGGCTGGTCGAGCTGCAATCCAACCCGGATCAAGGCTTCAGCCTGCGAGAGGACCTGGGAGGAGGGGTCGGCAGGGCCTTCGTTCACACCAATCACGAGTTGTTCAATTTCAGCGGCGGTCTGGTCTACGACCGGGAACAGGTGACCGGATCCGACGAGGTGGACAACAGCGCCGAGGTGTTGCTCGGGCTGGAATACGGCAGCTTCCGATACGCGGGAAACACACGCGTCATCACGCTCAGCCTCAACACTTTCACGAACGTGACTGACACGCCCCGCCTGCGGGTCCAGCTCAACTTCAAGACCAATTGGGAAATCGTCAACAATTTCAATTTCGGCTTCAGCATCCTGGAGAGCTACGACTCTTCGCCTCCCACCGACGACGCGGCGGAAAACGACCTGAGCCTGGTGACCTCCATCGGATACTCCTTCTAGGCGTCTCGTGCCTGCCGCCTGAGGGTCCACCTCTCGTCCTGCCCCGGAAGACGGCTCGACGATGAGGGGCGGGGACAGGTCACGCGAGGGATCTCTCCCAACGGGCCTTCGAGCTCGAATCCTCACTCCCGAAGGGGCTCGCCGAAGCCTCCAATCGCAGCCTTTCGGGAAATTCTTCCCGTTTATCCAATGTTGCTTTCGCCATGCAAGGAGGTTATCCAGCGAGCGTGACCGGTGTCCATCTCCCGTAATCCTAATCGGGAAAATCGAGGCTCTTGGTGACTAACGTCAC
>Ga0075433_10004891_pt1 | contig 10485 bp, 8 predicted proteins | sample RhiMethybrSRZTD2_FD_75299 | JGI IMG/M metagenome (GOLD analysis project Ga0075433, IMG submission 75299) | Populus rhizosphere microbial communities from Tennessee, USA - Rhizosphere MetaG P. TD hybrid SRZTD2 | ecosystem: Host-associated > Plants > Roots > Rhizosphere > Soil | place: USA... | reverse complement strand
TCGACAACGCCTTCCTCGAAGTCGCGCAAAACCCGCTTTCGACCTTCTCCATCGACGTCGACACCGCCTCCTACTCGAACGTGCGCCGCTTCCTGGGCGAGGGCCGGCTGCCGCCCAAGGACGCGGTCCGGATCGAGGAGCTGATCAACTATTTCTCCTTCAACTACCCCGACCCGCGCGACGGCCGGCCGTTCTCCGTCACGACGGCGATTGGCGATTGTCCGTGGAACCCGAAGCATCGCCTGGCGCTGGTGGGCCTTCAGGCGAAGCGCATCGACGCGACACACATCCCGCCGCGCAATCTCGTCTTCCTGATCGACGTATCGGGCTCGATGATCGATCCGCGCAAGCTGCCGCTGGTCAAAGCCTCTCTGGCAATGCTGGCGCCGAATCTCACCGACAAGGATCGCGTCGCGATGGTCGTCTATGCCGGCAACACCGGCCTGGTCCTGCCGTCGACGTCCGGCGGCGACACGGCCACGATTCTCGACGCGCTGCGGCGCCTCGAAGGCGGCGGATCCACCAACGGCGGCGCCGGCCTGATGCTCGCCTACAAGGTGGCCCAGGACCACTTCATCAAGGGCGGCGTGAACCGCGTCATCCTGGCCACCGACGGCGACTTCAATGTCGGCGTCACCGATCAGGGATCGCTGCTGCGCCTCGTCGAGGAGAAGCGCGCGAGCGGCGTCGCGCTGTCGGTGCTGGGGTACGGGATGGGGAACGTCAAGGATTCGACGATGGTCAAGCTCGCCGACGCCGGCAACGGGAACTACGCCTACATCGACTCGCTTGCCGAGGCGCAGAAAGTTCTCGTCGAGCAGGCCGGTGGAACTCTGGTGACCGTGGCCAAAGACGTCAAGCTTCAGATCGAATTCAATCCGCGCGTTGTTGGTGCTTACCGTCTGATCGGGTATGAGAAGCGAATTCTCCAGGCGCAGGATTTCAACAACGACCGGAAGGACGCGGGAGAGATCGGCGCGGGTCATTCGGTGACCGCGTTGTTCGAACTGATCCCGGCCGGCCAGCCGATGGAAGGCGTGTCGATCGATCCGCTGAAGTATCAGATGACTCAGGTCGCAACGACTGCGCCGCGCGGCGAAGCGATGACCGTCAAGATCCGTTACAAGGCGCCGGATGGCGACGTCAGCTCGCTGATGACGACGGCCGTCGCCGATCGGACGCAGTCGATTCCGGAGCTGGGGTTCGCCGCGGCCGTGGTCGAATTCGGCATGCTGCTCCGCGACAGCGAGTTCAAGGGCGCCTCGTCGTTCAGCGAGGCGCTCGCGCTCGCCCAGCGGTTCAAAGGCGACGATCCGCACGGCCATCGCGCCGAGTTCATCCGGCTGATTGGCGCGGCCGAAGGCGTCACCCGCGTGGCGAAATCGAGCCAGTAGCCACGACGTATCGCGCCAGCGCGTCCTGCCACGACGGCATATCGATGCCGGCGTCTCGAAGCTTGGCGTTGGAAAGCACGCAATACAACGGCCGGGCGGCGCGAAGCTGCAGGTCCGACATGCGCACGGGAGTCAGGCGCGGCTCGAGGCCCGTGAGCCGCGCAAGCTCCTGCGCGAAGTCGAGCCAGGTGCACGAACCGGAATTGACGCAGTGGTACAGGCCCACCGGCGCGGAGGACTCCAGGAGCCGCCGCGTCGCGTGGGCGGCGTCGATCACGTAGGTTGGCGAGATCGTGCGATCGATGAAGACAGACGGCGATTGGCCCGCCAGCAACGCCTTGTGGATGGCGGCGACGCTGCCCTTCGGCTCGGGTCCCGTCGCCGCGCTTCCGAACAGGCTTTCGACCCGCAGGACATAGGCGCGCGGCGTCTCGAGCGCAAACCATTCGCCGAGCAGCTTGGACGCCGCGTACGCGCTCCGCGGATTCGGCCGATCCTGCTCCGTATACGGCGCCGACGCCGTGCCGTCGAAGACGAAATCGGTGCTGAAGTGCACGAGCGCAGCACCATGGGTCTCGGCCGCGCGCGCCAGCGACCGGACGGCCAGCCCGTTGACGTTGAGCGCGGTGACCGGTTCATCCTCCGCGGCGTCGACGTTGGTGTAGGCGCTTGCATTGACGATGGCGTCGGGACGCACCCGCGCCATGGCCGCGGCGACCGCCGCGTCGTCGGTGCTATCGAGGTCAGCCCTCGTGAAGGTGATGGTCTCGTGAGCGGCGCCGCAGGCTTCGGCGACCGCGGCGCCCAGCTGCCCGCGTGCGCCGACCACCGCTATCCGCATGTCAGGCGGCCTTCGCGGCATCGCCGGCCGCGAACGCCTTCATCTTCGCGTCGTCGAAAACGCCTTCCCATCGAGCGACGACCACCGTGGAAATGCAGTTGCCCATGACGTTCACGGCCGTCCGCCCCATGTCGAGGATCTGGTCGATGCCGAGGAGGATGGCGGCGCCCTCGAGCGGAAGGCCGAACTGTGTGAGCGTCGCCGTAAGGACGACCAGCGCGGCGCGGGGCACGCCCGCCACACCCTTGCTGGTGAGCATAAGCGTCAGCATCATGACGAGCTGCTGGCCGAGGGTCATCGGCACGCCAGCGAGCTGAGCGACGAAGACACTGGCCAGTGAGAGGTACAACGTCGTGCCGTCGAGATTGAAGCTGTAACCGGTCGGCAGCACGAACCCCACGATGTTCTTCGGCACGCCGAAGCGTTCCATCACCTCGAGAGACTTCGGCAGCGCGGCCTCCGAGCTCGCGGTGGTGAACGCGATGAGGAACGGTTCACGAATCGCCTTGACGAAGGTGAGGAACGGGACACGGATCAGGTACGAGACCCCGCCCAGCACAATCAGCACGAAGATCGCCAGACCGAGATACATCAGCGCGATCAGCTTGCCGAGGGTGAACAGAATCGCCAGACCTTTGCCGCCGACCGTGGCCGCAATCGCGGCGAAGACGCCGATCGGCGCAAACGCCATGACGTAGCCGGTGAACTTGAACATGATGGCGGCGGTGCTTTCGAGGACGTCGAGCACCGGCTGCCCCTTCGGGCCGATGGCGGCGAGGGCGACGCCGAAGAACGTGGAGAAGACGACCAGCTGGAGGATGTCGCCGCGCGCCATCGAGTCCACAACCGACGTGGGAAACAGATGGAGAAAGATATCCCAGGCGTGCTGCTGGTTCTGCGCCATCGCCGCCGCCGCCTTGGTATCGGCGCCGATGGGCATGGCGAGTCCGGCCCCGGGTTGGAAGATGTTGACCAGCGCAAGCCCGAGGAAAAGCGCGATGGTCGTGGCGACCTCGAAGTACACGATCGCCTTCAGCCCGATGCGCCCCATCGACTTCAAGTCGCCGGTGCCGGCGATACCGACCACCAGCGTCGCGAAGAGTAGCGGCGCGATGATCATCTTGATCATCCGGAGAAAAGCGTCGGCCAGCGGCTTGATGGCGACACCAAAGCCGGGCCAGAAATAGCCGACGAGGATGCCCAGCACGAGGCCGATGAAGATCTGGGTTGTGATGCCCGGCAGCCGCCGCCTCGACGCCGGGGAGTGGACGGGCAGCTCGGTCCGAATCACCGCACCGCCCCGAGGTTCTTCTGCACGAATGATGCGACGGCATTCACGACGTATTCCTGCTGGTCGGCGGAGAGCTCGCCGTAGACAGGAATCGCCAGGCTCTCTGCGGCGGCTCTCTCGGCGTTCGGAAACTCGCCACGACGATAGCCCAGGTGCGCGAAGCAGGGCTGCATGTGAAACGGCACGGGATAATAGATCTCGTTTCCGATGCCGGCAGCATCCAGGTGCTTCTTCAGCGCATCGCGTTCCGGTGTGCAGATCACGAATTGATTGAAGATGTGCTGCCGGTCCGGCGGCACCTGAGGCAACCGGACGAGCTGGTCGAGGCCGGCCGCCGAAAAGAGCTGCAGATACCGAGCGGCGTTCGCCCGGCGCCCCTCGGTCCACCCCGCCAGGTGCGGCGCTTTGACGCGCAGCACGGCCGCCTGAAGCGCGTCCATGCGGAAGTTCGCGCCGACGAGATGATGGTAGTACTTCGGCTCCATCCCGTGCGTCCGGAGCAGACGCGCCTGCTTCGCCAAGCGGTCGTCGTTGGTCACGAGAAGGCCTGCGTCACCGAACGCGCCGAGGTTCTTGCTCGGAAAGAACGAAAAGCATCCGAAGGCGCCGATGGTACCGACGGCGCGCGATTTGTACGTCGAGCCGATCGCCTGGGCGGCGTCCTCGACGACCGGGATGCCGGCCCGGTCGGCGACCGCCATGATCGGATCGAGATCGGCACTCAACCCGAACAGGTGGACGGGAATGATGGCCTTCGTTCGCAGAGTGATGGCGGCCGCAGCCTGAGCTGCGTCGATATTGAACGTCATCGGATCGATGTCGACCATCACCGGCCGGGCGCCCACGCGTTCGACCGCGCCGGCAGTGGCAAAGAACGAATAGGTCGGCGTGATGACTTCGTCGCCGGCCTTGATGCCGAGCGCCATCAGCGCGAGGAGGAGCGCATCGGTGCCGGACGAGACGGCAATCGAGTGCTTGACGCCGATGAGCGCGCTCAACTCACGCTCGAGGCCGTCGACCTCCGGCCCCATGATGAAGCGCTGACTGTCGCAGACACGCGTAATGGCCGCGAGGATTTCGTCACGCAGCGGCCGGTACTGTGCCTGCAGGTCGAGTAGCGGCACGTTCATTCGACTATTGTATCCGCTCCCGCCTTCGCGCTTCGCGCTACGGCGCGGCAAGCGCAGCATCAATTTCAGCGCCGCGACTTCATGGCGGCGCGGGTTTCGCGATCGGCCTCGCGGCGTTTGATGGTCTCGCGCTTGTCGTAATCCTTCTTGCCCTTGGCCAGGCTGACCGCCACCTTCACGCGTCCGTTCTTGAAATACAGTCTGACCGGCACGAGCGTCATGCCCTTCTCGACGGTCTTGCCGATCAACTTCTTGATCTCGGAACGATGGAGCAGGAGCTTCCGCCGACGCAGCGGCTCGTGATCGGCGTAGCCACGGTGGCTGTAGGGGCTGATGTTGACGTTGTAGAGAAAGACCTCTCCGTCCTCGACGCGCGCGAAACTGTCCCGCAGGTTGACGCGGCCTTCGCGGATCGCCTTCACCTCAGTGCCGAGGAGCACCAGCCCCGCCTCGAACGTCTCCATCAGATGGAAATCGTGGAACGCCTTGCGGTTTTCGGCGACGCTCGACTGCGCTTTTTCGCGCTCCGTTTTTTCAGCCATCGCTCACGACGCCCGTGCGAGTCGCGCGGCAAGCAGTACCGCGGCGATCATGCTTTGCGGATCGGCGACGCCCTTGCCCGCGATATCGAACGCCGTGCCGTGGTCGACCGACGTCCGCACGATCGGAAGGCCAAGCGTGACGTTGACGGCCTGCCCGAACGCAAGCAACTTCACCGGAATCAATCCCTGGTCGTGATAGCACGCGATGACCACATCGAATGCGCCGCGATGGGCGCGGACGAACACGGTATCCGCAGGAAATGGGCCGGTGACCTCGATGCCCCGGGCCCGACACGCCTCGATCGCCGGCGTGATGACTTCCATGTCTTCGCGGCCGAACAAGCCATGCTCGCCGGCATGAGGATTGAGCCCGGCGACGGCAATCCGCGGCTGTATCTTTTCGAAGCGCGGCAGCTCACGCGCGGTCAGCGCAATCGTCTTTTCCATCACAGACTGCGTCAGCAGGCGCGGGACATCCGCCAACGCGACGTGAACTGTCGCCAGGACGACGCGCAGCGGTTCCGAATGGAACATCATCGCGACGTGAGATGCTCCGGTCAGGTGTGCCAGGAGATCCGTATGTCCGCTCCACGGAAGACCGGCGAGCCGAAACGCCTCCTTGTTGACAGGTGCCGTCGCAATCGCCTGGACGTCGCCGTTCCTCGCATCGTCCACGGCGCGCACGATGATGTCGTAGGCCGCTCGTCCGGCTTCGGCGCTCAGCACGCCGGGTGTGAATCGAGCGTTGCCGGGCGGCGAATAGATGATCGGCTCGCATACCGCGAGCACCCGTGAGTCGGCCGCCGCGAGCGCGGCAACTTCGGGCCCGATCCCCGCGGGATCGCCTGCGGTGATCGCCACGCGCGGCTTCATTCTAGTGACCGCAGCTTCCGCAACCCCCAGAGCCACAGCCTCCAGAGCCGCAGCCGCCGGAACCACACCCCGAAGGATTGTCGCAGCCGCCCTCGCTGCCGCAGCCGCCGCGCTGAACGCCCTTGGCGTTGGGCAGTTCGTAGCGAAGACAGCACTTCAGCCGCCCGCACAGGCCCGAGAGCTTGGAGGGGTTGAGGCTCAGCTCCTGCTGCTTCGCCATCTTGATCGACACCGGCTCGAACGTCTGCAGGAACGTCGTGCAGCAGAGCGGACGGCCGCACGTGCCGTAGCCGCCGTACATCTTCGCCTCGTCTCGGACACCGATCTGACGCATCTCGATGCGCGTCCGGAACTCTGACGCCAGCTCCCGCACCAGCTCGCGGAAATCGACGCGGCCGTCGGCTGTGAAGTAGAAGACCAGTTTGGAACCGTCGAACGCCTGCTCGACCCGCGTCAGCTTCATGCCGAGGCCGCGTTCGCGGATTTTGAGCAGCGCGATGCGAGAGGCTTCCTGCTCGCGGTGCTGGTGCTTCAACCTCGCGATCACATCCTCGCGCGACGCCAGGCGCACAACGCGCTGCGGCGAATCGGCCGCCGGCCGGCGCTTGTCGTCGAGCTGCGGAATGCGGCGAACCACGGTGCCCACGGCGGTTCCACCGTCGGTCTGCACGATGACGCGGTCGCCCGGCTGCGGCACGGCGTCAGACCCCAGATCCCCTGGGAGAAACGTCTGCGAGCGGCCGACCGGCGTCAGCTTGACGGCGACGAGCGGGCCCGGACGCGGCGCGCTCATAGCTGCAGCACCAGCCAATCGGCCACGACCTTGACGCCCGAGTTGCGATCGAGCGCTTCCAGGGCACGGTCGATGGCCGAAAACGCCGCCAGCGCGCGGTCGCCTTTGAACGACGGCACCAGCCGCTCGAGCGCGGGCTTCGCGTCGGGGTTCGCGAGCGCGGCCGCATCGGCGCCGGTCGCCAGCACCTCGACGTCGCGCAGGAGCGACGCCATGGCTTTCAGATGCGCCGACAGCTGATCGCGATCGGCCGCACCGCCCTGGCCGGTCTTCGCGAGCAGTTCCTTCGCGCCCTCGAGGCGGCGGCCGGGATCGGTCGTCGTCGACGCGTGCACGAGCACGCTCTGCGCGATCTCGCGCGCATCGACGTCGATCTCTTCCCCCCCAGGCTCCGTGAACAGCAGCCTGATGCATCGCGAACGGACCGTCGGCAGCAACCTGTCCGGGCGTGTCGTCACCAGGATGAAGACGGAGAGCGACGGGGGTTCCTCGAGCGTCTTCAGCAGCGCGTTCTGAGCAGGCGCCATCAGCGCGTCCGCCTCGTCGATGATCACCGCACGGCGGCGCCCTTCGAACGGGCGGTACGCCGCGCGCTCCACGACTTCCCGGATCTGATCGATTTTGATCGCGCCGGTGTCGCCGGGCTCGACGATCACGACGTCCGGATGCACGCCGCGCTGGATGCGCAGGCACGAGGCGCAGACGCCGCATGCATCGGTCATCTGCTGGCCGCTGACGTCGGTGACCTGGCGAAGATCGAGACAGTTGAGGGTTTGGGCAACGGCGAGCGCCGTCTGACGTTTCGTGGCGCCAGCGGGGCCGGTAAAGAGCAGGCTCGGCGGCAGCGTCCCGCCCGCGATGGATCGGGCGAGCAATTCGACCAGACGCTGGTGGCCGGTAATGTCGCGAAGCGGCACGGTAACGGGCATCCTATCACTCGATGCCGGTTACAAAGCTGTCGACTCTCAGCCGTAGGGTATCAGCTGAACATCGGCGCTCAGCCGAGAGCTGACAGCTGAGAGCCGAGAGCTAGCCGCCTTCCGGCGGCTTCGGCGGCTGTGGTGGCGGGTTGTCCTTCTTGTTGTCACGCCCGCGGCCGAGGAGCCTCCACCAGAAGCTGCGCTTGCCGCTGGATGGCGCTTTCGGAGTGTCGACGCTGTCGATGGTGGTCCCAGTCGTCCCCGGAGTCACAGTCGTGCCGGCCGTCCCGGTTGGCGCCGCTGGCGCAACAGTTGTCACGCTGGCATGAGGGGTCGGGGTCGTTTGCTGTCCGCCGAGGTCGTCCGCGACCTTAAACATGTCGACGCGCGGCTGGTGCCCGTCGCAGTACGTCGTCGGCTCGGTGCCGCGGGCAAAGTATTCGGTGTAGACCGTCGATCGTCCCACGACCTCGCCGTACTTGTTGAGCACGTCGGCATCGCGACACTGGTCGGTCGCCAGCTTTCCTGTGAGCCGGCATACGCTGGCCGTGACGATTCCGGCCGGCGGCGAAATCCAGTCAGGCTTGTCGCCCTGCGTCGCGGCTTTCATGAACCTGGCCCAGACCGGCACGGCGATGTCGGCAGCGAAGCCGTTTGGCAGAATCGTTCGGGGCTGATCGAATCCCACCCAGACGCCGGTCGCGAGCTTCGGCGTGAACCCGATGAACCACGCATCGTTGAAATCGTTGGTCGTGCCGGTCTTCCCGGCCGCCGGCAACACGAAGCCCAGGCTGCGCGCGCGCGCCGCGGTTCCCGCGTTGATCACGTCCGCCATCATCGTGGACATCAGGAACGCCGTGGTGTCGCTGATCGCCCTCGTCGACGACGGGCGTCCTTCGAAGAGCAGCGTGCCGTCGTGGTCCTCGACGCGGCGAATCAGAATGGGCTTGGGCACCGAACCATGGTTGATGAAGGCCGCATACGCCGCGGTCATCGCCTGGAGCGTGACCTCGCCGGACCCGAGCGCGAGCGAGGGGACGCTCGGCACATCGCCAACGCCCATGTCCTTCGCGTATTTCACGGTACGGCTGATGCCCACCTCCTGCAGCAGACGCACCGCGGCGCGATTGCTCGACGTGCGCAGCGCAGTTCGGAGGGTCAACGAGGACCCGGACGAGTGCTCATCCTCTGGCGTCCACGCGCCCTGCACGGTCGCGATCGGCTCGTCGAGGTGATCGATCACGGAGGCCGGCGAGTAGCCGGTCTCGATCGCGGTCGCGTAAACGAACGGCTTGAAGGCCGATCCGGGCTGGCGATGCGCCTGAACCGCCCGGTTGAAGTGGCTGGCATCGAAGTCGCGGCCGCCAACCATCGCCCGCACGTATCCCGTGTCGGGCTCGAGCGCCACGAGCGCGCCCTGGAGCACGTCAGTCTCGCGCGCCGCCGGCGGCGGTGGCGCGTTCTTCGCGAGCTTCTTCTGGGGCGCCCGGCGAGCCTGCCAGGCGGCGCGCCTTACCTCGATCGATTTGATCTGTTCGGCGATGGTCGCTTCGGCGACCTCCTGCATGGGCATGTCGATGGTCGTGAAAACGCGAAGGCCGCCCTGGTAGACGCGCTGCCAGCCGAACCGATCCACCAGCTCGCGCCGGACCTGTTCCTTGAAGTACAGCCCGTGTGGTTCTTCGGACCGGAGGCCGTCGCGGAGAACGACCTTCGCGGCCTTTGCCCGCACAAACTGCGCGGAGTTGAGATGTTTCGCCTCGAGCATCGCCTGGAGCACGACATTCCGGCGCGCTGTCGCCCGCGGCAGACTGACGGTCGGCGCGTAGCTCGAGGGTGATTTCACCAGACCGGCGAGCAGCGCCGCTTCGGGGACGTCGAGCTCGGAGGCGTGTTTGCCGAAGTACCCGCGCGCCGCGGCCTCGGCGCCGTACAAACCGTCACCGAAATAGACCTTGTTCAGGTACAGCTCGAGAATCTGTTCCTTGGTGTACGCGCCCTCGATCCGCTCGGCGACAATCAGCTCCTGGAGCTTGCGGCGAATCGTCTTGTCCAGGGTCAGAAAGCTCTGACGCGCGAGCTGCTGCGTCAGCGTGCTCCCGCCCTGCGCGGCACGCCGGTGACGCAGGTTGGCGATCGCCGCGGAGCCGATACGCACGAGGTCGAACCCGTGATGGTCGTAAAACCGCTGGTCCTCGATGTCGATGAGGGCCTGGATGAGATTCGGGGAGACTTCGGAGAGCGGCACTTCGATCCGCTGTTCCTTGAACACCGTGAAGGCGAGCTGGTCCTTGCTATCAAAGACGCTCGTCGCCTGATTCATGACGCCCATCTGTGCGATGGCACCCCGATCGGGAAGCCCCTGGCGCAACCCGCTGACCGTCCAGATCGCGCCGACGATTGGCAGCACGACCGCCAACGCAAAAGCGACGGTGACGCCGACGGCGATGCGTGGGTGCTCGCGTCTGGCGCGTAGCCACTCGTGCTTCAGCTCATCCAGACGATTCCGTGGGTTCAGGGGCATCGTTACCAATACTGCAACAGGTAAGCCAGTGCCGGAAACGGGACGCGCGCGTGGCACCTCGGTTGCAACCTGTTCGCGCGGAGCGATTTGCTCGCATGTTGAGGCGGTTGGGGTTTTTTGTCGCGACTCCGTTGCTCGCCGTCGCCGCGCTGCTGACGCCACAGCTCGTCACCGCTA
>Ga0075433_10004889_pt1 | contig 10487 bp, 4 predicted proteins | sample RhiMethybrSRZTD2_FD_75299 | JGI IMG/M metagenome (GOLD analysis project Ga0075433, IMG submission 75299) | Populus rhizosphere microbial communities from Tennessee, USA - Rhizosphere MetaG P. TD hybrid SRZTD2 | ecosystem: Host-associated > Plants > Roots > Rhizosphere > Soil | place: USA... | reverse complement strand
GATTGCCGGCAGGACGTAAGATCGGGATGTTAGAGATCGCCGAGCCAAACCATGGGCCACGATATAAGAAGCGGCTAAGACCAAGAAGAGATCCAGGGGAACCTTGAAGCGAAGGGGTTGCCAGCTTCTGGCGAAAGAGATCAGGGAACCAAAGTAAGTGAGTAAGAAGAGAACAATCCCTGCGCTCGCGAGCATGATACCCGCAGTTTGATTTTCACTCTGCAGGAGTTTCCATATTCCCCACGAGCCGAGCAAAAGTAACATCAAGCGAAAGCCTTTCTCGGCGGAGGACGGTCGAAAGGTCCAGTACCCGGTTGGCCCGAGGTAGTCTTTTATAAAAGTAAGTGGATCGATACTGGTGAACAGTGGCAGTTGATCGACGATCGCCGAGGCAACGTCGTCCCTGCGATGGTCGAATGCGGGAGCCAGCCACGGCAGGTTTACGAGAATTGAAATAGCAGCGGCTCCGACGGTCCAAATCAATAGATTGCGATGGAAGACATTGCGTTGGACGGCGAGGAGAGCCACAAGCGGCGGCAGAAATATCACAATGGATTGAACATGAAGGGAAGGAATAACCAGCGCGAGTATGAGCCAGCTAAGGTGAGCGGAACTCCACAAGAAAGGCGTCTTTCCGATCCGATATAAAAGGGTCACTCCCAAGGCGCTGGCATAAGAAGCCGGCGCATAACCTACCATGCCGTAGAAGAACATTTCTCTCGGTAAGGAATTCCACCAATAGGTCGTTCCCAACAATGCTGCCACTAGGGCCGCCCTGCTCTTGATGTCGTCTCGATCGAAAAAGAAATTGCGCGCGGCAAAGTACATCAGCCAGGGAACGGCGGTCATGGTGAGAAACGCCAGGATCTTGAACCATTGGATCGGTGCTACTCCAAGCTTCGCGAGACTCAGGGCCGCGAATTCGAAAAATTTGATGCTTAAATCCTGAATCGTGTTCGACGGATAGCCGGCCATAAAAAAGGGGTTGTAGCCCCAAAGAGCTCGATCCTGCCAGAACGCCTCCATAGACTTGAGATGGTGAAAATGAAGGCCCCAGTCCTGCTCAATAATGGGTTGATTGTTAAAGAGGCCGGACAAGGGGACGAACAGAGAAGCCAAACCCAAGCTGTGAAGTACGAACAAGATTCCTGTCCACGTCAAGGAAACTCGTTCGTTGGGCCAGCGGCACTGACTTTCCGTTTGCTGCGATCGAGCTTTCTGTGACCGTTGTGGCTGGTTCTTTTTACCGGCTTTTTTAGCTGTCATTGGTAGTGGGTCGACGGTAGTGGGTCGACCGAAGTTCACGGATGCTCAAGACCTTAGCTGTGTGCTGCAAGCCATGGTGGAGACTCCATGTTCCAGGTTTCCTATCGAGCCTGCTTTTTGGAGATCTTAACTGGTTTGGGCTGGAACAAAGCTTTGGGTCGGACCAAAGCAAAGGAAACAGGAATAAGCAGGAAGTAGCACAGCGCTCCCAGAATCAGAGTTACGGTGATTCCTAGCGCAAGGCTAACTGCAATTGCGCTGATGGCGGCGAGCACCCCAGCGGCACCGTTAATCCCCCAGAACCAGGGCGTCGGTCTGGAATCGATGGCGGAAATGAGTCGCATGCCCGTAGGGAAACCAAACCCCAGCAAAAGCCCGGCCGGCATGATGGACAGCACGCATATAGCGGCCCGCACGGTCAGCGTGGCGTCATTGAAAGCAGTAAATAACTCGCTCAGGACAAAGGGCAAAATCACTAAGTAGCCACCTGTCAGTGTTGCCCAGGTTGCGATCTTAGCGCGGCTATCAAGCGCAAGTTTCTCCGATAGAAAACTGCCAAGACCCGTTGTCAGTATAAGGCTAAAGAGAAGAACGCTCAGCGAATAGATGGGATGGCCGAGGAAGATAGTCATGCGTTGGAGCAAACCGATTTCCACCATCATAAAACCAGTACCGATCAAGGCAAAGTACAGCGTTCCTCGCGTTGCCACCATGAAACCAACGTCTTTAAGCGCGGGGCGCAGCGGAACAACGACCGCTGCGGTCACCAATATCAGTGAGATAAAAAATAGGACCAGCAATGTGATCGTGGCCACGAGATTCCCTTGCCTTACGCCACCTCCTTGAGGTCCTGTTGCGAGCACATTTTTTGCGTGGGCGAACGCTTGGAACGGCCGGGAAAGAGGCAATTGATTGAAAAAAAACGGCCGGTCGTCTGTCGGTGGCGTCAGATCAAACGCAAGACTCGACGTATAGGCGTCAAGCGATTTTCGATCGACGGCAGTTATTATCCGCAGCAGCGTGTCCGATGCAGGCACGCGGCGAGGACTCATCAGTATCTCATGCTGATATTCGGTGGCTGCTCGCTCCAGGGTTTCGATGTCGCTGGCGGACAACGGTGATTTAGACAGCACCAGAGTAGCAACGGTACCCTGCGCAGCGAGAAACAGATGACGGCTCGGCTCGGTAATCCCCATCTCCATTAACGTTGCCACAGCCAAGCTGGCGATGCGTCCGGTTTCATCGGGAACCGTCGGGTCATACCACCGGCTGACCGTCAAGACTCCCTTTGGGGTTAATCGACTCAGAAAGGTTTTCCACGCCTGAACAGTGTAGAGGCCATTTTCGCTTAGTGTGAAAGCCCCAGCCCCCGTCGCGGCCCAGGTATCGACTAAACTCATTTGGATAATGTCAAAAAATTCTCGATTTCTTGCCATCCAACTTCTCCCTTCATCCACCACTAGTTGCACCCCCGGCAACGCCGCCACGCTCGTGAACTTTGCAAATCCGGGCTCTCGAGTCAGGAGATGAACGAATACTGGGTTGATTTCTACGCCGGTAATGTTTTTTAATCCAAAAAGAGCTGCGGAAAGTACATCTCGCCCGCCACCAACACCGATGATGAGGGCCCGCTCGCGGCCGGCAAGAAAATAGGCAAGGTTGGTGACGTCGTATCGTAAGAACCCCACGTCATCGAAATTGCCGGCAAACCGATAGGCCGTCGTTCCCGCATCCCCGTCAATATTTAAGTCCATTTGAAAAACGTTCCATGATTCGCCGAACATCTTAGGCGATGGACCCCACATGACCGGCACACCCCTTTTCACGGGTTCGACAGCGACCCGTGAAAAGGAATTCCATTTCCTCAATAGATGAGATCCGGGGAATTCGAATTTGCCTTTGACCGCTAACGGCTGAAGGCCTTGATCCGTCTGCGGATTAATCAGAGCGCATGTGACGAGCAAAAAAAAGATCCAATAGCGATGTTGGAGCCAGGAATGAAGAGGTGTCTTTTGATCAGGCGCTTTTCCAATGCTGGAAGCAGAAAAAGCAAGGGCACCTGCGGCCACAAAAGCTGCGACCCATAAAACGGCCGAGGGTCCATCGGTGAAATTTAGGAGCAATAACGCCCCCAGGCAACCGATAGCCGCACCTAATAAATCGACTCCGTAAACACGTCCGATACGAAACGGACTGCGGGTTAGCGCTAGACTCATCACGACACCTGAGTAGAAAAATGGGATGGATAAACAGATGGCAAGCTCCGTCCATATCCAGACCGTCGTGATCAGTGTGCTGATGACGGGCGCCAGTGTCATTTGCACGGCTAGGCAAATCGCAGTAGCTAATGCAAATAGCTCGCTGAAATAAGATAAGTCGTAGGAAAGTGTCTTCTCCGTGAAACGGACACGGCGTAGGTAAACCCAAACGGCTCCGCCCGTTAAACCAAACATCGCCAGGCTAATCACGAAAAATGCCAAGTGATACCAGACTACGACCGAAAGAATGCGCGTCTGGATGATCTCCAGCATTAAGGTGGAAGAACTGATAAGAAACACACCAGTGTAGAAAGAAATTGGCCTCATTGTGTTTTCTTGGCTAAATCTAGTAGCGATTTGCCGTTAAGGAGATGCACCCCGAATCGATATCAAGATTGCATTTGTTTGTGAAGCTAGGATATCGATGATTCGAGGACTCGAGGGATTCCCGTTACGGCAAAGATGACAAAGCGAGCGAGGCCGAGGCGCCAGCGCAAAGGACAAGACTCTGTAAGGACGGTCGATGCAGGGCGAACCGTTATGGGACGCCCTCTCGTGCTCCTAGTCCTTGGCGGCCTACTGGTAGCGGGGGTCATTACCCGTATCCATGTACTCGATAGAAGCTTGTGGTTAGACGAAGCCTGGGTGGCTAACTCGATCCGCGCTGCGAGCCTACACGAGGCGATCTATTACAATGACTGGTTGCAGACGACCCCGCCACTTTTTATCGCACTCAGCCGCCTAGTTACGGCAGTTTTTGGGACGTCGAACGTCGCTTTTCGAGCCCTCCCTGCGTTATCCGGCATCGTCTCCGTGCTGCTTTTTTCTTTTCTTGCTCTGAGACTCTTAAAGGCCAGTTTCGCACTGATCGCGATCTTGCTGTTTGTTTCCAGTCCGCGAGTGATCCTCTATAGCCAATCACTCAAGCAATACAGTACAGATGTCCTTTCCACGATCGGCCTGCTGGTGCTCGGATACCTTTATATCGAGAAGCGCTCTGATCGCTGGTTCTACCTGTTATTGGCAGCTTTTGTTGCGCTTAGCTTTCTTTCGTATCCTGCGATGTTGTTTTTACCCTTTCTCCTCTACGCCGCTATCACTAAGGTTGACTTCCAGTCGAGAGCTAACGACGCCTATAGGGCAATTCGGCCGAACTGGCACCAGTTTCTTTTGGTGGTCGCGCTCGCGGCTTTGGTTGTCGTGACAAATTACGTGTTTTTTATTGGGCCGAATAAAACTTCGGCGCTGACAGAGTTTTTTCCAGAGGGGTTTTATCAGGGACGCAGTTTAACTGAGTTCCTGGAATTCTATGGCGTCCGGCTTTTGACCCTGACGGGGCTCTTTTTCTTCGGGGGTTCGGGGGTTTTGCGCATTGTGACCCTATGCATCACAGTTCTTGGGTTCATTCATTTGTGGATGTCTCACACAAAGTGGCCGCGCCTCGAAACCTTCCAGACGGCCGTTCTGCTGACGGCACCGGTTGCGGGAATCGTCGGTCTCAATCTGTTCGGATTTTTTCCCTTGCCAGACTTTCAACACAGGCTTTTGCTATTTGTATTTCCAATTACCGTTTTGGCGTTTTCCCTCGGACTCCAGTTTCTTGCAAATCTGGCTTCGGGGTTCATCACTTCTCGGTTGGCAAGCGTTGAGGCGACATCCGTGGAAAACGTCCTTGGGTCCGCTGTCTTTGTCGGGCTGCTTGGTTTCGTATGGCTGTTTTTTCATACCGTCGGCATGAAGCCGTTTTTTGCGGAAGAATACGAAGACAGTGCGGAAGCTGTTGCTTATCTGGCGCAACGGGTTCGGGCGAACGATGTCCTTTATATTCATGCGGCTATGCGAGAGCAATTCAAGCTGTACGGTGGAATGCTGCCCGTCGCAACAAACAGCGTTTTTTATGGAAAGGTTGGTATGCCTTGTTGTCCACGAAAGAATTATCGCAGTCCGCAGCAAGAATCCGCAGACGATGTTATAGGCGAGATCTCTGCCGTAGGCGATGCGGCAGCAGGGCGATCCCTATGGCTCCTGGTTACCGATCGTCCGCTTCACTGGTTCTATTTACAACGTAACGATATTGAGATACTTGAACGCGGTCTCGCAAAGCAAGGCTGCGAAAAAACCGAGGAAGCAAAATTCACGGGGGTCTACATCGGTCACTTCAGATGCAAGCCGAAATAGAGAATCCCGTGTTTTAGTCGGCAAGAATGGGCGGGTACTCTCTCGCTTGCAACGACTTGTCAGCGTAATACTCGATCTGCAGCGTGCGCCAGGTCTGCAGCCGCTTGGCCAAGTCCTGGACCAGGGCCGGCTGCGCAGGCGCAAGATCAGTTTTCTCGCCGGGATCGGCAACCAAGTCATAAAGCGAATACCTACTTTCTCGTTCGTCGTAGATTAATTTGTGGTCTGCCCTGACAATCCCATACTGGTAGGCCAGCGGGGTCTGGGCCACCATGTAAGCGGATCGCTTAGGATCTGGAGCGCTGTTTACGAGATCGATGCCTTGAAAACTTGGATGGACCGGTAATCCCAGCAGCCCTACAATTGAAGGCGCGATGTCCACATGCTGCGCCAGGCGATCCTCAGTTCCTGGCTTGACTTGGGGGGCGCGGATAACCAGCGGAACTTTCATTACCTCATCAAAAATGGCGCTAGCGTGGGACGCGAACCCGTGTTCGTAGAATGCTTGGCCATGGTCGCCGGTGAGTACGATAATCGTATTGTCCCACATTCCTTTGCTCTTCAAATATTCGAAGAGCCGGGCGATTTGCGCATCCACATACGCCAGGCTGTCAGCATAGATGTCTTTGACAATTTCGATTTTTTCCTGGGGAAAATGGGCGAACCTTATGGTGAAGTCGAGCTTTGCCGGACCGAACCGACGCGGAAAGTCACGCGGTACCACGTACGGAAGATGGCTACTCTGAAAATTCAGACCGAGAAAAAACGGCTCCCGTTTTACACCTTCGATCCATTGGATCGCTTCCGATACCGTGTAGCGATCATCCACGCTGCCCGCGTGTTTGGTCTCTCTCGTCCAATCCGCAAATCCGGCATCGCCCTGCATCACATAAGACGGCCCCTTAAAGTTCGCCGCGTGAAAGAATCGATCGATGTTGCCGGTCTGGAGAAAGTTAATCATTCCGCCCCAAAATTCGTTTGACGACGAAAAGATAGCCGTGTGGTACTGGAGGGCTTTGAGAACATCGTAAATCAAAACTCTCGGGTAGGACGGCTTCTCAGGGTAAACGTAAGAGGTTTTGGAACGCAACGGATAATGAGAAGAAAAAGGTGTCACAGTTGCGTAGTCCGTGTGGCTTGAATGCGTATAGGCATTTAAGAAAACGCGGGACTCAAGTGATAAACCATCGACCGTCGGCATGACGTCACGGCTGCTCCCGTAGGCTCGAAGCTGATCCGCCCGGAGCGATTCGACCACAAGGATAATGACGTTCCAGCGATGGGTTGGGCGTGCGTTGGCCAGATACTTTTCCATCGAAATGATGGGCCGTTGGATAATTCGAATGTCGCCTGCCTTAATTTGTTCTTCAGGGCGGTATCGCATATGCTTCTGAATGTCGGCTAACACATGAGGAAAAGGCCCGGATGCATTGTCGCGAATCTTGCTGTAAAGGATCGCCGTACGCATGAACTGCCGGCCGTCTGTACTACTGTAGAGCTCGCCCAAAAAGCTTCCGAGAACGCAGAGCCCGATCATCCAACTCCAAGCCAAAACCATTCTGCGCTGGGATATCACCGGCCAACGCTTGATCCAGCGTGGTAGCCAAATCATGATCAGCCCGGTTCCACCCAGGGCCAGCGCCACGACCATGACAGCAAGGTCAGCGTCCACCCAATGGAAAACCTGCAGCGGATGAGGTGTGAGAAAGAGAAAAGTTTGACTGTTGATGAAGCTTCCCGTTTGCCAAAACAAACCCCAGCTCGCGCCGTAAAGCAACAGAATAAACCAAGTCAGGAAAGCGGCAACCCCGCCGGTTATCCAACGAGCGGTTCTCCCGAGAGAAACGATACGGTGCCAGAATAAACCGACGAGACCCATGCTGATGGTGACGAATAAGGATAAAGCCATCAAGGAATAGCAGAGCAAAAAAAAGCGGGCGCCGAGCGGCAAGTTGAGATTGCGAATCGGACTGCCTGGAATGAAGACGTGGAGCGCCAGTTCGATCGCCGCCATGACCAAGCATACGGCCGCGGTTATCAATAGAAAACTGGACAGATCATGAAATTTCGTCCGCAGTTGCGCTAGTCTGCGTTCGGTACCGCTCCATGGCTGAACCTTTGGGGTCTTCTTGCGTGCGGTCTCTGGTTTGGCTTTCTTGGCCATTAATCTTGAACAGCAAGGAGTAAGCAACCGCGGGGAGTTCAACTCCCAGGTAAAGCCGTTTTGCTATGGCGCGGTATGTCAAACCAAGCTGGGTTGATAGTGGCAGATACGAGGACAAAACTAAAGATCTTGAATAGCCTCTTCCATACTGTTATACGCATTACCTGTAAGGATAGACACGAAGCTGCCGAAATTTGTAAAATATTGACACTCCAATCCGCTGATTTCGCCACAAAAACAGAGGCATCTCCCGAAGCCCTAACCAGGCAAACTGGCACATTAGCGCTCGTTGTGATCGTCTTGATCACCGGCTGGGCGCTTCTTCCGGTCTTGCAGAATGGATTTGTTGATGGGGACGATAAGACTCTCATCAACAATTTAGCCTACCGCGGGCTCGGATGGTCGGAGTTGCGATGGATGTTTGCCGGTTTTCATTTCGGTACGTACCAACCTCTCACCTGGTTGACGTTTGGACTCGACTACGTTGTCTGGTGGACGGATCCTTTCGGCTATCACTGGACTAATCTGATGCTGCATGCCGGCGCCGTGTCGGGTGTATACCTTCTTGCCTTGGGGCTGTTCTCTTTTCCAAGATCAGGTACTCCTCACTCAGACACTGAGATCTTAAGACTCGCCGCCGGACTGAGCGCTCTTGTTTTTGCTATTCACCCTCTGCGTGTGGAGCCAGTGGCTTGGGCGTCCGCGCGCAGCGAAATCCTTGCGACTCTATTCTTTCTGTACAGTGTCTTGTTTTATCTCCAGATGGTTCAAGCCAATCGACGCCGGACGAAGTGGATGACCCTGTCGGTGTCCGCCTATTGCTTGTCGCTTCTTTCGGGAATGGGCGGCATCGCTCTTCCTGGCGTTCTGTTGGTGCTCGATGTTTACCCCTTGGGGCGGTTCGCTGCGTCAGGGAACTGGCTTAGGCCCGAAGCACGCCGGCTATACAAAGAGAAGATACCGTATTTGCTGATTGCGCTTGTCGGTGTCGTGGTTGCGCTTTTCGCCAGCGATGCGGAGTCGTTTATGGGCGAGACTTTTGGTGAGCCTCGAGTGACAGAGGTTGCGCTTTATATCGCCGCTCCTGTTTTTCATTTGTGGAAAGTGTTCGTACCGTTCGGTTTGTCCCCCGCCTACGAGCTGCAGGGATGGGTTCTAGCTCTAGGCGCGTGCGCTTCCCTAGCAGTGGGCATCTGGCTCTATTTGATCCGCAAACGTTGGCCGGCGTTGCTGGCGAGTTGGGTTTGCTACCTCATGCTCCTTTGGCTCGTTCCCAACCATCGTCCTCTCGGCTTGGAAATGTTGGCCGATCGCCGCGTCTATTTGTCGTGCATTCCCTGGGCGGTTCTGACAGGTGCTGCCGCGATGCGTTGTTGGCAGGCTTATGTGAATGGTCGTATCAGACCGTGGCTTTTGTTTGTGGGTGTCGGAGCGAGCGCGATGATTTTGGTTGGGCTGGGCGCGCTAAGCTCGGCTCAAACGCGGCTATGGCATGATTCCGAGGCTCTATGGAGAAACGCTGCAACAGGAAGCGGTGCAAGCAAAGCGCACTACAACCTCGCGGTTCTGCAGGAAGCGCAGGGAAAATATGATGCTGCCATCGCGTCGTATGACCAAGTGGCGAAAGTCGATCCTCGCCGCTGGGATGCTCATGAGAAGGCCGCTCTTCTTCTCCAGAGGCAGGGCAAGATCCGTGAGGCGGTTGCGCATTATCGGCAAGTCGTTCAAATCAATCCGGATGCTACAGAGGCACGCAACAATCTAGCTTCTGGGCTCGTGACTTTGGGTGAACTCAGGGAAGCAACCCAACACTATCGCAAAGTATTGGAGCATGCTCCGGAGCGTAATGATGCGCGCGTCAAGTTGGCTACAATCTTGACCCTACAGGGATCTTTAAGCGACGCGACAGATCTCTTTCAACAAGCAGTAGATAGAGATCCCAACGATGCAAAGACTTTGCTCAAGCTCGGGCAAGTGTTGGCGGCTCAGGGTGCTTTGGACAGAGCGATTCAATATTTTCGACAGGCCGTTCAGATCCAACCGGAGGATGCCGAGATCCAGGAAGACCTTGGTCGAGCCCTCTTGGAGCAAGGTAAAAGGGATGAGGCGGCCAAGCATCTTCAAGAGGCGGTTCGCATCCTAAAGTCGAGTCCGGTGTCAAGGTGAAACTCTGAAGAGAGTCCGGGCTCACCTTAGAGCACGCAAATACAACTTTTAAGAATGAACTCCTCAGCTGCCGTGAGTATGAACGAAAAGAGCGCTCTTACCCGTGGCTAGGAAGAAAGGAGTTTGCCCAACCAGCTTACGGTCAATCCGGCTAGGAGGAAAACCAGCGTTGCCGGATTCCGCTGTTCAATGCGATGTACTTGCGGCAGGATATCAGCCGTGGCGATGGCCAAAAAAGTCCCTGCAGAAATGCCGATGGCGAAGGCGACATCCTCCGGCGCAAGGGAGCGGAAAAATAAAAAGGCGAGCAGGGCTCCTATAGGCGTCGTCAGAGAAAAGAGCAAGTTGAGAATCGCTACCTTGCGGCGATTCCATCCTGCGGCCAGCAGAATCGAAGAAATGGACATGCTGTCAGGCATCTTGTGAACCATAACTGCGAGAAGTACGACCGGGCC
>Ga0075433_10004886_pt1 | contig 10488 bp, 9 predicted proteins | sample RhiMethybrSRZTD2_FD_75299 | JGI IMG/M metagenome (GOLD analysis project Ga0075433, IMG submission 75299) | Populus rhizosphere microbial communities from Tennessee, USA - Rhizosphere MetaG P. TD hybrid SRZTD2 | ecosystem: Host-associated > Plants > Roots > Rhizosphere > Soil | place: USA... | reverse complement strand
CTACGACTTCATCCACGACCGGCTCGCGAGCGGCACCGTGCTCAAGCTCCTGTGCGTGCTCGATGAGCATACCCGCGAGTGCCTCGCGATCGAGGTCGGGCGCTGGATCCGTTCTCAAGACGTGATCCTGACCCTGTCCCGGCTGATGAAGCTGTACGGCAAGACCGCGTTCATCCGCAGCGACAATGGCGCCGAGTTCACCGCCGGCGCCGTCATGCGCTGGCTGCGCGACCAGAACGTCGGTCCCGCGTTCATCGCGCCTGGCCGGCCCTGGCAGAACGGCTACGTCGAGAGCTTCCACGGCAAGCTCCGCGACGAGTGCCTGAACCGCGAGTGGTTCCGCGATGCGCGGGATGCGAAGGTCGTGGTCGAACGCTGGCGTCACTTCTACAACCACCAACGCCCGCACAGCGCGCTCGGCTACCGAGCTCCTGCGCAGGCTCGACAGGCATGGATCAAGGAGCGCAACATCGTCCCCAGTCTCACAGCCTAACTGGCTACAAAATCGAACCGCAGGTCAGAACCCCATGGAGGTTTCGATTCCGCTGACGGCCGATGGACTCTCCTTCAACTTTCCGGGTACTGGCAGTTGGAGTTTGAAATCAAGTCAGGCGTTGGCCTCGATCTGCTTAGTAAATATCCCGCTGGATTTGTGACATTCGCTTTTCTGGTGGGGGCCTCACCTCCATACAAATTGCACCTGACAATTGGAGACCCAGATTCCGGCATTGCAATGCAGTTTGAGCGCGTAACTTTGGATACCATCTAACTGTGCGTTGGAGCGGTGGGGCTCGGGGCCTTGGCGCCATGCCTCTACAGGGTGCCTAAAATGAAAATTGTCCTTCTCATCTTCCTCGCAGCATGTGTCTTCTATCTCCTCGTGCCCCATTTTCGTGAAAGCGAGGGCGAGGAGGAACTGGAAGAAATGGAGCGAGATGACAAAGACGATGACAAAAGTCGCTAGTACGGCATTGAGGACGGTCCGAGCTGCAACGCGCGAGCGGTCCGTGACAAAATCGCCTGAGAACATGGAGCGCATCTATTTCGTCGACCTAAAGGACCAGTATTACGTAACTTGTATGCGCCAGCACGGCGTTGTGTACTAGGTCGCCATCCCATGGACTTCGTTACCATCAATCGCGCACCGGTCCTGACGTTGTGGGCGGCAGTTGTCGCGGAGCGTTTTGGATTCGATCCCGACGAGGCCCTCACGCTCGGCAAGGCCGTTGCAGGACTCACCGCGCAGTCCAAGGGGCAACGCCTCGGCATTTTTACACCGTCGCCTGAAGCGGTCCGCAAGGAGCGGGCGAGGAAGGCAAAAGCGGCGGGCGTGTTGCGAATTGAGCTTCTGGGTCGGGTGGTGCCCGTAGTCCGCACCGATTTTGGCCTGCGCGCCGTCGATAAAGAACAGAAGCCAATGGCACCGACAGGCGTTGATAAATACCTTCGGTCGAAATTCGGCGCGAATCTGCCTGAAGTGCGTGGCGCCATGGAGAAGCTTGCACGATCTCGCGGGGCGGAAGCCTTGGCACAGGAAGCGTTTCAGCTCTACGAGGCGTTTCGGCCCGAAATCCCGGCGGGAGAGGCGGGATGGGGCGCGAAAGGAAAGTTAAGCCTCAAGAAGATCCAGGAATTGGCGGACTAGTCACCCGCTCAACGCGGAAATTATCCGGACTGAGTACCGCAGGAGCCACCATGAGCGAGCAGTTCACGAAGTTTGAACGAATATGGATCGACGGCCTGAACCGAGGCGATGTGTCGGTTGCGGATAGTGTCTTCGCGCCGAATAGCGTCATTCACATGGCCGGGAGTCCGGAGCCGAACCTCTCCTTGGGCGGCTTCAAACAAATGGTTGGCGGCCTTCTTGCGGCGTTTCCGGACATTCGGTTGACGATAGAGGATCAGGTCGTTACCGCTGACAAGGTGGCCACCCGATGGACGGCAGAGGGCACCCATACCGGACCGCTCGGCGACACCAAGCCAACGGGGAGGCGCATCCGGATCGACGGATTGATCATCGACCACATCTCCGGGGATCGCGTGGTCGAGCGTTGGGAGCAGTGGGATCAAGCTGGCATGTTGCAGCAGCTTGGATTGTTGGGGTGAACGACGGACAGGTTCGATTCCGTTCCTGGCCGACATCCTTTGCTAAGTGCCGTCACCGTCGTCGGACCCGCGGTCCGGCTCGGTGGAACTGGATCGGGCAGTGGCGACTGACGGTTTCTCTACGTCCAAGTTGAACGGTCGTTCGCGCGGCGGCACGAAGTCTTTCGGGAACCAGACGAAAGAGAGTCGCATGATCCGCGCGACGTTCGGGATGTCGTCGATGCGCGTCAGGTAGATACCAAAGCGGTTGCCACTCGGCAGCAGCGTGTTGTCCGAGAACGGGAACGAGTAGGGCGAGAGCGTGAACTCGATCGGCGGCGTGTGTGTCTGTGATTCGCCTTCTGGCCCGAGCAGCACCGAGTAGATGCCAACCGTCTGCGCGGCCCAATTTACGGCGCGCACGTTGACCTGAAGCCGGTCCTGGCCATCCGGCGAGACGATCTGCAGCGGCGCGCCCATCGCCATGCTCGAGCATTGCAGCGTAAGCGAGCCTGTCTCCGGAGCGGCGGACCCTCCCGGCAATGCGCAGGAAATTGCCTTATCGGCGGGTTCGGTGGCGTCCGAGTTCAGCGAGAGCTCGAGAAACGCCGGGTGTTTCTGGCTGGTCGAAGTTGCGGAAGACAGCAATGGCGCGAGCTGCCTCGAGATCACCCGCCGTGAAGTGCTGCGCAGGCGCTGCCGCGCGTCGTCGGTCTGTCCTGGCAAAGTGTCGACGTAGCGCAGCAGAGGGCCCAGCTCGAAGTGTTCGTGAAAGTTCAGGGCAAGGAGTTCGGCCAACAGTGCGAGCCGTTGAGCGCGAGGCAGGTCGGTCTGGTCGCCCTTCGCGACCGCCTCCGTCTCGCTTTGCAGGAGTGGGCCCACGAGCTCACGGAACATCGCTGAGCGCAGGTTCGTCTCAGATTCCTCGCGCTGGTTGAGCAGCGCCTGGGCGTTGTTTTCGGTCGCAATCTCGATTTCGCGTTCCTTGAGCGCGTTGGTTGCGTAGATGCCGACCGCCGTCGCGGCAATCGTCAATATCGGGATCGCGAGGCTGTTCACGACGCCCGCGATGAACTTGACGTTTTCGCGCCAGTCGCGGCGCGCGCTGGGCGGATTGTCGGCGGGACTCAAGATGTGTCCGCTCGATCAGCCGCAGTCGAGGTTGAGCGTGACGGGCTCGGAAAGCACGAGCACGTCCTGCTCCTTCACCTTCGGCGCTTCGCATCTGGCTTTGTATTTTCCGACCGGCAGTTGCAACTGGTACGCGCCAGGCTTGAGCTCCGCAACGACCTCGCCCTTGGCATTGACAAGGCTCGCCTTGGCTGACGCCGGTTTTAGCGTGCCGGTGACGATATCGGCGACGGCAACGTGTGATGTGACTACTGCAATCGAAGTGACAGCGATGATCGCGGCGCAGCGACGGAACGAGCGACCGGTGTGATTGGTGTGCATGTGGAACTCATTTGAAGCGGAACCTGGACATGACGTTACTGCGCAGTCCGGGGTCGTGGCAACCGGTATCCGGAATTGTGCTGCCGCGCGCAGTCGACAGGTGGCGTGGGTTGTTTAGCTCGTCAGCCACTCGAATGCCGGCTGCGCGTAGCCGAGTGCAGCAACGGCAACGTCGCGGCAAGCGAGCAGGCCGCTGCTGTTGGTCATCACCACGAGCCCGGAGCCCTCTTCAGGATAGGCGACGGCATAGTGCTGGAATATTCCCCAATCGCCCCAGTGCCAGAACGACCAAGGTCCGAAGGGCGGACGTTGTAGCCCGAACCCTAAGCCCCACGAGAGCGTGTCGAACTTGTCGACACGCACATGCGGCGTGAGCATCTGCAACTGCATGTCCGGAGCCAGATGGAAATCGTCCTTCCCTGGACGCATGGCTTCCACCAGAAAGCGCGCATAGTCGGTTGGCGTTGCATGCAGGCCGGCGGCGGCATTGGGAACCGACTCGAATGGATACGGCTTCAGCACCCGAGCGCGCTCGTCCGCTGAGAGGCGCCACACCTTTTCATTGAAGGTCTGATCATGCTCGCCCTTGTCGTTGTAGCCGCGAGCGCCCGACTTCGCGAACTCCTCCGACCACCCGTATGCGCTTTGCACCATGCCGAAAGGCCTGAGCAGCATGCGCTCCATCATGGGCGTGATCTTCTCGCCGGTTGCACGCTCCACGGCGAGCTGGAGGATGTCGAAAGCGTGCGGCGAGTACTCGAAGCGCTCGCCGGGTGCGAATACGAGCTTCGGCGGGCGGCCCTCTCCACCCGGCTGGGGCTCGATGCCGGACGTGTGCGTGAGCACGTGCCGCGCGGTGACCTGCGTGAATCGCGGCTCATCCGGATTGAGGTCACGGCCCAGGTACTCGAGCAGAGGCCGCTCCAGGCTGAATTTGCCCAGCTCGACGAGCTTGAGCACGACATAGCTATAGGCCGGCTTGCTGAGCGAGGCGGCTTCGAACACCGTATTCGGCGTGAGGGCCGAATTCGTTTCCTTGTCGCGCAAGCCAAATGCCTCCGTCCATGCAATCGCCCGATCGCGGATCAATGCCAGCGACAGCCCCGGCACCTGGTACCGGTGCATGAGATCCGGGATCAGCTTTCGCAGCTCGTCCCGGATTTCACCCAGGGGGCGCGGTTTGGCCTCAGCCGCGGCCTGTTCGGCCGCGACGCGGGTCGTCAGGAGCGCCATGGAGGCGATCAGAAAGTCGCGTCGGGTGGGCATGCCCTGTTGGATGCGTGATCGGGTCATTCCGTTTGAGCCTGGTCAAATGAGCCGCTGCAGCGAGGCTTTGCAACGCTCCAATTCTCGCGCCGCATCCCGCGGCTTCGCAGCATCGTCGGCGGTCAGGATGCCGCGCTTCTGCATGTCATCCCAGATCGCAATGCTTTGCACATACAGGTCGCGCGCGGAGCGCCAGTGCTCACGCTGCGTGGCTGTGTCGAGACCGCGCGATTCGGCGAGCGCCGCGTGGATCGCGGCCACGCGCATGTAGACCTGGGCCCTGCGAGTGCTGTTGGCGGCGCTGGCGGGATCGGGCGGCGTCCCGGCCAGAAGCTCCATGGCCCGGGATGCTTCGGCAAGCGCCGCGGCGCGCTCGCCGAGCTTGGCTTGCATCTCGCCGATGCCGCCACGCGTCAGCATGACGCCGTATCTCTGATACGGATTCTTTGATGATTCCGCGCCCAGCTTTTCGTGCTCGGCCAGCGCCTTGCGATAGTTGAGCAGCGCTTCGCCGTATTTGCCGCTTTGCGCGAGCAGGTCCCCCATCCGTCCCCTCGTGTAGCTGAGGTCCGAACGGGCTACGGAATTAGCGGGATCCTTGGCCAGCGATTGTTCGTCAAGCACCAGCTTCTTGCGAAAGCTCTGCAGCGCCCCATCAATGTCTCCGGCCATCTCGCGATAGTCGCCATCGTTCTGGTAGACGTTGGCCACCAACCGGCGGTAGTCGGCGTTGTCGGCATCCTCGGCCAACAGCGTTTCGGAGATCGGGAGCGCCTGGTGGTTGCCCGCGATGCCTCCCTGGAAATCGCCGCTCATGGCCAGCCCGCGCCCAATGCTGATCAGCGTGATCGCAAGTCCACGCCTGAACTTACGGTTCGCCGGCTCGGCCGCCACCAGGGATTCGCGCACTGCCAGCGCCTTGCGGTGGACTTCGAGCGCGCCGCCTATATTTCCAAAGTCTTCCAGCGCCAATCCGAGCAGGTTGTACGCCGCGCCCAGTTCCATCCGGATGTCCAGGTTGTCCGGCTGCTCGGCAGCGAGCTGCTCCTGCACGGCAACCCCCTTGCGCAGGTACGTGATCCCACGAGCGGCGTAGCCCGTGCCCGTCAACTGGCCGCCGAGCTTGCGATAGCTGGCCGCGACGTCGCGGCGGTCTTGCACATCGCCGGGTGACGCGGCCAGCAGTGCCTCGCGAATGCGCAGCGCCTTGGAATAGCTCTCGATCGCCCCGGCGAGATCTCCGGTGCTCGCCGATCCGTAGATCTCGCCGCGCACGTCGCCGAGACGGTCATACGCCGCCGCCAGCTCACGCTGCAATATGGGATCGCCGCTGGATTCGCCTGCCAGGCTGTCGAGGTAGGCGAGACCGTCCTTCACGAGCCGGGCGCGTATCGCCGTTGCGCCGGACAAATCCCGGATCGCGTCGTGGTAGTCGAAGATCACGGCATGGGCGAGCTGGCGCACCTCGTTGAACCGGCGCTCCGCGCGCGCCTTTTCCGCCACCGCAATCGATTCCTGCGCGCGCGCCCGCTGGGCCTGCCAGCTGGCGGCCACCAGGCCGCCAACCAGGCTGAGGACGACGAGCGCGGCAGCAATGGTTGCTGCGGTGTTTCGACGCACGAACTTGGCGGTGCGATAGGCGAGCGTATCTCTGCGCGCGAGGACCGGCAGGCTTTCGATGTGTCGGCGGACGTCCTCCGAGAGTTGTTCCACGGTCGGGTACCGCCGCTCGGGCTCCTTGCGCAGCGCCATCAGCACGATGTTGTCGAGGTCGCCGCGCAGGCGTTTCGCGTTTGTCGCATCGATCGCTGCGCTCGGTCGCCGTGGCTCCGTTTTCCCGACCGTGCGCTCCATTTCCTCGGGAGTGCGCGTCTTCAACCGGTACGGGGGCTGTCCGGTGAGCAGCCGGTACAGCACGACACCGAGCGAGTAGACGTCGCTAGCGGTCGTGACGGGCTCCCCGCGCAATTGTTCCGGGCTGGCGTAGTCCGGAGTCATCACGCGCTGCTCGAGCATCGTGGCCGGCGCCGCGGGTACGTCCGGGGCTTCGAGCAGCCGTGCGATTCCGAAGTCGAGCAGTTTCGGCGTGCCGTCCGCGGTGACCAGGATATTCGACGTCTTCAGGTCCCGATGGATGACGGCACGGCGGTGCGCATAGGAAACCGCGGCGCACACCTGGCGGAAGAGCTGCAGTCGCTGGGTGACGTCGAGCGCATGTCGCTCGCAATACTGGTCGATCGGAAGCCCCTCGACGTACTCCATGACGAAATACGGCAGCCCATCATCGGTCGTGTCGCCGTCCAGGAGCCGGGCGATGTTCGGGTGATCGAATCCCGCGAGAATCTGCCGCTCGTTGCGGAAGCGCCGCAGCACCGCTTCCGTGTCCATGCCGCGCTTGATGAGCTTGATCGCGGCCTGCTGGTCGAATTGCCGGTCGGCGCGACGGGCGAAATAGACGGCGCCCATCCCGCCGCTGCCGATCCGCTTCACGAGCTCCCAATGCCCGATGCGCTGACCGATGAGGCGATCGGCCTCCTCTTCGAAGGCCTGGCCGTCGGGCTGTGCGATTGGTGAATCGATGAACTCTCCCGCCGTCGCGTGCGCCGCGAGCAGGGACCCGACGTCCTGGCGTAGGCTCTCGTCATCAGCGCATCGCGCGCGCACGAATTCATCGCGGTTTTGCGGTTCGACGTCGAGCGCGTCGTGAAAGATCGATTCGAGGGCCCGCAGGCGGTTTGGGTCCACGGTCAGTCCGTTCGCCGCAGCTCTGAGTACAGCCACGCACGCGAGAAAGTCCAGTCGCGGCGAACGGTCACGACCGAAATGTCCAGCACCTCTGCGATTTCTTCCTGCGTGAGACCACCGAAATAGGTGAGCTCGACGACCTGCGCCTTGCGCGCATCCAGCGCCGCCAATTTTTCCAGCGCTTCGTCGAGCTCGACGATCTCGTGCGTGGGCTCTGGCGACAGCAGCGCGGATTCTTCCAACTCGAGCGGCTTCGCGCCCGACCCGCGCTTCTCGCGCAGCGTCGCCTTGGCGTGGTCGACGAGGATTTGGCGCATTGCTTTCGCGGCAACCGCCAGGAAGTGCGAGCGATTGGCGTAATTCGGATCTGCATGGCCCGCGAGCTTCAGGTAAGCCTCGTGTACCAGGGCCGTCGTCTGCAGCGTGTGGTCGGGGCGCTGCTGCTGCATGTAGTGATGAGCGAGACGCCGCAGCTCGTCATAGACAAGGCGAGTCACCTTGTCGAGCGCGGAACGGTCGCCTCGGCTCCAGGCGTCCAGGAGTTGCGTGACTTCCGGGATGCCGGACAGCTCGCTCATCGAGGCTGGTCGCGATATTTCTGCCTGGCCATGATCGGTTTCGGCCCGCTTTGTCGTTATGAAGGTTACGGACGGCTTTCGAGCCGCGTCAATCGGACATAAAGCACGGCAGGTGGTCCAGCCATGAAGACTAGAGGGGATGCCCGCAATGCGGTCGACGTCGCAGCGCTTTGCCTGAGCGGCCTGCTCGTGGGTCTGCCGGCGGCCGCGGACACCACGATTCTGCGTGTGCAGAACCCGCCCCCGGATAGCGATCTTTCCAACCTGCCCGGCGACCTGCGCGCCGTGCCCATCCCTGCGCCCTCCAATCTGGGCGATTTCGTGCGGGATCCGGCGATGGCCCGCGCCCTCGGCAAGGCTTTATTCTGGGATATGCAGGTTGGCAGCGACGGCGTCCAGGCCTGCGCGAGCTGCCATTTCCGCGCCGGCGCCGACCCGCGCTCCAAGAACCAGCTGAGCCCGGGACTCAAGCACTCGCCGGACGCCGATCTCCTCTACAAGACCGGGATCGCACCGAACCATCAGCTGACGGAAGCGGATTTCCCGCTGACCAAGCTCGCGACGGCCGGCCTGCGCGGCGCCCTCGATCCTGCGACGGACAGCAACGATGCCGTGGCGTCGCAGGGCATTCATCATCCTGGCGACCTCGTCGATCCGCTGGGCTTTCAGGTCGGTGGCGTGAACACGCGCCGCGTCGAACCGCGCAACACGCCGAGCGTCATCAACGCGGTCTTCAATCATCGACAGTTCTGGGACGGGCGCGCGGAAGAAGTCTTCAATGGCGTGAACCACCTGGGCGAGCGCGATCCGGCCGCACGGGTATTTCGCGCGGACAATCCTTCGCTGCCGCTGGAAGTGCGCGTCGAACTTCGTAATTCCAGCCTCGCTTCGCAGGCGGTCGCGCCCATCGTCAGCGACCTCGAGATGGCACGCCCGGGCCGGACGGCGCTGGATATCGGCCGCGAGCTCGCCGAGGGCCAGCGCAGGCAGGGCCAGAAGCTCGCGGGCGTTCGTCCGCTCGCCAAGCAGCTCGTATCCGCAACCGACAGTGTGCTGGGTCCTTCGAGCCGCTGGCCGCAGAAGGGCCTCACCTTCAATCGCTACGATCAGATGATCAAGACGGCATTCCAGGAGCGCTGGTGGCGGTCCAACAAAGTCATCCGCGTGAACGCGGACGGTACCAAGTCGCTCGTCGCCAAGAACCAGGGCGACTGCGGAGCCGGCAACTGCAGTGCCAACGAGTACTCGCTGCTCCAGTACAACTTCGGCCTGTTCTTCGGCCTCGCTGTCCAGATGTACGAGGCGACGCTGATCTCGGATGACACGCCCTGGGATCAATTCCGCCGCGAGCACGCCGCAAAGGACGACACGGCGCTGAATCCGTGGCTCAACACTTCTCCCGACCACATCAGCCGCCTCGCGTTGTTCGGCGCGCACCTGTTCAACGACCGCACGCGCGGGCCGACCAACGTTCGATGCTCGAACTGCCATGAGCAGGCCGAGTTGACAGATGCTTCGGCCAGCCGCGTGGCGCGGTTCGGGACAGTCCGGAACCGGGACGGCAATATCATCGACCGCGGCTTCAACAACATCGGGATTCGCCCGACCACTGACGACCTGGGCGTGGGTGCCAGGGATGCATTCGGCTTTGTATCGCTCACGCGGCGCATGTTCCCCGGCGCCGTACCGGCCGACTTCGGCGGTCCCGTGACCAAGGGCTTCGGTACGGAGGGCGCCTTCAAGATTCCGTCGCTGCGAAATGTCGCGCTGACTGCGCCCTACTTCCACAACGGCGACGCGCTGACGCTGCGCCAAGTGGTGGAGCTGTACAGCCGTGGCGGCAACGTGAATCCGATCCTGGCGACGGATGCCACGCCGATCGAGCCGCTCGGGGTGCCGTCGCTGACCTCTGACGAGATTGACGCGATTGTCGCATTTCTCGAAAGCCTGACGGACGAGCGGGTGCTATATCGCCGCGCGCCGTTCGACCACCCGCAACTGTTTGTGCCGAACGGGCATCCGGGAGATTCCCTGCACGTGTCGGACGCGAATGGCGACGGCCTTGCGGACGACGACATGGTCGTCATCCCGGCCGTCGGTGCTGCAGGCGGCGCGCCGCTCCCCGGCTTTCTACAAGGCGTGTTTGGGCCCTAGGTGGAGTGCCGTAGCGGATGGGGACGAACTTTTATACCAAACCGTAAGTACGCAAGTCCGCGGGACGTGGGCGACGCCGTCGTTCCGCGCTCGGTGCCTGCGATTGGGAAGCGCATGCCTGTGGCCGAGAACTTGCGGTCCGTATTGGCCTCCCGCAGTGTGGACATGCGGAGCCGGTAGTTTCTGGTTTTTCTGTTAATCCGCCCAT
>Ga0075433_10004885_pt1 | contig 10489 bp, 8 predicted proteins | sample RhiMethybrSRZTD2_FD_75299 | JGI IMG/M metagenome (GOLD analysis project Ga0075433, IMG submission 75299) | Populus rhizosphere microbial communities from Tennessee, USA - Rhizosphere MetaG P. TD hybrid SRZTD2 | ecosystem: Host-associated > Plants > Roots > Rhizosphere > Soil | place: USA... | reverse complement strand
CCCCCCAAGCAACCGTCTTTCCGCGCAGGAACATCGAAGGCTCATCGCGAACTAGGATGAGAACTTACCATCATTGTCTTTTGTGGCTTGTCATTGTCGTTACCTCGAGTGGATGCAATCGCTCGACTAGCCGCGACGCGGCTCTGCGTAATCTCCCTGTGCGCGAATCCACACCTAAAGTGATCGCAGGATTTCAACCATGGTTCGGCGATCCTAGCCATATCAGAATTAACTACAACAGCGATGATCCTGGCGTCATCCGTCGACAGATCAAGGAAGCCAAGAATCTAGGTATCTATGCGTTCGCGGTGGACTGGTACGGCCTGCGGCATCCTTTTCTCGATCGCACATACGCTCTGATGCAGAAGATCGCCAGCGATGAGAAGTTTCACCTTGCACTCATGTATGACGAGACCGAGGAAGACAACGGACATGCCACCGAGGATGCACTCGAAGCCATGGACATTGCTTACAAAAAGTACATCGGTCCAACTGCAGTGGGTCGCGATGCTTACCTCTTGTATGAAGGGCGCCCTGTCATCTTCGTATTTCCAAAGCGGGGCAATACCGATTGGAACCAGGTTCGCCAAATGGTGAATCGCTGGGAATCTCCTCCCATCATCCTTTACAAGGACGACCCTCCACCTCAGTATGCTGCTGCGTTTGAAGGCCGCTACGCGTGGGTGCATCCTGGACCCAAAGGCTGGGCACCGGATGGCAGTCACTGGGGGGGCGAATATCTCCGTAACTTTTACAAGAAGATGCAGTCGAAGTATCCCAATCAGATCGCAGTGGGGACCATCTGGCCCGGGTTCGATGACACGAGGGCGTCGTGGAGTTTGAACCGTCACATCGACCGGCGCTGTGGAAAGACCCTGGAAGATACCCTTCACCTCTTTGCAGAACACGATGACCCCGCTCATCCAATGCCGTTCCTCTTGATCGCCACCTGGAACGACTATGAGGAAGGAACCGCCATCGAAAATGGCACGTCCCGATGTTCGGCGCCGAAGTCATAGGAGACTTTCCCCATGCGCGTAGTTGACCGCACGGCAGCAAGAACGTTTGACGCGATGGGCACATTACTGCTCGCAAGCCCGACCTCGCATAGTCGGCAGCACTTCTCAGATCAATGGTTCGAACGTGAGCTCGACTACGTATTTGCGCTCAAGAAGCCAGGACTTGTCGAATTTCTCGAACAGGCACAAACCCAGCGCGTTCTGCGGCGAATTCTGGAAGTCGTCAATGAGAATCTTCATCGCGCGAAGTATGGCTACACCCTAGAAACAGTAGACTTGGCCCTTTCCCAGGAACGGGAGCGGGCGAGGACCGCCACCGCCTTTCTGCAAGCCATCGTCGACAAGTTTGAGCGCCGTGGCCATCCCGTCATGGTCATGAAAACACTCGACCACTGGCCGGATACGGGGAGCGACCTCGATCTTCTCGTCAGCGCACCGGACCAGGCGGTGTGCAGCACCTTTGAGAATGATTTCTCCGCAGAGAGACAACCTCAGAGCTGGGGAGATCGACTTGCTAGTAAGCACAATTTTCGCATTCCAGGCCTGGGAGAGTTGGTTGAGGTACACGTGGGCTGCCTGGGACAGACTGGAGAACAGAAGAATCTCGCCAATTGCCTTCTGGCGCGAAGAGTCTACGAAGACTTCGGTCGAAACTCCCTGCCCGTCCCCATGCCCGAGGATCGTATTGTTATCGCAACCTTGCAGCGGATGTACCGGCACTTCTACATTCGCCTGACGGACATCGTGAACATCTTTGGCTTGCTTGCGAGCGGCCGCATCAACTTCGATCAATTGCAGTCCGTTGCCGAAATTGGAGCGATCTGGCCAGGCGTCGCTACGCTGTTGGTCATCGTGCGCCAACACGCTCTCAGCTATGGAGGGTGGGCCGAAGAGTTGCCTCAGGTCGTACAGGACACCGCGCAGTTCGGTGCCAGACAGACCTATCTGGGAAGAAAGTTCGTCCGAGTACCCATCCTGCCCGAAGCGGCCAAGCTATTTCTTCGGCAATGGGCGGGCAATGTGCGCAAGCATGACTTTAAAGCGATGATGCGCATCAGCCTGCTGCCACTGCTAGCCACCGCAGCGTTTCTCAGCTTCCGCCTGACGGGAGACGATAAGGGCGTTTGGTAGTTGGCCTGCATGTCGCCAGCGACTTTCCTCGCACTGTTAGACGGTGTATCCCCGAAAGACTGTAACTATCGGCTGTACTCAATGCAGGAGAATGAGATTCTCACGGCTCATGGCTCTTTCCTGAATCATTCCGTGGATCAATGACTTACAACCACTTGCCAAAAACGTGCCATCCAATCCCGCGTGCCCGAGCCAAAAGCAATCCCGCGCACCAGTTCGTCCTATCCGCCATTGCTCGCTGAGCAGCAGACGGCATTCTTTCGCGAAGTGCTGACCGCCCTGAACGAATGCCATGTGGGGTACGCCGTTACGGGCGCATTTGCCCTGCAGCGGCATACGGGCATCTGGCACCCCACAAAGGATCTGGATATTTCCCTGCCACGCCCATCCGTTCCTGACGCCCTGAAATGCCTTGAACGGGTCGGTTATCGGTGCGAAGTCACGGACCGGGTTTGGCTGGCCAAAGCGTTCCGGGCTGATTTCTTCGTCGATCTCATCACGGGGATGAGCAATGGTGTGATCTCGATGGACGAGCAGTGGATCGAGCGCGCACACCCCGCTGTGATCGTTGGTGTACCCACTCGCGTGCTGGCTCCCGAAGAATTGCTTGCTTCGAAACTCTTCGTCGCGCGACGCGAACGATTCGATGGAGCGGACATCGCGCACATTCTTTACGCGACCAGCGCGAGCCTCGACTGGAACCGCCTGCTCGCCCTGGTGGGAGAGCATTGGCAATTGCTACTTTGGTCGCTTGTCTTTTTTTCGTACGTCTATCCCGCGCACGTGAACTTGGTTCCAGCCGAGGTTTGGCAGGAACTGCTCACACGATTTCAGAAGACTGTCGCCACTCCGAACAGCGGCGCGCCATTTCGCGGAAGCCTCATTGATCAATTTCTGTTTGCCATCGATGTCAGGGAATGGGGCATGAAGGACCAGCTGGCGGACTATCGCTCCCAACGGCTGGAGGAAGCTCCTTCACTATGAGAATTGCAGCTACCGCCGACTTGCATTTCACTCCGGAGCGTTACGCATCGATCGAACCTCAGATGAGAAAGGTGCGCGACGAAGCCGACGTTCTGGTCGTGGCAGGAGACCTGACGAACTACGGCAAGACGTCGGAACTAGAGCCCTTGATTAACGAACTGCTTCGCCTCGGTCTTCCGATTGTCGCAGTGCTCGGAAATCACGATCACGAAAACGGACAGCAGGAAGAACTCATCACAATGCTGCGACACGCCGGAATTCACCTACTAGATGGCACCGGATATGAACGTGATGGAGTGGGCTTCGCCGGGACCAAGGGGTTCGTCGGAGGCTTCGGACGCGCCGCACTGACTGCATTCGGCGAACCGGAAATCAAAGCCTTCGTGAAAGCCGCCATGGACGAAGGAGTGAAATTGGAGCGTGCCATGTCGCAACTGCGCGCTCCCAAACGAGTGGTTGTGTTGCACTATGCTCCGGTGCAGGACACAGTCGTCGGAGAGCGTCCTGAAATCTTTTGTTATTTGGGGACCTCCCGTCTCATCGAAGTGATCGATCGCCACGGTGCTGATCTGGTTTTGCACGGGCACGCGCACAACGGCTCCCCCGTTGGGAAAAGCACCGCAGGAATCGTAGTGCATAATGTTGCACTTCCCTTATTACAAGCCATGCATCCGCCGGCTGCCTATCAACTTTTCGACGTTTGATATCAGCAGGATCGGTACTTACATTTCCCTCACCCTCAATCTACAGCGTCAACTCTATCCTCAGTCGTAGTAGTTCACCGTACACTCCGAGCGTATGTCCGGAAATCAGATAACCGTTTCTGTCGAGGGATTTCTGTGGAGGATATAAGGGTTCGTTACGAGTACGCCGCGCCATTGCGAGTTCGGACTATTCCGGCTCCGCCTAGGACTTCTCGCCTCCGTTCACCTCAGCCGTGGGTAGACGTGCACGTACCGGGTGGTTCGTGGGGCTATACCCAATCCCGAAAACAAAGTGCTTTTGCTTCGTTCCTCATTCACGTCGCAGCCATCGGCGGTGTGCTGACCCTTTCGCTGATGCCGACAAAACCGAAGGAATCGAAGCCCATACCCGAGCACGTCACTTTAATTGCACCCTCGAAGGACGTCTATATGCTTCCACCCTCGATCCAAGAGGCGGCCGGTGGTGGCGGCGGCGGTGATCTAAGCAAGATCATCGCGCCAAAAGGAAGATTGCCGAAGCTGGCCATGCAGCAGATCACTCCTCCTGCCATGGTCGTTCGGAACGAGAACCCTAAGCTTGCCGTCGAACCTACTGTGGTCGTTCCTCCCAAAGTCGAAATCGCGTCCTCAAAAATACCGAATCTCGGTGATCCGGCCGCTCCCGTTATGCCGCGGGCTCCCGCGTCGAACGGCACGGGGTCGGGAGGTGGCATCGGTTCCGGCTCCGGTGGCGGCGTTGGCAAGGGAACTGGTCCGGGAGTTGGTGAAGGTCGCGGCGGCGGCATCGGCGGAGGAGTCTTCCGTGTAGGCGGGGGCGTTCTTGCTCCTCGTCCCCTTTCGACGCCAGACCCTGAGTACACCGACGAGGCCCGTCGTGCCAAGTATCAGGGAACCTGCATCCTCGGCATGATTGTGGGGCCTGATGGCAAACCGAGGGACATCCGCGTCCAACGCAGCATCGGCATGGGTCTGGACAAAAAGGCCATTGAGGCGGTTCAACAGTGGCGGTTTAGTCCAGCGACGAAAGACGGCCAAGCGGTGGCCGTTCAAATCAGCGTTGAGGTGAGTTTCAAGCTGTACTGATGCAACAAAAAATACCAGCAGCCTTGCATGCAACTACAGCAATTACCTGATGGAACATCCCTCGCGCGAGCGTACACTCCCGCGCAGACGTAGTTACGCAGCAACCCCCATGCTAGGGAGGGGCGGCTTTTTAGCCCACGAGCGTTGTCGCAAGTGGCTCCTGCTTTTTTGGCTGATGCGCTTCCCCCCGTCCGCCCCTCCTGACGTTTGGGTGTATTTCGCGGCCCACAGTTACGAAGTTATCCGGCCAGGCATGCGAGAGAAAGCATTGCATTACGGCAGGCCCATGCTGTTCTACAAGACCTGCGACGCCTGGCGAATCTGGATGACCCTCTACGACGAGCCAGTTGAAATAGCGGCTGCTACACCCGGCGCCTTAGATCGTCCAACCTCAGGATAGAGACAGGAGAATTTTCCATATCAACGGTTTCGGCATCTAATTCCCGATGCCTATGGCCGAAACAAAGACAGGTTCACGCCGCGCTTGGCGTATGAAACGCCGGCACTGGATCGCCGGAATCGCGGTCGTGTTTCTTGCGGTTGTCATTGCAACTTCGATCGTGATTTCGCGCGCCGAGCCGATTTTGCGAGCGCGAATCGTGGAAACACTCTCTGCAAGATTCAAAAGTAAAGTCGAGTTGGATGCCTTTCATGTTTCCGTTCTCCGGGGACTCCTTGTTTCGGGGAGTGGCCTGAGAATCTTCGGCCAAGCCGATCCGAACAATCACGAACCCGGCACGCAACCTCTGATCGGCGTTGCGGAATTCCGCTTCCGAACGGGCATTAGAGATTTGTTTCGTTCTCCTACTCACGTCGACACCGTCTACTTAAAGGGCCTGCAGCTAAATCTTCCCCCTAGAGAACAACGGGCACAAATGGATATCGGGCCGAAGAAGCCAAAGATCAAGATAGTAGTCAACAAGTTCGTATGCGACGGGGCGCAACTGATCATCAACACACTCAAGCCAGGAAAACTACCGCTGGAATTCGACATCGCAAGTCTGAAAATGACCAGCATCGGACCCGATGCTCCCTTGCATTTCGACGCCAATCTCACCAATCCCAAGCCTGTAGGCAACATTGTTTCGAGTGGATCCTTCGGGCCATGGCAGGCAGACAATCCTCGACAGACTCCAGTCAGTGGAACCTATTCTTTTCAGAATGCAGATCTGGGAACCATCAAAGGGATTGGTGGAATCTTGTCTTCGACAGGAACGTACGCCGGTACTCTCGAGAACATTGTGGTCGACGGATCCACAGACACGCCTGATTTCCGCATCGCCATCAGCGGTCGCAGTGTCCCGTTGCACACGGAGTTCCATGCAATCGTAGACGGCACCAGCGGAGACACCTACCTTCAGCCGGTTAACGGCAAGATTCTTGACACCCCGCTAGTCGCGAAAGGCTCGGTCGTGCGCACTGACAATCCCAAAGGTCATTATGTGGAACTGGATGTCACCATAGGAAAGGGCCGAATTGACGACCTGTTGAAACTGGCTGTTCGAACGAACCCGCCCGTCATGACTGGGAATGTTCGCCTGCAAACGAAGTTGGATCTTCCGCCTGGCGATCCGGATGTCTCGGATCGGCTGAAGCTCGCCGGCAGCTTCGAGGTCTCGCAGGTTCACTTTTCGAATGACAAGACCCAGGGGAAGATTGACGCCCTCAGCATGCGAAGCCAAGGCAAACCAAAGCTGGCGCAAGATCAGATTCCTGACAACATACACTCGGACTTGAAGGGTACCTTTCGCCTTGCGAGCGGACTGTTATCCTTTTCGCAACTGGTGTTTCAAGTTCCCGGCACCCGAGTCAACCTCACCGGCCAGTACAGTCTTGATGGAAACGAATTTGATTTTCATGGGAAAGCACGTTTGGACGCCAAGCTTTCGCATATGGTGACCGGATGGAAGTCGGTACTCCTGAAGCCGGTAGATCCATTCTTGAGCAAAAATGGCGCAGGAACGGAACTGCCCGTCAAGATTACGGGAACAAAATCAGAGCCGCACTTTGGAACCGATTTCGGGCACAAAGAACAAGGGGACAAAAAAGACAAAGACAATGAGAAGGACGTCCCGGGAAAGTGAGCACGGGGAACTTGAAAGATCACTTTGGAATCACCGAGTTTGCTTGGCGCATTCGCTAAGGAGAAGTGTGATGCTGTTTACAGCATGCACTGGATGGGAAGCATGCTACGGGTCTTTTTATTCTTAGGAAGGGTCTAAGCGTGGCGTGTCCGAACGAGGCCCCAGAGAATAAAGACTGTGAGGCCCTTTTTTTATGCGAATTGCGCAAGTGGCACCGCTTTATGAAAGCGTACCACCCAAGCTGTACGGCGGCACCGAACGAATTGTTTCCTATCTAACAGAAGAATTAGTGAAGCAGGGACACGAGGTCACTCTCTTTGCGACCGGGGACTCTCTCACGCAGGCCAATCTTGTTCCAATATGCTTGCGCGCGCTGCGCCTCGACTCATCGTGCGTGGACCAGATGGCGCCTCATGTTCTGATGCTCGAAACCGTATTCGCACAGAGGTTTCAGTTCGATATCATTCATTTTCATATCGACTATTTGCACTTCCCTCTGACGCGCAGTATGGATATCGCCAGCTTGACCACCTTGCACGGTCGCCTCGACGTGCCCGAACTCGGGCCACTGTACAAGGAGTTTCACGAAATCCCGGTGTCATCCATTTCCGATATGCAGCGTAAGCCTCTACCCTGGTTAAACTGGCAAGGCACGGTTTACCATGGTCTGCCGCAAAACCAGTATGAGTTTCATCCCAAGCCGGGCAAGTACCTCGCGTTCCTCGGACGCACATCGCCGGAAAAGGGATTGGATCAGGCCATCGAGATCGCCAAGCGTGCGGGAATGCCCCTGAAGGTAGCTGCCAAAATTGATCGTGTTGATCAGGAGTACTTCGACAGCAAGATAAGTCCCCTGTTAAAAGATCCTCGTGTGGAGTTCCTGGGAGAGGTCGGATTTCCCGAAAAGGATGCGCTTCTGGGCGGCGCTGCCGCTCTCTTGTTTCCCATTGCATGGCCTGAGCCGTTTGGGATTGTGATGATCGAATCACTGGCCTGCGGAACACCGGTCATTGCTTATCCGCAAGGTTCCGTCCCAGAAGTGCTGGAGGACGGAGTGACTGGCTTCCTGGTCCACAACGTAGCGGAGGCAGTGTCAGCGGTCGAGAAGATCACCACGATTGATCGCGCTATGTGCCGACGAAGGTTCGAAGAACGATTCACCGCGAGTCTGATGAGTTCGCATTATCTCCAGCTTTACGAGACAATTCTCCGTCACAAGGGAGTGACCGTTTTGGCTCCAAGCGGAGTCCACATTGGTTGAAGTCAGTGTCAAAACTGAATTCTACATGGCGACGGCCTGGGCTCCGGCCGAGGAACGCACGCGTGTCTTGAAATATGGAAGGATGTTTGCCGTATTTGATCCCTATGGCGACATTCGCCCTTCCGGACTTGGCGAGCATGGCATCTACTTCGGCGGCACACGTTTCTTATCTCGCCTGGCGGTGTCCTTGGGCGGCAAGCCTCCGTTATTTCTGAGTTCCGGAGTCCGATCGGACAACTCGCTTTTTACAGCCGATCTCACCAACGTTGACTTTCTGGACGAGGACACAGTCTTGCTGGCGCGCGGGACGATCCATTTGGCCCGATCCAAGCTGCTGCTGGGAGACACCTGTTATGAGCAGCTTCGAATCACCAATTACGCGCCCATACACGTGCGCCTGCCTGTGCAGATTCACTTCGCCGCTGATTTCGTTGATGTGTTCGAAGTGCGCGGAGTAAAACGTACACAACACGGCGAACGGTTGCCCGATATCCTCCAAAACGATCGCGTGAAGATGCGATATCGAGGTGCCGACAATGTAATGCGCTGCACCCAGATGTACTGTTCGCCGATGCCAACGGATTTGTCCGGCTCTCACATCGTTTTCGACGCCGACCTTCAGCCCCGGGAAACCGCCAAGTTTCACGTGTCCATTTCATGCGCTGACAGCATGACGGCCTCTGCTCCTTCTCACACTTTCGATTCGGCTTTGACCTTAGCGGTACAAGACGCTGACGAAATGCAGGCAGACAAATGCTCAGTGCAAAGCGCGAATGACCGGTTCAATGCCTGGTTCAGCCGTTCACTCTCCGACCTGAATATGATGACCATCGGCAATCCGGAGCCCGATTATCCCTATGCCGGCGTGCCGTGGTTCAGCACGGTCTTCGGACGCGATGGCATCATCACCGCGCTGGAATCTCTTTGGCTGGACTCTCGCATCGCCAAGGGCGTGCTTGAATACCTGGCAGTTACCCAAGCCACCAGCCACATCCCTGACGCGGAAGCGGAACCGGGCAAAATTGTTCATGAGACTCGCGAAGGCGAAATGGCCGCACTCGGGGAGGTCCCCTTTCGACGGTATTACGGCAGCGTCGACTCTACTCCGCTGTTCATCATGCTAGCGGGTGCTTACTATGAACGCACCGCTGATCTGGCGCTCGTTCGGGCACTTTGGCCGAATATTGAGAGGGCCTTGTCATGGATCGACAACTACGGCGATCTGGATGGCGATGGCTTTGTCGAGTATCAGCGCCGTTCTAGCAAGGGCCTGGTCCAACAAGGCTGGAAGGATTCGAGCGACTCCGTGTTCCACGCCGACGGCTCCTTGGCGGAACCTCCGATCGCTCTCTGCGAGGTGCAGGGATACGTTTACGCAGCCAAGAAACATGCAGCGGTCCTCGCCCGCGCGTTGGGCGACTCTCAGAAGGCAACATCGTTGGACGCTGAAGCCGAGAAATTACAGCGCGCTTTTGAACAAGCCTTCTGGTGTAAAGATCTTTCGACCTATGCGCTTGCACTCGATAGCAGGAAGCAGCCCTGTCGCGTGCGCACTTCCAACGCGGGCCATTGCCTCTATACTGGTGTCGCCTCGCCCGAGAGGGCGAAGCAAGTCGCCGAGATTCTCTTAGGGCCAGATTTCTATTCCGGTTGGGGGGTTCGCACCGTAAGTTCGGAGGAAAAGAAGTACAACCCTCTCTCATATCACAATGGCTCGGTCTGGCCTCACGACAACGCGCTCTTAGCCGCGGGTCTATCAAGATATGGGTTGACTCGCGAAGCGTCATCCATCCTCGCCGCAATTTTTGAAGCGAGCACATTTTTCGAACTGAACCGTCTTCCTGAATTGTTGTGCGGACTACACAAACGCAACGGCGAAGGTCCAACTCTTTATCCTGTGGCATGCTCTCCGCAGGCTTGGTCCGCTGCTGCCCCCTTCCTGCTTTTATCGGCCTCGCTTGGTCTGTCCCTCAATGCGCAACAAGGCTGTATCGAACTGAATCGGCCTTCTTTGCCTGGATCGGTACCGATGGTCGAGATCCACGGATTACGACTCGGGCACGCCGCTGTGGACCTGATGTTTGCGCGCAAAGGGGACGACGTCAGAGTTGAAGTCACCAAAAAGACTGGTCGCGTTGATGTAGTCGTGCGTCAGTAGTTCGACTAAGAAGACGCTTAAGGCAATCCTTCAGTTCCCCTACCCCTAAAACTGGATTCACTTAT
>Ga0075433_10004875_pt1 | contig 10498 bp, 8 predicted proteins | sample RhiMethybrSRZTD2_FD_75299 | JGI IMG/M metagenome (GOLD analysis project Ga0075433, IMG submission 75299) | Populus rhizosphere microbial communities from Tennessee, USA - Rhizosphere MetaG P. TD hybrid SRZTD2 | ecosystem: Host-associated > Plants > Roots > Rhizosphere > Soil | place: USA... | reverse complement strand
CGCGTGTCCCGCCTCGGCGTCTCGAAGTCCTACCAGATCACCAACGTGTTCCCCCATCTCTCCGTGCTCGAGAACGTCCGGGTGGCCGTGCAATCCTACCGCCACTCGTTCAACTTCTGGGCGCGCGCCTCGTCGCTCGACGGGGTGCGGGAGCGGGCGGAGGCCATCCTCCACGAAGTCGCGCTGTGGGAGAAGCGCATGCTCACCGCCGCCCAGCTCTCGCACGGGGAGAAGCGCCACCTGGAGCTCGGGATCGCGCTGGCCACCGAGCCCTCGCTGCTCCTTCTCGACGAGCCCACCGCGGGGATGAGCCCGGAGGAGACCGACGAGACCATCCGCCTCATCCGGAAGATCGCCGACGGCCGCACCGTCATCCTGGTCGAGCACAAGATGAAGGTCGTCATGAACATCTCCGACCGCATCACCGTGCTGCACCAGGGGCAGGTCCTGGCCGAGGGCTCGCCCGCCGAGATCCGAGCCAACACGCTCGTGCAGCAGACCTATCTCGGGTCGACCCGATGAGCGCCCCTCTCCTCACCCTCGAGGACGTGCACGCCTTTTACGGCGAGGCCCACATCCTCCAGGGGGTGTCGCTGAACGTGGGCGAGGGCGAGGTCGTGACGCTCATCGGGCGGAACGGCGCCGGCAAGACCACCACGCTGCGCAGCATCATGGGCATCGTCCCCGCGCGCCTGGGCCGCATCGCCTTCGCGGGCCAGGAGCTGCGCGGGCTCCCCATCCACGCGGTGGCGCGCGCGGGAATCGCCTACGTGCCCGAGGAGCGCCGCATCCTTCCCAACCTCACCGTCGAGGAGAACCTGCGCCTGGGCCGGCTGGGCACGGACGGCCGCCGCGGCGAGGGTGACGCGGCGATGGAGGAGGTGCTCGCCTACTTCCCGCGCCTGCGCGAGCGCCTCGACCAGAAGGGCAAGGGCCTCTCCGGCGGCGAGCAGCAGATGCTGGCGATCGCCCGCGGGCTCGTCGCACGCCCGCGCCTCATGCTGGTGGACGAGCCGACGGAGGGTCTGTCTCCCCTCATCGTGGAGAGCCTCACGGAGATCCTGCGGGCGATCAATCGCCGGGGCACCGCCATCCTGCTCGTGGAGCAGATCCTCGAGGTGGCCCTCGCGCTCTCCCACCGGCTCTACGTGATGGACCAGGGGCGCATCCAGTTCGAGGGCTCGGCGGATCAGCTCCGCGCCGATCCTGCCATCCAGCAGCGCTTCCTCGGCGTGTAGCCCTCCGCCGTCCGGCCTAGGGCAGCAGGAGCAGCGGGCCGGTGGTCCGCCGCGCTTCCAGCTCGCGGTGGGCCTCCGCGGCGGCGGCGAGCGGATAGCGATGGCGCACATCCACGCGGAGCACCCCGTCGCGGAGCGCCGCGAACACCCGGCCGGCCATCTCGGCCAGCGCGGCCGGCCGCTCCGTGTAGTGGAACAGCACGGGCCGGCTGAGCGTCGCCGACTTGGCGGTCAGCCGTTCGGCGGCGATCGCCGCGAGCGGCCCGGTGGCTTGTCCGTAGCTGACCCAGTGACCGCAGACCGCCAGGGCCTCCAGGTTCTCCCCGGCCGCGGCCTCGCCCAGGCCGTCGAAGATCACGTCGGCGCCGTGCCCGGCGGTGGCCTGGCGCACGCCTTCGGCGAATCGATACGTGGGGGCGACGATGGGCGCTTCACACCCGTTCGCCCGTGCGAGGCGCGCCTTGTCCTCCGTGGACACGGTGCCCAGCACCCGCGCGCCGAGCGCCCGCGCCCACTGGCAGACGAAGAGCCCGACGCCCCCGGCCGCGGCGTGCACCAGCACGGTGTCGCCGGCGCGGATGCGGTGGGTCCGGTGCAGGAGGTACTCGGCGGTCATGCCCTTCAGCATGATCGCCGCAGCGGTCTCGTCGCCCACGTGCTCGGGGAGCACCACCACCTGCCCCGCGCCGAGGGTGCGCACGCTCGCGTAGGCCCCGGGCGGTGGGCACGCGTACGCCACGCGATCGCCGGGCAGGAGATGACTCACGTGGTCGCCGACGTCGAGCACTTCGCCCGCCGCCTCCATGCCCAGCGGCGCGGGCGGCTCGAGCATGCGGTAGTGGCCGGCGCGGATGTACACATCGATGTAGTTCACCCCCACGGCGGTCTGGCGGATCCGAACTTCGCCGGGCCCGGGGGCGGCCGCGTCATGCCGGCGGTAGCGCAGCACGTCCGGTCCGCCGAACGACTCGACGAAGACGGCGTGGGCGGGCATCGCGGCGGCCGGCGGGCCCGATGGCGCCGCGCGGCCGACGGAAGCCCGATCGCCGCCCCGCCGGAGATAGGCGCGCAGACCCTCGAACCCGCCCTCGTAGACGCCGCCTCCCACGAGCTGCTCGAACTCGCGCTCGCGCCCGCGGGGCACGTCGAAGGTGGATTGCCAGTGCCAGAAGGTGCGCTCGCCGTCGGTCACGCGCTTGAGCTGCACGGTCGCGACATAGCGGCGCATGGGCAAGGTCGCGTCCAGGATGCAGTAGGTGGACAGATGCTCCTCGTCGGACAGGGCGAGGAGCTGCTCCCGGATCAGGTTGCCGTCACGGAGGCTGAAGCGGCGGACGCAGCCCACCTGGTCCGAGGGATCGCCGCCCTCGATCTCGGACTCGGCGACGGCCGGGTGCCAGGCGGTGTGGCTGTTGAAGTCCCGCAGCACCGCCCACACGCGCGCGATGGGCGCATCGATGATCGCGGAGCGGGTGACGCGGATCACGGCCGGCCGCTCAGCGCTGGAACATGCCCTTGAGCGCGTCGAGGCCCACCTGGAACACGCCCTGGCCGATGTTCTGCGCCAGCTCCCCCTCCCGCTCGGGCGCGCAGTCGAACTCGGCCCACCACTCGGCGAAGGTGCGATTGCCGTCCGTCACCGGGGTGAGCTTGAGGGTGGACACGTAGTTCTCCACACCCATCGGGCTCTCCAGGATCGAGTAGGTGCACTGGAAGTCGTAGTCGGAGAGGGTCAGGAGCTGCTCGCGGATCATCCCGCCGTCCTTCAGGCGAAAGTTCCGGATGCAGCCGACCTTGTCCGCGGCGAGCCCGCCTTCGATGCGGGATTCCGCCACGAACGGCGTCCACTTCGGCAGCCCGTTGAAGTCGCGGATCTCCGCCCACACCGCGTCGGCGGGCGCGTCGATGACGCTCGAGACGTAGACCTTGATCATTTGAAGATGGGGGGGAGCGGCGCCGCTCCTCCCCCATGCCCCCCCACCGCATTGTTTCCGCCATCCACGGCGGTTGCCATGGTCGGCTATTCTTCGGTCGGGCCGTTGGGCGACGGCGTCTGGGGGAGGGCGCTCTGGCTGCCGCGGTCGAGCAGGCCACGGGCGGCCTTGCCGACGTCGCCGGCGTCCACGCCGATCTCGCGCAGGAGCTGATCCACCAGCGGCGCCTGGGCGCGGTAGCGCAGGGCGGAGTTCACCACGCTGTCCGCGAGGCTGCCGCCGCCCGGCCCGTCACCGCGGCCGCCGCCCCCACCGCCGAGCCCGTCGACCTGGAGGATCTTGATGCCCTCGATGCGCTCCATCGGCTTCACCGACTCGCGCACGATGCCTTCCAGCTTGTCGATCAGGCGGATGCGCATGGCGGAGAGGCGCGCCTCCGGCGTGAGGAGGTTCTGGGCCTCGTTCATGAGCCGCACGCCCTCGGCCTCCACCTCGTTGCGGATACGCGCGGCGATGGCTCGCACCTTCTCGGCGTCGGCGTGGGCCTCCGCCTCGGCCCGCACCGCCGCGCCTCGGTCACCCGCGGCCGCCCGCTCCGCCTCGGCCCCGATCCGGACGCGAAGGGCGTCGCGCTCGGCGTCCTGGGCGGCGGAGATCAGGTCGATACGCTTGCGGCGCTCGGCCATCTCCGTCTCCCGCGCGGTGAAGACCCGCTCCTCCTCCGCGGCGGCCTTGGCGCGGGCGAGGTCGGCGGCCGCCTGCGCCTCCGATTGGGCCTTGGACTGCTCGGCCACCTGAATGGCCCGCTGCTGCTCGGCCAGCTCCACGGCGAGCCGCCGCGAGATCTCGAGCTGCTGCACCTCGCGCTCGCGCGCGATGCGCTCCTCTTCCACCGCCCGCTCCGACGCGATGCGGGCGCGGTCCACGGATTCCCGCGCAGAGATCTGCGCGCGCTCCGCCTCCTGCTCCCGCTCCGCCCGCTGCCGGGCCACGTCGGCCCGCTGGGCCGCCCGCTGCACCTCGAGCTCGCGCTCCTGGGCCAGCCGGGCGTATTCGAGCTCGCGGTCGATGTCCAGCGCCTGGCGCTCGGTCTCCAGGTTCTTGTTGCGCACCTGGATCATGGTGTCCTGCTCGATGTCGTTCCGGATCTTCTTCCGCCGCTCGATCTGCTCGGTGAGGCGGGTGAGGCCTTCCGCGTCGAAGGCGTTCGAGGGATTGAAGAACTCCATGCCCGTCTGGTCGAGCTGGGTCAGCGACACCGTCTCCAGCTCGAGCCCGTTCTGGAGGAGGTCGGCCGCCACCACCGACTTCACCCGCTTGACGTACTCGCCCCGCTTCTCGTGCATCTCCTCCATGGTCATCTCGGCGGCCACCGTGCGGAGGGCGTCCACGAACTTGCCCTCAACCAGCTCCTTGAGCGTCTCGGGCTCGAGTGTCCGCTGGCCCAGCGTCTGGGCGGCGGCGGCGATGGCGTCCGCGCCCGCCTGTACCCGAACGTAGAACTCCGAGACCACGTCGACCCGCATGCGGTCCTTGGTGATGAGGGCCTTGTCGCGCCCGCGCGAGACCTCCAGGCGCAGGGTGTTCATGTTGACCGGCACCACTTCGTGCACGATCGGCAGCACGAAGGCGCCGCCGTTCATGACCACCTTCTGGCCGCCGAGGCCGGTGCGCACGAACGCGCGCTCCTTGGACGAGCGCAAGTACAGCCAGTTCATGAGCCAGACCACGATGACGACGACGATCGCCGCCACCACCAGACCGAGAATCACCGCGCCGAGCTGTGCGCCTGTCATGTGAGTCCCCCTTTGGAGATGGGGGGGAGCGGCGCCGCTCCTCCCCCATGCCCCCGCACCACATTCTTCGTTCGGTCTTCTTTCATGTCGGTTTCGGCCTGTCAGCGCCGGATGCGTTTGAACCGCTTGGTCGTCTCGGTCAGGGCCACCTCGGTGGGCAGCCGCTCCATGCTGGAGGCGCCGTAGAAGCCGTGGCACCGCCGGCAATGGCGCAGGATGTAGCGCGCATCCGCCGGGCGGGCGATGGGCCCGCCGTGGCAGAGCACGATGACGTCGGGGTTCACCGCGTGGGCCGCCTCGGCCCAGGCGTCGATCTTGCCCACGCAGTCCTTGAGCGATACCGCGGTCGCCGCGCCGATGGAGCCGCCGGTGGTGAGCCCGAGATGGCAGACCACGATGTCGGCACCCGCCTTGGCCATGTCCCGCGCAGTCTCCTCGGAGAAGACGTACGGCGTCGTCAGCAGGTCGAGCGCGCGCGCGGCCCTGATCATCTCGATCTCGAGGGCATAGCCCATGCCCGTCTCCTCGAGCTGGGCACGGATCGTGCCGTCGAAGAGGCCCACGGTGGGGAAGTTCTGCACGCCGGAGAATCCCAGCGCGGCCAGCCGCGGCAGGAAGTCGTCGAGGATCATGAAGGGGTCGGTGCCGTTGACGCCCGCCAGCACCGGCGTCTTCTTCACCACGGGCAGCACCTCCCGGGCCATGTCGAGCACGATGTCGTTGGCGTTGCCATAGGCCATGAGGCCGGCGAGCGAGCCCCGGCCGGCCATGCGGTAGCGGCCCGAGTTGTAGATCACGATGAGGTCGATGCCACCGGCCTCCTCGCACTTGGCCGAGAGCCCGGTCCCCGCCCCGCCGCCGATGATGGGCTCGCGACGGCGGATCATGCCGCGGAAGCGCTTCAGGATGTCGGTGCGCGGGATGCGGGCCATGGCGCTAGCGCGTCCCCGCCGGCGCGGCCGCCGGCTCGCGGGACACCTCGCCGAACGCGGCCACCAGGGCGTCCACGAACTCCGGATCGTTCACGTTGTGCGGCAGACGCACGACCTTCCGGTCGGCGCCGGTCCGCACGCCGCTGGTGATGGCGTCGAATAGCGCCTTGTCCGCGGCAGGATCCCAGAACGGCTTCCCGGGCGCGTCCAGGAGCGAGACGCCGCCCTCGGGGATGAGGAAGCGCACGGGCCCCTCCATCCGGTTGAGCTTCTCCGCGATGAAGCGCCCGATGCGCGCGCACTCCGCGGGCGTGGTCCGCATCAGCGTGACATTGGCGTTGTGGCGGTAGAGATTGCGATCGCGGAACTTCGGGGGCACGGTCTCCATCGCCCAGAAATTCACCATGTCGAGCGCCCCGCAGGAGCCGACATAGGGCACCCGCACGCGGGCGATGGCGTCCAGCCGGCCCGGTCCCGCCGAAAGCACGCCGCCCACGATCTCGTCCGCGACCTCGGTGGTGGTGACATCGATCACGCCGGAGAGAAGACCGGACTCCGCCAGCTTCTCCATCGACTGTCCCCCCGTGCCGGTGGCGTGGAAGACCAGGCAGTCGTAGCGCTCCTCGAGCGCGCGCGTCACCGCCTGCACGCAGGGCGTGGTGACCCCGAACATGGTGAGGCCGACGGCGGGCTTGGCCGCCGAGGGCGCGTCGCCGACGCGCCCGTATGCGATCATGCCGGCGAGGGCGTGGGCGGCATTGGCCAGCACGCGCTCGGAGATGCGGTTGATGCCCTGCACGTCGGTGACCGAGTACATCATGCAGAGATCGGACGGCCCCACGTACGGCCGCACGTCACCCGACGCCACCGACGACACCATGACCTTCGGCACGCCGATGGGCAGCCGGCGCATCGCCGGCGTGGCCAGGGCCGTGCCGCCCGAGCCACCCGCCGAGATGAGCCCGCCCAGATCCCGCCGGCCGCCCACGAAGTGCTCGAACGCCAGCGCCATCTCGCTCACCGCGCTGCCCCGATCGCCGGTGAAGACGGCGCGCTCGCCCTTCGGATGATGGCGCGCGACCTCTCGGGGGTTGATCATCGCCGGAGACGGCTTGCCCGAGGTGGAGAGATCCACCGTCACCGTGCGGAGCCCCAGCTTCTCGAGGCAATTGCGCAGGAAGAAGAGCTCCCGCCCCTTGGTGTCGAACGTGCCCGCGACGTAGGCGGCCCGCCCGATGGTCGCGGCCACGGGGAACTCGACCACCCGCGCCTCGCGCCCACGGGCGGCCAGCGCCGCGGCGGCCTCGTCGAGCGATGGCGTCGGCGCCGCCGACTCCGCGCGGGCCTCGACGAGGCGATCGCGGGGCGCGGCGAGCGGATCGGCGGCGTTCCACCGCGTGAAGCCGCGCACGGCCCGCTCCGCGGGCGGCCGCGGCTCGGCCGCCTCGCCCGGCGCGCGCTCGTCGGCGGCGCGCCGCACGGTGTACACGCGCACCTCCTCGACCTCGGCGCGCGGCGGGAATGCACCGTCCGGAAGGCCGGGCGTTTCCTCGCCCTCCGCCCCGGCGGCGGCGGTGGTCACGCCGAGGAGCCGCTGTTGCAGCTCCCGATCGGCGCCCAGCTCCGCCGCGGGCATGGACCGAGCGATGCGGCCGTTCACCATGACGTCGACGGTGTCCGCCACGTCGATGGCCACGCCGAGGTTCTGCTCGATCAGGAGCACGGAGATCTCGCCGTCCGAGGCCAGGTGCTTCAGCATGTCGGCGACCTGCTGCACGATCACCGGCGCCAGCCCTTCGGTGGGCTCGTCCATCACCAGGAGCACGGGATTGAACAAGAGGGCGCGCGCGATGGCCAGCATCTGCTGCTCGCCGCCCGAGAGCTCGGCGCCGCCGTTGGCCCGCCGCTCGGCCAGGCGTGGGAAGGTCTGATACACGCGAGCCACCGTCCACGGGCCGCGGCTGCCGCCCGCGGCGAGGCGGAGATGCTCGTCCACGCTGAGGGACGGCCACACGCGGCGCCCCTGCGGAACATAGCCCACGCCGCGCTCGGTGATGACGTTGGGCGGCAGCCCGAGAATCTCCTCGCCGCCGAGCCGGACGCTGCCGGCGGCGGGAACGAGGCCGGTGATGGCATTGCACAGCGTCGTCTTGCCCATCCCGTTCCGGCCGACCACCGCGATCACCCCGTGGTCCAGGGTGAGCGACACCTCCTGGAGCGCGTGGGCGCGGCCGTAGTAGACGTCGAGCCGCTCCACCTGAAGCACGGGCCGCGTGATGCGGCGGGCGCCGCGCCGCGAGAACCAGGCCATCAGTGGCGCCCTCCGCCGATGTAGATGGCCTGCACCTCGGCATCCCCCTCGATCTCGTCGGGGGTGCCGTGCTTGAGCACCCGGCCGTTGTGCATCACGGTGACGCGCTCGACCACGCGCAGGGCCACGTCGAGGTCATGCTCGATGATGATGTAGCCCATGTGAGGCGGGAGCGCGGCGAGCAGTGCCACCAGCTCGCGCCGCTCCCCGGGCGAGAGCCCCGCCGCCGGCTCGTCGAAGAGGATGAGCCGGGGCGCGCCGGCCAGCGCCATGCCGATCTCGAGCTGCCGCTGCTGGCCGTGAGAGAGCGACGCCACCCGCTGGTCCGCGACCGGTCCGAGGCGCACCCGATCGAGCAGATCGCGCGTGGCCGCGCGGGTCGGATGGCCCGCGCGGGGGCGCAGGACGCCGAAGCGCCCGCGGCCCACGCCCCGCACGGCGAGAAAGAGATTCTCCTCCACCGTGAGATCGCGGCACAGGAGCGACGATTGGTACGTCCGGCGCAGGCCCATGCGGATGCGCTGATGCGGTGGGAGATCGGTCACGTCCTCGCCGAAGAACCGCACGGTGCCGGCGGTGGGCGGAAAGTCGCCGGTGATGGTGTTGAACAGCGTGGTCTTGCCAGCGCCGTTGGCACCGATGAGGGCGCGGCGCTCGCCCGCCGCGACAGAGAGCGAGACGTCCTCGATGGCGCGGAGCGCGCCGAACATGCGGGTGACGCCCTCGAGCACGAGGGCATCCCCCGACGCGATCGGCGCCCGGCCGCTCCCGTTGCCGCTCCCTCGAAGCTCAGTGATTGAGGCCATGTTGGCGTCGATTTCTAGATTTATTGGATGTGGGGGGAGCGGTGCCGCTCCTCCCCACACCCCCCACCACATTCGTCCTTAGGGGCAGCTCGGGACGTCGCGGGAGCCGAGACCGATCTTGTCGAAGTCGGTCTTGGACATGCCCAGCCGCTGATCGACGTTGGGCACCACCTTCACGACCTTGTTGTAGTAGGTGCCGTCGGCGCCGGCTGCCACCTCGGTGACGAACGTGGTGCCGATGGCCTGCCGGTTCTCGTCGAGCGTGACCACGCCGGTGGGCGTCTGGAGCTTGAGGCTCTTCAGCGCCTCGCGGTACTTGGCCTGCCCGCCGGAGAGATCGCCCTTGACCGCGTCGAGCCCGTCCAGCGCGGCCTTCATGTTGATGTAGTAGACGTAGGCGAACAGCGACGGGCTCGGGAAGCCGTCCTTGAAGTTGGCCTTGTAGTCGGCCACGAACTTCTTCCACTCCGCCCCGTCGTATGCGTCGGCGATGGGGCCGGCCGACGGCGTGCCGAGCAGCGACTCGCGGCGCTTGCCCTTGAAGTTCAGCACCGTCTGGTCCACCGTGATGGACCCACCCACCATGGGCTTGTTACCACCCGCCTGCTCGTACTGGCTGAGGAAGTTCACCGCGTCCGCGCCGCCCAGCACCACCAGCAGCGCGTCCACGTCACCGGGGAGCTTGGCGATGACCGACGAGTAGTCCTTGCCGCCGAGCGGCACCCAGGCCTTGTGGGTGACCTTGCCGCCGAGCTTGCAGTACTCGGTCATGAAGCCCTGCACCTGCGAGTACGGGAAGGCGTAGTCCTCGGCGATCAGGGCCATCTTCTTGTAGCCCTTGCTCTTCAGCGCGTACTCACCGAGGCCCACCATCCACTGCGCGCCCTCGGTGTTGAAGCGGAAGAAGTTCGGCGAAGGATCCTGGAGCGTGGTGGCCTGCGCGCCCGACGAGCCGTTGATGAACGTGATGCTCGGCTGGGACTTGGAGTAGTTCTTCACCGCGATGCCCTCGGAGCCCGACAGCGGGCCGACCATGATGTCGACCTTGTCCTGCTCCACGAGCTTCCGGGTCGCGTTCACCGCGACGTCCGGCTTGGCGTCCGAAGAGGCCTTGATGATCTCGATCTTCTTGCCCGCGACCATGCCGTTGCGCTGCTTCACCGCCAGCTCCGCCCCGCGCATGCCGTCCTGGCCGCCCGCCGCGAAGGGGCCCTCCAGGGTCGCGAGCAGACCGATCTTGACGACCTGCTGCGCGTGGGCGGGGACCGCGAGGGCGACGACCATCGCCGCGACCGCGAGCGTCCGCAAGCACTGCCTCGTGAGTGACGTCATCGTCTCCTCCTTCGTGGTGAACGCAGCGTCATGGCTGCGTGGTGGAACGCGTTCCTACGTCTCGACCCGTCGGCCCAGCCGACCCTGCGCGGACCGCGCGCGCAGGCGCGCGAGCCCATTCGCCCACCAGCCGAGAATGCCGTCGGGCG
>Ga0075433_10004874_pt1 | contig 10498 bp, 7 predicted proteins | sample RhiMethybrSRZTD2_FD_75299 | JGI IMG/M metagenome (GOLD analysis project Ga0075433, IMG submission 75299) | Populus rhizosphere microbial communities from Tennessee, USA - Rhizosphere MetaG P. TD hybrid SRZTD2 | ecosystem: Host-associated > Plants > Roots > Rhizosphere > Soil | place: USA... | reverse complement strand
GCCAGACCTTGGGCCACCGACGCTTTTGTAAACATGTCCGCCAATTTGTGCTGGATGGCCTGGAAACTGCCGATCGGCCGTTTAAACTGGACTCGCTGTTTGCTGTACTCGATGCACATCTCCAGAACCCGATCGCATCCTCCTAACATCTCCGCGCACAGTCCGACTTGTGCTACTGGTATCACGCGCGCGAGCTGCGGGGCTGCCTGACCTTCTTCTCCTATCAAGTTGGCGGCTCTCGCCCGGACGCCCTTGAATTCGACTTTGGCAAATCGGTAGGTAACATCCGTTACGGGCACGTCCGTCGTTTTGATGCCGGGCGTATCTTTCGCCACGACAAAAAGCGTGAGCCCGCTGTCACTGCGCGCCAGCACGACAAGCCAATCGGCTTCAGCGCCGAACGCGACGATCGGCTTTTCCCCCTCCAATATATATTCCTGTGCTTCACGCCGCGCTCGTAATGACAAACTCACAGGCTCGGTCGTATCTGCCTCCTCAAACAACCCCACGGTCGCCATCGCGCGCCCCTCCGCTAATGCCGTCAATATCTGGCCGCGCAAGCGCTCGTCCTTCTGCTCCTTCAACAGCAGCGGCGCTACCACTGCGGATTCCCATAGCGGCAGCGGCACCAGAGCCCGCCCTGCCGCGCGCAGCAACGGAAAGATATCTCCCAGTTTCAGGCCCAGGCCGCCGTGCTTCTCTTCGATCAAAGCGGCCAACCATCCCTGCCCGCCGATTTCCTGCCAGCGCGAGCGATCGAATGCCGGCTTATTCACAAACCCGCGCAACGCTTCGCGCGTATACCGCCCCGAAAAATAGTCGCGCGCGTTTTTCTCTAAAATCTTCTGCTCTTCAGTCAAATCAAATCGCATCAGTCTCTTACCTCCTCGGCAACCCCAATATTCGGTCCGCGATCACGTTGCGCTGTATCTCCAAAGTTCCTGAGGAAATACCGCGTGAGCGCGAAGAGTAGTATTGGAACAGCCACTCGCCGTCATCGACCGCGTCGGGACCATAGGCGATCTGGGCCCGAGGTCCGAGGACGTCCACGGCCAATTCGGCTGTCTCCTGATAGGCCAATGCCCATGTCAAGCGCAGCAATGAGCTCTCCGACCCCGGAGGCGCGCCTTGAGCCCAACGACTCGCGTAATAATATTGGAGATATCCCAGTCCCCACGCGGCGGCATACGCGCGCCCTAGTCGCTCCAAGAATACGGCTCCACCATTTCCGTCCGGTGCCAACCGGTCCCCCGCCTCGGTCACCAAACGGCGCAAGAACTGGTCCATCACCAAGTGCCTTCCCGCGTTCAAGACCGAACGCTCATAGCCCAAGGCGGTCATCGCTACTCCCCAACCGCCATTGAGCGGTCCCAGTAGGTTTTCCTTTGGCACCCGAACGTTATCGAAAAATTCCTCGCAAAAGCCGGTTTTGCCCGTAAGCTGCCTTATCGGTCGTATGGTCAAACCAGGACTTTTCAGGTCGAGGAGAAAACAACTGATACCCTTGTGCGGTGGATCGGTTTTCTCCGTGCGCGCCAACAGCAGCATGCGGTCCGCGTGATGCCCGTAACTGGTCCAAATCTTTTGCCCGTTGATCACCCACTCGTCGCCGACCAATTCGGCGTGTGTTTGCAGGCTCGCCAGGTCGGAGCCGGCGTTCGGCTCCGAAAAACCTTGAACCCAGACCTCATCAGCCGAGAGAATCTTCGGCAGATATCGCTTCTTTTGTTCATCACTGCCATGCCGAATGATCGAAGGGCCGATCAAGCTGCGCGCCATATTGTTGAGTCCCCCGGGCGCGCCCGCACGCGCGGCTTCCTCGGCAAAAATGAATTGCTCGATAACCGTCGCTCCTTTGCCGCCATACTCCTTCGGCCACGCCAGTCCGGCATATCCTCCTTCGTACAAGCGCCGATCCCACTCGCGCTGCGCGGCGACCCACTCGACCTCGTTTTTCTCATCCGGTTCTCCAGCCGCCAGGCGAAACCGATCCCCCGCCAAATTCGTCTCCAACCACGCGCGCGCCCGGGCGCGAAATGTCTCTTCTTCCTCGGTAAAATAGGGACCCATAGAAAGACTTACCTCCTCTAATTTCTGACGTGCGAACCAAATTTCGTCACAGTTTCTCCTCGGCGATAAGGAGCTCTTCGGGAAATAGCTCTTCCAAAGGCGGCTTACGCTCCGTGAGCCCCTGTTCGACGGAGTACGTCAGCAAGGTATCAATCATCTTTGCATTCGGCTTGATACCGTACTGGTAGGGGTCGGCGCCAAACGCCTGCTGCTGCTCGCGCACGATTTCACTCGAAAACAAAATTAGAGATAGCCGGGGTGGCCGGTTGCGCTCCATGGCCAGTGCTTTTGACTTCTCGAACGCCTCAAACAGGTTGATGGCGACCCAAGGATCTTTCTCTAAAACGCTTTCCCGAACCACGGTAATGTGATGGGCAGGAAAAAAACCGTATTTTTTATAGTAGCGCGCCGCCTCGCTTATCCGGTCGGGAAAGAGATTCCGCAAGTGCGGATGATCTGTGACATCCACCTTCGCCCTATCGATCGATGCGCCAAACTGGTAATGCGCTGCTTCCAGCTCACCGTTGAGAAGCATCGTTCCCAAATCCTTCGTTGCATAATTCAGCCTGAGCCCTGGAGGCAATTTTAAGCCGCCGAGCGCACCCGCGTGGCTGTATTTGGGCGAGCGCGCCATAAACCATTCCATGTCGGTTGGCTTGACGCCAAACTCGTGCTGCAACTGGCCACGAAACCAGACGGCGGCGGTCTGCTGGTAATCCCCGGTGCCGATCTTTTTGCCTTTGAGATCTTCCGGCTTTTCCACGCCTCTGTCCTTGCGGATCAGCAGTTTTGTGTATTCGAACTCGCGATGATGAAAGACAGGGAGCGCGCGATACCCCCAGCCGCGCTCTCGCGCCATAAGAAACGACGAGAAGGACATCTCTGAAACGTCGAATTGGCTGAACTTCAACTGCCGATAGAAGATGTCCGGGCCGGCCAACGGATAGAAATTCAACGTAATACCCTGCGCCTTGACCTCCCCTGTCAGGAGAGGCGCCAAGCGGTCGTATTGATTAATCGAGAAAGAAAGTTCGAGATCGCGCATTCGTCATTCCCTTTCACCATGTTCGGGTTTTGAAGATCTTGTTGCAGCAACCCGGCTGATTATCTCTTGGTCTCCTCTTTAGGAAAACCATAGCCCTCAAATACCTGAGCCTGCCATTTTTCCATATTCTGATGGTGCTCCCAGCTAACAACAGATAGCTTTTTACTCTTTAGCTCCTGCTCTATCGCTCCCCCGCGCACGTATACGGAAGACGCCAACGGTTCATACTCATCTGCCAGCTTCTGTGCTTCGGGGCTAGCCATCCACTCCAGCCACAGCAGCGCCGCATTGGGATGCTGTGAGGCGGCGTGAATCCCTTCCGCAACCGTGAGCCTCACTGGCACCGGCTCTAACGTCACATACTGCAGAACACCCGTAGGATCCTTCGCTTGCGCCCGCTTAACCGCCGTATAGTTCGGTCCGATCATCATCGGAATTTCTCCCGCGGTTATGGAAACGAGCGTGCGGCTGCCGCCGCGCACCCAGATCGGCTGCTGCGCCGCTATCTTGCGTGCATAGTCGAGCGTCTTCTCCACGCCCCAAGCAGGAACTAAACCGGCAATCTCCGTTGGCCGGATGTCCGCGGCGAATTTCCTTCCCTTGAACTCGGGTTTCAAAAGATCTTCCCAGGTACGAGGCGCTTTGTCCGGCTGCAGGAGGTTTTTGTTGAACGCTGTAACCTGGAAGCGGCTGAAGAAAGCCGCGATATTGCGGTTCTTGGAGTCGATCATTTGATTCGGAATTTGAATCACTCCGTGCTCCGCCATGCCGAGCAAGTCAATCTTCGAAAGAAAAGGCAGGTATTCACTGTAAAAGTCTATGGAAACCGACAGAAGATCCCATTCTTTGCCGCGTCCGCCTTTCAGCTCCAACAGATTGCGTTGATACTGATCCGTCGCCGTGATTTCCTCGATGTAAAGATTGATGAAAGGATACTTTTTCATGAAGGCGGCGGTCGACGCCTTGATATTCGGCGGCTCCATCTCCGCCAACACGCGCAGCCGTCCCTCCGTCTTTGCTTTCGCCACGATTTCATTTCGGTCGGCGGGGAAAATGTAACCTCTGGCTTCCGCGTTCTTCTTTGCCTTGCTCACGGCTGCGCTGTCGGCGGCGAAAGTCGCGACGACGACGCTGGAACTCAACATGAGTGATAGAACCAATAACTTCAAGAAATCTTGCCGCATTCTTGTCTCCATGGTTGCCCTGATTCAACTCGCCGCAGCTCTTCGGCTATAGGTCCAGGGTGTTCGGCACAAAAAGTTCTTCTAACTTGGGCTTCGCCGGAACAAGCCCTTGCTCATGCGCATAGCTCATCATGGTGTCGAGCATTTCCCGGTTTTTCTTTATACCGTTGGGAAACGGATCCTCGCCAAAGATCTCTCTGGTTTGAGCCAAATAGTGCTCGCCGAAGACCAAACTTGACGGAATGCTCTCTTTTAGATGCTCATACGCCCATTGCTTAGCCTTCTCAAAGGCATCGAACAGGCTCAAAGCAATCCACGGCTGCGCGCGGTAGAGTTCGCCTCTGATCACGTAGATATTTACCGGCGGGATGTAGCGATGCTTTTGAAAAAACCTTTTGCCCTCACCGGCTGGATCTGGAAAAAGAGGCTTCACTTTGCTCCAGTTCCCTTCTCGTCCGCGAACGCGCGTTGACTTATCGATGATGTTGGGTACTTCGTCAAATGCCTTGTGGACCGACGCCACGTCGATCTCGTTGTGAACCAGCATGGAGGGGAGGCTCTTGTCTTTGGATATCCGTTGAAAAGAGATTCCCTTTGGCGGCGTAAATCCGGTCGCGCCGCCGTGACTGAATTCTTCATCGCGTTCCATGTACCAATGCACTTTGTATTGAGAAACGCCAAAATCGTGCTCCAAGATCCCGCGCACCCAGATCGAAGCCGACTGCTGGTATTCTTCGACTCCGATCCTCTTTCCCACTAGATCTTCCGGCCGGCTGATTCCTGAATCCACGTGATAGGAGAGCTGTGTCAGCATGAACCGTCTTGACGGGAAGACCGGTATTGCCACAAGGTCGACGTTAACACCTCGCATCTTCGCCATGACATAGGAAGCGATTGACATCGCCGCGATATCAAATTCCTGAAACTTGAGCTGGCGCCAAAACGTCACTGCGCCTATCGATCTCGTTGGGACAAGCTCTATGCCTTCCGGCTTGATCACGCCCTTCAACAAAGGTTCGATGAGCTCATTATTCGGTGGCGCGATAATACTAAGCACGAAGTCAGCCACGAAATTCTCCTCAAAAACAGGCCTGGAGATTGAATTCGCGGGGCATAAACTCACGCTGGGCCACAACTCTTGGCGCGTGAGTCTATTGCAGCAGCGGTTTCACCTCGGCAGCAAAGGTCCGCAGGACATCAACGAGACTGAGACGCGGCGTGCCCACGGGAATATGCAGGACTACCTGACGGATCTCAGGATAAGTTTCAACGACGCGCCGGATAATCTCGGCCGCCTCGCGCGGTGACCCCGCTACGAGCCCGCGCTTGAAAACATCGTCCGGCAAACTATCGAGAAGCTTACCGTGCTCGGCTCCAGCCGTCGCGTGCTCGAGAAAATTGTATTCCTCCGCGATGCGGCGGGTGAGCTCTAGAGAAGCGGGAAGCTCGTTTTCGCGGACCATCCCGCGCTTGTAATCATAATACGAGTGGCGCAGGTTGCTGGCGACTCTTGGCGCCAGGTATTCCCTCACTTTGTCCCAGTCATTGCTAATACATGTCGTAGCCCACCAGATGATATCGAGATCCTTGAGAGTCTTTCCCGTTCGCTTCGCGCCCTCCGCCAGGTGCTCAAGGTTTTCCTTGAGCTCATGCTCTCTGCAAAGCAGCACGGCTCCCGCACCCAGCTCGCCGGCGAGCTCCATCCCTTTGGGCCCGCCGGGAACAGAGTATAAAGGAATCTGGCTCGTCAGCTGCGGATTCGACCATGCGAGCTTGATCTCGCGATTTTTGTAAGGCACCTTTCGCCCCGCCAGCAGGTTCTCGATGAGCTCAAAGTCCTCCCGATACTGCGCCAGCTTGACCGGTTTTCCTCCCAAGCCGCGGATTGCGCTGTCGCCATAGCCGATCGCCAAGTTGATCCGCCCCGGCGCGATCTCCGCCAGGCTGGCAAATCCGCTCGCCAGCACGCTCGGATGCCGCGTTGCCGTATGGGTAACGCCGGGTCCGAGTCGTATGCGCGAAGTCGCCAGCGCGCTCGCCGCCAGCGCAACAAAGACCTCCCGCCCCACCAGTTGAGAATCTAACAACCACGCGCTGTCGAAACCGACTTCCTCGCCAACCTTCACCTGTTCCACAACCTTCGGCACCGACAGATTGCTGAACACCATAAATCCGTAAGAGACGGGTCTCATGTTGAGCTCCTTCCGGTCTCAGTTCTCATCGTGACACGGCCAGTTCTATCTTCCCGGAATCACCGGTCTCTGCTTCGGATTGGACCGGCCGACGTAACGGCCGCTCGGACGATGCTCGGCCGGATGCAGCAGCTCGCCATCGACTATGACCGCGCAGACTGCCGGCGCGTTGCCATCTTTGATTTCGCCCAACGCGTCAGGCGCCGAAGTGCCGTCTTTCGCGCTCGTTATAAGAAGGTCTGCGGGCATGCCGACTTTCACGAAACCGGTAGATAGACCGTGCACTCGCGCCGTGGTCCCGGTTGACAGACAGACCGCCTGCTCGGGCGTGAGGTCGGTCGTGGAAGCGAGAAACGACATGAATTTCGCTACGCCGCCCGAGGCTGTGCCGCCCGGCGTCGGCGAATCCGTGCCGACCATCAGCCGATCCAGTTGCCCCTTGGCCATGAGTTTCTTCACGATTTTCACGGCGAGCATGAGATTGCCTCCGAGCACAACGTCCGTAGAGCAGGCGGTTTTATCCAACAGCCATTCAGCATCTTCCCATGAAGGCGGTGTCGGTCCGCCGTTTAGATGCGCTGCCACATCCGGCGATATAATCTGCAAGGCCTGGCCGATCGATTCGGCCTCTCCGACGAGCTTGCGGCCGCCGCAATGGGTGAGAACCTTCATTCCGCGTTGGCGCGCCCATTTCACGTAGTTGCGCGCCATGTCGACCGTCGGCACCGGCAGAAGAAATTTGATTCGCCTGACTCCTCCCTTCGCCGCCTCGGCAAAATCTTCTTCGGTCATGCCCGCCTCGACAATCATGCATTCGCCGTAGACCTTGATGCCTGAGGGGCGGACTTTCATGAACGACTGCGCGCTCAGGATACCTAACGCCACACCTGCCTTTGGACCCAAAGGGTGGCCGGGAAGCGCGTAGGGCCCGCACGAGACCAATCCGGTTGTCCCCGATTCCATGTAGCGGTCCGTGTAACCGACCGCGTTTACAACCGGGTGAAAATCGCCGAAATAGGGATGGTGGTGCGCATCGATGAGGCCGGGGAAGACCGAGCATCCGCGCGCGTCTATCTTTAAATCGGCCTTGAGGCGGGTATTGATCTCCTTCACCACGCCATCGGCGATAAACAAACTCTCGGCGTTTAATATTGGTTCGTTCAGATCCCCGCTGACGACTTTTCCTATGTTTTCAATCAATAACGTTCCCATTGCTTCCTCCATTTACGCTAGATTTGGAATTCACTTTCGGCATCACAATGCAGTGCTGCGGCGGTATATGCAGGTAGACAGAGCCTTGAGCCGTAATGTCGTCCATGGGATTGATCTTGGCACGCAGGCTTTCTCCGCGCACGCGCATCAGGCACTCCATGCAATCCCCCATAAAGGCGACGACTTCGACCACCGCCTCCAGTTCGTTCTCCCGCTCAAAGCGCTCTCGTCGCACGGAAATATTCTCGGGTCGGATCGCCAACAGCACGTCTTCTCCCGCGTCAGCTTTCACCGTATGACAACTCAAGGTTCCGATCGCCGTCTCCACCTTGGCCAATTCCCCGTTCGCGCTCGCCTTCACGACGCGACCTTGCATAAAGTTTATTTTGCCGATGAAACCGGCAACGAAAGTGTTTTTAGGAGAGCCATAGAGCTCGCGCGGCGCGCCTTCCTGGACAATCGAGCCGTCAAGCAGAAGCGCGATTCGGTCCGACATGGAGAGCGCCTCTACCTGATCGTGAGTCACATAGATGGTCGTGATATTAAGACGCTTCACCAGTTGGCGCAGCTCAAGACGCATCTCCTCTCTAAGCTTCGCATCCAGATTGGACAACGGCTCATCCAACAGCAGGAGCTTCGGTTCCTGGACGAGAGCTCGCGCCAGCGCGACCCTTTGCTGCTGGCCGCCACTCAGAAATGGCGCCGGTCGTTGGGCAAACTCCTCAAGACGAACCAAACTCAACGCCGCCTTGACACGTTCCCCAACCTCCGCCTTGCGCAGGCTCTCGCGACGGTGAACCAGCGGGAATGCCACGTTATCAAAGACGGTCATGTGCGGCCAAATCGCGTAGCTTTGAAACACCATGCCGATGCCGCGACGGTGCGCGGGCACCACAATGCGGTCGCGACTGGAGTAGACCGTCTGGTAATCAACGGTGATTTCTCCCCCATCGGGCCTTTCCAGCCCCGCGATGCAATTCAAGCTCGTGGTCTTGCCGCATCCGCTCGGCCCTAGCAGCGTGTAGAATTCGCCCTCAGGAACATCAAAACTCACTCCACGAACCGCCTGCACGAGACGGCCGCCGGCTGTAAAGTCCTTTTTCAAATCGACGACCCTTAGCATGCTCTGCCTTTACGCGATCTCTAATCCTACGCGCCTTTCCACGCGCTGGACGACTCGGTACAAGAAACCTATGAGGACGAAAGTCAGCAGGATCGTGATGACGCTCAGCGTCGTTGCCATGGCCGCATTGGCATCCTGCCACTGCGACCAAATCAGAATCGGCAAGACCGTATTCTTTTGCGTGTGCAGCAGCAGAGGAATCGTCAGCGCGCTGTTCACGTTGATCGCCGTATAGAGCCAACCGTTTTGCAGGGCGGGAGCAACCAGTCGCGACGTGACATACCAAAAGGTCTTGAACATATTGGCTCCACAAACCGCCGCCGCCTGCTCGAGCTCTCGATGGATTTGGTACATCGAAGCCACCATGACGCGGCTCGCGTAGCTGATGCGCTTGACCACCATGCCGACGACTAAAATCCACAACGTTCCGTAAATCGGGAGGCTATCGACCAAGAAAATGAACAGGATCATTAGGCCGACGCCCATCACGATGGTCGGAATGGCGTGCGGTGTGAAGGACAAGAAATCGACTAAAGCGCGTGCGCGAACATTCGAGCGCACTACCACCCAAGCAACCGCAAAGGCTAGGACCATGGTCACTGTCGAAGAGACAATAATTAGAATAAGGGTGTTCCCCAGCGCAAAGGCGAAATTAGGCAGACTCCACACCGTCAGATACGAAGAAAAGGTGATGCTATTGAGCGCCGCGATGGAAGGCGGTCGCATGTACGGCTGCACACTGGCCCAAAGCAAGATGAGCAGCGGAAACAAAATAGCCACGGCAAAATAACAACCAGCAAACGCGAGCGCGGCGTACCGCCATCTTCCCAGCGCCATAACCCGTGGGCGAAAGCCCTTGCCGGTGATACTTGTGAAGCTTTCGCGCCGGCGTACAACCCGAGCATAGATGAAAACCAGCACGCCGCTCACCAACAAAAAAACCATTCCCCACGTCGCCGCGATGTCGAGCCGCGGCAGACCGCCGATCGGTTTTGCTGCAAAAAACAGGCGCGTTGCGAACACCTGGATGCCGACGGGAACGCCGAGGATGGCGGGAATCTCAAACGATTCGATCGATGTGATGAAATAGTAGATGTACGCTCCCAGAACGCCAGGCATCGCCAGAGGCAGCGTAACCCGGCGCACCGTCGCTCCCACCCCCGCTCCCGCCATGTTTGCGGCCGCTTCGAGATCCGGATTCATCCGCCGCAGCACGGCGGCAATCATCAAAAAGCTTCCCGGAACGAAGCGCAGTCCTTCGACGATTCCCATCCCGACAATGCTGCTGATGTTAAATTGCCAAGACCGGGCGCCCGGCAACGAAGCGAGAAAAATGTTCACGGCCCCAATGTGCGTGTCAAAAAGAAGCACGAAGGCTATGGCATAGATCAATCCGGGAATGGCGCTCGGCAAAAGTAGCAAGAGAAAGATCACTGTCTTGAATGGAAGGTCGGTGCGTTCCAGGAGCCAGGCGAACGTCGCGCCCAAAACAACACCGAGGATACTCGCGATCAAGCCGTAGACAAAAGTATTGAGCAGCGCCTGGAAAAGCAGGGGCTCGCTCAGGAGCTCCGCATAGTTGGCGACCGTGACCTCGGTCTTGCCGTCGAATAGCCAGGTCGGATTGACGCTGGCCCAGAGCATGATAGCGAGCGGCGCGCAGATCAGGAAC
>Ga0075433_10004873_pt1 | contig 10499 bp, 11 predicted proteins | sample RhiMethybrSRZTD2_FD_75299 | JGI IMG/M metagenome (GOLD analysis project Ga0075433, IMG submission 75299) | Populus rhizosphere microbial communities from Tennessee, USA - Rhizosphere MetaG P. TD hybrid SRZTD2 | ecosystem: Host-associated > Plants > Roots > Rhizosphere > Soil | place: USA... | reverse complement strand
ACGTCGAGGGCCCGAAACCCGATTTCACTGTCACCGTAACCACTATTGCCGGTGAACCACTGCCGGGGACGAGCATCCAGGGTGGTGTGGATTGGACGGCATTCTCCGTCATAACCGACTCTCTGGGGCACGCAGTACTGCCTGGCAGCGCGAAGGGTCAAACCGCCACCTGGTTCTCTTGCCTCGAAACTGGGCCGATCGCAATACGCTTCTCCAACTCTACGTGCCGTTCGACCCCAAATACCAGGTCAGCTTTTATGCGGATTCCTACGTAAAAGCATTGATCGATGATTTCAACGCCGTAGGGGGGTACCCTTTGGGCGGGATCAGCATCATGAAAGGCAGCCTGGCATCTTATTTTTCCACCAATGCCTATGTGGCCGAAGCCTTGAGTTACGAAGGAAGCGATCCGCCTTATTACAAATTCGACGACACGATCTGGAAACTCGAAGAACCGGCCGGGGCGAGGGCCTCGGCCGGTTTGCTTCGATAATCTTACGAGGTCGCGCGAACTACTTTCCGTTATAGGCCGCCTCGAGCTCTGCGATCTCGAGCTTGTCCATGTCCATCATCACTTCCATCACGCGCTGCGTCTTGGCTGGATCCGGATCGGTGAGCATCTTGGGCAATTGCTTAGGCACGACTTGCCACGACAATCCGAACTTATCCTTGAGCCATCCGCACTGACTGGGCTGTCCGCCCGCGGTTAGCTTGGTCCACATCTCATCCACTTCTTTTTGTGAATCGCACATCACCGCGAAGGACACCGCTTCCGTGAACTTGAACTCGGGTCCGCCGTTCAGGGCCACGAACTCCAAACCCTCGATCTGGAAATCGACGGTCATGACCGACCCCTTGGGGCCGGGGCCGGCATCCCCGTAGTGGGACGTCTTCAGGATCTTCGAGTCCTTGAAAATGGATGTGTAGAACTTGGCCGCCTCTTCGGCCTGGCCGTCGAACCAGAGAAAGGGTGTGATCTTCTGCTTGCCGATCATGGTTCATTCCTCCACATGTTTGTGAACTCAGGGCAGCACGACCATTCGGGCCGCGCTATGGGCGCTGGGTCCCGCCACCACAAAGAAATACACTCCCGGCGCGGCCAGTCGTCCTGCCGCGTCGCGTCCATCCCACATTCCCGATGCCTCCCCATCTGTCACCGCAAATGCGTTCCGATCGAACGTGCGAACCACCCGTCCCGAGGCGTCCACGATACGCATCGAACTGCTCTGGGCAACCAGGGCCGCCGACGCACGCACGGTGAGTGGCCCGCGTCCGGCGCGATAGGGGTTGGGAGACAGACGTACGCGTAGCGCTTCAGGTTCGGGAGTCTCGTCGACGCCCGTGCGCGATGTCGGGCGAATGCGATGCAGCTCCCCGGGGAATTGCTTCGCATAGTAGATCGCGCCGTCGCGCCCCATGCGGTAATCACCCACGTTCACCACCGACGTGGCCCAGTCGGTGGCATTGGGTTGTCCGGGCACGGGCGGCAGCGGCACCCAGTTGCCGGGGCTCTGCTCGATCACGACCCGCAAGAAACCACGGTAGTAATCGGAGAAAAACACCGCGCCGTGATACTGCACGGGAAAGTTGTACAGCCCTCCGGCCACGGGGCGATAGCGCGGGCCGCCGATGATCGCCGCGTTACCGGGAGGACTGGTGCGGTCGTAATACGCGATGGGCGGGCTGTAAAAATGATGGCCCGATCCCCCCGGCTCGGTACACCCGGCGGTGGTCATCACCGCGGGCCCCTCGCGGAAGGGCCACCCGAAGTCTTCCCCTCCCGAGCACTGATCTAGTTCTTCCCAAATGTTCTCGCCCACGTCGCCGATGTAGAGCTTGCCCGTCACCGGATCGACCTGGAACCGGAAGGGGTTGCGTAGCCCATAGGCAAACACGAGCGCCGCGTTCGCATTCCCGCCCGGGAACGGATTGTCGGCCGGGGCAAGCGCGGCTTTGGAAGGTGGTCCTGCTCCGGTATCGGGAAGCGAGGCCACTTGAAGCCGAAGGATCTCACCCTTGAATGTGGTCGAATCCTGTGCGCCACAGCGGTCCGCGTCTTCCCCCAGACTCGCATAGAGCTTCCCGTCGGGACCGAAACGGAGCGTGCCGCCGTTGTGATTGCTCGCGTTGTCGGGGATGTCGATGAGGAGGTTCATGCGGCTGCCGAAGGTCAAATTGGTGCTCGAGGGATCGGACAAGGACCCCGAGACCTTGTAGCGCACGATGTAGATCACCGACCCTGGGCTGTGATCGAAATAGAGGTACACGTACGGGCGAGACGGCCAGGCCGGATCCACCGCGATGCCCAAGAGTCCCTGTTCGTTCCCGGCCCCGTTCACGTCGGGAACGGTGAGAAGTGGACTGCCGAACAAGGCCCCATTGGCCACCAGCCGCACTCGGAACGTTTTCTGTTCGAGGATGAGAATGCGCCCGTCGGGGAGAAAATCGAAGCTGGTCGGCTGGGAGAGGCCCGTGTAGAGGATCTCGTCCACGAACCCCGTGGGCATCGTCGCGAGGCTAGACGTTGCACTCCCCAAGCTGCCGAGCATGAATACGAGAACCAAGGCTGAAAACACTTTTGCCGCTCGCATGCTGTTGTCTCCTTCATCCAAACATGAACATCATCCCCTGGACCTCATCGCGCCTCCAGCCAGCCGGTTCGCGGCTGGGTCCGGCCCCGGAAAAACACCCCCACGATCATTCCGAACACGAACCCTCCGATATGCGCCCACCACGCCACGCCGCCCTCCTGGGCGCTGGGGGCGCGCAGCGAAACGGCGCCGCTAAACAGTTGCAGGACGAACCACATTCCCAGGACCACCAACGCCGGCAGCTCGGCCAAGCGCAAGAAGAATCCCAAAGGAATCACGGTGACCACGCGCGCCTTGGGGAACATGATCAGGTACGCGCCGAGCACCCCGGAAATCGCTCCACTTGCGCCGATCGCGGGCATGGTGGAGTGAGGGCTCAAAAACGCATGGGCAAGCGTGGCCGCTACACCGGAAAGAAGATAAAACATCAGATAAACCACATGTCCCATCCGGTCTTCCACGTTGTCCCCGAAAATCCATAGGTACAGCATGTTGCCCAAAATGTGCGCCCAGCCACCGTGGAGGAACATGCTGAGAAAGAGGCTCTGAAAATCGCTTGCCGTGTTCCCGGGGAGGAAGAATCGGCTGGGAACGAAGGCCGATTCGCGAAGAAATCCCTCGAGATGTGACCCCAGGCTGAGCTCGTAGAAGAACAGCACCACGTTGGCGGCGATAAGGAGCACGTTGACAATCGGAAACCGTTGCCGCTCTTGAATATCTCGAAGGGGAATGACCATGGTCCATCCTGGCGAATTCTTTCACCCGGTCCCAGGGGGTTCGAGCTTGAGTCGAAGTGTAGCAGGCGGAGAGAAAAGTTACCTGAGCCCCAGGCGTTTCAGCGCGATTCCTAGATATTTGTTCCAGGGATGGTCCCGGTGCACGATCGACAACGGCGGAGTACTCCGCATTCCCAGGGTTTGCAAACCCTGAGTGAGATCGGGGTCGTCCTGATCGAGCTTCAATCCTTCCAGAAAAGCCAATCGTGCGCGGCGGCGGTCCCCAGCCATGACGTAAACGCGTCCCAGATTGTGATAAAGCTCGGCGTGAAAGGTTCCGCCCCTCACTGCACTCTCACAAAGCTCTAGCGCTTGTTTGGTTCCCGCCCGGGATAATGCCATCGCCAAGCCCAGATAGGAGCGCGTTATCGGATTCTTTGAATCGAGCTTGTAGGCGCGCTCCAGTACCCGCATGGCTTCGCGCGGCTCGTCGCGGCGCAAGAGAAATACCCCTGCCCGCAAGAATTCCTGCGGATCGTCTTCCGACTTCCGAGTCGCTGCATCTCCACGACCGTGTTGTCGTCCACCGGTGGGGGCGTGACTCATAAGAGAAAAACTCCACCTTAGGGGTGATAAGCGATGCTTCGGCGAAAGGGGAAGGCGTCTGAAGTGAAGGAGTCATCCCGGCGGGCGAGAATGGGGCAAAAAGACCCACGGGGCGCTGGGTTCAATGCCCCGGAAATGCTGGGGGTGGTCTTGGCTCAGGTTAGGAGACGAACGTATCGGAGGTCTTGGTCAGGGGATCACTTTGCGCGTCCAGGATCTCTCTAATTCGAAGCGCCAGCGCTTCCGGCTCGAAAGGCTTATGGATGAGGCTGGCCCCCGGCCCCGCATCGGCGGCAAACGCTTTCTCCGTATATCCCGACATGTAGAGCACGCGCATGTCGGGCCGGCTCGTGCGGACGCGCTCATAGAGTTCTCGGCCATTCATCCGCGGCATGATCACGTCGGTAAGCAGTAAATGGATGTGATCGGGCGTTCGTTCGCAGACCTCGAGGGCGTCCCCCGGAGTCGCGGCTTCCAGAATCCGATAGCCTTGCCGTTCCAGTATGAGACGGACCAAAGTCCGCACCTGCTTATCGTCCTCGACGAGAAGAATGATCTCGGAGCCGCGGACGTCCTTGGGCGCCGCGGCCGGGGGAGCCGGCTCATGAGCCACCGCTTCCTCCGGAGAAATGCGGGGGAGATAGATGCGGAACGTCGCTCCTCGCCCCGGCTCACTCCACACCTCTACCCGGCCGCCGCTTTGTTCCACGATCCCATACACCATCGGTAATCCCAATCCGGTGCCTCGGCCCGATTCCTTGGTGGTGAAGAAGGGCTCGAAGATCCGAGCGAGGGTGTGCGAGTCCATGCCGATCCCCGAATCGGTCACCGACAGCATGATTTGTTCGGGGGTTCCGGCAACGTTGGCGGTGCGAACGACGAGCGTGCCGCCTTGTGGCATGGCATCGCGGGCGTTCACGACCAGGTTGAAGAGCGCCTGCTCGATTTGTCCCGGGTCGGCTTTGACTGGACCCAAGTCCGGAGCGAGCACGGTGGACAAGTTGATGTCTTCGCCGATGAGTCGCCGCAGCATGGGTTCGAGGCCGGACACGACTTGATTCAAGTTGAGCGTTCTCGGATTCAGAACCTGCTTGCGTCCAAACGCCAGGAGTTGTCGCGTGAGCTGCGCCGCGCGGTCGGACGCGTGCTGGATTTGTTCGATGTGAGAGCGGAGCACATCGTCGGGTCGCATCTGCGAGAGCATGAGCTGGCAGTAACCCATGATCGCGGTAAGAAGATTGTTGAAATCGTGAGCCACGCCGCCGGCCAGATGCCCCATCGCCTCCATCTTTTGGGCCTGGCGAAGCTGGTCTTCGAGCTGGCGGCGCTTGGACGCGGCAAGAGCCAAGGCGACGAAGTCCGCAATCGAGCCGGCGAAGTGCTCTTCTTCGGGCGTCCAGGGATGGCGCTTCCCCACATGCTCATGGCATACGATACCGACCACCGAGCCGGCCAGACGAATGGGGACATCGAGCAAGGACTTGATTCCGATCGGCTCTAAATAATCTCCGGCGAACTCCCGCGTGCGCGGATCGGCGAACGCGTCCTCGGCCGCCAACGCACGGCTCTGCTCGACGGCTTCGAAGTAGGCGGGGTAACGATGGGCCTCCAACGTGAATCGCGGAGACGCGGTGAACCGATCGTGTTCATAGAGCGCTTCGCAAACGATGCTTCCCCGATCCTCGCTGAAGAGCCACACGCCCACGCGAGCCACCCCCAGCACGCCGGCGGACGCGCGGGTGATCGCTTCCAGAGACGCCTGCCACTCCGAATTGTCCCGAAGCGCCAATTCATGAAGCGCGGCCTGATTTCTCAAAATGGTATCCGTGCGTTCACGCAGGCTCTGTTCGGCGCGGAGACGCTCGGTGATGTCGGTGGCCACTCCCAGCACTTGAGTGTCGCCGCCATCCGGAGACGGGATCGCACGCTTCAAGGTCTCGAGCCAACGGACGTTGCCGGCGGCATCGGTAATCCGCTCCTCAGGAATGATGGCGATGGTCCCGGCCTGGATCACCTCCATATCGACGCGGCGAAATTGCTCCACTTCGGAGGCATTCGGGTTGAAATCGGCGTCCCGTTTCCCGAGGAGATTCTCCACCGACGTCCCGTACGCATCCGCCACCGCGCGGTTGACGAGGGTGAAGCGGCCCTCGCGATCCTTGGCAAAAATAAAGTGGGGATTGAGATCGATCACTTGCCGCAGGTAGGTGCGCTGGCGGGTGAGCTCCTGAAGGAGCGCTTCGAGATCCGCGTTGGTCTTCAAGACCTCCCGGGACCGTCGATCGAGGGTGCCTTCAAGTTCTTGGCGCGCCGCTTCGAATTCGCGATAGGTCGCGTCGACCGTGTCCAGAAATTGCGATAAGGGAGCCGCGAGGGCCGCGGGATCCTCGACCTGGAAAAACTCCCGAAGCTGTTTCCGGAGCAAGGGATGGAGCACCTGGCCATCATAGCACCGGCGCTGGGTCCTCCCTCGTCCGATGGAGACCCGCGGGGTCTGGTAGGATGCCGGCTCGAAGGGGGTCGATTTCGGCTTCGCCGGATCGTGAAACAACGCCATGCAATTCTCCATGGTCAAGATCGAGGACGTTGTCGTGGTTGAGCTTCAGGGGGATGTCTGGGGAGGATGGGATTCCGTAGAGCTCAAGGACAGCGTCGGCCGCCTGCTCAAGACCGGGGAGCGCAAGTTCCTGGTGGATTTCTCGGCCTGCAGCTCCGTCAACTCCTCGGGCATCGGGGTGCTCCTCGCCGTCCAGGAGGCGATCCGTAACATCAACGGCAAGATGGCGCTCTGCGAGGTGAACGAACGGGCCCGGCGCGCGTTTTCAATCTCCGAGGTTTGGAACGAGTTTGACAGCAAGGCCTCTCGTGCCGAGGGATTGAAATCCCTGGGAGTCTCTGAATCCAATCCCTAGGGGCATTCTTTTTCTTGACACCCAATCCTTGGGGGTGCGACACTTCGGAAGAACTCGCCTCCCCTCTGAGTAGTGCGGGAGGGCAGCAGATGGGGGCCGAACTAGGACTGGGGGTATCAGAGTGGCAAAAAACGCGCTCGAGACGCCCGAAACGGCGTTTCCCACAGAACAATCGAGGCCGAAGACGGAGCTCAAGCCCGTACGCGGCCGCTTAATGCGCAGCCCGGAAACGCCTCCCGAGCCCCATCTCCTCTACCTGGTTGGAGAGCCCGAGGCTGTATTTCAGGCTGTCTGGAGAGGGCTTGAAGGTATGGCCGCCCGGGAGCGGATTGCGGAAGGGGTGACCCTGATCCGCACGACAGAGGGTGAGGCGAGCCTCGAAATTCCTATGGGGTCCCGGGAAGAGGGTCAGGCCTGGTTGCGGCGCCTGGCTAATGTTCCGGGGGTCGCCGTCCTTTTGACGGATTCCAAGGGCGACGAAGTCCTAGCCCGCGGAGCTTGATCCCCGGCGCTCGATCTCAGCCGTTACTTTAATAGTGCTTTCGTACCGCTAAGAGCTCGTATTTTCCGTGGGGTCCGATCATCCACGAGAGGACGGTCCCCACGATGCTCACCACGAGCGACCCCAATAACGCCGACCAAAAGCTCTGAATCGTGAACCCCGGCAAGAGCCATGCTACCAATCCCAGCATGGCCGCATTCACCACGAAGAGAAACAATCCCAAGGTCAGGATGGTGAAGGGCAAGGTGAGGAAGATAACGAAGGGGCGAAAGATGGCGTTCACGATGCCCAGGAGGAGGGCCGCCAAGACCAGGGAACCAATACCCTCGATGTGCATGCCCGGAACGATCGCGCTGGCCAGCCAAAGGCTGAGGGCGCTCACGAGCAGCCTGACCAGAAACCCGCGCATGGCGGCAGCATAGCACGTCGTTCCCGCCCCGGCGGGCGGTGCTACGATGGGCCGGCAGATGCCCACAAATGTAACGCCTCAATACAAGGAAGCCGAAGCGCGCTATCGCTCGGCTCGGACCGTGGACGAAAAGATCGCCGCGCTCGAAGAGATGCTGGCGATCATGCCCAAACACAAGGGCACCGATAAGCTTCAGGCCGACGTCAAGGCGCGCCTGGCCAAGTTGCGCCGGGATACGGGGAAGAAAAGCGGAGCACGGGGAACGAGCCACATGGTTCCCCACGAAGGAGCGGGTCAGGTCGCGCTGGTGGGTCTGCCCAACTCCGGTAAATCCGCCCTGGTTGCCGCCACCACCCACGCCGAACCCAAGGTTGCCGACTATCCCTACACCACTCGGGAGCCGGTCCCCGGCATGCTGCCGTTTGAGGACGTGGCCGTTCAGCTCGTCGACCTTCCGCCGGTCTCCCGCGAGCATGTCGAGCCCTGGGTGTTTGATCTCATCCGGCGCGCCGACCTGGTTTGGGTCGTGCTTGCCCACGAAACCGCGCTCGAGGATATGGAGGAGGTCCGCGTCCTGGTCCGAGCGAAGCATCTCGAGATGGTCCCCTGGTCGGAACCGGCTCACCTACCGGGGCCAAGCGAGGACGAAGCGACGGCGATCCCTGCCCTTGGCAAGAAGGCGTTGCTCGTGGTCACGGGCTTGGACCGTGCCGGAGGCGAGGCCAATTTAGACGCGCTCGCCGAGCTCTTACCCTGGCCCACCGTGGGCACCTCGGTGGTTTCGGGTCGCGGGCTGGATGTCCTCGCTCGCGAAACCTTTACCGCCCTCGACGTCATTCGCGTGTACACGAAGGAACCGGGCAAAGCGGCCGACCGCGAGCGGCCTTTCACCTTGAAACGCGGCGCAACGGTGAGCGACCTCGCCCTCATCATCCATCGCGACCTCTCCGAGACCTTCAAGTTTGCGCGAATCTGGGGCCAGGAGGTTTTCGACGGACAGCCGGTGAAAGGCGATCACGTTCTCGTGGACGGGGACGTGGTGGAGCTGCATGTATAAGTAGCGGTCTCCAGAAACCCACCGAGTTTTCATTAGCGTTCGCGGAAAAAAAGGTGTATTCGTATAGACCCATCCAGCCGCGGTGGCTCCGCGTCATCCCCTTCTCGTAGGACTCGCCGGCGGCGGTTCGTTTCCCAGTGTCGCTTGCGCATGCCGAACCGGTTCCGCCACAAAGGAGGTCAGTGTGCCGACTGTTCCGGCTTCCTTTTTCGATCTCGCCAAGCAGAAAAACGCAAAGTTGGTCGATCTCAAGTTCGTCGATTTGTTGGGAACGTGGCAGCACTGCACGTTTACCATCGACGAATGGGATGAAAAGACATTCACCGAGGGCGTGGGCTTCGACGGGTCCTCGATCCGCGGCTGGCAGGGGATTCACGTCTCCGACATGCTGGCCATCCCGGATGCCGCTACCGTTTGCGTCGATCCTTTTTTCGCCGAGCCCACCTTGAGCGTGATCGCCAACATCGTTGATCCCATGACCCATGAGGATTACTCGCGCGATCCGCGTCACGTGGCTCGCAAGGCGGTGGATTTCCTCAGGAAATCGGGCATCGCCGACGTCTGCTTCATCGGGCCCGAGCCCGAGTTCTTCATCTTCGACGAAGTGCGCTACGAGCAGAACCAGCACCGGGGCTATTACGAGATCGACTCGGTGGAAGGCGCCTGGAACACGGCTCGGTTCGAAGAGCCGAACCTCGGTTACAAGCCGGGTTACAAGGGCGGCTATTTTCCGGTGAGTCCCACCGACACGTTCCACGACCTGCGAAGCGAAATGGTGCTGGCCATGAAGGACGTGGGGATCAAAGTGGAGAAGCATCATCACGAAGTCGGCACGGCCGGTCAGAGCGAGATCGGGATGCGTTTCTCCGAACTGGTCCAGATGGCCGACCAAATGATGTGGTTCAAGTACATCTGCAAGAACGTCGCCCGTCGTAAAGGGAAGACGGTTACCTTCATGCCCAAACCGATCTTCGAGGACAACGGAAGCGGGATGCACACGCATTTCTCGCTGTGGAAGGGCGGCCGGCCCATCTTCGCCGGAGAGGGTTATGCGGGATTGTCGGAGACCGCGCTCCATGCCATCGGCGGCATTTTGAAGCATGCGCCAGCCATCCTGGCCTTCGCCGCCCCGACCACCAATTCCTACCGCCGGCTCGTTCCCGGCTTCGAAGCTCCGGTAAACCTGGTCATGTCACAACGGAACCGGTCCGCTTCCGTGCGCATTCCCATGTACACCCAGGAGCCCAAGGCCAAGCGGTTCGAGTTCCGGTGCCCCGATCCAAGCTCGAATCCGTATTTCACGTTCTCGGCCATGCTCATGGCGGCCATGGACGGCATCCAGAAGCGCATGGATCCGGGGAAGCCACTCGATCGTGACATCTACGAGATGTCGGAAACGGAGCTGGCCGGATATCCCAAGACGCCGGGATCACTCGCTGAGTCACTCCATGCGCTCGAGGGTGATCATGAGTTTCTCATGGCGGGGGATGTGTTCCCGGAGGATCTGATCGGCACGTGGATCGAGTACAAGCGGAAGAACGAGATCGATCCCATTCGGCTTCGGCCGCATCCGCACGAGTTCCATCTCTACTACGACAATTGAAGAGGAGGTTGCCAGGCGCTTCAAAGAGGAGAATGATTGGGGCATGACCCGCGTGACTATTCGTATTGCCGCGGCGTGCCTGGTCTCCTTGGCTTGGCTTCCG
>Ga0075433_10004871_pt1 | contig 10500 bp, 10 predicted proteins | sample RhiMethybrSRZTD2_FD_75299 | JGI IMG/M metagenome (GOLD analysis project Ga0075433, IMG submission 75299) | Populus rhizosphere microbial communities from Tennessee, USA - Rhizosphere MetaG P. TD hybrid SRZTD2 | ecosystem: Host-associated > Plants > Roots > Rhizosphere > Soil | place: USA... | reverse complement strand
GCCTCGTTCTTCGCGCGCGTTTTCGCGAAGGGATCGAGGTCGTAGCCGTTGCTGACGTAGATGAACGCCTTGCGGCGGTTGTGGACCTGCTCCAGCTGCCGCATCATGTCCGACGCGGTCGAGAACGCGACGTGCGCGCGATGGCGGACTTCGGGCGGCCCCTGCGATCCCTGGGGCACGTCGAGGATGTCCTTCGGGGCGAGGCCCGACCCGGAGATCTTCTTGATCGCCTCCGCCAGCCGCCGGCGGTCGTAGGTCAGATCGATCGAGATCGACGACGGGCCCGTAGAGACGATGCCGAACATATCGCCTTCGTGAACGAGCTCGTCGGAAATCTTCTTGAACAGGTCGCGGATCCGTCCGGTATTGCGGAAGTCCAGATGGAGGTCGTCGACGAAAATCAGAAAGATCCGTCCGGCGGCGTCACTGGCCGGCCGGGCGGGAGGGAGGAGGATGCCCTCGGCGACCGGCGCCGGGGGCGGGGCGGCGATGTTGTAGCTGCGTCCGCCGTGGGTCAGCGAAAACGAGACGACGGTCTGGGGAACGCCGTCCTCCAGGACCTCGAAATCGTCCTTCTTCAGGTCTGCGATGAACTGGCCGCTGTTGTCGCGGACGACGACGTCCGTGGTGACGAGTTCGACGCGCGAAGTGAAATCGGGCTTGCGTTGATCCTGCGCCTGCGCTCCGACGCCGATCATCGCGAGGGTCAGCGCGCAAGCACACCTCGCCTGCCGCCGGGATATTGCTCGCATGCCGCTGATTATAAACCACCAGCGGGCCGGCTACTCGCCTTCGGGGTCCTCGTCTGGTTCGGTCGGACCCTCTTCGTCGTCCGGGGGCGGTCCGGCGGTCGAGGGTTGCGGCCCCGCGGCCTGGTGGCCCGGGCGCCCCCGTTTGCGGCGCCGGCGCCTGCCGACCACATCCCGGAGCGCGGCCAGAACGGCCTCGTAGTCCTCCAGACCTCGGCTGACTTCCTCGTCCGTGACCCAGGTATCCGGGTTGAGCCGTTCGGCCTGCTCGATGAGGGGCTGCCGGCGGACCTCATCCTGGACGCGGCGGCCGATCGTGGCCACGACATCGGCGTAGCGAGCGCGCAGCCGCGCGAGTCCTTCGGATCCCAGCCTGGCATGCGCCGGATTGACCGGGGTCTCCGGCGGACCGGCGTCCACCAGTGCGGCGTCGGGCGCTGTGGCAGACGCGGCGGCTCGCGGCTCGGGCTCCCGGCGCGGCGCCTCCGGCGGGGCGACCTCTTCCTCGCCGTTCAGGATCTGGGGCCAGTCGAAATGGATGTGCGGATGATGCTCTTCGATCAGCCGGATCGCGTCCTGATCCAGGGCGGCCCGTCCGACCCGCACGCCGGGCGGCGTCCGGAACCAATAGAGGATGCGGGGCCTGCCACGCTGACGGCGGCGGGGGGTGTGGACGACGTAGGTGTTCTCGTACCCGCGCTTGTCGCGTGTGAACCGCAGCGTCGGCAGGGACTACTTCCTTTTCTGCGTGCGGGTGGGCGCGCTCGCCTTCGCCGCCGCCGGCCGTTTGGCGCGCGCCGCCTTGGCGGCCGCCCTCGGGGCAGCCTTGCGCCGCGCGGGTTCGGCGTCGCGCCGCTTCTTCACCACGGCCGTGCGCGACACGGGGGCCGTGCGCGCCGCCGTGCGGGGCGTGTCCGCCGGCTTGCGCACTTCCGATGAAGGCGCGCGGTGCACCAGCGTGAAGCGCGTCTGGTCGCCGATGGTGTGGTAGCTCCAGATCTCGGCGACGTTCACGCTGTTCTCGGCCGCGAGGCGGCGGGCGATGTCGACGCAGCCAGCGGGCACATAAAGATGGAACGGGGCGCGCGCCCGGCCGAGATGGGCCCACTGGGCCATCGCCTCGAGGTGATTGACCGATTCGGCGGTCTCGACCTCGACGGTCCCCATCAGCTTCTTGCCGTGGTCCACGGAGGTCAGCACCAGATCCGGATAGATTTGGACCTGCCCGATGCGGACGGGCACAGTCTGGTCCTCGCCGATGTTCGTCACGACATCGTGCTTGCGCTTGAGTTTGACCTGCAGGAGCCGGATGACACGGTCGTGCTCGAGCTGCTCGCGGACGGGCCGCACCAGGATTGGACTCACTTCGCCTCCGGCACCAGACAGTAACCCGAATCAGTCCCGATGAAAACCGGCAATTCAGCGCACGGCGGTCAACCTGTGTAAATACGGGCAGATCCCCAACCGGCGTTACGCTTGACGTACAAATCGTGCGGGCTGAGAATGATACGGTGATTGCGCCCGCTGAGCCGCGTCCGTTCGAAGCTGGCACGCGGACGATCCTCATCGTGGACGACGACCGGTCGGTGGCCGATACGTTCGCGCGGATGCTCAAGCTCGAGGGCTTCGGGGTAGTGACCGCCCTTTCTGCCGACGCCGGCCTCACGATGGCCCAGGCGTCGCCGCCCGACGCCATCATCCTGGACATGAGGATGCCGATCACCAACGGTCTGCAATTCCTGAGGTCGCTCCGCAGCGTGCCGGCGCTCGTATCCACGCCGGTTGCGATTGTCACCGGTGATTATTTCCTCGCCGAGCCCGTCCAGCACGAGCTTCGGTCGCTCGGCGCATCGATCCGCTTCAAGCCGCTCTGGCTCGAGGATCTGATCGCGCTGGCCAAGACTCTCATCAACGCGTGAGCGATCGGTTTCTCCGGGCCTGTCGACTCGAGGCGACCGACGCGACCCCTGTGTGGTTCATGCGTCAGGCGGGACGCTACATGGCGGACTACCGGGCGCTGCGCGAGCGGTATTCGCTGCTCGACATCTGCCGTCATCCCGAGCTCGCGGTCGCCGTGACGCTGCAGCCGGTGGACGTGATCGACGTGGACGCCGCGATCCTGTTTTCGGATCTGCTGCTGCCGTTCACGCCGCTCGGCCTCGATTTCGATTTCGTGAAAGGCGAAGGCCCCGCGGTCGAGCATCCGATTCGATCCGCCGCCGACATCGATCGGCTGCGCACCTTCGAGCCGCGGGAAGAGCTCGGGCACGTCCTCGAGACGATCCGGATCCTGAGGCGGGAGCTGAGCGGAAGGGTGCCGCTGATCGGGTTCGGCGGGGCGCCGTTCACGCTCGCGTCGTACGCAATCGAAGGAGGACCCTCGACCTCGTACGCGCGGACGAAGACGTTCATGTACGCGCACCCGCGCGCCTGGCACCGGCTCTGCGAGCGGTTCGCGACGCTGATTGCGGACTACATGGCCGCGCAGATCGAAGCCGGCGCGCAGGCGATCCAGATCTTCGACTCCTGGGCGGGGGCGCTCAGCCGGAGCGACTATCGCGAGTTCGCGCTGCCGCACACGCGGCACATCTTCGAGCGCATGGCAGAAGCGGGCGTGCCGCTGATTCACTTCGGCGTGGGCACCGCCGCGATTCTCCCGGACCTCGCCGCCGCCGGCGGCGGCGTGATCGGCGTGGACTGGCGGCTGCCGCTGGACGAAGCCTGGGAGCGCATCGGCGCCGGCCGCGGCATTCAGGGCAATCTCGATCCCACGCTGCTCCTGGGTCCGGCGGATCGCGTGTTCAGCGCCGCGCACGATGTGCTGCGGCGGGCCAACGGCCGCCCGGGGCACATCTTCAATCTCGGCCACGGCGTCCTGCCGACGACGCCGCTCGAGCGGGTGCAGGAGCTCGCGCGCTACGTGCACCGCACGACCGCGCGGCAGCCCGACGCCAGCGCCCCCCTCGCCCACTGAGCCAGCCAGTCTTTACTGAGTGATTTCCAGTAGCGCGGCCGGACTGGAAACTGGTAACTGCTAACTGACAGGCACGTGATCATCATCATCGGCGGCGGCATCACCGGGCTTGCGGCGGCGTACGAGCTCAGCGCGCGGCACGTTCCCTTCGTCGTGCTCGAAGCCGGGGCCCGGCCTGGCGGCCTGATCCGCACCGAGCACGTCGACGGCTTCACGATCGACGGCGGCGCGGACTCGATGTTGATCCAGAAGCCGGCCGCCATCGGGCTCTGCGGGGAGATCGGCCTCGCGGGCCGGCTCATGCCCACCCGCACGCCGCGCACCGCCTTCGTCGTCCGCGGCGGCCGGCTGCACGCGCTGCCGTCCCCGTCGGTGCTTGGCATTCCAACCAGCCTCGGAGCGCTCGCGCGCTATACGCTGCTCGACTGGCCGACACGAGCGCGCGTCGCCATCGAGCCGCTGATTCCCGCGCGCTCGTTCGCCGACGAGTCTGTCGCGTCGTTCTTCCGGCGGCGATTCGGGTCCCGCACCGTCGATCTGATTGCGGAGCCGCTGCTCGGCGGGATTCATGCGGGAGACGTCGAAGAGCTTTCGATGCCGTCGCTGTTTCCACGATTCACGGCGGCGGAGCAAGAGCGCGGCAGCGTGATGCGGACCGTCTCTCAACCCGCGCGAGGCGACGGGCTGTTCCGAGCGTTGCGGGGCGGCATGGCGGAGCTCGTCGACGGGATTGTCCACAAGCTGCCCGCGGGATCGCTGTTGCTCGACACGCCCGCGTCAGGATTGCAGCGGCACTCGACGGGATGGCGGGTCGCCGCCGGCGGCGACATGCTCGAGGCGGTCGCGGTGCTCATCGCATCGCCCGCGCACGCCGCGTCCTACCTCCTGCGCGCGGTCGACGAGAGCGCCTCGCGGATCTGCGGCGGCGTGCCGTACGTCTCCACGGCCAGCGTCGCGCTCGGCTGGAAACGCAGTGCCATCGATCACCCGCTGGCGGGCAGCGGCTTCGTGGTCGCCCGGCGCCACAACACGCTGCGCATCACCGCGTGCACCTGGGTCTCGTCGAAATGGGACGATCGCGCGCCGGCCGGGCACGCGCTGCTGCGCGCCTTCGTCGGCGGCGCACACGATCCGGCGGCTGCGGATCTCACCGACAGCGAGATGGTCGACATCGCCGTGCGCGATCTCTCAGCGGTGCTGCCGATTCATGGCCCGCCGATCCTCACGCGCGTCTGCCGCTGGCCGAACGCCGGCGCGCAGCATATTGTCGGGCATCGCGCGCGAATGGCCGGGCTCGCCGAGCGGCTGCGAAAACTGCCGGGCCTGTTCGTGGCCGGCAGCGGCTTCGACTCGATCGGCATTCCGGACTGTGTCGCGAACGGCCGGCGGATCGCGGCGGCGGCCGCCGACTACGTTAGGATGGGATCGTGAACCTCGTGAACCACACGTTCCTGCTTCGGATGACCGCGCTGTGGGTCGCTCTCTTCCTCGTCAGCGGCATCGGCCCGACGAATGCGCAGAGCCGGCCGAATCCCAGCCCCAACCCGAACCCCAACGGCGTGGGCGATCCGGCGGTGGCCAGACTCCTCGCCGAGATCAAGTCGAAGGACAAGGGACAGCTGGCGGTCTCGGAAGAAGACGGCCGCTTCATGCGGCTGATGATCGCGACGAGCGGCACGAAGCGCGCCCTCGAGATCGGCGGCGCCAGCGGCTACAGCGCGATCTGGATCGGTATGGGCCTGCGCGCGACCGGTGGACGGCTGGTGACCATCGAATACGATCCCGCCCGCGCCAGAGAGCTCGCCGACAACATCAAACGCGCCGGTCTCTCCGACATCGTCCAGGTGGTGAGCGGCGATGCGTTCCAGCAGATCCCGAAGCTGCCCGGCACGTTCGATTTCGTGTTCCTCGATGCGTGGAAGAAGGACTACAAGCGGTTCTTCGACATGGTGTATCCGCGGCTCGACGCACGCGGATTGTTCCTCGCGCACAATGTCGTGAACAAGCGCAACGAGATGGGAGACTTCCTCGACGCCATCCTCAAACACCCGTCCCTGTGGACGACGATCGTGTCGCCGTCCGGGGAAGGCATGTCGGTGTCGATCCGGGTGAAGTAGCGAACGCTACTCGTCGTCGGTGTCGCTCTCGGGTTCGGGTTGCGCGACCGGAACGGCGGCCTTCTTGGTCACGCGCTTCTTCCGCGGCTTGGCGCCGCGGGCGCCTGCCGGTGCGGGTTCATCGCTGGGCTCGAGTTTGGACATGCTCGTGAGGAACTTCTTCACGCCATGTTCATCGAACTGGACGCGCGTGTACGCATCTTCCACCGCGATCACCGAGCCCAGACCGTAGGTCGGTTCCATCACGCGCGACCCCACCTCGAACCGCTTCATCAGCATCCTCCCCAGCCGCACCAGCCGCCGCAACTGCAAGCCTATCTGACAGTTACGTTGGTCGTCAACCGGAGACGATGCGGCGCGCGCGAGCCGGCCGCTTCCGGCGGGGTCTCTGGAAACGCTGTGCTAGAGTCGAGCGCGTGCGGCCGATCCACATCATCGGCGTGTCGCTCGACCTCGGCGGCAACCGCCGCGGCGTCGACATGGGCCCGTCCGCGTTCCGCATCGCGGGCCTCGGCGAGCGGCTCGCGGCGCTCGGGATGAGCGTGGTGGACGAGGGCGATCTGGTGGCGCCGATCCCCGAGACCAAGTCGGCCGGCGATCCGCAGAAGAAGTACATCCGTGAGATCGCCCGCGTCTGCGAAAAGTTGTACCGCGCCTCGCTTGCGGTGCTCGAAAAAGGGGCGATTCCGCTCGTGCTCGGCGGCGATCACAGCGTCGCGGCCGGTTCGGTCGCCGCGACCGCGGGGCACGCGCAGCAGAGCGGCGCGCGCATCGGCGCGATCTGGGTCGACGCGCACGGGGACATGAACACGCCCGCCAGCAGCAGCAGCGGCAACGTGCACGGCATGCCGCTGGCCGCGCTGCTCGGACAGGAGCCGATCGAGCTCGCGCGCATCGGCGGGTTCTCGCCGAAGCTGCGTCCGGCGAACACCGTCCTGATCGGGATCCGCAACCTCGACGAGCGCGAGAAGGAGATCGTGCGGGCGTCCGGCGTGCGCGTCTTCACCATGAAAGACATCGATCGGGGCGGCGTCGCCGCGGTGATCGAGCAGGCGCTGGGGTTCGCCGGCGACGGGACCTCGGGCGTGCACGTGTCGTTCGATCTCGACGTCTGCGATCCGACGATCGCACCCGGCGTCGGGACGCCGGTCAAAGGCGGCCTCGACTACCGCGAGGCGCATCTGCTGATGGAAGTCATCGCCGACTCGGGCCTGCTCCGTGCGCTCGATCTGGTCGAGGTCAATCCGATTCTCGACGACCGCAACACGACGGCCATTCTCGGCGTGGAGCTCGCCGCCTCGGCCCTGGGGCAGAAGATCCTGTAAGGGAGTCAATAGGTTGCTGAAGACTACTGGCGGCAAGCGAGAAGGCGCCTTCTCCCTTCTGCCTTTCGTTCTTCAGCAGCCCGCCTACTGCGTGGGCGTCGACACGCGGCGCGTGCCGGGGTCGTTCCTGGCCACGCCTTCGATCATCTTCTGCAGCGTCTCCGCGAGCATCACCAGCGAAAACGGTTTCAGCACCAGCCGCGTATTGGGGCGCATCTGCTCGAGCCGTCCGGACTCTTCGGGCACGGCGGAGAAGATGATGACGGGTGTGGGCGGAGGGATCGCCAGCACGACGTCCCGGCCCGACCCCTGCGGCAGGCGAAGATCGACCACCGCGCCGTCGATGCGACGCTCCTGCAGCCGCGCCTGTGCGGCATCCGGAGAGACGGCCGTCACCACGTCGAAGCCGTGCAGCACCAGGACTTTTTCGAGCGGTCCGCGCACGCCGGGATCGTCGTCGACGACGAGGATGAGCGGGCGGCGCTTCTCGATCTCGCGTGACGTCATGCGGACCTCCTGCCCGGACTCTCGGCACGACTCCGCTCGATCATAGAGAAAAACCTCCACCGCGGTCACGAGGCGCGCAACCGCCTGAAGAAGTGTGCAGCGGCTGAGCCGCCGGCGAGGACGCGCGCCGCCGGCTCGAGAAGTAACCGGCTTGCTCCGCCGTAGCCCGCGAAGCGGCGAAGGCGAGCAGTGATCTGCCCTCAATGGACAGCGGACCGGACATCGGGTTTCGTCCGTGTGAGAGTTTGGCTGACAAGCCACGGGCACCGCCTTTGCGAGCCGGACGCCCGGCATCGAGGCGGCGGTGATCGCCGCCGGCCTCCCCAGCCCACGTCGAAGGAGAGAAGCCGATGGAGACCCACTACACCCCGCGTGGCGTCGGTCTGCTGCTGGTCGTCTGCGCGCTCACGGCCGTCAGCGCCGAAGCCCAGCCGCCGGCGGGCTACAACCTCGCGAAGACCAACTATGTGTTCAGGGACGTCGACCCGGGAGGATGGGCCGGATCCGGCACCAACGGCCTGGAGGTGACCGCCGGCGCCACGCTGCCCGTCGACACCGCCGTCGTCAACAACGGCCTGCCATCGCTGCGCATCAACGTGACGAGGCGCCAGACCTGGTGGCTGGCGATGATCGTCCCGCGCGGATGGGCGACGGCGGATCTGTCGGACTACTATGCGAACGGGTCCCTCGAGTTCAATGTCCGCGGCAACGTGGGCGGCGAGTCGTTCTACCTCTCGCTCGGCGATCGCGCCTTCGAGCGCTCGATCGGGGGCACGCCGACCGAGTCGGTGAAAACGCCAAAGCGACCGATCACGGATCTTCTCCCCGGCGGCGTGACGACCGCGTGGAAGCACGTGTCCATCCCCTTGAGCTCCCTCATCGCACCGGGCAGCGGATTCAAGCTCGATGCGTTCTGGACGGTGGAGATCTCGAACGTCACGACCAGTCCGTTGCGCTTCTGGCTGAACGAAATCAAGGTCACGACCACCGACAAGGAGCGCCAGTATCCGCAGATCAAGATCAACCAGGTCGGCTACACGACCGCCGCGGAGAAATACACCGCCGTCACCGGCTGGTACGAAGACATGACCGCGATCGGTGCGGGGACAGCTTTTCAGATCAAGCGCGCGACGGACAACAGCGTCGCGTTCTCGGGCACCCTCGCGCTCGTGACCAACTACGATCAGTTCGTCTCTGGGGAAAAAGTGCTCACCGGAGACTTCACGACGCTCGCCGCTCCCGGCACCTACTACGTCGCGGCGGCCGGCCTGCCCAACTCTCCCACGTTCCGCATCGCCGGCGACGCCTACGACAGCCTGCTGCGGGACGCGCAGCGGTACTACTACCTGCAACGGGCGAACCTGCCGCTGACCGAGCCCTTCGCCGAAGGCTGGGCACATCCGGCCTGGCATGCCGACGACGCGAACGCGCCGCTGGAGTCTACGCGGCGGGTCAAGGACAACGTCAGCAAGGGGTGGTATGACGCGGGAGATTTTGGCAAGTACGTATCCCCCGGCGCGACCGCCGTCAGCGATCTGCTGTGGGCCTACGAGCTGTTCCCCACTCTCTTCGCAGACGGACAGCTGGCGATCCCGGAAAGTGGCAACGGCGTGCCGGACATCCTGGACGAGGTCAGGTACGAGGTCGACTTCCTGCTCAACATGCAGGATGCCGCATCGTCGGGCTTCTGGTCCCGCGTGTTTCCGCAGACCAAGACGGATCCGCGGTTCATCAGCGATATCGCCCATGGCCTGACGAAGGTCAAGCCGGCGTCCCATTCCGCGGCGACCGTCGCGGCCCTGGCTCACGCCTCGATCGTCTTCCGCACGATCGATCCTGCGTACGCGAGCGCCTGCCTCCTCGCCGCACGCAACGGCTGGGGCTATCTGCAGACGAGCGGCAACGTCCCCTCGCCGGACGGGCCGTATCACGACGACGATGACCGCAACGATCGGTTCTGGGCGGCGGCCGAACTGTTCCGCGCCACGGGAGAGGCGCCGTTCCACGACTACTTCCTGGCGCACTACCAGAGCTTCGCGGCGGCGTTCAGCGCGTCGGAGAACGCGCACGGCGCGACGATGATGGATCTCTCCGCGTTCCTCACCTACCTGCGCGCCGACAATCGCGATGCCGCGGCGGTCGCATGGATCACCGCGCGGTTCAACGAGTGGAAGGGATATCAGCTGGCACGGGCGCAGGGCACCTGGCGCAACACCAGTGACGAGGCGACCGACTACTACTGGGGCAGCAACGCGCCGATGCTCAACACCTCCATGGATCTCGTCATCGGCACGAAGATCCTCGGCACGTATGACACCTCAATCCTGAGGGTCGTCCGCTCGAATCTGAACTACGTGCTCGGCGTCAACCCGCTCAGCTTCAGCTTCGTGAGCGGCTACGGCGGCAACGCCCTCCAGAACGTGTTCAGCAACATCTACAGCGACGACGGCAAACCCGGACTGCCGCCCGGCTATCTTGCCGGCGGGTCGAATCAGTACGAGGGCGCGTGGTTCAGCCGCTTCACCGGCAAGTGCTACCTGGACGATGCCGGCGAGTGGACGACCAACGAGCACACGATCTACTGGAACTCGGGGCTGGTGTTCAGCGCCGCGGTCTTGAAGGCGGAGGCGGCGCGGTAACAGGCACGTGCGACGTCCTACGTGCTACGTCCTACGTTGCTGTGCGAAGAACCCGGTCTCAGCACGTAGCACGTAGCACTCAGCACGTAGCACGTGGAGTTACCTCCCCGCCCCCGCCACGAACACGCCGCCGGTGAACGTGGGCGCGTAAGCGAAGAAGGAGGCTGCCAGCGACAGGGTGCCGTCATC
>Ga0075433_10004868_pt1 | contig 10503 bp, 8 predicted proteins | sample RhiMethybrSRZTD2_FD_75299 | JGI IMG/M metagenome (GOLD analysis project Ga0075433, IMG submission 75299) | Populus rhizosphere microbial communities from Tennessee, USA - Rhizosphere MetaG P. TD hybrid SRZTD2 | ecosystem: Host-associated > Plants > Roots > Rhizosphere > Soil | place: USA... | reverse complement strand
GGAATTTCCGCCGGCGTGCTCGAGCGGGCGGCAGCGGAAGCGTCTCTCGCGCTGCACAAGGGAATGGGAGTCCCCGCCGCGCGGCTCCTCGAGGCCGCCGGGATCCGGACCGTCGCGGCCCTCGCCTCCATCGACGCCGATCGATTGGCCGCGCGGCTCGCGGACATCGCCTCGGCCCGCGGCGAGACTGCGCCGCGGCCGGAGTACGTGCGCGTGTGGGTTCGGGCGGCGAAACTCGACGGTCGGCCGCGGAGATAGGCAAAGGGCCGTTAAGATTCGCACAAGCTCATGCCCCTCACTGCCGGAACGCGGCTGGGGCCCTATCAGATCCTCGCTCTTCTCGGAGCGGGCGGAATGGGAGAGGTGTATCGCGCCCGCGACACGGCCCTGGGCCGCGACGTCGCGATCAAGGTCCTCCCTCCATCCGTGGCTTCCGATCCCGACCGACTTCGCCGTTTCGAGCAGGAAGCCCGCTCGGCGGGGTCGCTGAATCATCCGAACATCCTCTCCATTCACGGATTCGGATCGCACGAGGGCTCGCCGTACGTCGTCTCGGAGCTTCTCGAAGGATCGACGCTACGCGAGCGGATCGGGGGGGCCGCTCTCGCTCCCCGCCGCGCGATCGACTATGCAATCCAGATCGCGCGGGGCCTCGCCGCGGCGCACGAGAAGGGGATCGTCCATCGGGACCTGAAGCCCGAGAACGTCTTCGTGACCAACGACGGTCGGGTCAAGATCCTCGACTTCGGCCTCGCGAAACTGATCGATTCGAGAATTCCCGCCGAGGAACTGACGGCGTCGCCGACGGCTCCGCTCGAGACGGAGCCGGGAGTGGTTATGGGGACAGTCGGGTATTCGTCGCCCGAGCAGGTGCGCGGACAACCGGCCGACCACCGCTCCGACATCTTCAGCTTCGGGTCGGTGCTCTACGAGATGCTGACGGATCGCCGCGCGTTCAAGAGAGATTCGACAGTCGAGACGATGAACGCGATCCTGAAGGAGGACCCGCCGGAGCTCTCACAGACCGGCGGAAGCATTCCTCCGGCTCTTGACCGGCTCGTGCGGCACTGCCTGGAGAAGAGCCCGCAGCAGCGGTTCCAGTCGGCTCACGACGTCGCATACGACCTGGAGGCGCTGTCCGAGCCGAGCGCGCCCCTCGCTCCGACAGTCGCTGCCGTCGGAAAGGGGAAGCGGAAGCTCGCGATCGCCGGGGCAGTCGCGAGCGCGCTGGTCCTGCTCGCCGTCGCGTACCTGGCAGGTCGTGGCGGCGAGCGCGCCGCCGCTCGGGATCAGGCCGCGAAGAACCCGATCCGTTTCCAGCGGCTGACGTTTCGACGCGGCAACGTCCTCAACGCGGCTTTCATGCCGGACGGCCAGACGGTGGTTTACGGCGCGTCGTGGGATGGTCAGCCGTCCGAGCTGTACCTGACTCGGACGGGAGCCCGGGAGTCGCGGCCTCTCGGAATCCCGAATGCCAACGACGTTCTTTCCATCTCGAGGTCGGGGGAGCTCGCTGTAGTGCTCAAGGCTCGGAATCCTTTGCTCGGCGAGCGAATGGGAACCCTCGCCCGGGTACCGATCACCGGGGCGCAACCGCGAGAAATCCTGGACGACCTCTGGGGAAGCGTCGATTGGGCTCCGGACGGCGAAAACCTCGCCGTCGTCCGAGCCGACCAGAAGCACCGAACCACTCGACTCGAGTTTCCCGTTGGAAAGACGCTCTACGAGGCACCCGGCATCTACAACGCCCGGGTCTCTCCGGAGGGCGATCGAATCGCATTTCTCGAGTCATCTGGACTTTCGGTCGTCGACCGGACCGGCAAGAGAACGCAACTCTTGACGGAGTCGGAAGCACAGAGCGTGCAGAGTCTCGCTTGGCACCCATCCGGAAGAGAAATCTGGTTTGAGCGCTTCGCGTTTCCAGACCTCACGGGGATCTTCGCGTCCGATCTCGCCGGAAAGGTCCGCAGGATTCTGCCGAGCTTCGACTCGCTCATCCTCCACGGGATCAACGGCGATGGAGAACTCCTGGTCGAGAGAGCGGTAGAACGGCATGGAATCCTTTTCGGTCACGGAGAGGAAAGCAAAGAGCTCGATGTGTCATGGCTCGACTGGTCCCATCTAGGAGATCTGTCCCCGGACGGACGATCGATCGTCTTCACTGAACCCAGCGATACGGGCGAGCTCGGCGACGCCGCGACGACGATTTATCTCCGGCAGACTGACGGCTCGCCTCCCGTTCGACTCGGTGTGGGCATTCCCTGCAGTCTGTCTCCCAGCGGGAAGTGGGTGATGGCTCGGATCGGTTCTCCCGCTCCCCATCTGGTCCTACTCCCCACCTCCACCGGGGAACCTCGTCCGGTTCCGCTGCCTCGAGACCTGGAACTGGACACCGGTAGTCGGGCGGCCTGGATCCTTGACGACCGCCGGGCGTTCGTGGATGCCAAGGAGAAGGGAAGAAAGCTGCGGACCTGGCTTCTCGATCTTGAGGGAGGGAAGCCGCGCCCGTTCACGCCGGAAGGAGTGGTCGTCTACTTCCATGTGATGTCGCCGGATGGGCGCTCGGTGTTCTGCCGGAATCTGACGGACATGAAAGGGTATTTCTATCCCGTCGAGGGCGGACAGCCGCGCGAGGTGGCCATCGCCCCGGATGAGACCCCGATTCAATGGAGCGAGACAGGAGACTTCTTGTACATCGTCGACCGCAAGGACCCCCCGATTCCAAAGCGAATCTGGCGATTCGATGTCGCGACCGGGAAGAGAACGCTCTGGAGGTCTCTAGTGCCCTCCGATGTCACGGGAGTGACCCGCATCGGCGATATTCAGGTGACGGCTGATGGCAAGTCCTACGTCTACGAGTTCACCCGCATGCTGTCGTCCGACCTCTTCATTGTCTCGGGGTTGAAATAGGTCCGTGAGGCTTCGCGTCGGGCTCGCGCTCTGCGTGCTGACGGCGATCTCCTGTGCGGGAACGCCTTCTCGGCCGAGAAGGATCCCTGCGCCGCCGGCTGCCGAAGCCCGCTTCACCATCCTCCAGATCAACGACGTTTACAAGATCGAGGGCCTCGAGGGCGGACGGGTCGGGGGCCTCGCGCGGGTGCGCACGCTGAGGAAGCGTCTCGAGGCGGAGGGCCGGCCCGTTCTACTGCTCCACGCCGGAGACCTGCTCTTCCCCTCGGTCATGAGCAAGTACCTTCGCGCTCAGCCGATGATCCGCGTCCTGAACCTCCTGGACGGCGACGCGGCGGCGTTCGACCCGAACCTGTTCGTCGTCTTCGGCAACCACGAGTTCGACGACCGCGATCCGGGCACGCTGCTCGGCCGGGTCGCCCAGTCCGACTTCTCCTGGATCTCCTCCAACACGCGATATCGCAGCACGCCTTCGTCTACCGGTACGCCCTTCTCGACTCGCCTGGCGAACGTCTCCGAGGCCGTCGTGAAAGACGTCGCCGGAGTCCGCGTCGGGATCTTCGGTCTCACGACCGACGCCCAGCCGCGCGACTACGTGGCGTACGACTACGATCTCCCCGCGCGAAGGAGGGCGATCGAACGCGCGCTCGAGAAGCTGCGCGCCGGCGGAGCGGCCGCGATCGTCGCCCTGACGCACCAGGACCTCGACGAGGACGTCCGGCTCGCTCGGGAGTTTCCAGCGGTCGGACTCGTGGTGGGAGGACACGAGCACTTTTTCCTGGAGCGCAAGGTCGGACGGACCGAGATCACGAAGGCGGACGCCGACGCGAAGACGGCGATCGTGCACGATGTGCGGGTCGCCGGCGACGGCTCGATCGACGATTCGTTACGGAAAGTCGAGCTCGATACAGCCATCGAGAAGGACCCGACCGTCGATAGCGAAGTGCAGAGCTCCCTGAAGGAGCTCGCGGCCGCCGTCAAGACGCAGACGGGGCGCGACCTCGAGGAGGTCGTCGGCGAGACCGAGAACCTCCTCGAGGGAGTCGAGCCGGCCGTCCGCGGGCGCGAGACCGCGCTCGGCAATTTCCTGACCGACGTCGTTCGCGACCGGATGAAGACCGACGTCGGGTTCATCAACGGGGGAGCGATCCGGATAAACGACAACATCCCGCCGGGGCCGATCCGGAACTACGACCTCGAGGGGATCTTCTACTTCGACAACTCGGTCGTGTCGTTCGAGATCACGGGCGCGGAGCTCCTCGACCTTCTCCGCACGTCGGTGTCGAAGGTCCACGCCGGCCACGGCCGGTTCCTGCAGGTGTCCGGGATCCGTTTCCGGTATCACGTCGCGGGGACGCCGGACGAGCCGGCCTACACGGTGCCGGAGTCCGAGGTCGAAGTCTTTCCGCGCGGTGCGGCGCGGTGGGAGCGGCTCGATCCCGCGCGGCGTTACACGGCCGCGTCCCTCGACTACATCTGGGAAAACGGGTATCGGGACGGATACGCGCTGTTCTCGAAGGGACGGGGCGGAGCGAGCCCGCGGCGGCTCGACCCGGCACCGCCGCACTGGCGGGCGATCACCGAAGAGGCGATCCGGGCGCTGCCCGGCCGGCGGGTGACGTCGAAGATCGAAGGGAGGATCGTCCGCGTCGCAACCCCTTGATACGAACTTTTAACCTGGAACCGGTTCTCCGGCAGGGCGATTGCAGTTCCCCCGCATCGTCATGGAAACAAAGCAGACTCCGGGACCGGGCAACCGCCTCGAGCGCTTCTCGCAGCGCGTCTCGCAATGGACGGGCAGCTCGACCGCGTTCGGCATCGCCCTTGCCTTCGTGCTCCTCTGGGCGATCACGGGACCCGTCTTTCACTTCTCCCAGGGATGGCAGATGGTCATCAACACGGGGACGACGATTGCGACGTTCCTGATGGTGTTCCTGATCCAGCGCGCACAGAACAAGGAAGCCCGCGCCGTCCAGTTGAAACTGAACGAGATCGTCGCGGCCCTGGAGGGAGCGTCGAACCGACTCGTCGGCGCCGAGGAGCTCTCGGAGGACGAGCTTCACGCTCTGCACGAGCGGTATTTGAGGCTCGCCGAGCAGGTGCAGAGCCGCCACGGGCCTGCACTGAAGCAGGCCGTCTCGGTCGAGGAGGCGACCGGGAGCCTGCCGACGGCTCCGCCGGCGAAAACGCGGACGAGCCGCTGATCAGCGCTTCGGAGGCCGCGACGGACGCAGATCGATCCGCGACGCGATCGCCCGATCGGGAAAGCGGATGAGATCCGAAACGGCTTCCGCGACGTCGTCGGGCGAGAGCATCCACGAGTAGTCGCGGCTCCCGTGCGAGTGACCGAACTCGGTCGCGACGGAGCCGGGAAGCACCGCGGCGACGCGAATCCCTTGCGGGCGCAGGTCGAGCATCGACGACTCGGAAAAGCCGAGGAGGCCGAACTTCGACGCGTTGTACGCCGAGCCGCCGGCGAAGGCGTTCACTCCCGCGAGCGAGCCGATGTTCACGATGAACCCCCCGCCGGACTTCTTCATCAGCGGCGCCGCGAAACGAGTGGCGTAGAAGGGACCGAACAGGTTCGTCTCGACGACCGCGCGAAAGCGCTCGGGGTCGAGCTCCTCCACCGAAGCAAATTCGCCGATCCCGGCGTTGTTCACGAGCACGTCGAGACGGCCGAAGGTTTCTTCCGTCCAGGCGATGAGCGCGCGTTGATCGTGCTCGCGTCGGGCATCGGCCGAATGCCCGGCGAAGCGTCCGGATGGAACCTCCTTGCGAAGCCTCTCGAGCCCCTCGCCGACACTCTCCGGGCTGCGACCCGAGATACCGACCGCGAGGCCGTCGTGCGCGAGCCGCCGGGCGACCGCGAAGCCGATGCCGCGGGTGCCCCCGGTGACGAGAGCGACGCGCTCCCGCGTGTCCATGCCCGGCATCGTATCGAACGCAACCGCAGTGGATGGCGCGCGATCGCGAAGAATTCCGCTTCGGGAATGGAAGAGACGGCCACTCTCGGCGAAAATTGGGGAGAATGCGCCCGCCCTCCAGCGCCGGATTCTCGCGATGACCGAGCGACTCCAGGTATTCGGATCTCTCTCCGCGCGGCGGCCGATCGCCTTCCGCCGAAAAGTCGTCGTCGGCTTCGCGGTCGCCGGGCTGCTCGTCCTGCTCGTCACGGTGACGTCCGCGGCGGCGCTGAAGCTCGCCCTCGAAAGCGACCGCGTCGCGTCTCGTCATGCGGAGGAGCTCATCGGTATCGGTTTCCTCCGGGCGGCGCTCGAGCACCGCGTCGCGAGCTTCCGCGGCTACCTTCTGACCGGGGAACCGGAGCTTCTCGTGAAGCTTCGACAGGCGGGGACGGAGGTCGCCATGAACCTCCGCCGCCTGCGCGAACTGTCGCCCGCGGAGTCGCCTCTGCTCGGGGCCGTGGAGCGCGCCGACCAGGGATACGAGGACGCGGCGGCGGCGGGCGTCGCGCTCAAGCAGGCCGGCGCGAGCGTCGAGGAGCTCGGGCGATACATCGAACGTTCGACGATCTCGCGACGCGCCGCGCTCGACCGGGTGCTCGCTCGCTATCTCGCGCACGAACGCGAGGTCCTCCGCACCGCCGAGCGGAAAGCGGCCCGGCGAAATCTCTGGGCCTCGGTGTTGATCCTTTCGAGCGGGGGCAGCGCGCTCCTCCTGCTCCTCGCTCTCTCGGTCCCCATCAGCCGCACGCTCGCGGCGCTCTACGAGACCGAGCGCCGCGCGCGCTCTCGCGCCGAGGCAGCGGAGCGCCGGTCGTCCTTTCTCGCGAAGGCGAGCGCCGTCCTGGCTTCTTCGCTCCACTATCCCTCGACTCTCGCGAGCGTCGCCGAGCTCTCCGTCCCCGAGATGGGAGACGGGTGCATCGTCGACGTCGCCGACCACGAGGCGCGCCTCGAGCGTCTCGCCGTCGCCCATGTGGACGTTTCGAAGGTCGATGTGCTCTACGGGCTCTGGGAGTGGTACCCCGAGCCCGCGGATCCGCCTTACGGCCCGCCGAACGTGTTCCGCACCGGTCAGGCGGAGCTGGCGGAGATCAGCGAGGAGATGCTCCGGGCGGTGGCGCGCGACGACATGCACTACCGGACTCTTCACGATCTGAAGCTCCGGTCGTACATGTCGGTCCCCGTGACGGTGCGCGACCGGCCGCTCGGTGTCCTCACCTTCGTGTCGTCGGATCCGGCGATTCCGTACAGCGAAGAGGATCTCGAATTCGCACACGACCTGGCTCGCCGCGCGGGACTGGCCATCGACAACGCGCGGCTCTATCGCGAAGCCCGGGAGGCCGTCGCGGCACGCGACGATTTCCTCTCGATCGCCTCGCACGAGCTGAAGACCCCCGTGACGACGCTTCAGCTCCAGATCCAGAGCCTCATCCGAAGGGCGCAGACCGAGGCCGCCGCGCCGTCCGCCGCCACGGCTGCCGACCGACTCGCCGCCGCGGATCGGCAGGTCACGCGGCTGACGAAGCTGATCAACGAGCTGCTCGACATCTCGCGGATCACCGGGAAGGGCCTGGAGCTCGAGCTCGAGAACGTCGACCTGACTTTTGTCGTGCGCGAAGTCGTCGCACGGTGCGGCGAGGAGCTCTCTCGGGCGCGCTGCAGAGTCGAGCTGAAGCTCGAGGCCGCGGCGGCCGGGCTCTGGGACCGCATGCGGGTCGAGCAGATCGTCACGAACCTCCTCTCGAACGCGATGAAGTACGGCGCGGGTCGGCCGATCGAGATCGGGGTCGACGGCGACGATCGGCGCGCCCGGCTGTCGGTCAAGGACCGCGGGATCGGAATTCCGCCGGAGCACCAGGCCCGGATTTTTCAGCGCTTCGAGCGTGCCGTGTCGAAGAGCGATTACGGCGGTTTCGGGCTCGGGCTCTGGATCGTTCGCCAGATCGTGGACGCACACGGCGGCGTGATCCGCGTCACGAGCCAGCCGGGGCGGGGCTCCACGTTCGAGGTCGAGCTGCCGCGGGCCATCGGAGAAGAGCCTCTACAGTCGCCGCCGTATACTGATCGATCGAGGCGGGAAACACTTCCATGAGCTGCAGCGACTCCCGGGGCGAGGTCCTCATCGTTGAAGACGACATGGATCTTCGGCAGGCGTTGACACAGATCCTCGCCGATGAGGGGTATCAGGTGGACGGCGCCGAGCACGGGCTGTCCGCTCTCGAACAGCTTCGCGATGGCCGCCGCCCGTGCCTGATCCTGCTCGATCTGACGATGCCGGTGATGAACGGGTGGCAGTTCCGCGACGAGCAGAGACAGGATCCCAGCCTCGCGGCAATTCCGGTCGTCGTGATCTCCGCGGGCGCCAACCTGTCCGAACAGATTGGTCCGCTGGGAATCCAGGACTACATCCGAAAGCCGATTCAGCTGGGACAGCTGCTCGCGACGGTGCAAAGGTATTGCAGTGTCGCCGGCTCCGAGACGGCGGATGCCTGACGGCCGGCCGCGCGTGATCCGGATCTCTTCGCGCCGAATCGAGGAGCGCTGACCGCCCCGACCCTCGACGCGTCCTCGGAGCCGAGTCCGCCCCGCGAATCGCCGGCGAGGATCTTTCTCCGGTTTCTCCGGTTCGGCGTCCTGGCGTGGGGCGGGCCCGTCGCCCAGATCGCGATGATCCGCCGCGAGCTCGTCGACGACGAGCGATGGATCTCCTCGGAGCGCTTCAACCGCACGCTCGCCGTCTACCAGGTCCTTCCCGGTCCGGAAGCGCACGAGCTCTGCGTCTTCTTCGGGCTGCTCGCCGGCGGGAGAGTCGGAGGCCTTCTGGCGGGACTCGGGTTCATGTTGCCCGGCTTCGTGCTGATGCTCGCGCTCTCCGCGTTCTACGTCTCGATCGGCATCTCTTCGCCGGTCGTCGCGGCGTCCTTCGCGGGAGCCCAGGTCGCCGTCGTCGCGGTCGTGGTCCGCGCGGTCCACCGCATCGGAGCCGGCGCGCTTCGCGACCCCTGGCTATTCGCTCTCGCGGCCCTCTCGGCGGTCGCCGAGCTCTCCGGGGTTCATTTCGCGGTCTCGCTCGCTTTTTCCGGCGTCGCGTACGCCCTGTTGCGGAGGCGGCGATTCCTGCTGGCGGCCGCGGCGGCCCTCGTGTTCGCCGGAGCCGCTCTGTTCCTCGCCTCTCCGACCCGCCCGCGGAACGCCCCCGCGCCCGCGGCCATCCCGGCAGCGTCGGCCCGGCCCCCGACGCCGCCGGCAATTCTCGCGTCGGGGCTGCGCGCCGGTTTGCTGACCTTCGGCGGCGCCTATACCGCGATCCCGTTCGTGCGGCGCGACGCCGTCGAGCGCGGCGGGTGGCTGACCGACCGGCAGTTTCTCGACGGACTCGCCCTCGGCGGGGTATTGCCGGCTCCGCTCATCATCTTCGCGACGTTCGTCGGCTACGTCGCGGGGGGTCTGGCGGGGGCGCTGGCGATGACCTTCGGCATCTTCTTCCCGGCCTTCGCGATCACACTCATCGGCCACGAAACCCTCGAACGAATCGTCCAGAACCGCGCCCTTCACGACGTGCTCGACGGCGTGACGGCAGGCGTCGTCGGGTTGATCGCGGCAACGACCGTGCATCTCTTCCACGCGGGAGTCGTCGGCCTTCGCGAGCTCGCGCTCTTCGCCGCCGCTCTCGCGGTTCTCTATCTCTGGAAATCGCGGGCCGCGGTTGCGGTCGTCGTCGTCGCGTCGGCGGTCGCCGGGCTGCTCCTGTGGATGTGAGGACCCTCTCCGCCGGCGACGGTGCCGCGCTCGAGGAGTTCCTGACTCCGCTCGCCGCGAGCTCCATGTTTCTTCGCGCCAACTCGCGCGCCGCGGGCCTCGTCGATCGGGGGGAACCTCTCCAGGGAACCTACGTGGCGGCGATCGACGCCGGCCGGATCGCGGCCGTGGCCGCGCACTTCTGGAACGGGATGCTCGTGCTCCAGGCGCCCGAGCCGGCGTCCCTCGAGTCCCTCGCGCGCGCGGCCATCCGGAGATCCGGGCGCGAGCTCCGCGGCCTCGTCGGGCCCTGGCGCCAGGTCCAGGCTGCAAGGAGAGCGCTCGGGCTCGGGGATCGGAGCACGGCACTCGACAGCCGCGAAGAGCTCTACGAGCTCGAGCTCTCGCGGCTGGAGGTCCCCCCCGATCTCGCGAGCGGACGCCTCGAATGCCGTCCGCCGCTCGCCGAAGACCTCGACCTCGTGGCCGCGTGGCGCGCCGCCTACGCGGTCGAGGCGCTCGGCCTTTCGATCGGGCCGGAGCTCTCGGCGATCTCGCGGGCGGAGGTCGAACGGCTCGCGGAGGAGGGCTCGCAGTGGATTCTTCTCGATCGAGGAGTCCCGGTGTCGTACTCCGCCTTCAACGCGCGACTGCCGGACGTCGTGCAGGTCGGAGGCGTCTGGACGCCGCCGGAGCTTCGCGGCCGCGGCTACGCCCGCGCCGTCGTCGCGGGGTCGCTCCTCTCGGCGAGGTCAGAGACGGTCCGCCTCGCCGTCCTCTTCACCGGAGAGGAGAACCGCCCAGCCCGCAGGGCATACCAGGCGCTCGGTTTCCGGGTGATCGGCGACTATGGCCTGGTGATCTTCTCCGGTTAGCTATGCGGAGG
>Ga0075433_10004865_pt1 | contig 10507 bp, 9 predicted proteins | sample RhiMethybrSRZTD2_FD_75299 | JGI IMG/M metagenome (GOLD analysis project Ga0075433, IMG submission 75299) | Populus rhizosphere microbial communities from Tennessee, USA - Rhizosphere MetaG P. TD hybrid SRZTD2 | ecosystem: Host-associated > Plants > Roots > Rhizosphere > Soil | place: USA... | reverse complement strand
AGGTCGGCAAACCACGTCGGTGTTGGTCACACTCGCGCGGGTGATCGCCCAGCTGGCTGTCTTCGTCGGGATCGTCGCCGCCTTCTGGCACATCACGTGGGTCGCAGGGGTGACGTTCCTCGTGGTGGGCGTCGTGGCCGTCGGAGTTCACTCGGCCGGCTTCTGGCGCGTGGAGAGCCCGCGCTCGCCGACGACCGACGCGTGATCGAACGGGATCTACTTCCGAACACGGGCCGACGCTGACGGCTTAAGGGTTTTGTAAGGGCAGGCGCCCCGGCTCCATGCCATCCTCGTGTCGATCAGGCAGGCAAAGGGGGAGTCGTCGTGAGCACGAGATTCGTCGCATCCGCGATCTGCGCATTTTTCGCCCTTACCGTTCCTACACTGGCCTCGGGGTCCTCGGCGAGCACAGCGACGGGGAGCTGGTCGGCCACGGCGAGCATGGCCACCCCGCGAGCACACGTGACCGCGACGCCGCTCGGCAACGGGCGCATCCTCGTCGTCGGCGGGGTCGACGAGCTCACCGCGGAGCTGTATGAGCCGCAGACCGGCACGTGGCTGCCGGCCGGCTCGCTGACCGAGTCGCACTGGGCGCACGTCGCCGTGCGCCTGGCAGACGGGCGCGTGCTCGTCGCCGGCGGCGGTCGCTACAGCGCCGACGCGGAGCTGTACAACCCGGCGACGAACAGCTGGACGACGACGGGGAGCATGAATGTCGGCCGGATCTCGATGACCGGCACCCTGCTCCGCGACGGGCGCGTGCTGGTCGTCGGCGGCCTTGCCGCCGACGGTTCGGGCGTACAGGCGAGCGCCGAGCTGTACAACCCGGCGACGGGCCGCTGGACGCTGACCGGCAGCCTCCGCACGCCGCGCCGGAACCACACGGCGACACTGCTGGCCGACGGTACCGTCCTGGCCGCGGGCGGTTTCGGTAGCAGCTGGCTACAAAGCGCGGAGCTCTACGATCCGGCCCGCGGGCGCTGGTCGCGCGTCGGGTCAATGACGGTCGCCCGCGAAAGCGCGAGCGCGACCCTGCTCGGCAACGGCCGGGTGCTGGTCGCCGGCGGCAGCAACCCGTTCGGGACCGCTGGCCGATCCGCCGAGCTCTACGACCCGGCCTCGCGCAGGTGGGCGCCGACCGGCAGCATGACCGGCGATCACGGCTCTACGGCGGTGCGTCTCCAGGACGGGCGCGTGCTGGTCGCCGGGGGCGGCGACGCGGGCGACGTCTACTTCCCCGCCACCGGCACGTGGACTGCGACCGGCCCGAGGGCGTTTCCGCTCGAGGGCGGCGGCGCCCTTGCCCTGCTTCCCAGCGGGCAGGTCATCGGTGTCGGCGGCGAGAGGCTCGCGAACTGCACTCCAAAGGGGTGCGGCAGCGAACCCGTCGCGAGCGCCGAGCTGTACACGCCGGAGTAGCGAAGGGCAAGAGATCGGCGGCCTCCTCGAGCCGCTCCACCTGGACGACGGCGGCTAGGGCGCGCCAACGGCCGTACGATCAGCTGGATGGCGACGCGGACCAGGGCGCGCTCGGTGCTCGGCAGCCTTGTCTTCCTCTTCGTCGCCCCAGGAGTTGTCGCCGGCGTCGTTCCGTGGCTGCTCACCGGCTGGGAGGTTCGAGACCCGCTGCCCGGGTGGGCGGTGCTCCGGGTCGCGGGCGCGCTCCTGATCGCGGTCGGCGCTGCGGTTCTGCTCGAGGCCTTTCTGCGCTTCGCGCTGCAAGGGCTCGGAACGCCAGCGCCGGTGGCACCGACCGAGCACCTCGTCGTCGGAGGGCTCTACCGGTACGTCAGGAACCCGATGTACCTCGCGGTCGCGGCAACGATCGTCGGCCAGGCGCTCGTGCTCGGGAAGCCGGTGCTGCTGGCCTACGCCACGGTGTTCCTAGCGGTCGTTGCGGCGTTCGTGCACTGGTACGAAGAGCCGACCCTGAGCCGGCAATTTGGTTCGGAGTACGACGACTATCGCCGCAGCGTCCCAGGCTGGTGGCCGCGCCGGCGCTCCTGAGCCGGCCGTCGAGCGAGCGGCACGGCCCATCTGTCCAACCGTAAGGAAAGAATCACTGAATCGGCACAACCGGCGCTTGACGTCGAGCGGTGTCTGACACTGTTGAGCCGGCACGTCACCTGGGTGGCGGGAGTGACGTTCCTCGTGGCGAGCCTTATAGCCGACGGGGTTCACTCGGCCGGCTTCTGGCGCGTGGAGAGCCCGGGATGGCGTCTCGGCCCGAGAGGGCAGAGACAGGCGTCAGGTCTGTGCAATCACGAGCACCACCGTCATGACGGCAACCGCAACTCCGCCGACGGTGAACAGCGCGACGGTGCGGAACCGCAGCGGTGCGTGGCCCCCGGTTCGCAGCGCATGCTCCAATTCGCGCTGGCGTTGTGCGCCGACGATCGAGAGCCCGATCGCGAGAGACGCGTAGCCGCAGCCGAGCAGAATGTAGGGCCACGGGGCGACGTCGAGCAGTTGCGGGGCGAACCGGCCCACAGCGAGCGCGCCGGCGGTGGCGCCCAGCGCGGTGCGCCACCAAGCCAGCCAGGTGCGCTCCGCAGCCATCGACGTGCGCCGCTCCTGATCGAGGTCGGACGGCGACGTCGGAACTGGAGGCGCTTCTTCAGCGACGTCGGCGTGCTCTGAACCCGCCTGCGGCTGCGTCATGGCTGCATCTAACACAGTTAGTCCGGTGGACGGTACGGGGCGCCGCTTGCTCGACTCTTCGCAGAGGCTCGACTCGGTGACTAGGGAGTAGCGTCAATACCCGACTACGCCGCGCACGGACTCCGTCCATGCGTCGCCCGAAGGACGCCGAAGGGCGAGCTTGACATCTCTGCCACAAAGGCGCAGGGTCGTGCAAACAAGTACCGGATCATGCGAATAAGGGCAGTATCGTGCTAACGGGTGCATCGTCACGAGGGCGAGGCGCCGCCCCCAAGAAGAGACCTGCCTCGGCAGGGAGAGAGGAGCAGGCTGTGCGGCGGCTTCTGGTTCTCATCACTGTGGCTCTGAGCGCGCTCGCTGTAGCGGCGACAAGCAGTGCGCAACGGGCTGTTCATCTGAAGAACGTGATCGACATCAGTAACTCGTTCGTATCTCCACTCCTGAGCGAGGCGTGCGGGTTCCCGGTGACCGTCACGGTCAGCGGCGCGGTCGACGTGACATTGATCTACAACAACGCTGGGCTCGTGGTGCGGCACATCGAGAACACGCCCGCGGGGAGGGCGACTTTCAGCTCGTCCGACGGCTCATTCAGCTTCCCGGAGGCAACGACGTCGGCCTTCACCTACCCCGGCGGCGCGACGTTGGGCTCGACGGCGAACTTCCATTCCTCGGGGCTGTTGGCGTTCGGTCTTGTTCCAGGGTTCGGAGTGTCCAACGCAGGCATCGACATCGTCGCGAACGCGGTTGTTGTCGACTTCTCGCCAGAGGGCATCCCGGTCGTCGACTTCAGCGACGCGACGATCTTCATCAGCCACGGTAACCGCAACAGCGACGAGGAGATCTTCAGCGCGATCTGCGGTGCGCTCGGCCCGGGGTAAGGCGACAACAAAACGGTGTCTGACGAGGGTGTAGGAACGACGCCCTCGTCTGCATCGCGCCAGACGCTAGCCGCAAATATCGAGCCGGCATCCGGCGTGTGACTACACAGTCGTGTTTATCCCCGACTACGGTCCCGAGCGACAGTACGATCGCCGAAGGTCACACACCGCCCTCGATGACCGCGGTGGGTCAGGGCACGGTGCGGCGCATGACGCAGTTCCCCGTGCCCTTGCTGCGGACGTACGTGAAGCCCGCCCGCTCGAAGAGGGTGCGCGTCCCGTTGTAGAGCACGGACTTCTTCTTGCCCTGCGTGTCGTGCGGGTAGCCCTCGACGACGCCACCGCCCGCCTCCGAGATCAGGTCGAGGGCACCCTGCAGCGCGACGGCCGACAGCCCCTTTCGCCGGTAGCGCCGGTCCACGAAGATGCAGGTGATCCGGTAGTCGGGGACGAGGTCAAGCTCCTCCTCATACTGCTTGCGGTGGTAGATGTTCGGCAGCTCCTCGGGGCTCCCGTACTCGCACCACGCGACCGCGCCGTCCCCGTCGTAGACGAGCGCGGCATGCGCCCGGGCCTCCTCGACGAGGCGCCGCTTGAGACACCGGTTGTCGTCGGAGTCGAACGTCTTCTCGGAGTGCATCGTGTGGAAGAAGGTGCACCAGCAGCCCCCGAACACGCCGTTGTGCCGTTGCGCGAGCCCGGCGAACCCGTCCCAGGTATTCGCATCGAGCGGTTTGACCACGTAGTCCGTCATGGGGTCTCCTTGACTCTCGTGCGGGCAGCGTAACCCGGCACTGCGAGAGGCAAGTCAGTAACTACTGAGTAGCGGTAATACCGGAAAGGTCGGGCGGCAGGACGCTCGCGCAGGCAAGGTCACTGCCGCCTGGCGATACCGTTGTCGTGGAGAGAGCCGTGAGTCGGAACACCCATCCCAGTCCTACAGCCGCCAACGGTCGTGTTTCTGTTCGGACTCTCGCTGCCCCGACGCGCAGAGAAATCAAAGCACTTGCCGAGATCTTCGATCAGTATCGCGCTCAGTACGGCGAGGACTCCGATGCCTCCCGATCAGCGTGCTGGCTGGGCGAGAACCTCAGTACGAGTCGCCTCCGCGTGTTCGTCGCTGAAGACAATGAGAGGTTCGTCGGCTTTGCGATCACGATGGAAGTTCCGGCTTCGTTGCGGCTCGCCCACTTCTGGCAGATCCGAGACCTGTTCGTCCTGCCGACACACCGACGGCTCGGAGTTGGTCGCGCCCTCCTCGCTTCCGTCCGAGCGGCTGCAATCGCGCCGGCGCACTGCTGCTGGGCTTGCAGACTGAGCATGACAACGACCCCGCCCTTCGTCTCTACGCCGACAGCGGCTACGCCATGATCAAGGGCTATTGGTCACTCATGCTGCCGCTGCGCTCAACTACTGAGCAGCGATTACTCCTGGGCCAGGCTCCCGTAACGCTAGGACTGCGGGCCGACCAGATCGAGGTTGTCGAGCAGTTCGCGAACGATCCGCCGGTTGACGTCCGTGATGCCGTGGACGCTGACTCCGTAGATCACCCCGTCCGCGAACCACTGGAACGCCACGTGACCGCTGTTGAGGTCCGCGGCACGGGTTGCACGGCAGGTCCACCAGTGCCCGGAGTGTCCCCGCAGACGGGCGGACTCCTTCCGTAGCCCCCCTCCGGGGCAGCCGAAGAGTCCTCCCTCGTACATGTCGCTGGTCGGCGCGATCGTCCACAGCGCCAGATGACCTGCCCTCCGGTTGGCAGCGAGCGGCCCGTGGTAGTCGCGCGGCCCCTTGAACACGCTGTCGAGGACGTAGTCGAAGCAGTACTTGCCCCAGAGTTCATTCTTGGGAGTAGGGCCTCTGCAGGGGATGAGGTCGTACCGGGGCGGCAGCCGCACCGGGCAGAGCACGGCGTACCCGAGATCGTCCGCCGCCTTGTGGCAGTACCCGTCCATCCACCCCGGGACGGGTCCGAGCTTTATGTCGGCAACGATCGTCCCCTTCGACGTGTCTGTGCCGCCCTTCGCGGGACTCCCGTCGTCACAGGCGGTGAGCAGCAGCAGACCGCAGAGAACAAGAGTGGGGAGGATGCGCCGCACAGTAGGAACTACGGCGCACCCCCACCAACCGGTCCTTCAGGTCGCCCACTGGAAGGCGATCGAGACCCGGCCTCGCGCACCTATTTGGCAACTACGGAGCCGACGCCTCCGGCATGAAGTACCCCAGGATGCGAACGGAAGCAGCACCGTCGGCTGTGTCGGCTTCGTTGCGGGTCGCGTAGGGCTCGATCAACACCTCGAGCCCGGCCTGAAACTCGCGAACTACGTCCGGCGTCAGCTCGAAGCGAGCGTTGAAGGCCCCCGAGGCGCGAAGCCAGTCGACCGGAAGCCGCGGCTCATCGTCCTCTCGAAAGCAGGAAGAGGTCATCGACGTGCTCTCGGCTGCCGCAGAGCGCCACACGCGCTGGCCGCGCACTGCTGTCCAACTCCGGTTGGACCGGCACGCAAGGTTCACATCCGGTTGGAAGGACTGACCGGCGGCCGCGCGTCTCGTTGTTAGTGAGAGAGATACCTTCTAAAGCGCCTTCGTACTGGGAGCAAGACGTGACGATCTGCCCGAGCTGTGAACAGCAGAATCCCGCTGCCGCCCGTTTCTGCCTGGCCTGCGGAACCCGCCTGGCAGAAGAAGAAGCGGCCCGGCGCGAGGTGCGAAAGATCGTCACGGTCGTCTTTTCCGACGTGGCGAGCTCCACCGCACTGGGCGAGCGCCTCGATGCGGAATCGCTTCGCCGCGCCATGGGGCGCTACTTCGACGAGATGAGCGCAGTGATCGAGCGGCACGGCGGCACGGTGGAGAAGTTCATCGGCGACGCGATCATGGCGGTGTTCGGCATTCCGACGGTGCACGAAGACGATGCGCTTCGTGCGGTTGCGGCAACCGTCGAGATGCGTGACGAGCTCGAGCGCCTGAACCACGAGCTCGAGCGCGGACTGGGGGTCCGGCTCGAGGTCCGCCTCGGTGCTAACACCGGCGAGGTCGTCGCGGGCGACCCCGCGGCCCGTCAGCGGCTCGTGACCGGCGACGCCGTTAACGTCGCCAAGCGACTCGAGCAGGCGGCGGGCTCGGGCGAGATCCTGATCGGCCGCGAGACGCAGCGCCTCGTGCGGGACGCCGTTCGTGTCGAGGAGGTAGCCGCGCTCAAGGTCAAAGGCAAGCAACAGCCGGTGCCTGCGTTCCGGGTGCTCGGGATCATCTCAGGAGCTCCTGGGCACGTGCGACGGCTGGACTCGCCGATGATCGGCCGCGAGGACGAGCGCACCCTGCTCGAGCGCGCCTTCGAGCGCTCGGTCCGTGAACGGTCGTGCCACCTCTTCACGCTTCTCGGAGCGGCCGGTGTAGGCAAGTCGCGGCTCGTCTCAGAGGTTGCGGCGGAACTCGCCGAGCGAGCGACGGTCGTCTCGGGCCGTTGCCTGCCCTACGGCGAAGGGATCACCCTGTGGCCGATCGCCGAGGTCGTCAGGCAGTTAGTGGACGTGCAACGCGTTCAGGACATCGAGCGGCTTGTCGCAGACGACCCCGACGCGAAGCTGATTGCGGACCGAGTCGGGGGCGCCATCGGCCTGGCGAACGGCGTCGGCAGCGCGGAAGAGACGTTCTGGGCCGTTCGCAAGCTGCTCGAGCGACACGCCCGGATGCGTCCGCTCGTTGTCGTCTTCGACGACGTGCACTGGGCGGAACCCACCTTCCTCGACCTCGTCGAGCACGTCGCCGACTGGTCACGGGACGCTCCGATGTTGCTGGTCGCTGTCGGTCGGCCCGAGCTCCTCGACCACCGCTCGGACTGGAGCGGCGGCAAGCTGAACGCGACGAGCATCCTGCTCGAACCGCTCACCGACCCCGAGTCGGACCGACTCATCGAGAACCTGCTCGGCCATGCGTCCCTGGCCGAGGAGCCCCGCGCGCGGATCAAAGAGGCGGCCGAAGGCAATCCTCTCTTCGTCGAGGAGATGCTCTCGATGCTCGTCGACGACGGGCTGCTCCGCCGGGAGAACGGGCGGTGGTACTCGACGGCCGACCTCGCCAGGATCTCGATGCCGTCCACGATTCAGGCGCTCCTCGCGGCGAGGCTCGACCGCCTCGAGTCCGACGAGCGGGCGATCATCGAGCTGGCGGCCGTGGAGGGGAAGGTCTTCCACGTCGGCGCCGTGAGCGAGCTCGCGCCTGATCGCCTTCGTGGCGCCGTCGACGCGCACCTGATGACGCTCGTTCGGAAGGAGCTCATCCGCCCGACCCGACTCGAGCTCCCCGGTGAACAGGCGTTCGCGTTCCGACACCTCCTCCTCCGCGACGTCGCTTACGAGGCGCTTCCCAAGCAGGTCCGTGCCGAGCTCCACGAGCGGTATGCGGACTGGCTTGCCCGCGCCACCCGCGAGCACGCACCGGAATACGAGGAGATCCTCGGCTATCACCTCGAGCAGGCTCACCGCTCTCGTGCCGAGCTCGGTCCGCTGGACGCGCACGCCCAAGGCGTCGGCCGGCGTGCGGCGGAGTGCCTCGCAACGGCCGGTCGACGCGCGCTCGCGCGTGGCGATGCTCACGCTGCGACGAATCTGCTCGAGCGCGCCCTTGCTCTTGTGCCTCCGACCGACCCGTTTGGCCTCGAGCTCGCGCGCGACCTGACGGATGCGCTCATCCTCGCAGGGAACTTCGAGCGAGCAGATCAGGTGACGACGGCGGCGATCGAGGCCGCAGGAGATTCACGCCATGGCCTCGTCGCCTCGCTCATGCGCGCCGACATCCGTACATTCACCGAGCCCGAAGGCAGCCTCGAGCGCCTGCGAGACGTCGCCGAGCACGCGTTGCCCGAGCTGGAGAAGGCTCGTGACGACAACGGCCTCGCGCGGGCATGGGCGGCAATCGCCTGGACGCATCACCTCGCGATGCGCTTCGAAGCTGCGATCGACGCCTTCGAACGCGCGTTCACGCACGCTCGGCGCGCGGGCGACGAGCGGCAGGCGAATCACGCGCTGATCCAGATCGGGATCGAGCTCATCTATGGACCGACACCGGCGGAAGAGGCGATCAAACGCTGCGATGCCGTCCTCGAGGACGCGTCAATTTCCCGCTGGGGCGAGATGGGCTTCATGGACGCGCTTGCCGTTCACGAGGCGATGCTCGGCCACTTCGATGCGGCGCGCGAACTCATCGAGCGCGTCCGTGCAATGACCGAGGATCTCGGACTGGCGCGCGGGCTCCCGTTCATCCTGCGGGCCGAGCATGCTTGGATCGTCGAGACGCTGGCCGGCGACGCGGCCGCGGCCGAAGACGAGATTCGCGCCGCCTACGAGGTGCTCGAACGCTGGAAGATGGGCGAGAAAGGCCTGCTGTCGACCCATGCGGCGCGGCTCGCGCAGTCGCTGTACGCCCAACAACGCTACGTGGAGGCCGAGGACTATACGACGATCAGCGAGCACGCTGGCGCGAGCGACGACATCGCGACGCAGATGTTCTGGCGACAGGTGCGCGCGAAGGCGCTCGCTCGGCGCGGCGAAGACGGTGCCGCCGAAGATCTCGCCCGCGAGGCCGTCGCTCTCGCGGAACCGACGGATGCCCTCGACATGAGGGCAGACGCACTCGTCGACCTCGCGGAGGTCTTGCGTCTCGTTGGCCGCAAAGACGAGCCGAAGGGCGTCCTGGAGGACGCCCTTCGGCTTTACGAGCGGAAAGGGAACGTCGTGTCGGCCGCTCGGGCACGTGACGTTCTCGCAAACGCCGTTCAAACGTGGCAAACTCCGCCGCCGTGAAACGAATAGCTGTACTCGTCACGATGCTGGGCGCGCTCGTGCTGATCGGAAATAGTGCCGCTTTCTTGGGCAGGACCGACCCCACGGCGAAGATCAGCAAGAACGGCCACGTAATTCGGGCAACCGGCCCGGTCACCTGCGACCTTGGCGAGCGGCTGTTCCTCCGCCTGACGGTTACGCAGCTTGAGACCGCCGCGTATGCGGAGGGGCGCACGCGAGCGCGGTGCACGGGAGCAGAGCTACAGTGGCAGGTGCGGGCACTCAGCCGGCTCGGGACGCGATTCGCCCAAGGAACCGCGCAGGCGTGCGCGCTTGGCATCACACGGCGAAACGGTCATCCGACCGACGCGCACCAGTGGTGCGTCGACGTCACCCTCGTTCCGGCGAGCTAGTCCGGCTCCATTCGGCACAGCCCGTCCGTGGGGAGATCTTCCGGCTGCCAGATCGGGCTGTCCGCGCGAGGCGAGTCGATGGGCTCGCCGGGATCCTGATTGGTCACACAACGGGTCAAGAGAGTGCCGACGATCCCCGCTGCTTTGGTGCTATGTCCGCGGTCGAGACCTATCGAAAGTCGTTAACTGCAGCCGGTGTTGGTCCCGCAGTCGCGGCACGTGTAGCAGCTGCCGGTCCTGACCATCCGCCCGCCGCACTTGGCGCACTCCACCGCGTCTTCCCACGCGTTGAACAGGGCGGTCTGGCCGGGCGACGCCACCTCGGCTGCCTCCGCGGCCGGCGCTGACTCGCCGCTGTAAGCCGCCGCCAGCCTCGCCTTCACCTCCGGCGAGAGGATCCCGGCTGCCTCCTGCTGCTCCGTGGTCAGGAACTTCTTGCCGAACCAGCGGAACACGTAGTCGACGATCGACTTCGCGATGCGGATGTCGGCGTCGTTCGTCATGCCGCTCGGCTCGAAGCGCATGTGGGTCAGCTTCGAGACGTAGACCTCCGGCGGGACGCCGTACTGCAGGCCCATCGAGACGGCGATGCAGAGCGAGTTCATCAGGCCGGACATCGTCGTCCCGTCCTTGGCGATGTCGACGAAGATGTCGCCCGGCGAGCCGTCCTCGTAGAGGCCGACGTGGATGTAGCCCTCGTAGTCGCCGACGCGGAACTTGCGGCCGACCTCGACGCGGTCCTCCGGTAGCCGCCGGCGCTGCGTCAGCGCTA
>Ga0075433_10004864_pt1 | contig 10507 bp, 10 predicted proteins | sample RhiMethybrSRZTD2_FD_75299 | JGI IMG/M metagenome (GOLD analysis project Ga0075433, IMG submission 75299) | Populus rhizosphere microbial communities from Tennessee, USA - Rhizosphere MetaG P. TD hybrid SRZTD2 | ecosystem: Host-associated > Plants > Roots > Rhizosphere > Soil | place: USA... | reverse complement strand
CCGGCGTCTCTTTACCGACTTCGGCGAATAGGGACGCCTTGGTGAACTCGCCGAGCGCTTTGGTGCAGCGGAAGATGCCGTGCGCCGCCGACCCGCGCGCGTGGACGATGCGCTCGGGAATGCGCTCGTGGTCGAAGTGCGTGATCTTTTCACGCAGGATGAAGTCTTCGAGGAGGGTCGGACCGCGCAACCCGGCCTTCAGCGAGTTCTGGTTGTCACCGACGGGAACGCCCTGATTGGTCGTCAACGCTCGTTTGCTTGAATCCACTCGCACCCGATCGAGAGGACCGTTCGTCTTGTTCTCTCCGATGACGGGTCCGCCGCTCCCAACTTTCTCGGAACCGTTTTTCTCCTGGACCGTGCTCGATCCCACTACCGGGTCGGCAGGTTGCACGAAGACGCCTGGCCCCGGCCGGATCGCCGCCTCTGGGTCGTACTCGAGCGGCTTGTTCGCGTTGAAGGGCTGGGCCGCGGACAGCTGCTGTGTGCCTACCATCTTCGCCGTGAGGTCATCCGGCGAGTCGACGAGCGGCTGTGGCTCCGCCGGACCCGAGACGGTCGCGCGACTGTTTGGATCGATGACGGGTGGTGCTTGGGGACGTTTCTTTTTCGACTTGGCCATTAATCAGCTTTCGATAGGGTTGCGTGGTAGATCGACGTCGCCGCTGGGCCGCGCCCAGCACTGTCTGACCGGCAGTGTCGAACGCGCCATGGTGACGCCAGGGAAGGCCGTGGCAGAGACGGCCAGACATGAAACAATTAGAAGGATTCCTGCTAAGGCGCCCGGGTGCGCGTGAGGCTTCATGCAGACTGAGACCCGCACCAGACCTCGCAATCGGTTGCTCTCGCGCCTGCCCGATGAGGATTTCGAGCGTCTCGCTCCGCACCTACGAACGTTCGCACTGACCAACAAGCTCGTCCTCCAACGACCCAATGAAGACATCCACGAGATCGTCTTTCCCGAGGGTGGTGTGGTGTCGGTGACGACGATGATGTTGGATGGATCTGCAGTGGAGGTCGCCACCATCGGCGCCGAAGGGTTAGTCGGCATCAATGCGTTCCTCGGCGGCACGACATCCAACAGTGAGTCCATGGTCCAGGTGCCTGGTGCAACTGCCGCCGCGCTGCCCGTCGCAGTGTTTCGATGTGAAGTGGAGCGGGCCGGCCCGTTTCGCGAGCGCGTCCAACGGTACAGTCAGGGATTGATGGGGTTGATGATGCAGTCCGCGGCGTGTCTCGCCCTTCACACGGTCGAGGCACGCTGCTGCCGCTGGCTCCTGATGGCGCACGATCGCGCGGGGCGCAAGGCATTTCAGCTCAGTCAGGAGTTTCTCGCGATGATGCTCGGCTCGTCGCGGCAGACTGTGAACGTGGTCGCCAGCGCGCTTCAGAAAGACGACATCATTAGCTATGCGTACGGTCGCGTGAACGTGCTCGATCGCGAGCGACTGGAACAGGGCGCGTGCGAGTGTTATCGGACGGTCGAAGACCTGTTCGCTCAGCTCGAGTTGTAGCGCGCTATTCACCGTCTTCCTTTCCTTCCAACTCGACTGCGCGGCCGGTTCCGCGACACTCTCCACCAGCCCACGATACGCGGCCCGCCTCGTCAACACAGTCGCGCACGCGACAGTGTTGGCGGCCATTGCGCAGTAGATTGGTTCGGGCACGGCTGTTGGCCGGCCGGAGCAGATCGACTCGACGTCAGCAGCTGGAGTAGAGGATGAGCAGTCCACGAGCTAGCCGAGAAGCGCCCGCTGCCGCTCAGCACGACCGAGAAGCAGCCGACTCCCGCCGTTCGTCCGCGCTCGACGAGAACGTTCAGGCCATCAAGCGATGGGAGCGCGCTATCCTCCTGGCCCGATCAAAGGCGGAACGGGTAAGTGATTGGATCGCCGGCACGGCTGCCAGCGGTCCTGTTCTTATTCTTCACGTCATCTGGTTTGGGGTATGGGTGACCGTTAACACTGGTGTGATCCGAGGCATTCGTACGTTCGATGCCTTCCCATTCCCGTTCTTGACGATGACGGTCTCGCTGGAGGCCATCTTCCTGGCGTTGTTCGTACTCGCCAGCCAGAATCGCTTGGCTCGCCAAGCGGATAAGCGGAGCCATCTGGACCTTCAGATCGATTTGCTCGCAGAGCGAGAAATGACGGCTGTACTGCAACTGCTCCAGGACATCGCTCGACATCTGGCCGTGCAAACGACCGTCACCCCTGAGCAGCTCCGAGACTTGATGACGAAAACCGACCTACGACATTTGACAGATCGGATGGAGGAGCTGGCGGAACCTGCCACCCCGTCCTGACACCGTAATCAGCGAATGGCCCGTGCGGTACGCAACGGTCGAACACCCGGGAGATGGAGGCATGACTCAGGAATTACAAGAAATACTTGATACGACGGGGACACGGATATCCGCCGACGCTTCGACTCGGCGGTGGACGCGTCAACTGGGTGATTTGCAGAACCGAGCGCGCAAGATGAAGAACAACGGCGCGCCGATGGCGGCTGCCGTGGCGGACTTGCTCGACGATGCGGTCACGTTCTGCGCGACGTTGCTGCAGGAGCTGGCGGGTGCGCAACTTCAGCACGCGAGGATACAGGCGGAAGCACGGCAAACGGAGGGTAACTGGCAATACCTCTTCGATCGTCTGCCGGTGGCCGCGCTGATTACCGACACTAGCGGAACGATCGTCAGTGCCAATCGCGCAGCCGCGCTGCTCCTGAACATGAGCGCGAAGCGCCTGGTCGGGAAGCCATTGCTGCACTTCGTCGACAGTCGTCAGAAACTTGCCTCGACGTTGCACGCGCTGGCCGCGGGGGTGACACGCGTTGAGGAAACCTTGACCGTCAGGCCGAAGGAGCGAGCGACGCGAGAGATGACGATCGTCATCGTGCCGGAATCGTCGGAGCAAGCCGACCACTTTCTGTGGTTCCTGCCGCAAGGTTTTCCGCCGCCACGGGCGCGATCGGTAGATGCGGCCCCTGACCCTGCTCTCCAGCATTTATCGGCGATGGAGTAGTTCGACCGTCGTTGCTGTGGCTGTGCTGTAGTGCGGCCGTACGAGACCTAAGCGGAAAGGTGTCGCATCGGATCACCCGCGCCCCTGGCGACGCCGCCCAGGCGTCAGATCATCGCGGTACGATTATTGGTTTGCGCTGGACTAATGCAGCTATCGGAGCGATCGCCAAGTCTCGGAACGCCCCGCGCGATAGTTGAGGATTGCGACGTCGTAACGCCGTATGGGGAGATGGGCCTGGCTCGCATCGCCGACACACCGGAGGGTTTCGTGGACGCTATCGCCAGTACCTTTCACGACCGTGAAGGTAACTGGCTCGCGCGAGCTGATTCAACCCTCGCCGAAATGTCCTGGGATCAAACCTGGTCGCGAATTTCAGAGCTGCTTCGTGCCGCCACCATCGACGGATACGCGAAGACTAGTGCACAGAGCCAGCTGCCGGCGGCCGCGAACGACCGCTGAAAAGATCTGCTTACATGACGTCCTGACGAAGTCGTGATGATTGGCCGGGCATATTCGTTGCAGCGTTTACACGTGAATGACCCATGCCCAGATCTTTTCTTCATTCTGGATGGCAGGATTCGAATCAGCGTGTCACGTGAACAGCAAGGGCGTTCGCCTTGACATGATCCATGCCACCCAGCACGACCGCTTCTTGGACGACGACTACGCCAACCTGCTGCACATGGGCATTCGCTCGGTGCGCGAAACTGTGCGATGGCACCTCGTTGAAAAATCACCAGGCGTCTTCGATTTCGCATCGGTGGATCCGATGCTCGAGGCCGCTCGACGCCACAAGATTCAGCTCGTTTGGGACTTGTGCCACTACGGCTGGCCCAACGGACTCGACATCTTCGACCAGGCGTTCATCGACCGCTTTGCCCGCTTTGCCCGCGCCGTTGCCCAACACGTCCGTGATGGATCGGAGGAGGTGCCGCTCTACACGCCAATCAACGAGATCTCATTCTTTGCCTGGGCGGCCGGGGAAGTTGGCTGGTTCTATCCGTACGGCAAAGGACGCGGGGGCGAACTGAAGCGACAGCTCATTCGCGCGTGTATCGCCGGCATCGAGGCGATCTGGGACGTCGATGCTCGGGCGCGAATCGTCGCCGTCGAGCCAGTCATCCATGTCGTTCCTCCAACCGATCGTCCGGAACTTGCGGCCGAAGCTGCGGCCTATCGGAACAGTCAATTCGAGGCGACCGACATGCTAATCGGGGCGATGTGCCCCGAACTGGGCGGCAACCCTCGTTATCTTGATGTTCTCGGTGTGAACTTCTATCACGACAATCAGTGGGAGCATCCCGGCGGCCGCAAGATCGCGTGGCACATTCATCCTCGCGATCCGCGATGGCGACCTTTTCATCTGCTGCTCAAAGAGGTCTACGAGCGATACCAACGGCCGATCTTCATTGCCGAAACAAGCCACGTCGGCGTCGGGCGCGCGGAATGGATTCATGAACTGACCGATGAAGTCGTGCAGGCGGTTGCGATCGGTATTCCCGTTCACGCCGTGTGTCTTTATCCGATCATCGACCGATTCGAGTGGGACGATCCAGCGCACTGGCATAACAGTGGGCTCTGGGATTTCGCGCCGGATGCGAACGGCAACTTCATCCGCGTCCTCAATGAGCCGTACGCGTTAGCGTTCCGCCACAGCCAGGCGCGACTGCCGATCCCACTCTCACGCTGATTGCGCGACGGCACGAGGGCGCGTGCCAATCAGCCGCTTGTAGAGGGTCAGTGACTGCGCGACGACCTGATCCATGTTGTAGTACTTGTAGGTCGCCAGCCGGCCGCAGAAGTGCACTCCAGTGGTCAGGCGCGCAAGCGCCTCGTACTCGCGATACATCGCCGCGTTCTCCGGCCGTGGAACCGGATAGTACGGGTCACCCTCCGGCCGCGGATACTCGTAGACGACGCTCGTCTTCGGGTGCTCCTGGCCGGTTAAATACTTGAATTCGGTGCACCGGGTGTAGGGATTCTCGTTCGGATAGTTGACCACTGGCGCATCCTGGTAAACAGAACGCTCGTACGTGATAAATCGGAATTCGAGCGATCGGTAGGGCAGTTTGCCGAACCGAAACTGGAAGAATTCGTCGACCGGTCCCGTGTAGATCATTTCACCGTAGGGAATCACACGTTCGATTTCGCGGTAGTCGGCATTGAGCATGATCTTGATGTTGGGGTGGGTGAGCATCTGCTCGAACATGCGCGTGTAGCCATGCAACGGCATGGCTTGATACGTATCGGTGAAATAGCGATCGTCGCGGTTAGTTCGGACCGGCACCCGCGCCGTTACGGCGGCATCGAGCTCCGACGGATCAAGATCCCACTGCTTCCGCGTGTAGTTGCGGAAGAACTTCTCATAGAGTTCGCGACCAACCTTGGTGACGATCACATCTTCAGAGGATCGAATCTGCGGGCGCGCCTCCGCAACAGATTGGAAAAACTCCTCAACCTGGAATGAGGTGAGGTTCAGACCGTAGAGCCGGTTGACCGTATCGAGATTGATCGGGATCGGCAGAAGCTGGCCATCGACCCATGCGCGAACGCGATGCTGATACGGTCGCCATTCGGTGAAGCGCGACAGGTAGTCGAAGACATCACGCGAATTGGTATGGAAGATGTGGGGTCCGTATTTGTGAACGAGGATCCCGGCCTCGTCATAGTGATCGTAGGCGTTTCCCCCGATGTGGTTACGTTTGTCGACGATTAGAACCTTTTTTCCAGCGCCTGCGGCGAGGCGCTCGGCCATGACGGCGCCGGCGAACCCGGCACCAACGACGAGATAATCGAACATGAGGCGGAATCCTTTCCGCAAAGGGCATCTATGTGATCCGACATCGCCTGCCACGTCGCATCCCAGGACATGGTGGCAAGCAGGGCGTCGGCGGTTTGTTGACGGGTAACCGCGTCTTCGGCGAGCGCGGCATCGATCGCTTCAGCGAACTCCTGTGGCGTGTCCGCGATCCGGCACAGCTCCAGGTCGCCGTAAGGATGCACGACGTCGGTAATTGAGGTGGAGACAACCGGGCGTCCGCCGGCGAGATACTCAGGTGTCTTGGTTGGACTGATATAGCGAGTGGCGTCGTTGCGTGCAAACGGCAGCATGGCGACGTCCCACCCAGCGAGATATTGCGGCAGTTCCGTGTATGACTTCTGTCCGAGGTAATGAATGTTCCGAGCGTGCGGCAGCCATGCCGGCTCGATTTTGACCACCGGTCCCAGGAGCACGAACTGATACTGCGGGCGAAGATCGGCGAGTCCGGCGATGAGATCCCGGTCGAGCCGCTCGTCGAGCACACCAAAGAATCCAATTCTCGGATACGGAAGGCCTGCCTGGTCCGGCGGTTCGGGCAAATTGCCGGATCGCGCCGTGGCAAAGTGATCGACGTCAACACTGCTTGGAAACGGATGGATGTTCTGGTGCAAGTGCTTCTTGGCTTCGTAGAGGCTGCGGCCGCCGGTGAAGACGACACCGGCGCGGCGCAGCAGCGCGCGTTCGGCGTCGCGAAGGCCGGGCGGAGCGCCGGCAAAATTCGAGAGTTCATCCATACAGTCGTACACGACCGCCGGTGCATTCAGATGGTCGCTGAACCGCAGCGACATCGGCGTGTAGTACCACAACACCTCGGGCCGGATGTGTTCTGTGACGATCAGATCATCAAGGAGCCGGCGCTGCACGTCGGCTTCGCACTCGCGATCGAGCTCGCGAAGATGAGGCACGACGACACGTACTCGTGCCGGTGCGTGAGTGATAGTGATATGCGACCGGTCGACCGCGTCGAAGACCGGTTCTTCAACGACAAAGACGCGTCGATCTCTGGCGCAACGAGTCAACAGATGTTGAGGGCGCTGGAACACGAAGTTCCAACGCAGGTGGGAAAAACAAAGGATGTCGCCCTTCACTCCGGCGATTAGTCCAAGAATTATGCCGCGGGAACGAGGACGCGTGCCTGACTTGGAAACCGACGCTTTTGCTGGGTAATGATTGCGTCGCCTGCGGCGATTGCCCTGCTGTGCTCGGTGAGTGCGACGATCGAACCGCCAAAGCCGCCGCCGGTAAGTCGCGCACCGTACACGCCGCGTACGGATCTTGTGGCTTCGACGAGCGCATCAACTGCCGGGGTCGACACTTCAAAGTCGTCGTGCATCGAAGCATGCGAGGCATAGAACAATCGTCCGATTTCGATCAAATCTCCCGCGCGCAGGGCGGCGACGGTCGCCAGGACTCGTGCGTTTTCCGTGACGACGTGGCGGGCGCGTCGATTAAGCGGTTCGGAAAGCGAGTCGATCGCACGCAGGTCGTCTTCGCTGACTTCGCGCAGGCTGCTGACGCCGAGCGCAGCCGCGGCTCGCGCGCACTCGTCGCGACGCGTGCGGTACTCGCCGCTCACATGGCTGTGCCTCACTCCGGAATCGATGACGAGCAGTCGGCTCCCCAGAGGGAGCGCAACGCGCTCGTAGTGGAGCGATCGAGTGTCGATGAACAGCGCGCTCGACTCGTCAGCCAGACTGCAGGCCATCTGGTCCATGATGCCGACCGGCGCGCCGACGAACCCCGTCTCCGCCTGGTGTGCCAACTGAGCGAGCTGCACATCATCGATCGACAGCTCAAACGCGGCACGCATGGCCCGTCCGGCGGCGATCAGCAGGGCGGCGCTCGAAGAGAGCCCGCTGCCGGCCGGCAGATGAGACGACACCCGCACATCAAATCCTCGCTGCAATCCACGCTCGACGAGGACCCACGCCATGCCACGCACGTAGTCGGTCCAGTCGTGGGCATGGATAATTCGCTCGATCGAAAACGTCTGCGGCCGTTGCTCTTGAAACTCGGCGCTCCACACCCGAACCATCGGGTCTTCCCGCGGAGCCAGTTCTACGGTGGTTTTTAGAGGAAGCGCGGCGGGGAGGACGAACCCTTCGTTGTAGTCGGTGTGCTCTCCGATTAAGTTCACGCGGCCGGGCGCGGCCGCCGTGACCGTTGGCGGCCCGCCATACAGATCAGCAAAGGCGGGGGCCATCAGATTTCGTCAGGGTGCGCTTGAACGTGCTCCTTCAACTCGCTCGGTATTGGCGTGGGATGCTCGGCGCGTGTTGCGGCAGCGATTCGCGCAAAAGAAATTTTCGGCCGCCGATCCGCGGTCAGCAGCCCATTGGCCTCCTGGTAGGTATCGGCGAATTGTGTATAGCAGAAGCCGCTGAACAGGCCCACCGAATGGACGGCTCGCATCAAACTCTCAAATCGCCGCGCAAAGTCGTCAACGTCCTGTGCCCGTGAGTAGCCCCACGCCGACCCTGACGGATTGAGGGCGATGCCGCCGAATTCCGACAGCACAATCGGAAGGTCGGCATGGGCGTCGCCGCCGAGCACGAGGAGCCTGCCTCCCGGACGTTCGCGCCGGAAGATGCGCGGCACTTCACGATCGCCGTGGTAGCGGCGTTGAATCCGATGGGGATCGGGATCGTAATCGTGAATGCCGACGATATCGGTGGCGACACTCTCCCAGCCGTCGTTTCCGATGACCGGACGGGTGGGATCAAGCGTTCGAGTCAAGTGATAGAGCGCCTGGACGTAGTCGCGCTGGGGCGGACTGTCCGTCAGATTGGGAACGCCCCATGACTCGTTGATCGGGACCCAGGCAACGATGCACGGGTGACTCGAATCGCGTTCGATCGCTGCTGTCCACTCGGCGGTCACGCGTTCGACCGAATCCCGTCTGAACCGATATGCACTCGGCATCTCTCCCCAGACGAGCAGACCGAGCCTGTCGGCCCAATACAAGTAGCGCGGCTCTTCAAGTTTCTGATGCTTCCGGACGCCGTTGAATCCCATCCGTTTTGTGAGCTCGATGTCCGTGCGGAGGTGCTCATCGCTTGGAGCAGTCTGGCCTCCCTCGGGCCAGTATCCCTGATCGAGCACCATGCGGAGAAAGTACGGCCGATTGTTGAGGACAATGCGGTCGCGTTGCGTGGCGATGGCGCGAAGGGCTGTATAGCTCGAAACTCGATCGATCAGCTCGCCGCGCTCACCCCACAGCTCGAGTGTCGCGCCGATCAAAGTCGGTGATTCAGGCGACCATAAGAGCTCGTTGCGATAATCATCGACGCCAGGATCGGACAACGCAATCCGGCGGTGCACCTCGCCATTGACGACGCGGTAGGTGTCGTCGGCGATGACGCCTTGACGACCTTCCAGAAGAACGCGCAGCCGCAGCCCTTCCCGTCGAATTCCGAACAGACCTGAACCGAAACCGATCTCCCAGCGTTCCAGGTTTGGAGTCCAGGTGATCCAACCGATCGAGGTCGTGGGCACGCGTTCCATCCAGACCGTTTGCCAGATTCCCGTTGTCCGGGGATACCAGATCGAGTGCGGATCGAGTTGCCAGTCCTGCTTGCCTCGTGGCTTCGCGAGATCCTGCGGGTCGTCCTCCGCGCGGACGATGATTTCAACCGTTCCGCTCTCGTTGACAAGCGGTGTGATGTCGAAGGAAAACGGCGTGTACCCGCCACGATGACATCCTGTGAGGTGACCATTCACCCAGACGCTGGCGCAGTAATCGACGGCACCAAAGTGCAGAAGAAGGCGCGTGTCGGGTGGCGAGTCTGGGAGCGCGATGGTGCGTCGATACCAACACGCGCGATAAAAAGAGGTATTGCCGATGCCGCTTGCCGGCGCCTCCGGCGCAAACGGGACGTTGATGGCCGACGACCACTGCACTTCAGGTGGAAGTGTCCAGAGACCGTCAGCATCAATTGCGAAATCCCAGGCGCCGTTCAACGATAGCCAGCAGTCGCGCACGAGCTGCGGACGCGGATAGCCGCGTCCGAGTCGATCGATGTCGCCTGTCTCCCACTCTGCCGTAACTACTGTCACTGTCGTGTTGTCGGCCCTGCAATAGCGCGGCCCGTCTACCGAGCGTCTGCCTCACAATTCGAGGTCCAGTGTGTGCTCGCGATGTCCGCCCCTGATAAGTACGCGGTCAAAATGACATCCGCGGGCGCCTGATGGCGCACCCGCGGCAGCTACCTCTTCGTTTGCGTTTCCAGCGCGCGCCGGAGGGCTGAGAGCTGCGTCTGCATCTCACGAATCGACCGCTGCATTTCTTTGCACGATTGGTGCTGAACGTTGAGTTCCTTATCAATGGCGGCGAGTTCGGACGAAAGCGTCTTCAACGTGTCGCCGCGCTGGGTGTTCGTCAGTTCTGGCCCAACACGCTGTTTCGCTCCGCGCAGCTTTTCGATGCAGCGCATCGTGTGATGCACGGCGCGCAACTGTGCTTCGAGTTGCGAAAGGAGATCCAGTTGATAAGCGGCGAGCACTTCTGCTTCCGCCTCGAATGCCGCCGGCCTTGAACGCGCGCTCCTCACAACCCAAAATTTTAACGAGACGGCATGCCCGCCTCAAAGCTCAGCGGCTTGACACGCAATGCTGCGCTGAAGAATTACACTGTTCCGTTCACGACGAAAAAGGCAGGCCCACG
>Ga0075433_10004859_pt1 | contig 10513 bp, 9 predicted proteins | sample RhiMethybrSRZTD2_FD_75299 | JGI IMG/M metagenome (GOLD analysis project Ga0075433, IMG submission 75299) | Populus rhizosphere microbial communities from Tennessee, USA - Rhizosphere MetaG P. TD hybrid SRZTD2 | ecosystem: Host-associated > Plants > Roots > Rhizosphere > Soil | place: USA... | reverse complement strand
CGCGTGCCCGCCACTCAGACGTTCGACATTCGACGATTCGTCCCAGCCGCCGACGTCGAGGACCTGTATTTCAACTACCCGTACTACGTCACACCGCAAGCGAAGTCGGGAGTGAAAGCCTATGCGCTGCTCCGTGACGCTTTGCGGGAGACCAAGACCCTGGCCATCGGGACGATCGTGCTCCGCCAGCGCGAGCATCTCGCGGCCCTGGAGCCCGTCGACCAGGCGCTCGTGCTCACGACCATGCGTTACGCGCACGAGATTCGTCGACCGAAGGATCTCGATCTCCCGGCTTCCGGCAAGGGCTGGACCGATTCGGAGATGAAGCTGGCCCGGCAGCTCGTCGACACGCTCGCCGGCGAGTGGGACCCGAGCGAATACCGGGATACATACACCGACGCTTTGCGCAAGACGATCGAGGCCAAGGTCGACGGAAAAGAGACGACTGCGCCCGAAGTGCCCCAGCCGGCGCGAGTGACGGATCTCATGGAGGCGCTCAAGCGCAGTCTCGAGAAGCGTCCGCGTCGGCTCGCCAAGGCAGCCGGCCGCCGCCGGAGCGCCCATAAGGCCAGAGTCGCCTGAGGCGCCGGCGCCGGTGCGATTGACCGTGTAACTGCTTCCTCGCCGTGGGCCTCACACCCGCCGTGGTCGTCTGACGACCAGCCGATAGAGCACGAGCAGCACGACGGATCCTACGACCGCCATCGCGAAGCCCACCGGATCGCCTTCGCGATACCACCCAGCCGTTCGACCGATAAACCCGCCGAGCAACGCGCCCGCGATACCCAGCAGTACAGTCACGATGAACCCACCGGGGTCACGTCCGGGCATGAGCAGCTTGGCCACGATTCCGACCAGCAGACCGAAGACGATCCAGGCCACGATCCCCATGAGGCTCCTCCACTTGGAACTATGGTCTTGGGTTAGCGGAGCAAGCGCCGCACGAGCTCGGTGATCGAGCCATACACGAGGTGTAGACCGAATTCTTCGGCTTCCTTGGCCGCGGGCTGACGCACGGGAGACTCGGCCAGACCGAGCGTCGGCACGGCGACGACGTGGGCGCCCAGCCAGACGGCCGCGCCGAAAGGCAGCCCGACTGCCCTGGACACCATCGGGACGATTTCGGCGGCCGCGCCGTAGACCGCGCCGACCGCCGCGCCGAACGCATAGTGGACGATGGAGCCCGCCGGCGCCTTCTCCGCCTCGCCGAGCCGATATCCGACCAGCCGCGTCGCCGCGGCCGCCACCTTGACCGTGGGATCGTCCGGTGGTGTCGATGGACTCCCCTCGGAATCTCCTTCTGCGAGCACGGTGTGCATCAGACTCATTGCTCCCGCCGCCAGCAGGCCGCCTAACAGACCGGCCACGGCCCCGCGCACCGCATCTCCGCTTCTCATACCCGTTGACGGTGCAAGGGCTGTGCCCGAGATGTGCGCCCGGTGGACGATGACAGACCTCCGTGGAAAGATGGTGTCATGGGGCTTCGTGAGTATCGTCGAAAGCGCGATTTCAAGAAGACCCCCGAGCCTGCGGGACAGCTCGCGGCCGAGCCGCGCGCGCAGCAGCCCGCGTTCGTGGTCCAGAAGCACAGGGCCTCGCGCCTGCACTACGATTTTCGGCTCGAGCTCGAGGGCGTGCTCAAGAGCTGGGCCGTCCCGAAGGGGCCCAGCCTCGATCCGGCCGACAAGCGTCTTGCGATGCACGTCGAGGATCATCCGCTGGAGTACGGCGACTTCGAGGGCATCATTCCCAAGGGTCAGTACGGCGGCGGCACCGTGCTGTTGTGGGACCGCGGCACCTGGGAGCCCGTCGGCGATCCGCACAAGTCCTACCGCGCGGGCTCGCTGAAATTCAGGCTCCACGGCACGAAGCTTCGCGGTGGCTTTGCCCTCGTGAGGATGGGCGGTCGGCGGCAACGCCAAGACGGAGACCGAAGCTGGCTGCTCATCAAGGAGCGAGACGCGGAGGCCGAGTCGAGCCGCGCCAGGTCGATCGTCGAAGACCAGCCGACGAGCGTTGCATCCGGCCGGAGCCTCGAGCAGATCGCCGCTGCGGAGGATCGTGTGTGGAATTCCAACCGGGACGGCGACGACGCGACGGCGGCCCCGATCGAGGTGCCGAGCGCGCGGCGGGCGGCGCTACCGAAATTCGTTCAGCCCCAGCTCGCGACGCTCGTCGAGCGACCGCCCGAAGGCGACCGCTGGCTTCACGAGCTGAAGCACGACGGCTATCGCATGCTCGCCCGGCTTGACCACCGTCGGACACAGCTCTTGAGCCGGAACGCCCGCGACTGGACCCAGAGCTTTCCCGATGTCGCTGCGGCGGTCGCGCGCCTCCCGGCCGAGCAGGCGATACTCGATGGTGAAGTCACCGTGCTGCTGCCCGACGGCACCAGCAGCTTCCAGGCGCTTCAGAATTTCATGTCGGGCACAGGGGGTGGCCGACTCGCCTACATGATCTTCGATCTGCTCTATCTCGACGGCCGCGATCTCACGGGCGCGAGGCTCGAGGACCGCAAGGCGGCGCTCGCGCGGCTGCTTGCCTCGGCCAATGACAAGGCCGCCGTGCTCCGATACAGCGACCACGTCGTGGGGTCGGGCGCCGAGTTCCTCGAGCAGGCGTGCCGGCTCGGGCTCGAGGGCATCGTCTCGAAGCGGCGCGACGCGCCCTATCGAGGCACGCGCGGCGGCGACTGGCTGAAGATCAAGTGCCTGGCGCAGCAAGAGATCGTCATCGGCGGCTACACCGAGCCGGAAGGCTCACGCGTCGGGATCGGCGCGCTGCTTGGCGGCGTGTACGAGGACGGCCGCCTGGTCTATGTCGGCAAGATCGGCACCGGCTTCGACACGCGCACGCTGCGCGACCTCAAAGCGCGTCTCACGCAACTGGAGCAGAAGACGAATCCGTTCGCCGCGCGGCCGCCGGGCTCAGCGCGCGCGCATTGGGTCAAGCCGGAGCTCGTCGCGCAGGTCAAGTTCAGCGAGTGGACGAGCGACGGCAAGCTTCGGCAGCCCGCGTTCCAGGGTCTCCGTACCGACAAGCCGGCCACGGCCGTCGTCCGCGAGCGGCCATCGAAAGTGGAGAACGATCGGAAGCAGCCGGCGGCGCCGCCGGCCGCGCCCGGAGAGCCGACGGTGGCAGGCGTCCGGCTCACGCACGCCGACCGGATCCTCTATCCACGGCTTGGAACGACCAAGCTCGACCTCGCGCGGTTCTACGAGTCGATCGCGGAGTGGATCATTCCTCACCTCAAGGACCGCCCGACCACCCTCGTGCGCTGTCCCGAGGGTGTGGACAAGGCCTGCTTCTACCAGAAGCACACCGGCTACTGGGCGCCGGAGAGTCTTCGGCGCGTCAAGATTCAGGAGAAACGGAAGGTCGGAGAATACCTGGTCGTCGATTCGCTCGCCTCGCTCATCGGGCTGGTCCAGATCGGCATCCTCGAGATCCACACGTGGAACTCGGTCGTGGCTCGGCTCGAGCAGCCGGATCGCGTCGTGTTCGATCTCGATCCGGGCCCGGGCGTCAAGTGGGCCGAGGTCATCGAATGCGCGCGGCTCATCCGAGACGGGCTCGAGGCACTCCGGCTCGCGAGCTTCGTGAAGACCACCGGCGGCAAGGGCCTGCACGTCGTGGCGCCGCTCGCGCCTGGCCCGAGCTGGGACGAGACCGCCGAGTTCTCGCGCCTCGTCGCCGAGTCGACGGCGCGCGCCCATCCGCGGCGGTACGTCGCGCGCATGGCGAAGTCCGAGCGCCGTGGCAGGATCTTCATCGACTACCTGCGCAACGTCCGGGGCGCGACCAGCGTGGCCGCCTACTCCACCCGCGCGAAGCCCGAAGCGACCGTCTCGGTGCCGCTCGCCTGGGACGAGCTCTCGCCCCGGATCACCTCGGACCACTTCACGATCGCGAACCTCCGGACCCGACTGGACGGCCTCAAGGCTGATCCCTGGGCCGCGTACTGGCAGACGCGCCAGAAGCTGCCCGAGGGCGGTGCGGGCACGTAGGCGGTCGCGAAACCCCTCTAGCTGTGCGACGGGCCCGCCGTGTCCTCGTGCCTCACCGGCGAGCGGCCCCTCAGATAATCGAAGTCGCACCCCTCGTTGGCCTGCAGAACGTGGTCGAGGAAGAGCTTGCCGTAGCCCCGGCTGAAGTGCGCCGGGCGCGGCTTCCAGGCGGCCCGCCGGCGCGCCAGCTCGTCGCCGCCGACCCTCAAGGTCAGGCGACGGCCCGGAACGTCCAGCTCGATCTCGTCGCCGTCGCGAACAAGGGCCAGGGGCCCGCCGACCGCAGACTCGGGCGCCACGTGCAGCACGACGGTGCCGTACGACGTCCCGCTCATGCGCGCGTCCGAGATGCGCACCATGTCCTTGACCCCGCGCCTGAGGAGACGGGACGGAATCGGCGCGGCGCCCCACTCGGGCATCCCGGGTGCTCCGCGCGGGCCGACCTGCTTGAGCACCAGCACGGAATTCTCGTCGATCGGGAGGCTTTCGTCGTCGATGCGCCGGTGAAGGTCGGCGTGATCCTCGAAGACCACCGCGCGCCCGCGATGCGTGAGCAGATGCGGCGAGGCTGCCGATTGCTTCAGCACCGCGCCGTCGGGGCAGAGGTTGCCGAACAGGATCACCGTGCCGCCTTCGCGGGCCAGCGGCATGTCGAGCGGGCGAATCACGTCCTCGTCGAAGCACTTCGCCTCGCGCACATTGTCGGCGATCGATCGGCCGTTGACCGTGAGGGCGCCGCCGTGGAGGAGCGGGAGCAGCTCCTTGAGGACCACGGGCAGACCACCGGCGTAGAAGAAATCCTCCATTAGATACTTGCCCGACGGGCGCAGGTTTACGAGAAACGGCGTAGTCTTCGACAGGTCGTCGAAGCGCTTGAGCGGCAGCTCGACGCCGGCGCGGCCGGCGATCGCGGCCAGATGGATGATCGCGTTGGTCGATCCACCGATGGCCATGTCGGCCCGGATCGCGTTGTCGAAGGCCTGGGCCGTGAGAATTTGCGAGGGCTTGGGCCCGCCGGCGAGAGCCATCTCGACCGCGCGCCGCCCGGCCATCTCGGCCATCGCGAGCCGCCGCGCGTCGGGCGCCGGGATCGCCGCGTTCCCCGGCAGCGTCATCCCCAGCGCCTCGGCGACCGACGCCATGGTCGACGCGGTGCCCATGACCATGCAATGCCCGCTCGAGCGTGACATGCACGATTCGGCCTCGCACAGCTCCTCGTCCGACAATCGCCCCGCGCGTCGCTCGGCCCAGAGGCGCCATGCGTCGGTGCCGGAGCCGAGCTCCTCGGTGCGCCACTTACCGCGGAGCATCGGGCCGCCGGTGACCATCACGGCCGGCACGTCGGCGGACGCGGCGCCCATCAGCATGGCCGGCGTGGTCTTGTCGCACCCGGAGAGCAGCACCACGGCGTCCAGGGGATATGCCCGAATGCACTCCTCGACGTCCATGGCCATCAGGTTGCGGAAGAGCATCGTTGTCGGCTTCATGAGTACTTCGCCGAGCGAGATCGTCGGGAACTCGAGCGGGAAGCCGCCGGCGCTCCACACGCCGCGCTTGACAGCGTCCGCGACCTGCCGGAGATGGGCGTTGCAGTTCGTCAGCTCGGACCACGAATTGGCGATGCCGACGACCGGGCGGCCGTCGAAGACCGCGTCGCTGAATCCCTCGGCCTTGAGCCACGAGCGGTGCACGAATCCGTCGAGATCGTTCCGGCCGAACCAGTTGCGGCTTCTGAGCGGGTGTGCTGTCATGTGGGCCTCCGGGGCTCCGATTATAGATCGAGGGGGACTTCATGCGGCTCGCCGGGAAGGTTGCGGTCGTGACGGGCGGAGGCAGCGGGATCGGCCGCGGTATCGCGCTGGCGATGGCGCGCGAGGGCGCGGACATCGCCATTCCCGATATCCAGGTGCTGAACGCCGAGAAGGTCGCCGGCGAGGTGAAGGGGCTGGGCCGCAAGGTCTTCGCCCTGAAGACCGACGTCACCAGCGCCGCCGATGTAAAGACCATGATCGACCGCACGCGCGAGACGTTCGGCAAGATCGATATTCTCGTAAACAACGCGGGCGCGGCCGGGCCCCCGGGGATGCCCTTCACCAACAACACCGAGGAGGACTGGGACCGCACCTTCGCGGTCAACACGAAGTCCGTCTTCCTCACCTGCAAGGCGATCGCGTCCCACTTCATCGAGCGCAAGGCCGGACGCATCGTCAACATCGCCTCGATCGCCGGACCGATCTCGGCCCCGACGATGCCGCCCTACAGCGTGGCCAAGATGGGTGTGATCACGCTGACCCGCATCGTGGCCAAGGAGCTGGCGCCCCACGGCGTCACCGTGAACGCGATCTGTCCGGGCGTGCTGTGGACGGACTTCTGGCAGAAGCTCGCCGCCCATCTCGCCGAGACGAACCCCGCCTTCAAGGGCATGACGGCCCGCCAGGTATTCGACAAGCGGGTCGGTGACATCACGCCGATGAAGCGCGAGCAGACGCCCGAGGACATCGGCTGGGCCGCGGTGTTCCTCGCCTCCGACGAGGCGCGCAACATCACCGGCCAGGCGCTGAACGTCGACGGCGGCGTGGTCATGCAGTAACCCTTCTCAGCGACAAAGTCATGAATTTCGACTTCAGCGAATCCGAAGAGGCGTTCCGCAAGGAGGTCCGCGGTTGGTTGGAAGCCAACCTTCCGGACGACCTGCGCGGCCGCGCCTTCGCGGCCTCGCGCGCGGACCGCGACGAGGTGCGGCGGCTGCGCGCGTGGCAGAAGCGCCTGTGGGAGGCGGGCTACGTCGGGCTCGACTGGCCAGTCGAGTTCGGCGGCCGTGGCGCGACGATCGTGGAGATGGTCATCCTCTACCAGGAGATGGCCCGCGCCGAGTCGCCGCAACTCGTCAACCGTGGTGGCGTGTCGATGCTCGGTCCCACGCTGATGAAGTACGGTACGCCCGCCCAGCAGAAGCGCCACCTCGCGAAGATCCTCACGGCCGAGGAGCTCTGGTGCCAGGGGTTCTCCGAGCCCAACGCGGGATCGGACCTGGCGAACTTGCAGACCCGCGGCGTCCGCGACGGCGACCACTTCGTCGTGAACGGTCAGAAAGTCTGGACCAGCATGGCCCACGTGGCCGACTGGTGTTTCCTGCTCGTGCGCACCGACCCGGCGGCGGTGAAGCACAAGGGCATCAGCTTCCTGCTGGTCGACATGAAGACGCCGGGTATCACGGTGCGGCCGCTCCGGCAGATCACCGGCGAGGCCGAGTTCAACGAAGTCTTCTTCGACAACGTGCGGGTGCCGGTCGAGAACCTGGTCGGCAAGGTGAACGAAGGCTGGTCGGTGGCCATCACCACGCTGGCGTACGAGCGTGATATCCTGACGTTCATCCGCCACATCTCGCTCAGAAACGCGCTGCACCGGCTGGTGCGTCTCGTGCGGCAGCGGGAGCGCGGCGCCGACCCGATTCTCCGGCAGAAGGTGGCCACCCTCTGGATCGCCGAGCAGGCGCTCCAGCTCAACGGCTATCGCAGCCTCACCAAGATTCTACGGGGCGGCGCGCCCGGGCCCGAGGGCTCGACGTCGAAGCTCTTCTGGAGCCAGGTCGATCAGGAGCTGGCGCACGTCGCCACCGAGGTGATCGGCCCTTACTCGCAGGTCGCCGGCGAGTCGGCGTGGGCGCCGGACGGCGGTCAGTGGGAATTCTACGAGCTCCTCGCGCGCGCGAGCGGAATCCGGGCGGGAACCTCCGAGATCCTCCGCAACATCCTCGCCGAGCGCGTGCTCGGCCTGCCGAAGGACTAGTCGAAAGGACACGCCGTCATGAGTGACCTGCTCTACGAGGTGAAGGACAAGGTCGCGACGATCACGCTGAATCGTCCCGACAAGCTCAACGCGTTCACGCGCGACATGATCGACGCGTGGGCGAAGGCGCTCAATTCCGCGCAGACCGACGACAGCGTGAACGTCGTCGTCGTGACGGGCTCCGGCCGCGCGTTCTGCTCGGGCGGCGATGTGGGCCGCATGCGCGAGGGCGAGCCGAGCGCCCTCGACGGCAAGAACACCCTCTGGGAAGGCGTGCATCGCGTGCCCAAGACGCTCGAGACGGTGGACAAGCCGGTCATCGCGATGGTCAACGGCCTCGCCGTTGGCGCGGGCATGGGCATGTGCGTCATGTGCGACATGCGCGTGGCCGCCGAGTCAGCCCGGTTCTCCACCGGTTACGTCCGCGTCGGTCTGGTGCCGGGCGACGGCGACACCTACTTCCTGCCCCGCCTGGTCGGCGCCGCCAAGGCGCTCGAGCTCCTGTGGACCGCCGATTTCATCGAGGCGCCGGAGGCCCACCGCCTGGGCATCGTGCAGCGCGTGGTGCCGGACGCGCAGCTGAAGGACGCCACCTACGCGCTGGCGCGGCAGATCGCCGACGGACCGCAGATCCCGATTCGGATGATCAAGCGGCTCGTCTACCAGAGTCTCCGGCTCGATCTGCGCACGCACCTCGACCTGGTCTCGTCTCACATGTCGATCGTGCGCCAGACCGCCGACCACGCCGAAGGCGTCGCCGCGTTCAAGGAGAAGCGCCCGCCGAGGTTTCAGGGGCGCTGAGGCGCCGCGCGAGCGGGGAGCGTAGCCCCGGTAGTCGTCAGCAGGGCTGGACCGAGGCTTTGTGGCGCTGCGCTAGCGCCTGGTAGCCTTCCGGGTTCGCGCGCACCCAGCGCTCGGCCGGCGTGCCGGCGAGCGGCCCGCGGATCTTGGCCGGCGAGCCGAGGGCGAGCACGCCTTCGGGAATCTCCGTCTCGGGCGTCACCAGGGCGCCGGCGGCCACCATGGACCGGGCGCCGATCCGCGCGCCGTCGAGCACGGTCGCGCCGTTGCCGACCAGGCATTCCTCGCCGAGCGACGCAGCGTGGATCGTGCAGTTGTGGCCGACGGTGGAGCCCGCGCCGATGTCGGTGCCGCCGTGGGGCGTGACGTGGACGACGGCGCAATCCTGCACGTTGGCGCCGCGCCGCACCACGATCGGGTTGAAGTCGCCGCGAAGCACGGCGTTGTACCAGACCGACGCGCGCTCCTCGATCGTCACGTCGCCGATGAGAACCGCGGTGGGCGCGACGAACGCCGTCGGGTGCACCTTCGGCCTCTTGCCCTCGAAGCTGAACAGTGGCATCGGCTGGACCCCCGCAGTATCCTCGAAATTGGTTTCTCATCTTACTCGACCGCGGAATCGACCGGAGGTGAGAATGCCGTTCGCGAAGATCGCGGCCGTCGCCACTGCGACACCGCCGCACCGGTTCACGCAGGCGCAGATTCTCGCGCTCGCCGGCTACGCCGACGAGGAGCGACGCGGCTTCTTCCGGCGCAGCGACATCGACGGCCGGCATCTCTGGATCGATCCGGCGACCTTCCACCCGGACGAGTCGATCGACGAGCTCAACGATCGCTTCCGCGACGGCGCGCTGAACCTCGGCGAGTCGGCGGCGCGCGGCGCCCTGGCACGGGCCGGCTGGGACACGGGCGACGTCGATTTTATCGCGACCACGACGTGCACCGGACGTCTCACGCCGAGCCTTGACGCGCACCTGATCAGCCGGCTCGGCTGCCGCTCCGATATCCAGCGCGTGCATGTCGGCGACACCGGCTGCGCCTCGGCGATGGTGGCGCTCCAGCAGGCCGCAAACTACGTGACCGCGTTCCCCGGACGGCGCGCGCTCGTCATCGCCGTCGAGATCTGCTCGAGCGCCTACTTCCTCGACGACCGGCTCGAGAGCGCGGTGGCGCACGCGATCTTCGCCGACGGCGCCGGCGCGCTCGCCGTGACCACCGGCGGTCCGGGGCCGTCGATCGTCGCCCACCGCACGCTCTTTCACTCTGAGCACCTCGGCGCGATGGGCTTCGAGTATCCGGCCGGCCGGCTACGCGTGATCCTCTCGAAGGACGTGCGGCGCATCGGCGGCACCATGATGCGCGAGATGGCGACGATCCTGCTGGCAACGCAGGGGCTCAAGCGTGAGGACATCCGTTACTGGGTGCTGCACTCCGCGGGCCGTCGCGTGATCGACCGCGCGCGAGCGCTCCTGGACTTGAGCGAGGAGCAAGTGGCCCATTCGCGCGCGGTCCTGCGCCGCTACGGCAACATGTCGTCGGCGACGATCCTCTTCGTGCTGGAGGAGACGCTCCGAGCCGAGGCGCCCGTCCCGGGCGACTGGGCGTTGATGATCGGCCTCGGCCCCGGCTTCGCGGCAGAAGGCGCATTGCTGCGCTGGTGACAGGACGACGAACCGCGATGCCACACCCGGTAAGAACGGGCGCGTCGAAGCGGACGAGAACACCGCAACGGGTAGGAGCGGGCGTGTCGGAGCCACTCGCGCCTATCTCAGGCCACCCTCGGATCAAGCCGTCCTCATGGCCCCCGCTCCAATGAAACGGGCCGCCGGTGCGCACGAGGTGCTGGACGGCTCGCTCGCCGCGAGCGAGCTCGCCGCGACCCTCGGCGATATCGACCGGCTCAACGCCTGGTTCGG
>Ga0075433_10004856_pt1 | contig 10514 bp, 12 predicted proteins | sample RhiMethybrSRZTD2_FD_75299 | JGI IMG/M metagenome (GOLD analysis project Ga0075433, IMG submission 75299) | Populus rhizosphere microbial communities from Tennessee, USA - Rhizosphere MetaG P. TD hybrid SRZTD2 | ecosystem: Host-associated > Plants > Roots > Rhizosphere > Soil | place: USA... | reverse complement strand
CGGTCGTACATGTGCTCGACCTGATCGTTGGTGGTCCAGTCCACGATGGTGTTGGGGAGCAGGGAGCGCGGCTCGGCCGCGAACGCCACCACCACTTCCTTGGTCTTGGCGCGGTCCTGCGCGGGCGCCGTCGCAGGCAGGACGAGGACGGCAGCCAGGGCCGCGAGGGCCAGGGTGCGGATCCGGGGAATCACCATGAAGGCCTCCTCTGAGGACGCGCCGTCAGGCGCGGAATTTCGGGTCGAGCACGTCGCGCAGCCAGTCCCCGACGAGATTGATGCCGAGCGCGGTCAGGGCCAGGGCCGCGCCGGGGAAGGCGGCCAGCCACCACGCGACGTAGAGATAGTCGCGGCTCTCCGACAGCATGCTCCCCCAGGCCGGAGTCGGGGGCTGCACGCCGAAGCCGAGGAACGAGATGGCCGCCTCCGCCACGATGAACTGCGAGAACTGGAGACTCGCAACGACCAAGATCGACGGGAGCACGTTGGGAAGCACGTGCCGGAACAGGATGCGGCCGCGGCCCAGGCCCAGCGCCGCCGCCGCCTGCACGTACTCGCGCTGCTTCACCGACAGGACCTCCCCACGGACCACGCGAGCATACACGACCCATCCCGCCGCGGCCAGGCTGATGATGATGTTCCGGAGGCCGAGGCCCACGATCGCGTTGATGGTCAGGGCGAGGAAAATGAGCGGGAACGAGAGCTGCACGTCTACCAGGCGCATGAGCACCGTGCCCGGCCACCCGCCGAAATAGCCGGCAAGGAGCCCGAGGAGGCCGCCCACCACCGCGGTGATGAGCACCACGCAGATCCCGATGAACAGCGCGATGCGCGCCCCGTAGAGCACCCGCGAGAAGAGGTCGCGGCCGAGCTGATCGGTGCCCCACGGATGCCCCGCGGTCCCCGGCGGCTTGAGGCTCTGGGCGAAGTCGCCCACGAGGGGATCGTGGGGCGCGAGCAGCGGCGCGGCCAGCGCGACCACGATGGCGATGCCGGCCAGCGCGAGGCCGAGGAAGCCGAGGCTGTTGCGCTGCGCCTTCTCGAGCAGGGGACGCGCGCTCACGCGGGTCTCGACGTGCGCGGGTCGATCCAGCCGTAGATCACGTCCACCAGGAAGTTGATCAGGGTGTAGGTCAGCGAGATCACGAACACCGCGGCCAGCACCACGGGGAAGTCGCGGTTGAGCAGGGCCTGCACGGTGAGGCGGCCCACGCCGGGCCACGCAAAGATGGTCTCGGTGATGACGGCGCCGCCCAGGAGCTGGCCCGTCTCGAGCCCGGCCAGCGTGACGATGGGGATGGCCGCGTTCTTCAGCGTGTGCTTCGCCACCACCACCAGCTCGGCGAGGCCCTTGGCGCGCGCGGTGAGGATGAAGTCCTCGCCGAGGACGTCGAGCACGGACGAGCGCGTGAGCCGCGCGATGCGCGCGGCGTAGAAGCTGGCCAGCACCAGCACCGGCATCACGTAGTGGGCGAGCCCGCCGGTGCCGCCGGTGGGCAGCCAGCCCAGGCGCACCGAGAAGAGATAGATCAGCATCAGGCCCAGCCAGAAGCCGGGGATGGCCTGTCCCAGCACGGTCCCGCCCATGCCGAGGTAGTCCCAGACCGAGCCCCGCCGCATCGCCGAGATCACTCCCACGGGAATGGCGAGGCAGAAGGTCAGCAGGAGCGCCAGGCCGCCGAGGCGGAACGTCGCGGGCAGCCGCTCGAGGACGAGGCCGAGGGCGTCCTGCTTGTAGCGCAGCGACTCGCCGAAGTCGCCGCGCACCGCGCCGGCCATGAAGCGCCCGTACTGCACCGGCAAGGGGTCGTTGAAGCCCAGGCGCTGCCGGAACTCGTTGACGTCCTTCGCCTGGATGTCCATGGGCAGGAACAGCAGGACGGGATCGCCGCCCAGCCGCGCGAGGAAGAACACGGCGGTGAGGGCGAGGAAGACGACGAGGAGGGTCTGGGCGACACGCGAGACGACGAACGCGCGCACGCTACGCCCGCATCCGGTCCGCTCGCCCGGTGCGCATCGGGCCGGTCAGGGAGACCGGAACTCCTGGTCCAGGATCTCGGTGATGAAGCGGTCCAGCGATACGGGATAGAAGCGCACGTTGGGGGCGAGGATCACGCCGGTGTCGATCACCTCACGCTGCGCGAGCTCGTCCAGCGCCCGCTCGATCTGCGCCTGGGGGTCGCGATCCACTCGCTGGATCGAGAGGTCTTCGCTCTCGAGCGTCACCTGATGCTTGGACGAGTACATGAACGAGAAGACGCGCGCGACGAGCGTCTGGTCCATGAGGTCCGTGTCCTTGAAGAGATCCCCGTAGGTCTGCCCGGCCCGCCCGGGCGCGAGCACGAGACGCGGCGAGACCTTGATCTTGCCGCGGATCTCCACCGCCGCCGCCGGCTTGCTCTCCTGCGGTCCCACCAGGATATAGGGGAGCACGTGATAGCCCGCGATGATGCCCGCCACCGGCTTGCGGAGGATCTCCGTCTGGTCGAACAGGTGCTTGAGGAACTCCGGGTCGTGGCGCTCGCCGAACACGAGGGGCGGCCTAGCCGCGGAACACCGAGGCTTCCATGCAGTCGAAGCCGAAGTCGTACTCGCGGCTCTGGTACCGGCCGCTCTCGCGCACGTGGTCGAGGTAGGGCTTCACGTCGCGGCGGAACATGCCGGTGTTGTCGGCGATGATCAGGGCGTCCTTGACGAGCCGCGGCTCCACCGCGCGGAGATAGTCGAGGTAGTCTTCCTTCCTCGCGTCGATCAGGAGGAAGTCCACCGGGCCGCGCAGCATCGGGAGCACGCGAAGCGCATCACCCACCACCACCCGCACGCGGCCCTTGAGGCCCGCCGCCGCGGTGTTGTACTCCGTGAACTTGGCGAGGTAGTCGTTCTGCTCGACGCAGGTCAGCCGCCCGCCCCGCGGCATGCTCGCCGCGATGAGGATGGCCGAGTAGCCGAAGAGGGAGCCCACCTCGATCCCGCGGGTGGGGGCATGCCGGGCGAGGAGGCGGCGCAGTACGCGGCCCTTCTCCACGCCGATCACGGGGATGGTCCACTGGGTCACCGCGCGGTCCATGAGTCGGAGCATGCGCGCGGCCTTCTTGGGCAGTGGACGGGATCTGGCCGATTTCAATGGATCATCCTGGGGGGGCGCGGGTGCCGCCCCGCCCCCAGACCCCCCCACCACACTGGTGTCATCGCGGTTCCTCGGTCATCGCGCCGCGGCCAGCTTGGCCTGCACGCCGTCGGGCAGGGGATAGCGCCGGTCCCACGCTCCGGCCTTGACGATCTGGCCGGGCAGGGGGTGGCCCACGATCTCCTGCACGCGCCGCGACGTCGCGAGATAGGCGTCGAGGTCGATCCCGGTCTGAGCGCCCATCGCGTGCAGGCAATGGATCAGATCCTCCGTGCACACGTTCCCCGACGCGCCCGGCGCGAAGGGACAGCCGCCGAGGCCGCCGATGGAGGCGTCGAAGCACGTGACGCCGTGCTCCATGGCGGCGAGGATGTTCGGGATGGCCATGGCGCGGGTGTCGTGGGTGTGGAGCGTCCACTCGACGCCGGGGAAACGCGGCACCAGGCGCTCGAGCACCCGGCTCACTTGAACGGGGTTGGCCATGCCGGTGGTGTCGGCGAGGCCGATGCCGCGGGCGCCTATGTCGACCAGCGCCCGCACGATCTCCTCGAGCTTCGCCACCGGGACGTCGATCTCGAAGGGGCAGCCGAAGGAGCAGGAGATACCGGAATTGACGGGGACGCCCGCGCGATGCGCGACCTCCATGGTCGCGCGCAGCTTGCCGAGGGACTCCGCGATCGACATGTTCACGTTGGCCTGGTTGTGGCTCTCGCTCGCCGACACCACGGTGTGGATCGCGTCCACCCGCGCGTCCACCGCGCGCACCGCCCCCTTGTCGTTGGGCACCAGCGCGGCGTAGCGCGTACCCGGCCGGCGCGTGATCGCCGCCATGACCGCCTCGGCGTCCCGGAGCGCGGGCACCGCCTTGGGCGAGACGAACGAGGTGACCTCGATGCGCGGCACGCCGGTGGCGGAGAGCCGGTTCACCACCTCGACCTTGGCCTCGGTGGGGATCCAGTCCGGCTCGATCTGGAACCCATCCCGCGTCCCCACCTCGCACAGCGTGACCCGCGGCGGCAGCTTCATGCGTGTCTCCCTTCGCTCGCTTCCCACTCGTCCCGCAGGACCTCGCCGATCCACGCGTCCCGCCAATCGCCGTCCACGAGCACGTGGCGCCGGTACGTGCCGCATTGGCGATAGCCCGCCCGCACGAGCCCGCGCCGGCTGGCGTCGTTCCCGCCGTAGACCATCGTGACCACCTTCTGGAGGCCCAGCTCCCGGAAGGCGTAGCGGGTGCGCAGGCGCATGGCCTCGCCGGCGTACCCCTTGCCCCATTCCTCCTTCTCACCGATCACGATACCGCTCTCGGCGCGCCGGTCCCGCCAGTTGATCTTGTCCAGCGAGGTGGCGCCGACGAGCCTGCCGCTCGTCCGCGTGTGGATGGCCCAGACGACCTGATGCGGATCCTTGGCGGCCTGCTCGAACCACTCCGCCTCGCCCTTCTCGCTCAAGGGGAAGCGGTACAGCAGATAGCGCGTCACGTCCGTGTCCGCGAACCAGCGGATGAAGGTGGTGAGCTGATCCGCCCGTGGCGGCTCCAGCCGGACGCGCTCCCCCTCGATCACTGGACCGAGCATCTCAGGCCTCGAACGTGAAGGTGCTGCCCACGGAGGACACCACCATCTCGGAGGGGAGCTGCCGGCCGATGGCGATGCATGCTTCCATCCCCGTGCAGTGCTGCGGCACCAGCCACGCGAGGCCGAGACGTCGGAACTCGTCCACCACCAGGCTCACGCGCTCCTCGCCGAGGCCGCTCAGGTGGAAGCCGCCCATCACCGCGTGGATGCGCGGCACCCCGCTGACGCGCGCGGCGTGGCGGCAGATGCCCACGATGCCGCGATGCGAGCACGAGGTCACCACCACGAGCCCGCGGCCGCGCACGTGGGCGATCATGGTCTGCTCGCCGATGAAGGTGTCCTGCACGACCTCGCCGTCACGCTCGACGCGGAGCGACGCCGGGATCGTCTCGCCCGGCACCGTCTCGTGCATCTCGCCGGAGAGCATCACGCCCTCGGGCAGGACGGTGGGCTTGGCGACTACGCGCACGTCGAGATCCTGGCGCTCGAGCTCCCCACGGTCGAGTCGGCCGATGTAGACGCGATCGCCGGCCCGCTCGCTGTAGCGGGGAAGGAAGTGATCGGAGCCCGCGTAGAGGGGGATCGCGCGCTTCATGACGCGACGCCGGTCGCGCAGGAAGCCCGGCAGGCCGCCCCAGTGATCCTGATGACCGTGCGACAGGGCGAGGGCGTCGAGCCCTGCGGGCTCGAGCCCCAGCTCGTGGAGGTTGTGCAGGTAGGAGTCGCCGGTGAGCCCCCAGTCGAACGCGATGCGACTGGTCTCTCGCCCGCGCGTCACCTCCACCCAGTGCGCGAGGCCGTGCTCGGCGCGGAGCGTGGGCATGCGCCGGGCGCGGGCGTACGTCCACCGGCTCGCGACCTTCTCGTCCACGCGCAGGTTGTCCACGGCGTTGTCCACCACCGTGGTGACGCTGATGCGATCGACGGCCTCGAGCGTCATCGCCCCCTCAGATCACCCGCTAGTAGGAGCGCGGCATGCCGAGCACGTGCTCGCCCACGTACGCGGCCACGAGATTGTTGTTGATGGGCGCGGTCCGGTAGAGGCGGGCCTCGCGGAACTTGCGCTCGACGTCGTACTCCTCGGCGAAGCCGTAGCCGCCGTGGCAGTCGACGCACGCGTCGCCCGCCTGGATGGCCGCCTCGGAGGCCAGGTACTTGGCCATGTTGGCCTCGGGCCCGCAGGGAATCCCCGCGTCGAACATCTTGGCCGCCTTGGTGCGCATGAGGTCGGCGGCCTCGATCGCCATGTGGGCCTTGGCGATGGGGAACTGCACGCCCTGGTTGGCGCCGATGGGCTTGCCGAAGATCACCCGCTGGCTCGCATAGGCCACCGCCTTGTCGATGAACCAGCGCGCATCGCCGAGCGAGTCGGAGGCGACGAGGATGCGCTCGGCGTTCATGCCGTCGAGGATGTAGGAGAAGCCCCGGCCTTCCTGGCCGATGAGGCTCTCCGCGGGGATCTCCATGTTGTCGAAGAAGAGCGCGTTGGTGGAGTGGTTCATCATCATGCGCAGCGGGCGCACCTCGAGGCCCTTGCCCTTGAGCGGTCGGATGTCGATGAGGAACACGCTGAGCCCGTCCGTCTTCTTCTTCACCTGGTCCACCGGCGTGGTGCGCGCGAGCAGGAGCATCAGGTCGGACTGCAGCACCCGCGAGATGAACATCTTCTGCCCGTTCACCACGTAGCGGTCGCCCTTTTTGATCGCGGTCGTCTGGAGCTTCGTGGTGTCTGAGCCGGCGTTGGGCTCGGTCACGCCGAAGGCCTGCAGGCGCAGATCGCCGGTGGCGATCTTGGGCAGATAGGTCTTCTTCTGCGCCCCCGAGCCGTGCCGCAGTACCGTGCCCATGATGTACATCTGGGCGTGGCAGGCGCCCGCGTTGCCTCCCGAGTGGTTGATGGCCTCCAGGATGAGCGAGCCTTCCATGATGCCCAGGCCCGGTCCGCCGTACTCCTGCGGGATCAGCGCGGCGAGATAGCCGGCCTTGGTGAGCTCGTCGATGAAGCGCTCGGGGTACTCGCGCTTGGCGTCGAGGTCGCGCCAATACTCGGGCGGGTACTGCTTGCAGAGATCGGTCACCGCGGCCTTCAGCGCCCGCTGCTCGTCGGTGAGGGTGAACGTCATGTCCTTGGTCATGGCTGCCTCCGGCGCCCGGGCGCTCAGGCGCGGGCTGCGGTGAGGATGATCTCCACCAGGCAGCCGTCGGCGAGGGGTGCGCCCACGCAGGCCCGCTGCGGCCAGTGGTCGGGATTGCCGCCGATCCAGGCATTCCACACCGCGTCCATCTCGGCCTTGGTCGCCATGTCGGCGAGGAAGATCTGGGCGGAGAGGATGCGGGTCTTGTCCGCGCCGGCCTCGGCGAGGCTCTTGTCGAGGGCGGCGAGACACTGTTCGGTCTGACCCGTGACGCCCTGCTTCCGGTCCGGCGCAGTCGCCACCGTCCACACGAGATCGCGGTAGATGGACGCGCGGTTCCTGCCGGCGGCGGTGCCGCGAAGACGGCGAATGGATTCGGCCATGTCAGCGCCCCTTGAAGCGCGGCTTGCGCTTCTCGTTGAAGGCCCGGACCCCCTCAAGGCGGTCCTCGGTGGTGACGGTGTTGTTGTAGGCCTCGATGGCGAGGCGGAGGGCCGTTTCGAGGTCGGTCTCGCTGCCCCAGCCGATCGCCTGCTTGGCCTTTCTCACCGCGATGGGCCCATTGTCGGCGATGGTGGCGGCGATCTCCAGCGCCTTGGCGCGCGCCTGGCCCGCGGGCACGAGGTGGTTCACGAGCCCGATGGCCTTGGCCTCGCGCGCGTCCACGCGCCGCCCCGTAAAGATCATCTCCTTGGCGAGCGGGCCGCCCACGATGCGCGGCAGGAGCTGGGTGCCGCCGATGCCGGGGAAGATGCCGCGGGTCACCTCGGGCACCGCGAACACCGCCGTCTCGCTCGCCACCACGAAGTCGGACAGCACGGCCAGCTCGCACCCGCCGCCCATGGCGAAGCCCTCGACGGCCGCGATCACCGGCACCGGACAGTGGAGCACGAGGAAGGCGCCCTCCTCGAAGATCACGTGCTGGGCGCGCCAGGCCTCGTCGGTCATGCCCTCGCGCTCCTTGAGATCACCGCCGACGCAGAAGGCCTTGGCGCCGGCGCCCGTGAAGACGACGGCGCGCGCGGTGGTGTCCCACTTGAGCGACTCGAAGCAGCGCAGGAGATCGCGCCCCATCGCCGTGTTCATGGCGTTGAGCGCCTCGGGGCGGTTCAGCTCCACGGTGACGACGAAGTCGTCCGCCGAGCGAGTGACGTTGAGGGTCTTATAGTCCGACGACATGGCGCCTCGCGAGGTCCTGGATGGCGGCGGCGTCGTAGCCCAGCTCCGCGAGCACGTCCGAGGTGTGCTCGCCGAGGAGCGGCGGCACGCGCGTCACGCCGGGCCGCTCGCCGTCCCAGCGAACGGGCATGGCCACCGCGCGGTAGTCGGGCAGCCGCGGATGCTTGGCGGGAACGAGCATGCCGCTGGCCTCGGTTTGCGGCTCGGCCAAGATCTTGTCCAGCGTGTTGATGGGCGCGCAGGGCACGCCCGCGCGCTCGAGCCGGGCAAGGATGTCGGCCGAGTCGAGGAGGCGGGTCACCGCGGACAGGCGCTCCACCAGCGCCTTGCGATGCTCCACCCGCGCGGGATTGGTCCGGAAGCGCGCATCGGCGGCGAGCGCGGGCACGCCCAGCGCCTCGCAGGCCTTCCGAAACAGCGCGTCGGAGCCGGCGGCGATCATCACCCACGCGTCGCGCCCCGGGAAGGCCTCGTACGGACAGATCATGGCGGTGCCGGAGCCCTGGGGCAGGGGGACCTCGCCGGTGCCGAGGTACTGATTGGTCTGGAACACCGTCCAGGCGAGCGCGGTGTCGAAGAGCGCGGTGGTGACGTGAGCGCCCCGCCCGGTGCGGTCGCGCTCGCGCAGCGCGGCGACGATGGCGGTGGCCGCCCACATGCCCGTGCCCATGTCCACCAGTGACACCGGCACGCGCGCGGGCGGGGCGCCGGAATGCCCGGTGATCGACATGATGCCGCTGTAGGCTTGCATGAGCGGGTCGTAGCCGGGGCGGTCGCGGAGCGGGCCCTCGGTGCCGAAGGCGGTGACGGAGCAGTAGATCAGCCGCGGGTTGAGGACGCGCGCCTGCTCCCAGCCGAGGCCGAGATCCTCCACCGCGCCCGCGCGCAGCGACTGCACGAACACGTCGGCGCGTGCCAGCAGCCGCTCCACGATGGCGCGCCCCTCGGTGGATTTCACGTCCACCGCGAGGCTCCGCTTGTTGCGGTTCACGCTCATGAAGGTGGCGCTCTCCTCGCCCCAGTAGGGCGGCGCCCACGCGCGGGCATCATCGCCGCGGCCGGTGCGCTCGATCTTCACCACCTCCGCCCCCATGTCGCCCAGGATCTGGGTGCAGAACGGGCCGGCCACGTTCTGGGTGAGGTCGGCGACGAGAACGTCGGCGAGGGGCGCGTGCATGGGCCTAGCATTATAGCCCGACGCACCCGGCCCTCGCCCGCGCCTCAGCGCGCTCGGAACGCGATGCGAACGATCCGGCCCCCGTGATCGTCGGAGACGTACAGCGCGCCGTCGAGGCCGGCCACGATGTCGACGGGACGCCCCCACACGCGGACGCCGCGGCGCCAGCCCGTCGCGAAGTCCTCGATGCCGGCGGGCCGGTCGCCGCGGAAGACCACGCGGACGAGCTTGTAGCCGGCGAGCGTCAGCTCCGGGCGAGACCCGTGCATGGCGACGAACAGGCTCTCCCGGTACGGCGCGGGGAAGGCGGTGCCGGAATAGAACGCGAGCCCGAGCGGGGCCGAGTGCGCCGGCACCTCGAAGGTCGGCAGCGTGAGCCCCCGGCAGTCTCGCCGGTCCTCCAGCTCCGGATCCGCCGCGAACGCGCCGCGCTCCGCATAGCAGTCGGGCCAGCCGTACGCCGCGCCCTCGCGCACCTCGGTGACGTAGTCGGGAGGGGCGCCGCCGCGCCGCCAATCGCGCTCGTTCACCGTCGTCCACAGGGTGCCGCTTCGCGGATGGAACGCGAGTCCCACCGGGTTGCGAAGGCCGCTGGCGAAGAGTCGCTCGCCGGCGCCATCGGCCCCGTAGCGCACGATCGCGGCCCGGCGGCGATCCGTCTCGCGGCAGATGTCGCACGACGACCCCACGCTGACGTGGAGCGCGCCGTCGGGACCGAACGCGATGCCCCGGGTCCAGTGATGCCCGCCGGCGGGTAGCTCGGCCACCACGACCGGATCGCGGGTGGCGTGACTCTTCGCGTCGTAGCGGAAGCGGATGATGCGGCCGGTCTCCCCCACGTAGAGGTCGCCGTGGCGAAAGGCGAGCCCGTGCGGGAGCTCGAGCCCTTCGACGACGGTCACCGCCCGTGCCGGCCGGCCGACCAGGGCGATGACCCTCCCCTGGGCGGGCAGGGAGACGATCAGCGTGCCGGCGGGGTCGACGGTCAGCCCGCGGGGCTGACCCAGGCCGGCGGCGAAGATCTCGGCGGTGAAGCCGGGAGGGAGGGCGATCGGGAGGGGCTGGGGGCGCCCGGACTCCTGGAGCAGCGCGGCGATCGCTAGCGCGACGAGGGCGCCGGCGACCAGGACGGCTACGCCGTGAGATTTACTCACTTGCGTCATCCCAAGGAGGAACTAAGGGTTTGGTCGCCGCGAGACACCCCGACCGAGGCCGCCACGCTCGGGCCCCCCGTCGGGGCGCTCATGCTAGCGCCGCGCCCGCGCGAGTGTCAAATGACCCACTGCGCCCGAGCATGCGCTATTGACAGCGCTGCGATGG
>Ga0075433_10004854_pt1 | contig 10515 bp, 5 predicted proteins | sample RhiMethybrSRZTD2_FD_75299 | JGI IMG/M metagenome (GOLD analysis project Ga0075433, IMG submission 75299) | Populus rhizosphere microbial communities from Tennessee, USA - Rhizosphere MetaG P. TD hybrid SRZTD2 | ecosystem: Host-associated > Plants > Roots > Rhizosphere > Soil | place: USA... | reverse complement strand
GAGCTCATGCGAATCCTGCTCGACGACGCGCACCTCGGCTGGGACGACGCGTGGACCATCACGCGAAACACGCTCGCCTACACGAACCACACGCTTCTCCCCGAGGCGCTCGAGAAGTGGCCGCACCTGTGGTTCGAGCGAATTCTGCCGCGACATCTCGAGATCGTGCTGGAGATCAACCGCCGGCTGATCGATGACGTCAGGTCTCGCTTCCCGGGTGACGAGGAGCGCGTTAGGCACGCGAGCCTCGTCGAGGAAGGCGAGGCCCGGAACATCCGGATGGCCAACCTCGCCATCGTCGGCTCGCACAGCACGAACGGCGTTGCCGCGATCCACTCGGACCTCTTGCGCCGCAACACCGTCAGGGATCTCGCGGAGATGTTCCCCGAGCGGTTCAACAACAAGACGAACGGGGTCACGCCTCGGCGCTGGCTGCTGCTTTCGAATCCGGCGCTGGCTCGCACGATCACCGATGCGATCGGCAAGGGCTGGATCACAGACCTCGATCAGCTCAAAAAACTCGCTGCGTTCACCGAGGACGCAGAATTCCGCGATGCGTTCCGCAACGCGAAGCTCGAAGCGAAGATCAAGTTCGCTGGATGGCTCGCGACCGCGACGGGCGAGGCGATCGACCCGAACACGATCATCGATGCGCAGGTCAAGCGCATCCACGAGTACAAGCGGCAGCTACTGAACGCGCTGCGTGTCGTCGTGCTCTACAACCGGGTGCGAGAGAATCCGAATCTCGCAATTCCACCGCGCACGTTCATCTTCGCGGGCAAAGCCGCACCGGCGTATCAGCTGGCGAAGCTGATCATCAAGCTGGTGAACAACGTTGCAGCGACGATCGATGGCGACCCGGCCGTGCGGAACCGGCTCAGGGTGCTGTTCCTGCCGGACTACCGGGTGACGATGGCGGAGCGCCTCATCCCGGCGACGGACGTATCGAATCAGATCTCGACCGCCGGCTACGAGGCGAGCGGCACCAGCAACATGAAGTTCATGATGAACGGCGCGCTCACGATCGGAACTCGCGACGGCGCCACGATCGAGATGGCCGAGGAAGGCGGCGAGGAGAACTTCTTCATGTTCGGCCTGACGGCACAACAGGTGGCCGACAGTCGCGGCTGGTACCATCCGCGGTGGCACTACGACAACGAGCCGGAGACTCGCGCCGCGCTGGATTCGATCTTCGACAACCACTTCAGCCCTAACGAGCCCGGCGTGTTCGAGCCGCTTCGCGATACGCTGCTCGTCAACGATCGCTACATGCACCTCGCCGATCTGAAAGCCTATCTCGAGGCCGACCGGCGGCTGATCGAGCTCTATGGCGATCAGGAAGCGTGGACGGTCAAGTCGATTCTCAACGTGGCGGCGTCGGGGAAGTTCTCGAGCGACCGCACGATCGACGAGTACGCAAAGGAGATCTGGAAAGCGAAGCCGTGTCCCGTTCCGTGATCTGACCCTATTCGAGCCAACCACCAGCGAAGCCAGCCCGCCGAAGTCCGGTGACGATCGCCGGACAGCGGCGCATGATGTTCCACAGGAGGCCTGTGCGGTAATTCTCGATCATCAACACAACCGGCCCCTGATCGATCCCAAAGTGATACGGCGTGACCCACCAGCCCGTCGGGCTCTCCGGCACCGCGAACGACTGATTGAACGACGGCTTGAAGCCGTACTTCCGCGTTAGGCCGAGGTCCATGCGTGCGAACTGGCGGACCGTCGGCATGACGATCTCGGGGGCGAATGGCAGCGACGCGATGACAACCCACGGGGCCACCGTGCCATCATCCGGTCCGAACGGCGCACCGCGAGCGTGGTAGTCCCAGAACTCGCGCTCCACGCCGTTCACGAGGCGCCTTTGACAACCGGGTCCGTCGCAGGCCGTGAACCCCCAGCAATGCTCGCCGTAGCCCGCGAACTCCATCGGATTGCGAATCGCGTACTCCTGCTGCACGAACGTCGCCTGACGGCTGTTCTCGAAGTAATCGGTCTCGTGGGCACGCATGAAGTCGTCGCGGATCCCGCGGAAGTCGATCCACATGTGCGAGAGCTGATGCGTGAACAGCGGTCCGGAGTAGAGCAGCTCGCGATCGTAGATCGTCTTCCACTGGTAGGTCGCGCAGTAGGCACGATAGCTCTCGGGCGGCAGCGGATGCGTCGGCGAGCCGAGCCCGAGGATGTAGAGCAGCAATCCTTCGTCGTAGCCCTCGTAGCGGTGCGGAATGAACCCGCTCTCGGGCCGCCAGCCGTGCGTCAGCGTCGCCCCGCCGTTTCGCGCCCAGTCCCAGTCGGCGCGGCGGAATAGCTCGTCGGCCAGGCGTCTGATCTCTGCCTCGTCAGGCTTGTCGCGGTCGAAGTACGTGGCGGCCGTGAGCGCGCCGGCGAGCAGAAACGCCGAGTCGATCGTTGAGAGCTCGCACTCCCAGACGCGGCGGCCCGTTTCGATGTCGAGGAAGTGATAGAAAAATCCCTTGTAACCTGACGCGTTAGGCTCCGGGCCCTGCGGGCATTCCAGCAGGTAGCGCAGGCGTCGCCGCGTTATCTTCGCGGCGAAATCGCGAAACAGGACGCCGCGCTCGACGACGACCGGAATGGTGGCGAGCGCCATCCCGACAGCGGCAATGCTGACCGGCGCATTCTCGTCGGTCTTGTCGCGCACCAGTCCGTTGTCCGGGTTGGTCTCCCGCAGGTAGTACAGGACGGTGGAGAGTTGCAGCAGCCCCAGATCGTCGTTGGTGAGCGGGTGATCGAGATCGGCATCAGTGCTGAGAATGATGGGCATGAGTCCGATGTGCTGCTATCAACCGAGTCGCACGAGCACGTCGTGCGTCTTCCCGTCGTCCCCGAGCGGCACCGAGTCGTTAGGTACCGACTGGCCGTCGAGCTCGACCGACCGAACGCCGCGGCCCGTTCCGGCCGAGTTGTCCACCACGATCCGGTAGGTTGTGGAACGGTGGCGATAGCGCAGCTCGAACTTCGGCCAGTTCCGCGGGATGCACGGCGCAAACCGCAGCGTGTCGCCGCGCAGGTGAAACCCCAGCATCGCTTCGATCGCGACCCGGTAGAGCCACCCCGCAGAACCGGTGTACCACGTCCAGCCGCCTCGGCCCGTGTGTGGCCCGACGCCGTACACGTCCGCGGCGACGACGTACGGTTCGACCTTGTAGTGCTGCACCGCCCTGGCCGTCGTCGCGTGGGAGATCGGGTTGATGACGTTCCACAGCTCCATCGCGCGATCGCCGTCACCCTGGAGCGCGGTCGCCAGGACCACCCACGTGGCGGCGTGCGTGTACTGTCCGCCGTTCTCCCGAATGCCCGGCACGTATCCCTTGATGTAGCCCGGCTGAAGCACGCCCTTGTCGAACGGCGGATCGAACAGGTGGATCAGCTTCGCGTCCAGCTTCACCAGCCGTGCTTCGACGGCATCCATTGCCGACCGAGCCCGCGCGGGGTCGCCGGCTCCCGAGATGACCGCCCACGCTTGTGGCAGGGCGTCGATCTGGCACTCGTCGTTCTGCGCCGAGCCTAACGGTGTGCCGTCATCGAAGTACGCTCGACGGTACCACGCGCCGTCCCAGGAAGTCGCCTCCACGGCCCGTCGCAGGTCCGCGGCCCGTTCACGACACCACGTCGCGTCGGCGCCCTGGCCCCGCTGGTCGGCCAGCTCTGCGAACGCCGTGAGCACAGTCAGGAAGAACCAGCCGTTCCAGACGCTCTCGCCCTTCCCTTCGGCGCCCACCTTGTTCATGCCGTCGTTCCAGTCGCCGGTGCCCATGAGCGGCAATCCATGCGCGCCGAGCCTGAACCCATGCTTCAAGGCCCGAAGGCAGTGCTCGTAGATCGTGCCCGCTTGAGGGCTCACGGCCGGCGAGTTGAAGTCTTCCTCCTGATCCTCGCGAAGCACCGGAGCCGTGATGTACGGGACTACTTCGTCGAGCAGCGCGCCGTCGCCCGTCGTCGCCACGTAGTGGTGCACGACGAACGGAAGGAAATAGAGGTCGTCGGTGATGCGGGTGCGGACCCCGACCCCCGTCGGGGGATGCCACCAGTGCTGGACGTCGCCCTCCTCGAACTGCCGCGCGGCCGCGCGCAGGATCTGCGCGCGTGCTTCGTCCGGGACAGCATAGACCAGCGCCATCACGTCCTGGAGTTGATCCCGGAACCCGTACGCGCCGCCGGACTGATAGAACGCGGATCGGGCCCACACGCGACAGCCGAGCGTCTGATACAGGAGCCAGCGGTTGAGCATCAGGTCGACGGCAGGGTCGGGTGTGGTGACCTGCAGCGCTCCCAGCCAGCGGTCCCACTGCTGCTGCACCTCCGCCAGCACGGCGTTAGCCCGGTGGGACGGCGTGTATTCGCCGATGAGGCGATGGACTTCCTGGACATCGTTCGCCTGGCCCACGGCGAAGACGAGGTCTCTCGTCTCTCCCGGAAACAGCGTCAGCTCGGTTCTCAAGGCGGCGCAGGGATCGAGCCCGGCACCGGACCTGCCCGACAGCCTAACGCGCCGCATCCCGACGGGCGCCGACGTCGAGCCGTACTCGCCGAGGAATTCCCGCCGATCGGCGGTGACCGATTGCACCGGCGGGCCACAGGCGACGAAAGCAATCCTCTCCGAGAACGCGCCGGCCCAGGCGTTCCGCGCCAGCATCGCGCCGGATTCGGGGTCGCGGTCGCACACGACCTGCAGCGGCGCGTTTTCGCGCGCGGTCCCGAGAACCCACTCGGCATAATAGGTGGCGGTGAGCTGCCGCGGCCGGTCGCCGTGGTTTCGTACCGTCAGGCGCACCAGCTTGATTGGATCCTTCGGCGCGACGAATACCAGCAGCTCGTGGTCGAGATCGCGACCGGTGTGCGCATAACGAGTGTAGCCCTGCCCGTGACGAACCGTCGTGGTTCCCACGGGACCCAGCGGCAACGGCGTCGGTGTCCAAAGCTCGCCGGTCTCCTCGTCGCGCAGGTAGACCACTTCGCTTGGCGGATCCGACGTGGGATCGTTCGACCACGGCGTCAGACGGTTCATCTGGCTGTTGCCTGCCCAGGTGTAGCCGAGGCCTCCTTCCGTCACCAGACAGCCAAACCCTGGGTTGGCCAGCACGTTGGTCCACGGCGCGGGTGGCAGCGTCGCGGCGGCAGGCGACGTGCGGTCGATCACGATCACGTATTCGCGGCCATCCTGGGTGAAGGCTCCGAGACCGTTCCAGAACTGCAACCCGTTAGGCGGCACCGTGCGTCGTGCCGCCGGTCGCGCTACGACTGGGTCTGCCGTATCCGGCAGCTCGAGCGACGCGACGGTGTCCTGCTCGAGCTGTCGAGCGAGCGACCCGCGCCCGCCGCCAAGGACGGCACGTGCCGCGGCTGCGAGTAGCGCGGCATCCTCTCCGGAGACCTGGCTCGCGGCCAGAAAGAACACGCCAGCCGGCTTCCCGATGACCTCCCCTGCGGCACTCGATTGCACCTCGTGCCGCAACCGGCCGGCCGCGTCGTCGGCGCGTTCATCCAGGATCACGAGATCCAGCTTCAACCGCCGGCGCACGACGTAGGCGCGCCACCTGACGAGTTGTCGAACGACAGCTTCGTCGTCGGCGTCGGAGACTCGGGCGAGCACGATCGGGAGGTCGCCGGATATCCCGTGCCGCCACAGGCTCTGCTGACCCAGCCGGTTGGCGGCCATGGCGCCCAAGTCTCGCGGGCCGGAGCCGGCATACACCAGCGACGCCGCCAGGCGATTGAACAGCGCGAGCTCGTCCGGCGTGACACCGAGATCCCGAAGCTCCCTTTCGGAATGCGCGGCAGCCGCTCCGAATGCGGCTTGGGTCGCGTCGAGGCCACGGAATCGGTCGGCCAGCCCGATGACGGCCTCGCGAGTGTCGCCCGCTCCCGTGATGAACGGTACGCGTGTCTCTGCTCCGGCGTCCAGCGTTATGCGCCGGCGGAGGCTGAAGATCGGGTCGAGCACCGCGCCCGTCGTCCGCGTCAGGCGCGATCCCGCATCGAGCGCAGCGGGGTTGGCTGGTGTGCGACCGCGGCCGAGAAATCGAGCTCGGTCGGTCTCGAAGGTGATATCTTCGGCAGGCGATTCGCCGCTCACAAGCGCATGAATTGCCCACACCGGCCGCTCCCTGGCTGCGCGCGGGCGGCGTCGCGCCAGGAGAGCGTTGCATTGCGCATCGAATTCGGTCTCGAGGAAGAGCTTCGCGAAGGCGGGGTGGGCCTGATCGGCGCGACGCGCGTTGAGACAGACCTCTACGTAGCTCGTGAGCTCGAGGTCGCGACGCTCGCGGCCATGGTTGGCCAGCGTCAGTAGTCGCACCTCGGCGTCGGGCACCACGCACACGGCGCATCGCGTCTCGATGTCACCGTCGGTTCGGCGAAGGTCACCGCGGTCGGCGCGGGACTCGAATTCGAGCGTGTCAGGAGAGCGGGCCAGCGGTTGCGCCCCGATCGACCACGCGCTGTTGTTGCGGAGGTCGCGGACGTAGTAGAACTGGCCCCAACAGTCGCGCGTGGCATCCTCCCGCCACCGGCTGACATCGAGGTCGCGCCACGTGCTCGCGCCCGATCCGGCGCTCGTGAGCATGACGCCGTACGAACCGTTGGACAGCAGGGCTATGGCAGGTTGCGATCGCATTCGGCGCCGTCGGCCTCCCGTCGAGTGCGTGCGTGCCTGGAACGCTTCGTTTCGCCGGAGTAATAGGGCCGTCGCGCCGACGCTCCATGAGCCCTTCGAAGGGCCAATTGTCCGGTCGCAGGCGCGACCATGATCGTGGCACACGCTGCCAGACACAGGTCCGCCATTTCACTAACGCGAGCAGACACTTGCGCCTCCCGATCCTGGATTGGACCGCCGACTACCGGAAGGAATGGCTCCGGCTCGATGTGATCGCCGGGCTCACGGCCGCTGCGGTGGTCATCCCAAAAGCGCTCGCCTACGCCACGATCGCCGGCTTGCCGGTGCAGGTGGGCCTCTACACGGCGCTGTTCCCGATGGTGATCTACGCGCTGCTCGGGACGTCGCGCCCGCTCAGCGTGAGCACGACTACGACGATCGCGATCCTGGTCGCGGCGAATCTGTCTCTGGTGGGACCCACCGACGCCGATCCTGACGTTCTGATCAGGGCGACGGCGACGCTCGCGCTGATCGTGGGCGTGATCCTCGTGGCCGCCTCGATTCTCCGCCTCGGATTCGTCGCCGATTTCATCTCCGAGCCCGTGCTCATCGGCTTCAAGGCCGGCATCGGGCTGGTCATCGTGCTCGACCAGATTCCCAAGCTGCTGGGCGTCCACTTCGACAAGGGCGGCTTTTTCCACAACGTCATCGAAACCATTAGAGCTGTTCCCCACGCGTCACTGCCGACGGTGGCCGTTGGCGTGGGAACGATCGTGTTGCTGGCCGGCGCGCATCGACTCTTCCCTCGTGCTCCGGCACCGTTGATCGCGGTTGCCGCCGGCATCGCGGCGGTGGGTCTGCTCGGACTCCAGCAGTACGGCGTTGCGACCGTCGGTCAGATCCCGCGGGGTCTCCCGTCCATCGTTTCTCCGGACGTCTCTCTTCTCGCCGTGCTCTGGCCCGGGGCGCTGGGCATCGCGCTCATGAGCTTCACGGAGACGATCGCCGCAGGCCGCGCGTTCGCCGCGACTGGCGAGCCGGCGCTCGTGCCTAACAAGGAGCTGCTGGCGACGGGGCTCGCCAATGCGGGCGCCGCGTTCTTCGGAAGCATGCCGGCTGGCGGTGGAACGTCGCAGACTGCGGTGAACCGATCGGCGGGAGCACGGTCGCAGCTCGCCGAGCTGGCGACTGCCGGCGCGACACTGCTCACCATGCTCCTGCTCGCGGGTCCGATGGGACTCATGCCGCAGGCCACGCTCGCGGCCGTGGTGATCGTCTATTCCGTCGGGCTGATCGAGGTGGCCGGCTTCCGAGCGATCCTCGCGATTCGCCGCATGGAGTTCATCTGGGCGTTGGCCGCCCTCGCCGGGGTCGTCGTGTTGGGAACTCTGCAGGGGATCGTGGTCGCGATCGTGGTGTCGGTAGTGTCGCTCGCGCAGCAGGTCGCCAGCCCACCGGTATACGTGCTGGGGCGGAAGCCCGGCACCAACGTGTTCAGGCCGCGGACGGATGACCATCCCGAAGATGAGAGCTTCGCCGGCCTGCTGCTGCTTCGAGTGGAGGGCCGCGTGTTCTTCCTCAACGCGGCGCGAATCGGCGAGCGGATGCGGCTGCTGACCAGTCAGCTGAAACCGCAGGTCGTCGCGATCGACCTGAGCGGCGTGTTCGATCTCGAGTACACCGCGCTCAAGGCCCTGAACGAAGCGCAGAAGCGGTTCGCGGAGGACGGGATCTCGGTCTGGCTGGTGGGACTGTCGCCGGCGGTGCTGCGCGTCGTCGAGCGGTCATCCCTGGCCGAGCAGCTCGGCCGGGAGCGGATGCACTTCAATCTCGAGATCGCGGTTCAGAAGTACCTGAGCGCCACGCCTAACGAGGTGACGGTTCCCCTAGCCACCGAGCGCGATCGTCGCGAAGACCAGCCCGGTGCCGACGCCGAGCATGAGCAGACCACTCACCAGCGGCCGTCTTCCACCGTGACGCCCTAGGTAGTAGCCACCCACGAACAGCATCACGAGCGCGATGCCGTTCGAGACCCGAAGCGCACGATGTGTGTGGTCGATGACGGCGAAAGGCAGCGCCACCGGGAGCGTCGCAAGGAACACCAGCAGGAACACACCTAACGCGGTGCGGAAGTCGTCGAGCGTGAGCCCGGCCCGCGGGACCGGAACGTTCTCCAGACGACTGCGGATGAGATCGACGTCCGCCGGCTGCATCGTCGAGGCGATCAGCGGGGGCAGTGCGTCCAGGATCAATGTGCGCGCACGGAGCGCGTCGGCTCGCGCCCGGACTTCCTCGAGGATGGTGAGATTCCGACCTCGTTCGGCCAGGACGCCCAGCAGATACATCACCGCGTCGACCAGGCCCCACGCGATGTTGCACCCGAGCGCACCGATCAGCATGCTGCGCACTTCGTCGCGGTCGGCCGTCGCGACGCTCAGCGTCCCGGTGAACGTGAGCGCCATAATCAGGCCGAAGATGACCCCGGAGACGCGGTCGACCGGGGTCAACGCCGGCGTCGCGACGGCCGTGGCACGGGCAGGAGGAGCGACCGATATCGTCACGATGGCGTGCGGGACCTGGTGTCCGACCTAACGATCGACGTACATCGACCGAGGGTCCGCCCCCCTCTCGCTGATGGCTTGCATGCCGACGGGGACGTCCACCGCCTGGACCGCCGCCGCTGGCGGCTCGCGCTCCCCGATGAAGATCGGCAGCAGTTCCTTGACGGTGAGCGTGAGCGGAATGGCGAGCAGGGCCCCCATCGGTCCCAGGACGACGCCCCAACCCAGCAGCGCAAGCACGATGACGAGCGGTGAAAGTCCGAGGCCGGTTCCCATGAGCTTCGGCTTGACCACGTTGTCCCCAATGAAATTCACCACGAAGAAGAAGCCGAACATGACCAGCGCTCGGCCCGGGCCAAATTCCAGTAAGGTGAGGATGAAGGGAGGGATGGCCGACAGGATGAAGCCGAACGGAACGAACGCAAACAGGAAGGCGATCACTGCCCACAGCACAGCGGCATCGGTGCCTACCGCCCACATGATGATGAGGTCGACGACCGCGATGACCGCGCCGAACAGCCCGTTGAGACCCACAAACCGCCGCACAAGCAGCATGGCAGAGTCGAGGCGGCTTCGGAGCGAGCCTGGCCGCGAGGCATCCGATTTGAACAGAGGCAGCTCGATGAGGAACAGCGCGATGAGCACGAGCGAGAACAGTCCAACACCCACCAGGTTCAGCGCTGCACCTACCAGGTTGCCGACCACCCCCATGATCCGCGCGGGATTCGGCTTGAGGGCGTCGTTCACCTCGACTCCGCGCGCGGCGAGCTTCTGAGTGATCCCCTCCACGAGCCCGGATAGCGAGGCCTGGTACACCGGGAGATTCTCGGACAGGCGGCTCAATGAACGTGCGAGCACGAAGACCAGCGCAGCCCCTCCGAGAATCGAGAGCAACACCGTGAGCCCGATTGCCGCGCCGCGTCCCACCCCGCGCTTCGTGAGGTAGACGGGGACCGGGGAGAGGGTCGCCGCGAGCAGCAACGAGAGCAGGACGAGGTTCAGCACTGACGCGGAGGCCTTCATCCCCGCGGCAATGATGACGAGACCCGCACCCAGCACGACGAGCCTGAGCAGCGGCGACGGTCGTTCAACGGTCATCATCGTGGACATAGTCGGCGACCTCAATACCGTTCTTCGACGTATTTGTACGGATAGTCCGGCTCTTTGTAGCCGTGCGCCTTCTGCCTGGCGGGCAGCTTCACCTTTTCCCGCGGCGCGTTCTTGTAGGGGACCCTGCTGAGCAGGTCCGCGATGATGTTGAGCCGCGCGCGACGCTTGTCATCCGAGTGGGTGACGTACCAGGGCGCGTGCGGCGTATCCGTCGCGGCGAACATC
>Ga0075433_10004853_pt1 | contig 10516 bp, 10 predicted proteins | sample RhiMethybrSRZTD2_FD_75299 | JGI IMG/M metagenome (GOLD analysis project Ga0075433, IMG submission 75299) | Populus rhizosphere microbial communities from Tennessee, USA - Rhizosphere MetaG P. TD hybrid SRZTD2 | ecosystem: Host-associated > Plants > Roots > Rhizosphere > Soil | place: USA... | reverse complement strand
TTTTGACCGTCAATCCCAGCCGATCGATCTCCAACCAGAGCGTGCTGAGGGCGGCCGTGGTTTGGAGGGCGGCGCGCAGTTCGGCCAAGGTGAGATCGGGCTATGCGGTGATCAGCGCGGCGAGTCGTTGCTCCTGGCCGGCCAACACGCGCGATCGAAATTTCGTTTGCGGGCGCGGCGCAAGGGAGCCCGTTTCCCGCCGGCGCTGGATCAAGCGATGCACCCACGCGCGGCTGACCCCGAACGTCTCGGCGACGTCCTCGGCGTCACCGCTTGCATCCCACGCCCGCGCGACCCGCTCCCGCAGGTCCATCGAATACGGCGCCATCGCTACTTCCATTTCGCACAGAGGAGTACCACGGCCGCCGTACTATGTACAAGTCAAAAACGCTCTAGCCCACGAGCACCGACAGCACCATCCTCAACACGGCGGACCCGATTGCGAATGTCAGGATGCCGGCGAGGTAGAGACCGGCGAACCACAGAATCCTGCTTCGTCGAGCGGTCACGTCGCCTCCGGTTTCGGTGTCGGTCCGCGGAACACCCAGTAGGAAAACGAAAGGTAAGCCAGGACGACCGGCGTAACGGCTGCCACACCCGAAAGTAGGAAAATCTGTGTCGCCGCCGGCGCAGCCACCTGCCACAGGGTGAATTTGAAAGGAACGATGTAGGGAAAAAGGCCAACGAGAAGACCGGTAAATCCGCACGCCAACATCAAAGCGGCGAATCCGAACGGGGCGAGTGCCGGCACGCTACGACGAGCGCCCATGTAACGCAAAGAAGCACCATCGACCGCGATAAACACAAGTGCCAACGCCCCCAGAAGCAGGGGCCGTTCAGACCACGCGTGGGCGAATTGAGGTTGGATCCTGACGGCCGCGACCCCGGCAGCCGCAGCGAGCAAGGCGAACGCAACCGGGATCGCGCGCGCAAAGACGTGCCCACGCAGATCTGTCAAGGGCAGGCCTTTGTGATGAAGCCATCCAGCGCCAAGCTGGATATAGGCCAGCACAACTCCAACGCCGCACAAGAACGAGAACGGCGAAAACACATCGAAGGGGCTACCGGCAAACTGATCGCCTTGAACCTTGATCCCCTGGATCAATCCGCCGACGATGCATCCCTGCATGAAGCCCGCGAGGAGCGAGCCCACCGTGAACACCCGATCCCAAGAGGGCCGTCGACCGCTCGACTTCATGCGAAATTCGAATGCTATCCCCCTAAGCCCAAGCGCCAGCAGCATGATGATGACCGGGATGTAGAAAGCCGGCACGAGAATTCCATATGCCCTTGGGAAGGCGGCCAACAACACAATCGCAGCCATGATCAGCCACGTCTCGTTGCCATCCCACGCGGGTGCGATCGTCGTCACCATCTGATCGCGGGTCAGCTCGTCTTTTTCGAATAGCAACAAGGCCCCCACGCCGAGGTCGAATCCGTCCAGAACGGCGTACATGGCGAGCGCGAACGCGATGAAGGCGGCGGACAGGACTGCGGGATCCATGGCTCACTCCGCCGGTTGCGCGCAAGGCGAGGCGTTGCTCGGAAGGCTTTGCCAGCCCTGGCCTCGGTTTACTGCGACGTCTGCGGAATCGGGGAGTTCTTCAGGTCCCCTGCGGATGATCCGAACGGTAAAGACCAGGAAGGCTGCAAGAAACATGGAATAGACCACGACAAACGTGATGAGGCTGGCGAGCAGGGTTGAGGCGGGTACCGGCGAAAATGCGTCCGCGGTCTTCAGAATTCCGTAGATGACGAACGGCTGTCGTCCTCTCTCTGCGGTGTACCAGCCGCCAAGCGTCGCCAGCAATCCGGACGGGATCATGATCACCAGGACCCAAAGGAACCAGCGGCTTGTGAACAGCCGTTGCCGGACGCGCAGATAGACGGAAGTCCCGACGACAGCCGACATGATGAGGGCGATCACGTACATCAGGTGAAAGCCGTAGAAGACCCACGCCATCTTCGGCTGGAGCTCGCGCGGCGTGTTCTTCAGTCCCTTGACGGTTCCGTCGAGACTATGGGTGAGCCAGATGCTGCCCAGAACCGGCGTCTTGATCTCGAAAACGTTGCGCTGGTTCTTCTGATCAGGAATGACGAACCAGTAATAAGGCGCCGGCGATTCGGAATCAATCTCCCAGAAACCCTCGGCGGCCTGCATCTTTGCGGGCTGGTGCTGGATCATGACGGTGTAGACGAGGTCGCCGAGAAACACCTGCATGCCTATGCAGACAGTGGCGATCGCCAATCCGAGCGATACTGTTCGCCGCGCGAAGGCCAAGTGCACACCCTTAAGCAGGTAGAGCGCACCGATGCCGGTGACAAGAAAGGCGCCGGTCAGGAAGGCTGCCATCAGCGTGTGCGGCACGCGGTAGAGCATGGATGGATTGATGATCACGTCCCACCAATTGGTGACGACCAGCCGTCCCCCCTGAACCGCAAAGCCGGCCGGGGTCTGCATCCATGAATTGGCCGCGACAATCCACGTCGCTGATGTGATCGTGCCCAGAAACACCATACAGGTGGCGACGAAGTGCAGCTTCGGACCAACCTTGTTCAGTCCAAAGAGCACGATCCCGATAAAGCCGGCCTCGAGGAAGAAAGCCGTCAGCACCTCCATCGCGATCAACGGGCCGATGACGGAGCCCGCTGTTTGCGCGAAACGCGCAAACGACAATCCAAACATGAACGACATGACGATGCCGGTGACTACGCCCACCACAAATGTCATCGCAAAGATGTTCAGCCAGAACTGGTAGAGCTGAAGGAATAATCGCTCCTGCGTGCGAAGATACAGACCCTCAACGATCACGAGGAACAAGCTCAATCCGATCGTCATCGTCGGAAAGATAATATGAAAAGTAATCGTGAACCCAAATTGGATGCGCGCCAGTATTTCAGGATCGAGCGTCATCGGCTATGCCTCTGCGCTGTTGGTGAAATAGAGTACGGCCGAGACGGCCGCGACGTAGACGATGAGGCCGACGATCGCCGGCGCCAGGCCAAACACGCCGATGATCAAATTGTAGGTAAGAACAGAAACGACAATGTACGCGATTGCCCCGAGCCAACCTGCACTGGAACGTGATGTCTCCATGGGACCGAGCCTTTATGCCGGCGTCTAGTCAAAACACCAGCTTCGTGCCAAAGCCGAGTTGATTGTATGAGACGCCGTCACTGGTGATGACGCTGTGGCCCCAGTTTGCGTACACGACGACATTTCCTATGGCGTGTATTACGCCGACGTTGAGAAACACCTGGTGGTCAGCCTCGGGAGTGAACGCCGACTCGCCGTGGACTTCTATCATCGCCGCCAGCTTCCTGGTGATGGCGCGTCCAAACCCGACACCGAACGTGCCCGTGACGTCGCCTTCCGGATTGTGAACTGGCTTTTCGACGCCGCCATTGGCGACAAGTGTGAAGTAGTGGAATTCTTTAGCAACGAGCAGCGGCAGAATCAATGTTTGACCGGGCTCCGCCAGGCCCTTCTCGACGGCGCCGCCATGAAGAGCGAACTCGATCTGCGGATAGACCGAAATCGACAGCCCCTTGTGCTCGTCGCGATAGAAGTTGAATTTGAGGCCGAACTTGGCGGCGCCCATACCGAATATGAGTGGATCGTTACCGGTCCTTGCAGCCGATACGGGGAATTCAAATTTCACTTGCGTGGGCAACTCGTGCCCCGCGATCTTCGGCAGCACGCCATAATTGGCGTCGACGAGCAGTAGATCAACCCGCTTTGCCTCCTTCGAGAGGCCGGCGAGGGTGATGAGATTGATTTCCCATTCGCCCTTGTCGGGAACACCAGGGTCGTCCGTCTCGAGCGGCGGGGACTGAGGAGTGGCGTCCACGTTGTCGTAACCCTCGGCATCCTTGTAGAGCCCTCGGCGATGCTTCTTAAACAGCGGAGGAGGTGGATGCATTGGAGGTGGCGCAGCCGTCGCCGGCGGTTGGGTCTGCGGGTCCTGATCGTCGCCGTCCGCGTAAGCGGCGCCGCTGAGAACGGGCGTTACGCCAACCTGGCTGATGACCGTTCCCCTCGGCGCCACCTCTTGAGCGATGGCTGGCGCGCTTGCGGTCGTGCACATCATGGCGATCGCGATGTTCCGAATCATCCTCGTCATCTCTTGCCTCCCTCTCCAGCCGGCCCGTTGCGCAAGGCGTGGACCGAAAGCCGGGAGCGTGCTGACGATGAATCGGGCCGTTAATGCGAAGATGTCGCGTCAGGCCGCCGCGAAGGATGCCAGTGGGCTGGCAAACCGCCAACGGACTCCCAAGCCGTCCGGCCGGATCAGCGCTTGCAGCGCCGGGTTTCTCGCGGCCGTCAAGGCTACGAAGCGCAAGACGCTCATCATGACTGCGCTGTGGACCGAGGCGTGCAAAGCGACTGTTTCCGAATGAGGAGGAAAGCGATGAGTACGACGGCACTGTCGGCAAAGCTTGGATCTCCTTCGAGGCCCGATAGTGGTGGGCCGGTGAAGGTAGTGATCGAACGTCTCCCACGACAAGGTGCGGAGGAACGGCTTCGCGTGTGGGCCGAGCGGTTCGTTGCCGAGGCGAGCCGAGCACGTGGACATGAGGGTGGATCCGTCTTGTCGAGACGCGGAGGCCCTCACCTGATTCTGCTGCGTTTCGCGTCGGCGTCCGCTCTGGAAGCATGGCAGCGATCGCCAGTGTACGAGTCGTTGCTGCGTGATGCGGAGGCCGTCAGTACCGCAGGAGACGAGTCGCAGGTTCAATCGGGCCTGGAGACATGGTTCACCCTGCCAGACAGGCCGATGCCCATGAATCCTCCGCCCAAATGGAAGATGGCGCTGGTCACCTGGCTCGCGCTCCTCCCCATGGTGATCGCCCTCTCCTTTATCCTTGCGCCGCTGGAGCTCCCTTTTCTGCTCAACGCTCTTGTGTCGACCGCCATTCCGGTTGTGATGCTGACGTGGGTGATCATGCCGCGCGTGACGCAAGCGCTGTACGACTGGTTGTACCGAGGCGTGAACACGTAATTCGTCGCGCGCTGCTTGCGATTGTGATACCCCCGATGGCGACGGATCGGATCTCCCTCGGCCTGCTGGCGCTCCGCGTGTTCGTCGGGGTGGCATTCTGGTTCCACGCTGACATCTGAGCACCTGCCAGCAGGCTGCCCACCCGCTGGCCCGCTGGCAGCGAGCGCGGTCCATCGCTACCCGATTCAACAGTCTGCCCAACGTGTCACGCCACTCGGGAGTGGCACCTGCCGTGCACCGCGGTCAATCAGCAGCGACCGTGAGTCGATCAGAAGGGAACAACGTCATGCGGAAATCTACGCTCGGCTGGGTGCTATCGATAGCCGTGCTGATACCTAATGTAGGAACAGCCCAGTTTCTCATTCGTCCGACTCCGTATCCGCAGGTGACCGCGGCAGGCGCGTTGTGGCAAGTGCGCGGAGAGCCGGTCTTCCACGCGGGCTCGTTCTACTATCCGGCCGGACCAACCGTATTCTTCGACGGCAACGTGATGAATCGCACCGATACGTTCGAGGGTGTGCCGATTTATGAAGACGCCACGCAGACGCCCTTCAGCGTGATCTACGTTCCGATTGGCGGGAACTTGGTCCGCCCTTATGAACGCCGGCGCGAAGGCGAAGTCGCCGGAACCGTCGCCAGCCTCCCGCCGTCGTTCCCGGTTCAACGCGACGGCGACCATTTCGCGGCAGCCGTTCCGATGGGAACCACTGGAGTTAGGCCGCCGGTGAATACGTCCCAGGGCGTCGTCATCGCCGAGGTTCCACGGCCGGTCGGTACCACAGGAGTGATCACATCATCGATTCCAGCTGTGGCTCCGACACGTCCGGTTCGGCGCGCGAACACGCCGTCGATTCTGCAGGTCTGGGTGCCCTTCGACGGCGCGCGGTGGTATAGCGCGGGCACGGCGGTGTCGTATTCGGCGGACCGCTTCGTCCAGGTCGGCGAGTACGGCGGGTTTCCCGTCTATCGAGACAGGAACGGGAGCCGCGACGAGATCTTCATCCCGTCGGTGACCGACGGGCCGGTCGCTCCGTACAAGAAGATTGAATTGTTGGCGCATCAGGCATAGTAAGGGGGCTTGACATGTCGAATGAGACGTCGCGGCGTGAATTTCTCTCGCTCTCCGGGGCTGCGCTGGCAGCAGCCGGCCTCGGAGCGTTTCAAGCGCCAGAGCGCCGGTTGTTCGCGTATGTGGGTAGGAGAGCACGAGGCGCGTTCGGTAGCGGTACGGCTGCTCCTGGCGGCGCTCCTGGTGCTGGTGGCCCCGCGGCGGCGCCCAGCGGAGGCGGTGTCACGGTGTTCCGCGTCAACATGAGCGACGGGTCGCTCACCGAGGTCAGCAAGACCGGTCCCGAAGTGGACGATCTGAACTGCGACGGCATGTGCACATCGGCCGACGGACGCGTGTTGTACGCCGTCAACCAGACGCCGAATCTCGGCGGCAAGGCCGGGGCAGGCGGCGGCGTGTCCGCCTTCGCGATCAACCGCGAGGACGGGTCGTTGAAGCACTTGAATACCCAGCCATCCATGGGATCGAATCCGACCGCCGTGATCATCGATAAAACGAACTCGCGCGTGGTGGTCGCGAACCACGGCGCGGTGGCGTTCATAGCCACCGTCGTCAAGAGGAACGGCGTACCGGTGGTAGAGACGCTGACCGACGATGGGACCGTGTCGCTGTATCCGGTCAGGCCGGATGGTTCGCTCGAGCCGGCGTCCGACGTCTCCGTCTTCACCCGCCGTCCTCCGACTGAGCCTGGTCCCGGCGCTGCGGCACACCAGGTGGTTTTCGATCGCACCGAGCGTTGGGCGATCGCGACCGATAACGGGTACGATCATCTCTACGTCTATCGTTTCAACCCGAGGTTGCGCACGCTCGAGGGCAAGGCGTATCCGACGCCGGCCGGCAAGGCACCACGTCACCTCGCGGTCCATCCGCGCGCGCCGTACTTCTTCGTCACGAACGAGCGGGAAGCCAGCGTGTCCTCGTACTTCTTCGACTCGAACACGGGCGAGCCGCGCCACGTTCAGACGATCGCGACGATTCCCGAAGGCTATGCCGGTCCGCGGGTGTCGCCGGGGGACATTCAGCTGCACCCCAACGGGCGGTTCATCTACTCGCAGAATCGCGGCGATGAGGGCATCGCCATGTTCAGCATCGACGAAGCCAGCGGACGCCTCACGTTTCTGGGCACGGTGAAGAGTGGAGGCAGAGAACCGCGGGAGATGGGCTTCGAACCCTCCGGCAAGTACTTGTTCGAGTGCAACCAGAAATCGGGCGATGTCACGACGTTCGCCGTCGACGGCGACACGGGCAAGCTCACGCAAGGGCCGAAGGTGGACCTGCCCCTGGCCGGCGTCATCCGCTTCGCTCTGATTTGAGACGGCGAGCCTGAGCGCGATCACTTGCGCCTACAAATCGCAGCTGATCATTTGAAGTGCGGGGCGTACGTGGGAGCGCGTGCGAGAATCATCATCGTTCTGGCATTCGTCGTGTCAGTTGCGCAGAGTGCCGGAGCACAGACGGTTGGCGACGTCGACGTGCAATTTGGTTTGACATTCCAAGAACGGTCTCCAGATCAAAGCTCATTTCCTCGCAGTCGCCGCGTGCCTGTGCAAGCGAACGTCTATTTGGGACCAGACGTGACGCTACACGTGTCGACCGACTCGGTTCTGGCGGTAGACACTGCTGACAAAGGCCGACAGACTGTTGTTGGCGACACTAAGGCTGGTGCTGCGTGGTCAACAAAGAAGCGAGGTGGTCTGAAGGGCTCGTTCGACTACACAGTGAAGGCGCCAACCGCCGACAACTCAAATGAGCTGGGTAGCGGGTACTGGGACCATGTCTTGACAGGAAGTGCTTCCTTCGATCTTGGCGAGACGAACAATATCAGTGCGGACTTGGGCGACTACATCGCCGGATCGGCAGACGGGCGCTCGCATTATCTGTTTACGGCAGGGTACTTTTCACATCAATTCGACATTGACGGTCACCGTGAGCTGGACTTCGAGGTGGACTTTACTCCATCCGCCCACGGAAATCCGTCGGACGCAGTGGCGAGTATGAGTGCTTTGATCTTCCTGCACAAGGCGGAAGGTAGCCGTAGTCAGTCCTGGACGCTCAATCCTGGCATTTCGAAGGGTCTGGTTGACTCGTCGTCGAACTGGGGCGTATTTGTGGCGCTTGTTTATTCCAACAGTAAGCCCACGCAAACGAAGCTCTTGTTTGCGAGGCGCGCGGTCCATATTATTGGCACAGGAGGCGGAGAGTGAGGGCCTTAGCGACAGGAATTGTCGTGCTTTGCTTGTCGGCAGGGGCTGTCGCGCAACGACGGCCCAATCCTGGCTCTACGCACACTGGGGGTCGCGTACATCAACAGGCTCAGCCGAAACTCTCACCAGAAGACAAGCGCCTCATCAAGGAGGTGGCTGCGGCTGAAAAAGTAAACGCAGGCGACCTGGAGCGAATGACGCGCAAAACCGGAAGCGTCGAAGAGGGCTTGGCCGCTGTGAAGCCCAGCGTGGATAAGACCGAAGCGACTGAGAGAGTCGAGCGGGTAAGGCAAACGCTTCGAAAGCAATAGGCGAGCGCCGATCGGAGCCGTTGCGACAGGCTCGCGCTCGGGTAGAAAGGCGTCGCCGTCAGGTGCGGGCGCAGCCGGCGGGCGGCTGCCACGACGTCGGCGAAATCCGGCAGTGGTTCCGCAGCATAGCCATCGCCAACGACCACAGATTTCCTCAGCGAGAAAACATTCCAGAAGTTTCCCAGTGAGCGCGCAGAAGAAATCAAAAGGAGGCGTGCGGCTCGTGGGTTTGCGGCCGGGCCGCGCCGCGGCCCAGCTCCGGCTGCGAATGCCCGACATCGCTTCGCGGAGCGGCGCCGCTGTTCAGCGGATCGCTTCCATGCGCTGGCGGTGCATGACGAGGGAGGCGCGGAACAGCATCAGCTCGTTGCGCCAGCCGGAGTAGCCGTCCATGAGGCCCGGATCCATGCGAACAGCGGCGTCGATCTGCGCGGCCCAGCGATCCAGATCCGCTTGCATGGCCGCCACCTGGAACGGGCCGTCGAGCAGGCGATTGACTGCGGCGAGGTAGCCGGGCCTGCCGGCGGCGACGAGCCCGCGGAAGAAGGTGTCGCACGCCGGTGCCATGGTCTTGCTTCCCCAGGCCATCCAGCGCTGAGTGCAATCGGCTTGCGGTTTGTCCCAGGGCGTGACGGCGTCGAACTCGCTGCGCGTCCAGAACGTCAGGTCGAGATCCCAAGGGACGAGCCAGATGCGATCCTCGCGCTCGGCCTCGTACATATAGTAGTTGTGGTTTCCGCAGTACATGCCGGTGGCGGCGTCGCACGAGAAGCGCGTGATGCCGTCGATGTCAGCGATGGCCACCTCGACGGCCATGTAGCGCCACAGGTACTCGAGGCTCATCCAGCGGTCCAGCACGCGCGCGACCTCGGCGGGGTTGGGCGCGGCCCGCACTGTCTGCGAGAGTTGCCATATCTTGAGCGGCTGCCGCGGCATCAGCTCGTTGGTGTGAAGGGCGTCGAGGTAGCTCTTCTCCGTGGAGTTCGCGATCCACGCCTCCTTGATCAGATGGCCATCGACCAGGCGCGGCCAGCGGTCGGAGGTGAAGCGGCCGTCGATCTCTTCGGTGACGGCATAGACACCTTTGAAGGTGCCGTTGATGCTCACGCGACCGTGCACCGAGCGCGGCGCCGGGATGTCCATGCGGCGGAAGATCTGGTAGGCGAGGCGCTCGCGCAGCATGGCGCCGTCGCCGATGAGCGAGTGCAGATTGAGATCGTTGATGCCCCGCCAGCGCTTGTCGGGCTCGAAAGCGTTGAACTTGATGCAAATGGAGACCTTGGGGCAGGTGAGCTTTCCCGTGCTGTCGAAGCAGGGCCGCAGCGTTCCCCACGACCCCTTGTAGCGCACGCCGACGCGGCCCACGTCTTGGTTGTCGATCTTGAGCATTGCGGGCACGACCTCGTTTTCGCGAGGCGTGTTGAAGTAGCGATAGGCGGTGTCGGCCATCTTCGCGAGATCGGCGTCGGAGATGGTGAGCGCGAAGGTGCGAAACAGGCGGTCGTCGAAGATCGCGGCTTGCTCTGCGATGTAGCCACCCGCGGGCAACACCTCCCCGGGTAGGAGCGCAACGCTCCCGTCATCGGGAGGTCCGTCTCGCGTGGGCGCCGTGCCCGCGGCGCTGGCGCTGTCGCGCGCGCCCCCGTCGCTCGAAGGCGCCGGTGCGGCGTTCGGGCCGTCAGCCGACACGCGCGCGTCCGACGTCGCGCCGCGGCCGCCCGCGCCCGATGAAGCGCCGCCCGCACCGCCCTGGCTGATGACCGTTCCCCTCGGCGCCACTTTTTGAGCGACGGCTAGTGCGCTTGCGGTCGTGCAGATCATGGCGAGCGCGATGTTCCGACTCATCATCGTCGTCTCTTGCCTCTCTCTCCTGCCGGCCCCGTTGTGCAACGCGTGCACCGAAAAGCCGGGAGCGTGCTGACGATGAAT
>Ga0075433_10004850_pt1 | contig 10519 bp, 15 predicted proteins | sample RhiMethybrSRZTD2_FD_75299 | JGI IMG/M metagenome (GOLD analysis project Ga0075433, IMG submission 75299) | Populus rhizosphere microbial communities from Tennessee, USA - Rhizosphere MetaG P. TD hybrid SRZTD2 | ecosystem: Host-associated > Plants > Roots > Rhizosphere > Soil | place: USA... | reverse complement strand
CACCACCAAGCACACCAGCATGGTCACCGACGCTCTCCGGCAGGCTCTGCAGGTCCGACGCCGCGGCGAGCATGACTGGGTCGCCGCCGGTTTGATCCATCACTCCGACGCCGGGTCGCAATACGTGTCAGTGGATGAAGTTCGAAACGCTTGATCGCGGCCAATCCGAGAGGCGCGGACGGTACCGCATCAGAACCCGTGAATACATCTACGAGGTCACCGGACCTAAGTCCCAACCGATCATCAGCGCCCACTGGCACCCGCTGGCCAGGAACAGCCGATTCGCCGAATTCATTCGGCTCATGATTGAGGAACTCGGCGTTACCCCACGTAGCAACGACTGGGATAAACGTCTGACACAGACCCACAAGGTGTTCACCAAATACAAGACTTGGTGAGCGGTCATGCGTCGGCACGGGGGTTCGGCTGCGTCGTCTGGCTTAGTGGCCGCACAAGCCGCCAGACGCCGCAGCTCAACGGTTGGTCTTGGCTGCGGCCATCTCACTGATGCTCGATAATCCCGGGCGTGGCAAACGAATGGATCGGGCTAGCAGGGGTTGCCATTGGCGGCCTCATTGGCAGCATCTCTACCTATTTCACCAGTAAGCGGTCAACTGATCAGGTCGAGCGGGTCGCCAGCGCGGGCAACAAGAACCAGCGGACAATGGCGCGCGAAGCGCGGGAACAGGACCGGCTAGCGGGCGCGTACGTCGGGCTGCTCGGCATGACAGAGCGCATAGGTCAATGGGCGCAGCAGGTCAACCCCATGTGCGCATAGGTCAATGGGCGCAGCAGGTCAACCCCATGTGCGCATAGGTCAATGGGCGCAGCAGGTCAACCCCATGTACCGGCCTAACCCAGATCGTCCGCTGCCTCACCTCGACAAGCAGGCTGACGTTGTGGCCGCGGTTAGGGCGTACGGCTCCGACGAGGTTGTCGAGGCATTCGAAGCGTGGCAGAAAGTCATCGCTGACATGCTCGCCGCCGCGCAGCTCATTGCTCGTGAGCCGGATGCCGCCGAGCCATATGAGAGCTTGCGTGATCTGCAGCCACGCGAGGTCGAGAAGCACAAGGCGCTTGTTCGACAGATCAACAAAGAATTTCGGCCGCGTACGCAGGTCGCCGGGTAGCTCTAGCAGTATCGAACTACTGTTCGATACGCTGGAGTATGTCCACCAAGGACCAGCTCCTTTCCGTCGCTCTCCACGGCACCGCCATGCGCTACGCCGCCGAACAATGCAACCTGGCCGAGTCGATAGCTGAGCTACGCGAGATGGCTAACGGCCGCAACGACATCCTCGCTGAAGCTGCCGGCATTGAGGCCGGGTCGTGGTATGCATCACCAGCAACCCGTGTCGGGCACGAGCTGTTGGCGGCGGGCATGCTCATTCTTGCCGGTGGCGGCAACGGTAAACCGCTGGACTATACCGAGCTAGAACGCTGGACACGAATCGGCTACGAGCGAGGAATGAAATCCCGAAAAGGGGAACGGTGAGCGGACAGAAGTGCGGTTAAATGCCAAGTCCGCATCTAGGGCTCTCGTCTTCACTAACGTGGCGCCCCCGGCACCCTTGGTTAGCTAGATATCTATTAGCGTGCATTCTCGGCCTGCCGGTTACCTCAACTTAACTTGCCCAAAGGAGCAGCAAAACGGTGGTTTCACGCGATGGCCGCGTCGCGGAGTCAATCGTAGCTGATGTAATCGATGGGCACTTCAAGTAAGTACTTACCGTCCGGTAAGCGGAGGTCTAGGTGCGTTTCTTTCCAGAGAAATTTATGTGTACGTATAATGACGCCACGGCCCCCTGCGAGTATCTCTTATCCTTACAAAGGAAGCCGCGCCGGACATAATCTCTCGAAAAATAAACGGGTACAACCGGGAGGGAGGTTCCTCTTCCGCCCGCGGTGAGAACTTTGGCCATCTGATCTCCATGGCGTCGAATGTGGCGAATGTCTGGTCCAAATTAGGACAAGGCCGACGATCTGTCGCTGTTGACACGCGTTGACCCAGCGTTTCGCTCATGAACGGCGATGCTCGCACATTCGAAGCACTACTGTGGGGCTCGTTGGGAGCTGCAGCTTATCGCATGTTTGACCTGGCGAACGGTTAGGCGCGCCGCTAGGGTACGGGCGGTGACCACAGGGGGCCATGGCACATCTGCTGGCTGGCACACCGGCTGCCGCTGCCCACTCTGCCGGGGTGCGCACGCCGAGACGCAGAGATCATTTGGGAGAGCCAGGGCGCAGCAGCGGCTTTCGGTCGACTTGCGTCAGCAACTCCTGGGCGGCATCTATGCCGGCAAACCGTTCCGGAGTTTGCTTCGCGACTTGGGACTGACGCCTAATCAGGTTTGGGGGTTGGCCAGGACCGATGCAAGTGGTCTGCGGCACTCGAGGATGCGCTGACAGAAACCCGCCCCCCGACCTTCGGCACGGCACCAACGCTGCCTATGTGGCGGGCTGTGTTTGCAAGGACTGTCGCGAGCATCAGCAGCAGCGGATGGGGCTGAGCCGCAGCTAAAGGGGCCAACACGCAAAGGAATGCGAAAGCCGCGGAGTCTGCACCGGGGTTTCCCTCTACCTCACTTGCCCGCCATAACGTGGCCGTCAACCCAGCTGGCCAGCGTCGGCACTATGAGCAGCACCAGTACGCCGACGGCGCCGATTGCATGGATAAGGACGTTGAACCATGGCGTCGCCTCACCGCTGTTGTGCGCGGCGATCCAATACGGAATGAGCACAACGAGCCCGACAATTGCCGAGGTGATCGCAAGGCCGTCCCACCAGGATGACCTTTTGAATAGGCCCCATGTGGCGATGGTGAAGCCGAGCAGGGCTGCAAAAGCGAGGACTTGAGTTATCGACCACAAGACGCCTCTGGTCGAAACTCCCTTGCCTGCGAACATTGGCGTCAGCCACAGGTACGTCGTGCCGAAGAGAAACAGCGCCACTCCACCGATGTTGCGAATCGTGAACACGGTAGCCACCTCCAGCACCATCCTCTTACCAGGTCGGTGCTTCCATGAAGGGCTTGGTGATCAACATCTGAGCAAGACAAAACCCCTGGTGCTGACCGTGACGAAGGCACCAGGGGTTTCCGTATCTTCAGTATTACAGTCGCCGCGCTTTGTGCTGTGCGAGCCGTACGGCAGCACTGGCGACGATGGCGGTGATCTTGCTCGCCGTGGTCGGGAAGGCTGCAGGCGATGCCACGGAGGCCGCTGGGGGCCAGTGGATGAGTACGGCGGCGGGTTCATTGTCGGGTTCGCTCAACACGATGAGGAGCTCGTCGGTCGGGCTGATATCGCCGCGGGCAAGGACTATTTTGGGCATTGGGATCTCGCTTCCTTAGCAAGTGGGATTCCTGGCCCGGTCGGTGTTCCAGCACCGACTAGGGCCGCTTACTTGATCATTTGCTCGTCCGTCTCGCGTCCGTCACTCATTGAGAACTGGTGAGTAACGACGGGTAGCGTCGGACAGTACTTTGCCTAGTCAGAACAGGTTTACGGGGTATCCCGCCTAGTCAGAAAGCTGCCGGACTTAGTACGGTGTCAACAGCAGGCATTCTCCCAATGTGCCACGCAGTCCAGGTGGTGGCGATGGGGGAGAGCACCCGGCTCCCCCTGACAGAGTTCGAGATAGAGGTGGAGGCGTGGATCACCAACGGCGGCTGACCACCTCTGGATTTCCCGGCGACACCGGGGCCGCGTCGGCCGATACCCGACGCCTCATCGCTGCTGCGGCAACCGAAGCCACTCCGACGGCATACTTACGTGCCGTTGCTGCGCTCTGCGGTGATCGGCTCCTCGTTCCAGTCGTCGCTACGACAACTCGTCTCGGTGAGACGGTCGCGGGACTGGCCTCGGACAAGGAGGCGGAGATGTCGCTGGTGATACTCCAGGTGCGGGACGGCCGGCGCGCGCTGCTGGCTTTCACAGGGCTGGATTCACTGCAGAGTTGGCAGTCCGAGGCGCGGCCGGTACCGGTAACGATCGACGTCGCGGCGCAGGCGGCGGCGAGCGAGGAGTTGACTGTCGTACTCATTGACGTGGCCGGTCCGCACCCGCTGGTACTCGAAGGCGAGGTGCTTGCGGAATTGGCGGCCGGTCATCGGCTCGTTGAGCTGCCCGATGGCCAGTTCGGCTGGATCATTCCCGTACCCGACTGAGCATCGGCTGGCCTCAAGCTCAATTAGGAATATCCGATTTCCGCCACGCGTTTTTATGTCGAGTCGAGATGGCGAACATGTGGCCAATCTGGCCCACGGTGATATCTTGACTGCGACCGATTCAGTTGCGCACTGAATCCGCAAGTGGAGACCTGATCTCCCACCCGAACAGCGTCGGCCAACGATAGTTGTCGGGTCGGTCTGCGAGGACTTCGTTGGGCGACGTCCTCGTGGGTGTTCGGGGTCTTCGCGTACGCGGAGACCCTTCGTCGTTTGGGTCGCCGCGCACGGATTCGTTGCCTCCTGGTTGGTCAACCACCTACAACCACATGGAGGACATATCAGCACCGAACCGCGAATCAACGACCGAATTCGCGTTCCCGAGGTCCGGCTTGTCGGACCGGCCGGGGAGCAGGTCGGCATCGTACGCATAGAGGATGCCTTGCGCCTTGCCCGAGAGGCAGAGCTGGATCTGGTGGAGGTCGCCCCAATGGCGCGGCCGCCAGTTGCCAAGCTCATGGACTATGGCAAGTTCAAGTACGAGAACGCCCAGAAGGCGCGCGAGAGCCGACGTCATCAGACCAACACAGTGATCAAGGAAATGAAGCTTCGGCCCAAGATCGACACCCACGACTACGAGACCAAGAAGGGTCACGTCGTACGCTTCCTGAAAGCGGGGGACAAGGTCAAGATCACGATCATGTTCCGGGGACGTGAGCAGTCGCGGCCCGAGCTTGGCTACAACCTATTGAAGAAGCTGGCGTCCGACGTTGACGAGTACGGCTTCGTCGAGTCCGCCCCCAAACAGGACGGCCGGAACATGCTCATGGTTCTTGGTCCGCTCAAGAAGAAGACCGAGGCCCGGGCCGAGGTCAAGGCCGAGCGGGACCGCCGCGCTGCGGCGCGGCTCGCCGACGCGGAGGCGGAGCGAACCGAGCAGGCCGATCGACGGGCACAGGCTGCCGCTCAGCCTGCAACGAAGAAGCGTCGAGGACCAGCGGACAACCTCGATCCCGATATGGACCTGGGCTAGTGCCTGCGTATGGCAGCGCCCTATCACAGCACTACGTAAAAGAAATGGATCAAACATGCCGAAGATGAAGTCGCACTCAGGGGCCAAGAAGCGGTTCAGGGTCACCGGCACGGGCAAGCTCATGCATCGTCAGGCAGGCAAGATGCACCTGAATGAGCACAAGCCCAGCACTCGCACCCGCCGGCTGGATGGTGACAAGGTGCTGGCGCCCGGTGATGCCGCCAAGGCCAAGAAGCTGCTCGGCAAAAGGTCCTGAGAGCCCGAAGCGATAAGCAGATCAAGGGTGACGACCCCTTGAACCCGCGAGGCGTGCAGGTGCACGCCCAAGGAATCTAAGGAGTAACTGCGATGGCACGCGTCAAGCGCTCCGTCAATGCACACAAGAAGCGTCGTGAAGTTCTCGGACAAGCGTCCGGCTACCGCGGGCAGCGTTCTCGGCTGTACCGGAAAGCCAAGGAACAGGTCACGCATTCGCTGGTATATGCCTATCGTGATCGCCGCGCGCGCAAGGGTGACTTCCGCAAGTTGTGGATCCAGCGGATCAATGCCGCCGCCCGTGCTGAAGGCATGACCTACAACCGCTTTATCTCCGGCCTCAAGGCTGCCGGAATTGAGGTCGATCGCAAGATTCTCGCCGATCTTGCTGTGACCGACCCTGCCGCGTTCAAAGCCCTGGTTGAGGTGGCCAAGGCGAATGCGCCTGCCGCCGACGCGACGGCCGCCTGAGATCCGACTGTCTGAGCTGCCCGCAGCTCCCCAAGCGACGCTGCGCGCAGCCCGGCGACTGTTGCGACGAAAAGACCGCCAGAGCGCGCGGCGTTTCCTTGTCGAGGGTCCCCAGGCAGTGTCCGAGGCACTGGGCCGGCCCGGCACGGTCATCGAACTGATCGTCGCCGACGACAGCATTGACCGTCATCATGAGCTGCTCGAGACTGCCTCCGCCGCCGGAGCGCAGATTGCCGTTGCGCCCGCTCGCGCCGTTCACGAGTTGGCCGACACGGTGACTCCGCAAGGAGTTGTCGCGGTCTGTCACATGATCGATGTTTCAGCGGAAGAGGCGCTCGCCGACGCGCCTCGGCTCGCGGTGCTCTGTGATCAAGTCCGCGATCCAGGCAACCTTGGGACGGTGATCAGATGTGCCGACGCATTCGGGGCGAATGCGGTGCTCGTCAGTCGTGACTCGGTCGACGTCTATAACGCCAAGACCGTACGTGCCACTACAGGCAGCCTTTTTCATCTACCACTTGCTATCGGTGTTGATCTTGCCGAGGCAGTCACCTTGGCCCATGAGGCCGGCCTCCAGGTGTTTGGCGCGGACCCGGCGGCACCGCACAAGATCAACGACCTGGCCGGGTCAGGCGAGCTGGCCCGACCCACCATGTGGGTGATGGGCAATGAGGCGTGGGGATTGCCAGTCGAACACCAAGGGTTGTTTGACAGGCAGGTTGCCTTGCCGCTCTACGGACGTGCCGAGAGCCTCAATCTCTCCACCGCCGCGGCGATCTTTCTTTACGCCTCCGCCACCGCCCAACGCGCTGACAAGTCGGCCGCTGGTCCAGTGAGTAAACCGCGTGGCAGCGCATGAGCATCATTCCTAGACTGTCACAGGCGCACCGTGCGTCACAGTACGTCCCCGAGGGGAGCCATGTCCGGGCCGAACACCAGCTATGACCCTGTTCAGGTCACACCGCTGAACGCCGAAAGCATTGACGCGATGGTCGCGGAGGCTCTGGCAGCGTTTACGGCAGCGACCTCGGTGGCCGAGCTCAAGCAAGCCCGGTTAGCGCATGCGGGTGACCGTTCGCCCATAGCGCTCGCTAATAAGGAGATCGGTGCGTTGCCTCCGCAGGCGCGGAAGGACGCAGGTGTACGTGTCGGGCGGGCCCGCGGCACGATCAACCAGGCGCTCAAAGCACGCGAAGATCAGCTGAAGGCCGCCGAAGTAGCCCGGATCCTGGTTGAGGAGCGCGTCGATGTAACCCTTCCGGTCCAGACGCAGCCTTTTGGCGCGGTTCATCCGATCACGGCATTGATGGATCTCATGGTCGATGTCTTCATTGCCATGGGCTGGGAAGTGGCCGAGGGTCCGGAGCTAGAGGCCGAGTGGATGAACTTCGACGCGCTGAACTTCATCCCTGATCATCCGGCCCGGACTATGCAGGACACGTTGTTTGTCGAACCGGAGGACAGCGGCATCGTGCTGCGTACTCACACATCGCCGGTGCAGATCCGGGCACTTCTCACCCGCGACTTGCCGGTCTACGTTGTCTGCCCCGGCAGGGTCTACCGGTCCGACGAGTACGACGCCACACACCTGCCCGTCTTCCACCAGATCGAGGGACTGGCTGTAGACAAAGGCATCACACTCGGTCACCTGCGTGGCACCCTTGATCATTTTGCACGTTCCATGTTCGGTGAGACGCGGACTCGTTTCCGACCTCACTACTTCCCGTTCACTGAACCGTCGGCAGAGGTCGACTTGCAATGCTTCGTCTGCCACGGTGCCTCAGTTGGCGATCCGGAGAATCCATGTCGCACCTGCAAAAGCGAGGGCTGGATCGAGTGGGGTGGTTGCGGCGTCGTCAATCCGCGGGTGCTCCAGGCCTGTGGCGTGGACACTGATGTCTACTCTGGCTTCGCCTTCGGAATGGGCGTTGATCGCACGCTGATGTTCCGCAACAACTCCGAGGACATGCGCGACATGATCGAAGGCGATGTGCGTTTCAGCCGGGCACTCTTGGGAACCGCACGATGAGGGCGCCGCTGAGCTGGCTGCGCGAGTACGCCGCGCTGCCTGATGATCTTGACGGTCGTACTCTCGCCGAAGGGCTGATCAGGGCTGGGCTCGAAGTCGAGACCGTCGACCAAGTCGGGTCGGATGTCACGGGTCCGTTGGTGATCGGCAAGGTGTTGGCGTACGAGGTCGAGGTCCACTCCAATGGCAAGTCGATCCGCTGGTGCCAGGTTGATGTTGGTGTCCACAATGACAGTTCTGGTTCGCGCAGTGTGGTGTGCGGGGCCCACAATTTCGAGGCTGGTGACTTCGTCGTCGTCGCGCTGCCTGGCACCATGCTGCCTGGCGGCTTCGGGATCTCCGCCCGCAAGACCTACGGCCACGTCTCCGACGGCATGATCTGCTCCGCGAAAGAGCTAGGTCTCGGTGATGATCACACCGGGATTCTGGTGCTCGACCAGCCGGATCTGGATCCGGGCAGCGATGCCGCACCCCTGCTCCATTTACGCGACGACGTGCTCGACATAGCGGTGACCCCGGACCGGGGCTACTGCCTGTCCGTTCGCGGCATCGCTCGGGAGTCGGCAGAAGCCGAGGGTGTGGCCTTCACTGATCCGGTCGATCGTGTCGTTCCGGCCGAGACCACGAGCGGTTACCCGGTTGAGCTGCAGTCGGACGCCTGCCCACTTTTCGTGGCACTCACCGTCGAGGGAATCGATCCCCGTCGGACCAGCCCACGCTGGCTTGCCCGTCGCGTTCAGTTGGCGGGAATGCGCTCCATCTCTTTGGCGGTGGACATCACCAACTATGTGATGTTGGAGACCGGTCAGCCCATTCATGCCTACGATGCGGAGCTCCTCGACGGTGCCATCGTGGTACGCAAGGCGGCCGAAGGCGAGAAGCTGACCACTCTGGATGACGTGGTACGCCCGCTGCACCCAGACGATCTGTTGATCACCGATGCCTCGGGGCCCATCGGCCTCGCCGGTGTCATGGGCGGAGCCACGACCGAACTCTCCGAAGGCACGCGCAATGTCGTTATCGAGGCAGCCCACTTCGATGCGATGACAATTGCTCGCACATCTCGCCGCCACAAGCTGTCGTCTGAGGCGTCCCGGCGGTTCGAACGAGGTGTTGATCCCCAGGCCAGCTATGCAGCCGCGCACCGCGTCGCTGAACTCCTGGTCGAGCATGCCGGCGGCACCTTGCTCGCAAAGGAGACGGTGCGCGGCACGGTCCCCGGGCGACCGAGCACCACGATCGATGACACACTGCCGACGCGAATTCTGGGCACTGATGTTGATCATTCATCTGTGGTACGCCTTCTGCAGTCCATCGGCGCAACCGTCACCGATCATGGAGACCGCTTGACGATCACTCCACCGAGCTGGCGGCCCGACCTGACGGATCCGTACGACTACGTCGAAGAAGTTGGCCGGCTAATTGGCTTCGACACCATTGAGCCGGTTGTGCCGACAGCGCCGGTCGGCCGCGGGCTCACCCGAAGCCAGCGAGCACGCCGAGCGATCAACGCCGCACTTGCCGCTCGCGGTTACGTGGAAGTACTGAGCTTCCCGTTTACGTCCGTGGCCGATCTTGATGCGATGGGCGTGTCGGTCGACGACCGCCGGCGTCGGTTGAACAAGATCGTCAATCCCTTGTCGGAAACCAGTCCATATCTGCGCACTTCGCTGCTGCCTGGCCTGTTCGGTGCAGTCGGCCGCAACCTCAGCCGCGGCAACGATGATCTTGCGCTCTTCGAGGCGGGTTCGGTGTTCTTCGCGAACGATCCGCTGCTGGCAGCACCGAGACCGCCGGTGACGCAGCGGCCGTCGGCTGAGGAGCTTGCCGCAATCGATCATGCCTTGGGCCAGCAACCCCGCCACCTGGCAGTAGCACTCACCGGTCACTGGCAGCCAGACAGCTGGGAAGGGCATGGAATCCCGGCGAGCTGGCAGCAGGCCATTGCGTTCGTGGAGGCAGCCGCAGCTGCGATCGGACTGCACCTGGAGCGCCGGGCGGCGGAGTATGCCCCATGGCATCCCGGACGGTGTTCGGAATTCCTGCTGCCCAACGGCGATGGAATCGGTTACGCCGGCGAACTCCATCCCGATGTCTGTGCAGCATTCGGCCTACCGGCCCGGACCGCCGCCGCAGAAATCGATCTTGATGCGTTGATCGCCGCGGCGCCGGCAACCGGTGATATCCCGATGATCTCGGCATTCCCTATGGCCAAAGAGGACGTCGCCTTGATCGTCGATGAAGATATGCCGGCGGCCGCCGTGGAGCGTGCCTTGCGGGCCGGAGCGGGGCCATTGCTGGAGTCGGTCTGGTTGTTCGACGTCTACACCGGCCCGCAAATCGGTAAGGGCAAAAAGTCGTTGGCCTACGCTCTCCGGTTTCGAGCGCCGGACCGTACGCTCACCGACGCCGAGGCGGCGGCTGCCCGAGATGCTGCGGTTGCCGTCGCGGCCGAGCGGACGGCAGCAGTCCAGAGGACCGTGTAAGCAAAGCTGCGCCGCAGTGGCCGATGAGTTCAGCGACCGAGTGAGGTCTGACGTCCAAATGAGGGCTCCATTGGGCA
>Ga0075433_10004846_pt1 | contig 10523 bp, 5 predicted proteins | sample RhiMethybrSRZTD2_FD_75299 | JGI IMG/M metagenome (GOLD analysis project Ga0075433, IMG submission 75299) | Populus rhizosphere microbial communities from Tennessee, USA - Rhizosphere MetaG P. TD hybrid SRZTD2 | ecosystem: Host-associated > Plants > Roots > Rhizosphere > Soil | place: USA... | reverse complement strand
CGTCGCTGGCCATCGGGCGCCTGGTTGCGCAGCTCGCGATCGACTGACGTGGAGATCAGGAAGACGATTCAGCGGCTGCGATCGTCGGGCTGCTGGAAGCCGTCTATCGCCGCCTTCTTCGTTCGCAACCTCGCGACAAGTCGGTCGGATGATCTGCCGTCGGACGACGACGCCCTGCGCAGCGCGGCCGCGTGGCTCACGCGCGCCCAGGATGCCACCGGTGACGGCGGAATCGCGGGACGGTATCGTCTCGCGTCCGGCTGGTCGTCGTCGTACCCGGAAACCACCGGCTATGCGATTCCCACGCTGCTGACGCTTGCCGAGGTCCTCGGCGACGATCGGTACCGGCAACGCGCCGCCCGATGTGTCGAGTTCCTCCGTTCCGTTCAATTGCCCTCAGGCGCCTTTCCCGGGCTCGAGGTGGCCGACAATCGAACCAATCCGTCGCCGTTCAACTCGGCGCAGATTATTCACGGGTTGCATCGCTGGTATGTGGCGACCGGCGATCGAAGCGTGCTCGATCCAATCGTCCGCGCGGCCCACTGGATCTGCGACGTCCAGGATGACGACGGCGCCTGGCGGCAGTACTTCTATCAACAGCTCGCGTGCGCGTACAGCGCGCACGCCGCATGCTGGCTGGCCGAAATCGCCGACGAACTGCACGAGCCGCGGTTCCGCGCGGCGGCCGAGCGGAACCTGCGCTGGGTCCTTTCGCAGCGCGACCCTGAAACCGGTTGGTTCGATCGCAGCGGGTTTTCCGAGCGCGATCACGACGCGCGGCGCGCGCACACGCACACGATCGGGTACACCCTCGACGGCGTGTTGCGCATGTCGGACCGCTTCGATGCCGCCGAGGGGCGCGAGGCGGTGCGCGTTGCCGCCGAACGGCTGCTCGAGCGCTTCGAGCGTTCGAGGACGCTCGCCGGCGTTTTGAATCACCGATGGCAGCCTCAGGTCGAGTACGTCTGCCTGACGGGCAACGCCCAGATGGCGCTGATTTGGATGCGCCTCGCACGGTCCACGTCGGATCTGCGCTTCGTGAATGCGGCCTTCAAGGCGATTGACGAAGTGAAGCGTGCGCAGGCAATCGCGCAGGGCAACGGCGGCATCCGCGGCGGCATTCCAGGATCGTGGCCGATCGGCGGCGAATACGTGCCGTTCGCGCTGCCGAACTGGGCGGCGAAATTCTTCATCGACGCGTTGTGCGCGAAGCGCGCCTGTCTCGCTGGTTGGCTCGACTCGACCCGGGAGGCGGCGTCGATGACGGCCACGACCGCGATGAGGGGGACGGCGTCGGCCGCCTCGAGATCAAATCCACCGTGGAGCCGGATGCTCGTCACGTCCGGCCGGCTCGATACCGATCGACCTCGCGTCGTCGTCTACACGTCGAGGATCTCCCCGAAATTCGCGAACCTCGCCGCGCGATGGCGCAGCCGCGGCTTTACTCCGTCGCTCGTGCTCGTCGAGGCGGGCGACGCATCGCGGGCGCGGCGATTGTGGTCGGCGCTGCGGCACGCCGATGACAGCGCGCGTGTCTGCCGGGAGCATGGCTGGGACTACGAAGTCCACGCGACGATCAATTCACCCGAGGCCATTCAGGCGGTGGAGCGGGTACGGCCCCTCATCGCCATCGCCGCGGGCGCCGGCATTCTCAGGCAGCGGATCCTGGCCGTGCCCCGGCTCGGCACGCTGAACGCGCACATGGGAATCCTGCCCCCGTACCGCGGCATGAACGCGTGCGAGTGGAGCGCGTTCCTTCGCGATCCGGCCGGCTGCAGCGTCTTCTGGGTGGACGAGGGGATCGATACGGGCCCGATCATCGCCACGCGCATCGTCGACGTCGATGCGTGTCGATCGATCGCCGAGCTCAGGGAGCGCGTCGACCAGTGTCAGCTGGATCTGCTCGATGAGACCCTGCGATCGATCGTCGACTGCGCGATCTCGCCGTCGAGCGTTCCGCAGCGTCGCGAGGAGGGCCGCCAGTTCTTCCGCATGCACGCCGATTTGCGCCGCGTCCTCGAGCAGGAGCTCCGCGACCCTAGGCACCGGGAGGCTTGCGGAAGTCGCCGCGGCTGAAATACTTCTCGAGCCACACGTACAGCACGATGAACATGTAGCGTGAGCCCATCTCCTTGATCTTCAGCTTGGCGACGCCGGCGCGCCGGTTCCGCCATGTGATGGGCACGACGGTCCACGAGTAGCCGCGAACGATTGTCTTGAGCGGCAGCTCCACGGTCAGATTGAAATGCGGCGCCAGAAACGGCCGCAAACCGTTCAGCGTCGCCGTGCGATAGGCCTTGAACGCGTTCGTCGTGTCGTTGAACTTGAGGCCGAACAGCACGCGGATGAACACGTTGAACAAGCGATTCAGCACGTACTTCGGCCACGGATAATCGACCGTTGCCCCGCCTGTGATGAACCGGCTGCCAAAGACCGCGTCGTAGCCCTCGTTCAGCTTGTGCCAGTACGTGACGACGTCATGAGAGTCGTCCGATTCGTCGGCCATGACGATCACGACGGCGTCGCCCGTGGCAGTCTCGATGCCGCGGATGACGGCACGTCCGAATCCATTCGGCCCGTCGTTCCGCACTGGACGCACCTCCCGGATCGTGGCCGCCATCCGCTGCAGAACGTCCCACGTCCCATCGATGCTGCCGTCGTCCACGGCGACGATTTCGTGCGGCACGCTGTGACGGCACAGCTCCGCGTGCAGATGCTCGATTGTCGGACCAACGGTCGCAGACTCGTCGCGGGCGGGAATCACGACGCTCAAGCACGCGAGCGCCCCGTCGTGCGGAGTCACGGAGCTCATCTCCGATCAAAGAGGCTGCGTGAGCGCCAGCCAGTCGGGATGGCGGCGATGGTGTTCCGCAATCTCGTCGAGGATGCGTGCGAGGCTGATGGCCGGCGTCCATCCGAAGCGAGCGCGCGCGCGCGCCGCGTCCATCACCAGCCACGGCACATCCCATTTCCGCCCGTCGCGATCGACACCGACCGTCTGCGGGCCGAAGCGTTCGGCGCACCAGCCGCTCAACTGCGCGAGCGACATCGCGTTCGCAGGACCGCCGCCGGCGTTCCACACGCCAGACGCATCTTGTCCGGCTCGCATCTGCCGCTCGACGAGATCGGCGAGGTCTTCTGCATGAAGGGCATCTCGCACCTGATGCCCGGTCCCGTCGAACCCCAGATACGCGAGGCGATGACCTGACATCCACGCACGCACCCAGTACGAGTAGATGCCCTGGTCGGCCGTGCCGAACTGCCAGGCGCCTGCCAGGACGCCGCACCGATCGATCACGATTGGCAGGTTGAACGCGTCGCCGTATTCGAGGGCCATCACTTCGGACGCGAGCTTGGTCGCACCATACAACGACAGCGGCGCGGCCGTCGAGAAATCCTCGGCCACGCCGGCCGGCGACGCGCCCGGCGGCCACGCACCCGACGGATCGGGACCGAAGGCCTCGCCGCGAACGGCGAGCGGCAGCGCGTTCAACGCGGTGATGCTGTAGACGCGGCTGGTTGACAGCAGCACGAGCCCGGCGCGCCGCTCCTTGCAGAATTCGAGGACGTTCAGCGTACCTGCGAGGTTGTGCTCGACGGCCTGGCGACTGCTCGTGCGGCCGTCGACACCCGCGCGCACGCTGGGATTCGCGGCGGCGTCAATCACCCAGTCGGCCGCGCCGAGCGCCTCGAGATCGCTCGGGCATCGGATGTCCCCGTGTTTGACATCGACGCCGGCAGTCCGCAGACGCGGTCGCGTGGTCTCGCTGCCCGGACGGCTGAGATTGTCGATGCCGGCGATCTTCGCGCCGGAGAAGCGCCGTCCGAGCTGAAGGGCCAGCTCGCTTCCGACAAATCCGCAGATGCCGGTGATGGCGATGTTCATCACGCGGAGATGCGCTCGTGCCAGGTCTCGACGATTTCGCGCATCGTCTGCTGCAGCGATTTCGTGACCGCCCAGCCGGGATAGTGTGCTTTCACCTTGCGCAAATCGCTGTAGTAACAGATGTGATCGCCGCGCCGCGCCTCGTCGACGTACGTCGACAGCTGCGCGCGGCCCGTGAAGGACTCGACGAGCGCGAAGGCCTCGAGGATCGAGCACGCATTCGCCTTGCCGCCGCCGATGTTGTACACGTCACCGCTCCGCGGATTCTCCCAGAACGCGTGAATGAATCGCGCGACGTCTTCGGCGTGGAGGTTGTCGCGGACCTGCTTGCCTTTGTAGCCGAATATCTTGTACTCCCGCCCTTCGATGTTGCACTTCACGAGATAGCTGAGGAACCCGTGCAGCTCGACGCCGGCGTGGTGCGGCCCGGTCACGCAGCCGGCACGCAGGCAGCAGGTGGGCATGCCGAAGTAGCGGCCGTACTCCTGGACGAGCACGTCTGCGGCGAGCTTCGAGGCGCCGAACAGCGAATGACTCGACTGGTCAATCGACAGCGATTCGGGAATCCCGTGCGCGAACGCCGGATCGGTGAAGTCCCACCGCGTCGGCAGCTCCTCGATGGAAATCGCGTTGGGCCGATCGCCGTACACCTTGTTCGTCGACATGAACACGAAGGGCGATTCACGGCAGTAGCGCCGCGCGGCTTCGAGCAGCGTGAGCGTGGCGAGCGCGTTGGTCTCGAAGTCGTCGAAGGGGATGGCCGCCGCGCGATCGTGCGAGGGCTGCGCCGCGGCGTGAACGATCAGTCCCGGCCGAAGCGCCGCGATGAGATCGGTGACCGCCTGCCGATCGCGCACGTCGATCGCGTGATGATGATAGTCGCTGAGCGTCCGCTGAAGCCGCTCCTGATTCCAGCGCGTGTCCCCGGAGGATCCGAAGAAGACGGCGCGCTGGTTGTTGTCGATGCCGTGCACACGGCATCCACGGGCCGCGAGGAACCTGCTGACCTCGGAACCGATCAGACCTGCCGATCCGGTGACGACGCAAACGGGTGGGCCCATCGAGAATCCCTGCCGCTTCAGCGCGAGACGAACGCGAGGGTCGATGCCCGCGGATCGAGCAACGGCGCCCAGTAGTGAAGAGCATCGTTCGTCCGCACGACATATTCAATCCATGCTCCGCCGATGGTCAGGGCGGCAACGCACGCGAGCGCCACGATCGCGTGCCGGCGCCGCCGGACGATCTGGTCGTAGAAACCCCGCTCGGCGAGCAGCGGTACCGCAGCGACCACGGCAGCGACGCTCGCGGTCTCGTAAAAACGGCCGCTGCTCTCGTACACGAGGAAGAACATCGGCATGTTGAAGAAGAGCGGCCAGCCGAGCAGGATCGACCGCCGGCGCTCGTGATTGACGGCGATAGCCGTCGCCACGGTGGAAAGAAGGATCAGGAACAGACCGGCCTCGCGGCCGATGGTATAGAGCGAGTTGAATCGTGTGTGCACGCCGGGCCAGGACTCGGCGAACACACACCGCCTCAGTTTTGCGATCACCATGAACGTGAAATGAACTGGATACGTGATCCAGTGGCGCACGACCTCGCGAACGGCGCGGTTGCTCGTGCGCTGGCTCGTCGGGTCCGTCCGGGTCACCCGCTTCGCCCAATCGAAGTAGCCGCCGTCGCTGCAGTCATATGGAAACCGTCCTGGAACTTCGCACAAGCCCAGGAACAACACCTCGCCCGCGTTGGTCGGCAGCAGGTTGAACTCGCCGCGGTATCGCTGCTTGTAGAGCGCCCACGGCATGGCGATCGTCATCGCCAGCACGAGCGGCACCGCCGCATACCGCCAGCGGCGCTCGGCCAGCATGAACGCCACGATCAACCACCCGGGCAGCACGTCGTTCCGCATCAGGAACCAGAGCGCGAACGCCGCATTCACGAGCAGGAAGGTCCGAAACGTCGCCGCGCCGCGGCGCAGCGCCGCCAGGTGAACCAGCAGGGCCGACGCCACGATAAGGGCAATCGCCGCCATGATCGAGTCGACCTGTGTGTAACCGAGCCGCTTTGGCAAGATCGTCAACAGCACACCCAGCAGACACGCCATCCACGGCGCGAAAAGACGGCCGGCCGCGGCAACGAACACACCGACGCTCACACTGTACAGAATCACTTGCAGGATGATCACGGCCGCCGCGACCTCCACGACGTCGGTGGTACGGCCCATCGCGCCCGCGAGGGCGCAGAGCAGCCCATAGCCCGGCATGCGATGCCACGGCACGACGCCCGGCGGCTCGGTGGCGCCGAGTCCCTGAAGCAGTCGCGAGCCCATGTATACGCCGCCGGTCAGGTTACCGTTCGAGCCGGATGCGGCGAGCTCCGATCCGTACATTGCGCGGAGATCCTGGGACCAGTACGGCGAGAACGTGGTGCCGAGCTCGAGAACGCAGACCGACCAGCAGAGCGCGGCAAGCACCCACGGGCCAAACCGATTGAACACGGCGGGCGCACGCCACGCCGACGCCAACACGAAGCCGTAGATCGCGATCATCACGAGCACGCAATACGTGGCGTAGAACCGCGGTCCGTAGATCCACGGCAACGGTTGTCGGGTCGATCGCAGGAGTCCGGTGTCGTTCTCGAAAAAACCGAGCTCGCTGATGACGAGTCGCTTGCCGGATTCGATCGGCGTGAACGTGATGCGATTCCATCCCGGCTGACTCGACGGCAGCCGGATGACGGAACGCGCGTTGGCTGCCGCCGAGGCGAACGCGGACGGCTCCGGCGGAATCGATTCGGCTCCGATCGACAGCCGCGCGGGAGTTTCAGTCCGAAGCAACAGCACGTGCGTACGAGCGATTGCCAGTTGATCGTGAACAGCGATCGTGACGCTCGACGCGGGTTGTGCCACGTGAATCTGAAACCGTCCCGGGTTCAGCCGTACGACCAACGCGTCGCACGCTGCGCCGATTGCTGGCCCGCAACTGACCGTGACGTTCGAAACCGGAATCGATGCCGGCACGCCCGAATGCACGTCGCCGATGACCGACCACGCGAGATAGCCGGCGAGAGCAACGGCGGCGAGCAACGCGATGACGAGCGCGTGGACCGATCGGCTGGTGGTGGGAAGCTGGTGTGAAGTACCCGTCAACGGCAGTGCGATAGCGTGTCCTTCCGGCGCGAAGCATAGCCGATTGGCATCGGCCGTTCAAACCACGGAACGGGGTGGACATCCGCGCGAATCACTCCGCGCGAAGGACTTCTCCCGGATCCACGCGCGCCGCGGCGCGGGCGGGCAGCAGGCACGCGACGAGCGCGACCGACACGAGGAACGCCGGCACGGCCACGAACGTGATGGTGTCAGTCGGCTTCACGCCGTAGAGCAGGCTCGCCGCAAATCGCGCGACGCTCAGCCCGGCGACAAACCCGAGCGCGGTGCCGGTGAACGCGAGCACCGCGCCCTGCTTCACGATCATCGTCAGAATCTCGCGCGGCCTCGCGCCGATCGCCAGACGGATGCCGATTTCGCGGCGGCGCCGCGCGACGGCGAAACTGACGACGCCGTAGACCCCGATCGTCGCGATCGCGAGTCCGACGCCGCCCGCGACGGCCGACACGGTTCCGGCCACGCGTGGAACGATCAAGGCATCGCTGAAATGACGCTCCATCGTGCGCACGTTGAAGACCGCGAGCCGCGGATCGAGCCGCCGGATCATTTCCCGCACCGACGCAGAATAGGCGGCAGGGTCGCCGCTCGTCTTCACCACGAGCGTCACGCCGGCAGGACTCTCTCTGGCGGCGTACTCGTTCAGCAGCGGCAGGTAGATGCTCGGACGCGGCGCTTCGCCCACCGCGCGCGAGCTGGCGGTCGCGACCACGCCGATGATGTGCAGCCGCTTGCCGTCGCCGACGATCCGCCGGCCGATGGGAGACTGGTTCGCGAACGCGGCGCGCGCGAATGCGTCGTTGACGATCGCGGGCCTGCCGGCACCGGGCTGGTCCACGCGGAAGTCGTCGCCCGCCATGCGTGCGATACCCATCGTCTCGAAGAACTGCGGGCCCACGCCGTAGATGTCGGTGCGGATGCGCTGCCTGTTCGGGTCGCCCTCCCGCTCCTCGAGCACGAAGTTCGAATTGCTCATGATGAGCGTCAGCGGAACGCTCGTCGTCAGCGTCGCCGACTCGACGCCGGGCACCGCGCGCGCGCCGTCGAGGATGTCTCGCAGGAGCTGCCGCGCCTGCGGATCCGGCCGCCGGTCGAGGCTCGGATCGAACGCGAGGAAGAGCAGGTTGCGGTTCCGCAGCCCGATGTCCATGCCGCGCGCTGACTGCAGGCTGCGCAGGAAGAGCCCGGTGCACAAGAGCAGCACGGTGCAGATCGCCACCTGCGCCACGACGAGCCCGTTGCGGAGACCGAACCGATCGAGGCTGCCGGTACCGCGTGCGTCCGCCTTCAAGTCGGTGACCACGTCCGGTCGCGTGGCTCGCAGCGCGGGCACGAGGCCGAAAACGACGCCGGTTGCGATCGACAGCGCGATGCAGAAGAGCAGCACCTGATAGTCGAGCGCGATCGCGAGATCCAGCGGCCACCCGATCGGAATGCGGAGCAGCGCGATCATCCGGGCACCGTACGCGGCGATCATCCACCCGCCGGCGCCGCCGAGCAGCGCGAGCACCAGGCTCTCTGTCAGCAGCTGCCGCAGCAGACGGCCGCGGCTCGCACCGAGCGCGATCCGCGCCGCAATCTCGCGCGTTCTCGCCGACGCGCGTCCGAGCAGAAGATTGGCGACGTTGGCACACGCCGCCAGCAGGACGAGCAGCGTGGCGCCGAGCGACAACGAAAACAACGTCAGCGCCACGCGGCGGAATCCGGGATTGATGTGGCCCGCCGGTTCGAGGTGAAAGCCTCGCGACGCATCAGTACCGGGATGCGTCGAGTTCAGCGTCTGAGCCATGACGTCCAGTTCGGCGCGCGCCGCGTGAATCCCGACGCCCGGGCGCAGCCTCGCGACCGCGTTCAACCAGTAGCGCCGCCGGTTCTCGCTGAATGGCCCGCGGCGGAATTCGAGCTCGTCGATCATCGAGAACGGAATCCAGAACTCCGAGCTGGTCGCCACATCCGTCCCGCGGAAGCGAGCGTCGGTGATCCCAATCACGGTCACCGGCCGGCTGTTGATGGCGATGGTTCGGCCGACGAGGCCTGGATCGCCGTTGAACCGGGTCTGCCAGAGACGATGGCTGATCACGACGACGGGAGGTTCGCCGCGCCGATCGTCACGGCCGGCGTCGAAGCCGCGGCCCGCCGCGAACCGCGGCCGCACCACGGCGAAGTAGTTCGCCGTCACGAGCGCGCCCCAGTGCCGCTCGGGGTCGCCTTGCGATCCGATCGACGCAGACAGCAGCGGATCGTAGGCCGCGATCCCTTCGAACGCCCGCGCCTGCCGCAAATCTCGAACGTCGGGATACGAGAGGACGCTGCCGGCGTCACCCGTGCGGCGGTTGGATTCCGACAGGCTCAGCAGCCGCGACGGCTCATCGACCGGCAGCCGCTGAAGGAGCGCGAAGTTGAGGACGGCGAAGATCAACGAGCACGCGCCGATGCCGAGTGCCGATGATCCCACCGCGATCGCCGCAAACCCGGGGGCGCGGCGCATCGTCCGCGCCGCGTAGCGGATGTCCTGAAGCAACGCGTCGATCCACATGCGTTCCTCGCACCTACGTATGACGATGTTCCTCGCGCAAGGTTGACACCACCCAGTAGCGGCAGCTGAGGTAGCCGCCCGCCATCGACTCCTCTTCGATGTCGACCACGCGCGCGCCCTCGTCCGCCAGGAGCGCGAGGATCTCGGCGCGGGGGACGCAGTGCATCTCCATCCGCGGCGCGAACGAGAGCGTGTTCCACCAGTTGATCACTGGCGGCACATACGGCTCGTACACGCGCTTGACCGTTTGCTGGATCGCGCGATCGCGGCCGACCTTGAATGCGTCCCAGGCACGGCGATACATCCAATACAGGTCGCGGACGCGCGTGGCGCGCAGCACGCGGAATGTGCGCGGATGCCGCTCGCGAAACGGCGGCTCCTCCGGCTGCGGCTCTCGTACGACGACCGGAGCCGGCCGCGGCGGCGGGGGCCCGGGAACACCGCCGGTGACACGGCAGGGCACGCGGAGCGTGCTGGATCCGTGCTCCGCGAACCACTGGACGTTCTCCTGCACGAGATCCAGCTCGACCCAATAGTCGCCGTCGAACGGCGGGGCGGTGACATGGAGGATCAGCTCGGCTTGCGATCCCGGGGCGATGTCGTGACTGAGCGGACAGCGCGCGTCGTCACGGCGCAGCAGCTCGCCGCCCTGATGAAGCCAGTGATTCCCCAGCGTGATTCTGTGACGGTCGCGAGTGCCGGGCAGCGCCGGCCACGCGTGCGGAGAAACGTTCTCGACGGTGACTCCGAGCGTGACGATGTCGCCGGCACGCGCCGACAACGAGGACGGCGTCGCGGTGATCCGCGCCTTGCACGCGGCCGCCGGCAGCGGTCCGGCGATCGGCGTCCGGCTGGCGCCCGCCGGCGATTCGCTGGCAGCGCGATGGCTCGGAAGCTGAAACACGAGAAGCCCGCCCGGCGCGAGCACGCGGATCAGCTCG
>Ga0075433_10004845_pt1 | contig 10523 bp, 5 predicted proteins | sample RhiMethybrSRZTD2_FD_75299 | JGI IMG/M metagenome (GOLD analysis project Ga0075433, IMG submission 75299) | Populus rhizosphere microbial communities from Tennessee, USA - Rhizosphere MetaG P. TD hybrid SRZTD2 | ecosystem: Host-associated > Plants > Roots > Rhizosphere > Soil | place: USA... | reverse complement strand
AACCGCAGCACGCTCGAGGTCTCCACGTCGGGGCCGGTGCTGCCGCTCGTGACGATGCCCGATCGCGTCCGGCTCGCCGGCTTCGTCCCGCCCGGCATCGAGGTCAACCAGGTGTTCGGCTCGCTCACCACCGCCGCGCCGGCCGGCCCGCGCACCATCGACGTGCCGGCGGGCGAAGCGGGGCCCTTCGTGATCGCGCTCGCCGCGGTGGGCGACGGCCCGTTCACCCTCACCCTCGTGGGTCGTCATCAGGGCGCGGAGACCTATCGCCACGAGCGGACCGGGGTGGCGCACCACGGGCAAGGCCTGCGCGCCGAGATCATCCAGATCATGGACGCGACCGCCGGGGCGCCCGATCCCCGCACCGCCCGCGCGGGCCAGGCCGGCGTGACCGACCTGCGTCCGCAGGTCCTCCCGCCCGTGACGGTGCCGCTCTCCGCCCTGGAACTGGCCGCGCCCCGCCGGTAGCGCGCTACTTCGACTCCGCCACGAAGACCCCGTCCCAGTCCGGGGGCGGCGGCTCGGTGAGCAGCGCGCGCGTCCTCCGCTGGTAGAGCGCGATCGGCCCGTCGGCGGGCGCTTCACGGGCGAGCGCGTCGAGCGCCCGCAGCCCCTCCTCCCACCGGCGCGCGCGATAGAGATCGAGCGCCTCGTGATAGCGCGCGAGCCTCCCCAGCGCGTCGGGGCCGAGCGTGCCGGCGCGCGCGACCACCTCGTAGCAGCGGAGCGGCTCGGCGCGGCCCTTGACCGCGACCAGGTCGAGGAGCCGGTACGTGAACGCGTCGGGGGCGGCGGCCACCGTGGCCTCGCCGACCACCACGCGCACCCCGTACTCCTTCGAAAGCCCCTCGAGCCGCGCCGCCACGTTGACCGGATCCCCCACCGCGGTGTAGATCAGGCGATCCTTCGAGCCCATGTTGCCGACCACCATCTGGCCGGTGTTGATCCCGACCCCGAGATCGAGGTGGGCCCAGCCACGCGCGTCGAAGATCGGGCGCAGCCCGTCGAGGGCGGCGACCATGTCGAGCGCGGTGTCGCAGGCCCGACGCGCGTGATCGGCCTGGTCCATCGGCGCGTTCCAGAACGCCTCGATCGCGTCGCCCGCGTACTGGGCGAGGACGCCGTCGTGGCGGAAGACCACGGCGGCCATCTCGGCGCGGTACCGGTTCAGGAGGGTCACCAGGGTGGCGGGGGGCAGCGCGTGAGCGAGGGTGGTGAAGCTGCGCAGGTCGCTGAACAGGACCGTCATCTCGCGCGTCTCGCCCCCGAGGCGCAGGCGATCGGGGTCGGCCAGCACCCACTGGCTCACCACCGGCGAGAGATAGCGCCCCAGCGCCTCGCGGATGATCCGCTGCTCCGCCTGCTCGATCACCAGGCGGGAGGAGAGGGCGGCCGCGAAGCTCACCAGGAGCGCGGCGGGCGGGTAGATCAGGTCGAGCACGAGCCCGCGCTCGAAGAGCACCGCCGCGGCGGTGCCGTAGAGGGCGAGGCCGCCCGCCACCGCGAGCCCGGCCGGCAGCGGCCGCCACGTCGCCACCACCAGCGCCGCGACCAGGGCCATGAGGACGATCAGGGCCACGGTCAGCGCGGGGGCGGCGGGGACGAGGAAGTGCTGGTAGAGCACGGTCTCCACCGCGTTGCCCAGGATCTCCACGCCCCACATGCGGGTGTTCCCGGTGGTGGGCGTCGCGTGCTCGTCGACCCCGCGGATGGTGGGGCCGAGGAGCACGATGCGATCGCGGATCGCGGCGGGATCGAACCGCCCCTCCAGCACGTCCACGAACGAGATGATGGGGAACGAGCCGCCCTGGGGGGATTCCGAGGGCGGGCCGAGGAAGTCGATCAGCATGGTGTCGCGCTCCGCCACCGGGATGGCGCGGCCCGCCGCGTGCACGCGGCCCGGGGTGGGAGCGCGGTCCAGCACCGACGGGCGCCGCGTGAAGTGGGCCACGACGGTGAGCGGCAGGCTCGGCACCTCCTCGGCGCCCACCCGCAGGAGGAGCGGGAGACTCCGCACCACGCTGTCCTGGCTGGTGGTGATGTTGGCGAGCCCCTCGTCGAGGGCGCCGCGGCGGACCGTCTCGGCGGGGCGCACGAACGTCTCGAACTCCTGCGCCACGCCCGGCCGCGGATCGAAGGCCCGCGGGCCCTGGGCCACCACCGGGACGATCACGTTGCCGGCCCGCCGCATCGCCTCCGCGAGCGCGGCGTCCTCGGGACGCTGGGCGTCGAAGAAGATCGCGAACGCGACGACCCGCGGGCTCGCCGCCGCGAGCGCGTCGAGGGCTCGCGCATAGAGCGTGCGCGGCCACGCGGAGAGGGGGCCGTGGCGCGGCAGCAGCGCCTGGTAGCTCTTCTGGTCGATGCCGACGATGACGGTGGAGCGCGCCACCTGCGCCGGGCGCGCCGCGAAGAGGAGGTCGCCCATGCGGGCCCGCGAGCCGGCGAGGAGGCCCCAGAGACAGGCCATCGACAGCACGAGGGCGACGCCCGCCGCGGGGCCGCAGCTGGCCAGGAGGCGGCGGTGCGCGCCGCGGGAGAGCGGGCTCACCGGTCCACCGTGAGCACCGAGATCTCGGGCGGGACCCCGAAGCGCACCGGCAGGATGCTGGTGCCGATGCCCGGCGCCACGAAGAGGTCGCGGCCGTCCTCGCGCACGTGGCCGATCGCGAAGCGCTCGCCGTACTCGGAGGGGACGATGAGGCGGCCGACGATCGGCAGGTTCACTTGGCCGCCGTGGGTGTGGCCGGCCAGCGTGAGCAGCACCCGCGCCGGGACGCGCACGAAGACGTCCGGGTTGTGGGTGAGCACGATCACCGGCGCGCCCTCCGGCACCGCGGCGAGGGCGCGGGCGACGTCGGCGGGGCGGGTGTAGAGGTCACTCACGCCCGCGATCCACAGCGGGCCGCCCCGGGTCTCGATCGGCACCGCCGTGTCGTCCAGGAGCCGGATGCCCGCCTCGGAGAGCGCCCGCCCCACGCGGCCCCCGTCGTACCACCAGTCGTGGTTGCCCAGGACCGCGAAGACCCCGAGCGGGGCGGTGAGGCCGCGCAGCGCGGCGGCGGTGCGCTCGGGCTCGACGAGGCGGCCGCCGATCACCCCGTGGATCACGTAGTCGCCGAGCAGCACGATCAGGTCCGGGCGCGCCGCGTTCGCCCGCGCCACGATCTCGTCGAGCTTCGCCACCGTGACGTGGGGCGCACCGGTGTGCAGGTCGGAAAGCGCCACGATCCGGAGCGGGCCGATCGCGGCGGGCCAGCGCGGGATCGACAGCCGCGTCTCGCGCGTGACCACCCATCCCGGCTCGATCAGCACCGCCCACGCCCCGAGGGCGACGACGATCACCCCCAGGAGCGTGAGTCCGACCGCGACCGACCGGAACGCGCGACGCGTCGAGCTCAGCGGTACTCCCGGAAGAAGGCCCGGAGGTCATCGGCGAGCGCGGCCGGCTCTTCCATCGCCGCGAAGTGCCCGCCCGAGGGCATCACGGTCCAGCGCCGGATGTTGTACATCCGCTCGGCCCACGCGCGCGGCGGCCGGACGATCTCCTTCGGGAACGCGGCGTACCCGGTCGGGACCTCGATGCGGTGGCCGTCCGCGATCGGCCACGGGGAGTGGAAGCGGGCATAGTAGGGCCAGAACGACGCGTTGATGGCGCCGGTGACCCAGTAGATCATCACGTTGGTGAGCAGCTCGTCCTTGGTGAAGCGTCGCTCCACGTCGCCGCCGCAGTCGCTCCACGCCCGGAACTTCTCCACGATCCACGCCGCGAGCCCGGCCGGGGAGTCGCTCAGCCCGAAGGCCAGCGTCTGGGGCCGGGTGCCCTGGATCCACTGGTAGCCGGTCTCCTCTCGCTGCCACCGGGCGAGGTCCTCGAGATACGTCTTCTCCTCCGCGGTGGGATCGGGCGGGGGCTTGATGTCGCGGCGGAGCGAGAGCAGGTTGACGTGGATGCCGACGAGGCGCTCCGGATGGCTCGCGCCGAGCCGGGAGGTGATGAAGCCGCCCCAGTCGCCGCCCTGCGCGCCGAAGCGCGCGTAGCCGAGCACGTCGGTCATGAGCGCCGCGAACGCGTCGGCAATCTCGGCCACCCCGAAGCGGGCCTGGCCCGGGGCGTAGGAGAAGCCGTAGCCGGGCAGCGAGGGGGCGACGACCGTGAAGGCATCGGCGGGGTCGCCCCCGAAGCGCGCGGGGTCGGTCAGCATCGGGAGGATCTTGTGGAACTCCCACACCGAGCCGGGCCAGCCGTGCGACAGGAGCAGCGGCAGCGGGCGGGGCCCGCGACCCTCCTCGTGGATGAAGTGGATGTCGACGCCGGCCACCTGGGCGGTGAACTGGCGGAACGCGTTGAGCCGCGTCTCGTGCGCGCGCCAGTCGTAGCGATCATTCCAGTGCGCGACCAGATCCTTCATGTAGGCGAGGCTCGTGCCGAAGGCCCACTCGGCGCCGGGGGCCTGATCGGGCCAGCGCACGCGGGCCAGCCGCTCGCGCAGGTCCGCGAGCGTCGCGTCGGGCACGTCGATGCGGAAGGGCCGGGGCGGCATCAGAACACCGGCCGCTCGACGTACGAGCCCCAGACCTGCCGGAGCCGCGCCGCGATCTCGCCGAGCGAGGCGCGCGCCTTCACCAGCTCGATCGTGACCGGCATGAGGTTGGTGGCGGGCTCTCGCGCCTCGCGCTCGAGGCGGTCGAGCAGGCGCTCCACCAGGCCCTGATCGCGGCGGCGCCGCGTCTCGCGCAGGCGTCCGATCTGGCGCGCCTCCACCGCGGGATCCACCTTGTGGATGGGGATCGGGGGCGGCTCCGACGGTTCCACCAGGGTATTGACGCCGATCACCGGCTGCTCACCCGCCGCCTTGCGCCGCGCGAAGTCGTAGGCGGAGTCGGCGATCTCCCGCTGGAAGAAGCCCTCCTCGATGGCCTTGATGGTGCCGCCGAGGGCGTCGACCTTGGCGAGGATCGCCATCACCTCGGCCTCCACCCGGTTGGTGAGGGCCTCCACGTAGTAGGAGCCGCCGAGCGGATCGACCACGCTCGTCACGTTGGTCTCGAGCGCGATCACCTGCTGGGTGCGCAGCGCGATCTTCATCGCCTCTTCCGACGGGATCGCGTACGCCTCGTCCATGCCGTTGGTGTGGAGCGACTGGGCCCCGCCCAGCACCGCGGAGAGGGCCTGGAGCGCGGTGCGGATCACGTTGTTGAGCGGCTGGGCCTTGGTGAGCGTGGCCGCCGCGGTCTGACAGTGGAAGCGCAGGCGCATCGACTCCGCCTTGGTGGCCCCGAAGCGGTCCTTCATGAGGCGGGCGTAGATGCGGCGGGCGGCCCGGAACTTGGCGACCTCCTCGAAGAAGTCGGCCTGAGCCACGAAGTAGAAGGCCAGGCGCGGAGCGAACTCGTCGACCGGCACCCCCGCGTGCGTTACCTCCTCCACGTAGGCGATCGCGTTGGCCATCGTGAAGGCGAGCTCCTGCACCGACGTCGCCCCCGCCTCCGAGATGTGATACCCGCTGATGTTGATGGGGTTGTAGCGGGCGAGGTTCCGTGCGCTCCACACGATCATGTCGCGCATGATGCGCATCGAGGGGCGGATCGGGAAGATCCACTCCTTCTGGGCCACGTACTCCTTGAGGATGTCGGCCTGCACGGTGCCGGAGAGCCGGTTCCGATCGAAGCCGCGCGACTCGGCGAGCGCCACGTACATCGCGAGCAGGATCCACGCGGTGGGGTTGATCGTCATCGACACCGAGATGCGCTCGAGGTCGACGCCCGCGAAGAGGGCCTCCATGTCGTCGAGGGTGTCGATGGCCACGCCCTCGCGCCCGACCTCGCCGAGCGAGCGCGGGTCGTCGGAGTCGTAGCCCATCAGGGTCGGCATGTCGAAGTCGACGCTCAGCCCGGTCTGCCCCTGCTCGATCAGGTAGCGGAAGCGGCCGTTGGTATCCTCCCCGGTGCCGAAGCCGGCGATCTGCCGCATCGTCCAGTTGCGGCCGCGGTACATGGTGGGATACGGCCCGCGCGTGTAGGGATAGCGGCCGGGCAGGCCGATGTTGTCGGCCGGCGCGCCCGCGATGTCCTCGGCGGTGTAGAGCCGCTGCACCGGCAGCCCCGAGCCGGTGCGGTACGAGAGGCGCGCTTCCGGCTGGCGGGCGAGGAACTCGGCCAGCTCCTTGGCTTCCCACGCGGCCTTCTCGGCGGCCAGTCGCTTGAGCGCTTCTGGATCAAACATGGCTAAGTCTCCGGTTTATCGCTTGAGGCTCTGGCGATACAGGTCGCGGTCGTCGATCACGCGGCGGGCCTTGAACTCGGTGCGGGGCAGCGTGCCCTCCGGCACCAGCTCCACCACCGGGTGCACGCCCAGGCGCCCGCGCAGACGCTCGCGCATCACGGTCCGCAGCGCGTCGAGGCGCGCCCCGTGGTCCGCGGAGTACTCGGCCCGCACCAGCAGCTCGTCCATCGCCTCGCGCCGGGAGACGATCACCCGGAACTCGCCGCCGAAGCCGTCGATCGTGCGGAGGGTGTCCTCGATGGCGCTCGGATAGATGTTCTCGCCGCGCACGATGATCATGTCGTCGAAGCGGCCGTAGAGCCCGTCGGGCAGGCGCGGGTAGGTGCGGCCGCAGGGGCACGGGTCGTTCACCCATCGCGCGCGGTCGCCCGACACCAGCCGGATCATGGGCTGCGAGGTCCGCTCGAGGTGAGTGTACACGGGCGTGCCCTCGGCGCCGTAGGGCAGGGGCCGGAAGGTCTCCGGGTCGCAGACCTGGGTGTAGACCAGGTCCTGCCAGAGGTGCATGCCGGTGCGGTGGGCGCACTCGCCGTTGGTCATCCACGGGGTCATCTCGGCCATGCTGCCCATGTCCACGCACGCGCCCGCGAAGGTCTCCTCGATGAGGGCGCGGGTGGCCGGGATGCCCGCGCCGGGCTCCCCCGAGAAGAAGAGGACGCGGAAGCCGAGGCGCGCCGGATCGATGCCCTCCCGCCGCGCGGTCTCCGCGAAGTGGAGCGCGTAGGACGGCGTGCCGTAGAACGCGCTCGGCCGGAGGTCACGCGCCCACTGCACCGCCTGGAGGGTCTGACCCTGGGCGCCCGCGCCGAATGGGAAGACCGCGGCGCCGAGCCGCTCGCCGCCCGCGAGCGCGCCCCACGAGCCGAGATAGAGGCTGAAGAACGAGCAGATCAGGATGCGATCGTCGGGACGGATGCCCGCGCCCCACAGGATGCGCGCGTGGGCTTCCCCGATGCGCGTCCAGTCGTCGGCCCCGATGCCGAAGACGGTGGGGCGGCCGGTGGTGCCGCTCGTGCCGTGGATGCGCGCCACCTCCGCGGCCTCGATGCAGAGGTAGTCGCCGAAGGGCGGCGCGACCGCCTGGGCGGCCCGCAGGTCCGCCTTCTGCACCACCGGGAAGCGCGCGAGGTCGTCGAGGGTCCGCAGCGAGTCCGGCGAGACCCCGGCCGCCTCCCACTTGCGCCGGTAGAAGGGGCTGCGCTCCCACGCGTGGCGCACCTGTCGCCGGAGCTTGGCGAGCACGAGCGCGTCCCGCGCGGCCGGCTCCGCGCACTCGACCTCGGGCAGCCAGTGCGCCGCGTCCGCCGCGGGCCGGTAGGCGGGATCGTAGCGCGGGGGCCAGACGGTCAGATCGACGCCGCGCCGACCGCGGAGCGCGGCGAGATCGAGCGAGGGCATGGGCTCAGCCGGCGGGGCGCGCCGCCACGAGGTCGCGGATCCGCGCGACGATGGTCTCGGGCGGAGTGTCCTGCAGCAGCACCTCCGCGACGCCCATCTCGCGCAGCACCGGCACGTCCTCGTCCGGGATCACCCCGCCCGCGACCAGGCGGATGTCGAGCGCGCCCGCCTCCCGCATGAGGGCGAGCACGCGGGGGAAGAGCGTGAGGTGCGCGCCGGAGAGGATGCTGATGCCGAGCACGTCCACGTCCTCCTGCACCGCGGCGGCCACCACTTCCTCGGGGGTGCGGTGCAGGCCGGTGTAGACGACCTCCATGCCCGCGTCGCGCAGGCAGCGGGCCACGATCTTGGCTCCGCGGTCGTGGCCGTCGAGGCCGACCTTGGCGACCAGCACGCGGATCGGGCGGACGCTCATCGGGAAAGGGACGCGGGGCGCCGGGTCGGTCTAGCGGGAGCGGGGCCCGCCCGGCGCGACCGACGCGCCCGCGCCCATCCCGTCGAGCAGCTCGCGCACCTTGAGCGCGAGCGCGTCCGGAGTGAACGGCTTGGAGAGAAACGCGATGCCCGAGGCCAGCACGCCGTGCCTGACGATGGCGTCATCCGTGTAGCCGGACATATACAGCACTTTCAAGTCCGGGCGCAAGGTCGAGAGGCGCTGGGCCAGCTCGCGCCCGCTCATCTGCGGCATCACCACGTCGGTCACCAGGAGATGGATCGGCCCCGCGTGCCGATTGGAGAGCTCGAGGGCCTCGGCCCCGTGGTGCGCCTCGAGCACGGCGTAGCCGCTCATCTCGAGGATCTCGCGCACCACCGCGCGCACCCGCTGCGCGTCCTCCACCAGCAGGACGGTCTCGCCGCGCCCGGCGGCCAGCCCATCGCCGGCGGCGGGACGGGGCGCGGGCGCCTCCACGCGCCGCGCCTCGGCCGCGACCACCGGGGTGGCCACCCGGGGCAGGTACACGCGGAACGTGGAGCCGCGACCCACCTCGCTCTCGACCGAGATGTGCCCGCCGCTCTGCTTCACGGTGCCGTAGACGGTGGAGAGCCCGAGCCCGGTGCCCTTGCCCTGCTCCTTGGTGGTGAAGAACGGCTCGAACAGGTGCGAACGGGTCTCCCCATCCATGCCCGCGCCGGTGTCGCTCACCTCGAGCATCACGTAGGGCCCGGGGCGCGCGTCGGTCCACTCGCGCGCCGCCGCGGCCGCGTCGAGATCCACGTTGGCGGTGCGCACGGTGAGACGGCCGCCGTCCGGCATCGCGTCGCGCGCGTTCACGCAGAGGTTCAGGATCATCTGCTCCATCTGGCCGGGGTCGGCCTTCACCCCGCCCAGGTCCGGCGCGGTGACCGTCACCAGGTTGATGGTCTCGCCGAGCAGCCGCTGGAGCATCGCGTGGATGCTCGCCACGATCCCGTTGAGATCGACGAGGCGCGGCGCGACCACCTGCTTGCGGCTGAAGGCGAGGAGCTGGCGGGTGAGGGTGGCGGCCTGGTCCGCCGCCTCGCGCACGCCCTCCGCGTTCGGGCGGAGCGGGTGGCCGGGTGGGAGGCGGCGCAGCATCAGGTCGCTGTCGCCGCGGATCACCATGAGCAGGTTGTTGAAGTCGTGCGCGATGCCGCCCGCGAGCTTGCCCACCGCGTCCATCTTCTGGGCCTGGCGGAGCTGCTCCTCGCTCTGGTGCAGCGCGCGCTCCGAGCGCTTCAGCTCGGTGAGGTCGACGGTGAGGCCCCGGAGGGTGGCGGGCTGCCCGTCCGCGTCGCGCACCACGTGGACGATGTCGCGCAGCCACACCTCGCGCCCGTCCGCGGCCAGCGCGCGGTACTCGAACTCGCAGTCGCGGCTGCCCGCGAGGGCCTCGCGGTAGACGCGCATCACCGCCTCGCGGTCCTCCGGGTGCACGCGCCGGGCCCAGAAGTCGGGCTCCCGCAGCCAGCGGTCCACCGGGTGGCCCAGCACCGTCTCCGCGCGCGCGCTCACGAACGAGAAGGTGAGGGTGCGCGCGTCCGCCTCCCACACGATGGCGTCGAGGCCCTGGATCAGGTCGCGGTAGCGCTCCTCCGACTCCTGCCGCGCCGCCTGCAGGCGCTCCTCCTCGGTGAGGTCCTCGATCACCAGGAGCAGCTCGGGCGGGGCGTCGTCCCCCATGCGGATCGGGGTCATCGCCACCCGGGCCGGCTTGGTCTCCCGCCGCGCGTACACGTAGAGATCGTAGAGCGCGCCCGGCTGGGCGGTCCCGGTCTCGAGCACGCGGCCCGCGCTGCGCACGAGCCGGTCCGCCCGCACGAGCTGCTTGAGGTCGCGGCCGACCACGTCCGGCTCGTCGAGACGGAACGCCTCGAGGAAGGCCCGGTTGGCCGAGAGCACGTGCAGGTCCGACGAGAGCAGGAGCAGGCCCGCGGGCACGCTCGCCACGATGGTGTCGGCGTAGCCCTGCAGGTTCGACAGGGCCCGCTCGCGGTGCATCTGCTCCTGCAAGAGCCGCGTGCGCTGCCGCGCCCGGTGCAGCGCGACGAGGAAGCCGGCCAGGGCCAGGAGCAGGAAGGCGGCGGCCGCGCCCGCGAGGCGGCCCGAGCGCTCGAACTCGGCGAGCACCTCGCTGCGGTCCACCTTGAGGGCGAGGGTCCAGCCGGTGGGGCTCACCCGGTGGACCGCGGTCAGCACCGGCACGTCGCGGTAGTCGATCGTCTCCGCGACCGGCTCCGCGCTGCGCGTGATGTCGCGGAGCGCGACGAGCGAGCGCTGCACCACCGCGGAGTCGCTCGGCGCGGGCTGGCGAGGCGGCGAGAGGTAGGCCGGCGGCGCGCTCTCGAGGTCGACGAGCAGGGTCTCGCCGGTGCGGGT
>Ga0075433_10004842_pt1 | contig 10524 bp, 6 predicted proteins | sample RhiMethybrSRZTD2_FD_75299 | JGI IMG/M metagenome (GOLD analysis project Ga0075433, IMG submission 75299) | Populus rhizosphere microbial communities from Tennessee, USA - Rhizosphere MetaG P. TD hybrid SRZTD2 | ecosystem: Host-associated > Plants > Roots > Rhizosphere > Soil | place: USA... | reverse complement strand
CTTCGCGCAAGATGCGCCCGGCGTTCCCAAATCGCGGGCGCTCGCGATCGCGGCGCTCGTGATCGAGGAGACCGACAGCGGCCTGGTCGTGCGCACGCGCGATGGACGCCTGCGCTTCGAGCTGATCGAGACATTCGCGCTCATGCTCTCGATCATCGCGTCACAGGCGTTCCGCATCCTGCCGCCACTCGGCCACACCCCGCGCGTGACGATCGACCGGCTGGTCGTCTGCCGCGAGGCGTGGCACTGCGCTGCCGAGGAGCTGTCGTTCGCCGACATCGAGCATGATCGTGAGCGTTTCCTTGAGACGCGACGCTGGGCGCGCACGAATGAGATGCCGCGCATGGTGTTTGTGAAGGTGCCAGTCGAGGATAAGCCGTTTTATGTGGACTTCGACAGCCCGATCTACGTTAATATCCTGGCCAAGATGATCCGCCGAACCAGGGAGGACCGCCCGGCGGGTGCGCGAATCACGATCAGCGAGATGCTCCCGGAGCTGGAGCAGCTCTGGCTGCCCGACGCCGAGGGGCAGCATTACACGAGCGAGCTGCGCTTTGCCGTCTTAGACCAGGCGAGCCAGGACTGGGAAGGGGCGATATGAAACTCGACGCCGTTTTTTCCGTTGATCCCGCCAATATGAACGATGCGGCAGAGATCGCGCGCACCGTCGAGGCGCTCGGGTTTGCGGGCCTTTGGTCGGGCGAAACGAGACATAATGGCTTTTTGCCGCTGGTGATCGCCGCGCAACAAAGCGAGCGAATCGAACTCGGCCCGGCAGTCGCGATCGCCTTCCCGCGTAGCCCGATGGTTACGGCGCAGCTCGCCTGGGATCTCCAGGCATTCTCGCAGGGGCGCTTCCTGCTCGGCCTTGGCACGCAAGTCCGCTCGCACATCGAACAGCGTTTTGGGATGGCCTGGGAGCCGCCGATCGCCAAAATACGCGACTACATTCAGGCAATGCGCGCGATTTGGAATAGCTTCCAAACTGGTGCGCCGCTCAACTATCGCGGCCAGTTCTACAAGCACACGCTCATGTTGCCGCTGTTCAACCCTGGCCCAATCGAGCATCCGCGTATTCCGATCTACCTCGCGGGCGTCAACAAGGGCCTGATGCGGCTGGCCGGCGAGCTGTGCGAGGGGTTCCACGTTCACCCCTTCCACAGCGTCAAATACCTCAACGAGATCATCCGGCCACAGATCGCGGCAGGGGCAGCGCGCGCCCAACGCTCAGCCGCAGATGTCGTGCTCGCCGCTGGCGTTTTCACGATCACCGGGCCGGATGAGGCGACGATGGACTTGGTGCGAGCGCGGGTGCGCCAGCAGATCGCGTTCTACGCCTCGACACCCTCGTATCGCGTTGTTCTGGCGGTGCATGGTTGGGAGGAGGTCGGCGGGCAGCTCACGCGGCTGGCGGCGCTGCGCCGTTGGGAAGAGATGAGTCGGTTGATCAGCGACGACATGCTCGACGCCTTCGCGATCCAGGCCCCGTTCGGGCGCGTCGGCCAGGCGCTGTGCGAGCGCTACGAGGGCATCGTGGATCGGGTCGCCTGCTACATCCCGTTTGTGCCAGGCGGCTGGGACGACATGTGGCGCGACACGGTCGCCACCGTCCACCGCGCGTAGGTATAGCATTCCCAAATGAGTTGTAACAACTTGGCCTACCTATCACCAGGGTTTCACCACCAAGGCACCAAGACACCAAGCCTTGGTGCCTTGGTGCCTTGGTGGTGAAAACGAGCAGCATCCTTCAGCTGGAAAGCGGTGCTGCACCTGCCTCGCTCAAGCGGCCATAGCGCCGCATAACCTCGCGCAGCCGATCAAGCGGCAGCGCATACGCCACCCGCCCGTCGATGCCCGTTGTCGTCGTCGCCATACACAGCGCGTTCATGATCGCCTCCTCGGTCGCGTCCGCAGCCGCCTCGAACAGCGGCGTCAGCGCGTCTGGGGGCAGCATGCGCACGGCAAGCGTCCCGTCGCGCGCAACTGGCTGACTCAGCCCGCGATTCCCAGTTGAGAAGGCCAGGAAGATGTCGCCGCTGCCGTTCTCGCCGAGCCCGCCCATACGCGCCACGCCGAGCGTCGCCCGCTGCGCCAGCCGCCGGCATTGGCTCGGCAGCAGCGGCGCGTTGGTCGCGACGACGACGATGATCGAGCCGCCGCCTGGGGGTATCGACATCGGCGGCGTCGGTACCTCGCCAGGCGGGATGGCCTGGCCGACCGGCGCGCCATCCACCCGCAGCAGCGCGCGCTGGCCGTAGTTCGCCTGCACGAGCGCGCCGACGATCCACGCAGCCTCCTTCGTGGCCACCGACCGCGAGGCGCTGCCGATCCCGCCCTTGAAGCCGTGGCAGATCATCCCAGTGCCGCCGCCGACGCAGCCCTCGGCGACCGGCCCGCTGGCGGCTGCGTCGAGCGCCGCGAAGACGTGCTCGGGCCGCACATGCATGCCGTTGATGTCCGAGAGAAAGCCATCCCAGGTCTCGGCGACCACCGGTAAGCTCCAGGAAGCGTCGAGTTGTCCGCCGCCGCGCCGCACGTCGTAGGCTATCAGCGCATCGCGCACCACGCCGACGCTGTGGGTGTTGGTGATCGCGATCGGCGTCGTCAGCAGCCCGGCCTCGGCGATCCAGGGCAGGCCGGTCATCTCGCCGTTGCCGTTGAGCACATGGTAGCCAGCGAAGAGCGGATCACTGCCGACGTTGCCCTCGTGCGGCAGGATGACCGTGACGCCGGTGCGCACGGGCCCCTGCCCAACGACCAGCGGCCCCGCGCCGGCGATCAGCGTCGTATGCCCAACGCGGACGCCCGGCACATCGGTGATCGCGTTCCAGCGACCAGGCTCTAGTCGCCCGATTCGGATGCCAAGATCGTGGGCGCGCACGCGGGCCTCGTGCGCCGCTGGCCGCTCAGGGACGTTTGTCATAGCGCCTCCCTACACTTGTCAGGAAACAGGTTTCATGCTACGTTACCATAAAATTCTAGGTATGTAGCAACAGACCCCCTTGAACCGCTGATTACGCTGAGAAAGATGAGCGCGCTGAGAGGGCCGGTTCAGCGGGTTCAGCGGCATCGAGCGCGCGTTTGAAGGCGGAGGCTGCCGACTCTTAGGCGGAGGCTGCCGACTCTTAGTCGGAGGGGTGTGACATACGAGTCACAGGCATTATACGGTAGTTCAGGAACCAGCAGAACCGCTGAGGCGCTGATGGGCTGAGGCCGCTGAGGGGGGCGGTTCTGCGGCCTCAGCGGTTCAGCGAGGTAGGGGCACGATATATCGTGCCGTACGGGCCTGCATCGGTGCAGCGCCCTCAGCGGTCTCAGCGGTTCAGCGGTTTAGCGGTTGCGTAGGGGCGGATTTGTATATCCGCCCTCAGCGGTTCAGCGGCATCAGCGGTTCAGGCGAGGACCCAGCAATGAGCGAAGATTTCGCGTACGATGTGTTCATCAGCCACAGCTCTGCGGACAAGCCGGCCGTGCGCGAGCTAGCCCAGCGGCTCAGGGTCGACGGCCTGCGCGTCTGGCTGGACGAGTGGGTGATCAAGCCCGGCGACATGATCGGCCTGAGGATCGAGGAAGGGCTGGAGCGTTCGCGGACGCTCGTGCTGGTCATGTCGGCGAATGCCTTCGCGTCCGAGTGGGTCACGCTCGAACGCCACACCGTGATGTTTCGCGACCCGACCAACCAGCAGCGGCGCTTCATCCCGCTGCGGCTCGACGATGCCGCGATCAAAGACACGCTCAGGCAGTACGCCTACGTCGATTGGCGGCAGCGTGCGGATGCGGAGTACGAGAGGCTGCTTGGTGCCTGCCGCCTGCCTGTGGTCGCGGCCGAGCCTAAATCTGAAGTCATGCAGAAAGGTAAGGCAGTACCAGGGAAAGTGCTAAGGGGGCATACTGCTCTCGTGTGGGGCGTAGCGGTGACGCCGGATGGTCGGCGCGCGGTCTCCGGCTCAGACGACTATACTGTCGGCGTGTGGGACCTGGAGACCGGCATGTGTATCGCCACGCTCGAAGGCCATACCGACGTCGTGTGGGGGGTGGCGGTGACGCCGGATGGTCGGCGCGCGGTCTCCGGTTCACACGACAGTACCATACGGGTGTGGAATCTGGACACCGGCACATGTATCGCCACGCTCGAAGGGCATACTGCCAGCGTGCGAGGCGTAGCGGTGACGCCGGATGGCCGGCGCGCGGTCTCCGGCTCAGGCGATTATACTGTACGGGTGTGGGATCTAGACACCAACACCTGTATCGCCATGCTCGAAGGCCATACCTCTGGAGTATTTGCAGTAGCGATAACAGCCGATGGCCGGTGCGCGGTCTCCGGTTCGCGCGACAGTACCGTACGGGTGTGGGATCTGGACACCGGCAGGTGTATCGCCACACTCGAAGGACATACCGGCACTGTGTTAGGGGTAGCGGTGACGTCGGACGGCCGACGTATTATCTCCGGCTCCCGCGACAGTACCGTGCGGGTATGGGATCTCCTACCGCTCACAGCGGCCTCCTTACCAGGACTCGGCGCGGCGCGCTACACCAACGCCAAGGTGCTGCTCGTCGGCGAGAGCGGCGTCGGCAAGACCGGGCTGGCGCTGCGGCTGGCCGAAAACCGCTTCGCGCCGACGATCTTGACCGACGCTGCCTGGGCGACTCAGCTGAAGCTGCCGCACGACTCGAACCCGACCGGCATCGAGCGCGAGATCTGGCTGTGGGACTTCGCCGGCCAGGCCGACTACCGGCTAGTCCACCAACTGTATATGGACGAGACCGCGCTGGCGGTGCTGGTCTTCAACCCGCAGAGCGAGGATCCGTTCGAGGGGCTCGGCCAGTGGGACCGCGGCTTGCAGCGCGCAGCGCGCCGCTCGTTCCGCAAGCTGCTGGTCGCGGGGCGCTGTGATCGCGGTGGCCTGATGATCAGCCGCGCGAGCATCGCCCAGTTCCAGGCCGAGCGCGGCTTCGCCGGCTACCTGGAGACAAGCGCCAGAACCGGGAGCGGCTGCGCTGAGCTGCGCGACGCGATCATCCGAAACATCCCCTGGGACGACATCCCCTGGACCGCCTCGCCGCAGATCTTCAAGCTGCTCAAGGGAGAGATCATGCGGCTCAAGGACGAGGGCAAGGTGCTGCTGCGGATCGGTGAGCTAAAGCAGCAACTCGACATGCGGCTAGCCGGCGAGGTCTTCAGCCTGGAGGAGCTGCGGGCCGTCGTGGGACTGCTGGCCGGTCCTGGCGTCGTCTGGCAGCTGGAGTTCGGCGATTTTGTACTGCTACAGCCGGAGCGACTTAACGCCTACGCCGCCGCAGTGATCCGCTCCGTCCGTGCGCACACCGACGAGATCGGCTGTATCCTTGAAGAGGATGCGCTGGCCGGACGGCTTGATTACCAGGATATGCCCCTGCTGCGGCCCGACGAGGAGCCGATCATGCTGCGGGCGATGCATCAGACCTTTGTTGACCACGGGCTGTGCCTGCGCGAGCATACCGATGCTGGGACGCTGCTGGTCTTCCCATCGTACTTCAAGCGCGAGCGGCCCGAGCAGACGGAGCACCCGGCTGTCTTCGTCACCTACCGGTTTGTGGGCGCGCTGGACGAGATCTACGCCACGCTGGTCGTCCGGCTGCACCACACTCCGGCGTTCGAGAAGGACACGCTCTGGCGCTTCGCCGCCGACTTCAAGACCCAGGCCGGCAAGCGCGTCGGCCTCAAGATGACCAAGCAGCGCGAGGGCGCGGCCGAGATCACCGTCTATTGCGAGACCGGCATCCCCGACGACACCAAGGTCACGTTCATCCGCTATGTCCATGACCACCTGAAGGCCAAAGACGCCGGCGTGGTGCGTGTGCGGCACTACAGCTGCCCGCACTGCGGAACGCCGGTGGAGAGCCGTACGGTCGTGCAGGATCGGCTGAGGCGCGGCCTCGTGGACATCATCTGTGTGAATTGCGAGGAGCGCGTGCCGCTGTGGGATCTGATCGAGGAGAAGTTCGCCTCGGACGAGTTCCAGCAGCGCGTGCGGCGGCTGGAAGAGCAGGCGCGCACGAACATCGACGCTCAGAGCCGCGAGCTGATCCTGCTCGGCCACGCCTTCGCGATCGCGGGCGAGACCGGGCAGTTCTTCCGCCAGGCATCTGGCGCGGCGGGAGGTGTCGACGGCGCGATCATTTTTACGAATGACCAGGGCGCGTCCAGCGGCAAAGGAATCCACCTCCAGTTCAAAACGGGCGGTGCCTATCTGCGTACTCACCAGGGCGACGTAGAGATCTTTGAGATCACGGACCAGCGCCTGGCCGAGCGCTGGCGGGCGACGGCCAACCCGGTCATGCTGGTCAGCCGCACCGCCGACGGCCAGATCCACTGGATGAACATCACTGAGTATCTCAAGCAGCACGGGACGAAGGTCCGCGAGATCGTCTTCGATGGCGAGCCGTTCACCGCGCTGAACCTGGTGCGGCTGCGGGATCGGCTGTTTAGGTAAACGTGAAACGTGAAACGTGAAGTGTGTGGCGCTCTCGCTTTCGATGAACGATGTAGGGGCACGATATATCGTGCCCACACGAAGGGCGAAGCGGAAGTTTGATCGGGAACATCAGTAGGGGCGCAGCAGTTGCACTCAGTGAGCGATGCACGTTGTCAATGAAGGCAACTGCTGCGCCCCTACGGCGCTTCCAGCGGCCTCAGCGTAATCAGCGGTTCAGCGGATGTGCGGCGCTCGCGCTTTCGACGAACGCTGTAGGGGCACGATATATCGTGCCCACACGACCGGGCACGATATATCGTGCCCCTACGAAGGGCGAAGCGCTGAGGGCGCAGACTCAGCGTAATCAGTGGTTCAGCGCTTCTGAGAGCAGAGGAGCACACGATGACCGAGCCCGGCACTTCCATCGACGACCTCGACACACCCTGCCTGCTGATTGATCTCGACCGCATGGAGGCGAACATCCGCTCGTGGCAGGCGGCGATCAGTGCGGCGGGCGTCCGGCTGCGCCCGCACGTCAAGACGCACAAGGTGCCCGCGATCGCGCACATGCAGCTCGCCGCCGGTGCCGCCGGCATCACCGTCGCGAAGCTGGCCGAGGCCGAGGTCTTCGCTGCGTATGGCTGCCGCGACATCTTCGTCGCCTACCCGCTGATCGGACCGACGAAGTGGCAGCGTGCGGCGGCGCTGGCGCGCAGCTGTACGCTGACGGTCGGGGTTGACGGCGAGGTCGGCGCGCGTGGCTTGAGCGCCGCAGCGACCGATGCGGGTACGACGCTGCGCGTGCGGGTCGAGGTCGATTCGGGGATGCATCGTTCCGGCGCGCCGGCGGAGCGGGTCGCGGAGCTGTGCCGGCTGGTGCTGACGCTGCCGGGGCTCGATCTCGACGGCATCTTCACCTTTCGCGGCATCTACTACCCCGGCGCGACTGGGCGCAGCGCCGCCGAGATTGGTCGCGAGGAGGGCGAGCAGATGGTCGCGCTGGCCGAGGCGCTGCGGGCGAATGGCATCCCCATTCGCGAGGTCAGCCTTGGCTCGACGCCGACCGCCCACGCCGCCGCGCAGGTGGCCGGCGTCAGCGAGGTGCGACCGGGCACGTATGTGTTCGGCGACTACCTGATGGCCGAGCGCGGCGCAATGCGCTACGACGAGGTCGCGCTGACGATCCTCTGCACGGTCGTCAGCCGCCCAGCCGCTGATAAGGCGACGATCGATGGCGGCTCGAAGACCTTCTGCGGCGATATGATCCCGGAGCGCCAGCAGCTCAAGGGCTACGCATGCGCGATCGGCGTCGAGGCGTATCTGGAGAGCATGTCGGAGGAGCACGGCGTCGTGCGGCTGGGGCCGGGGGCTGACCCGCAGGTGGGTGAGCGCATCGCGTTTCACCCAATCCACGTCTGCACGACCGTCAACCTGTCCGACGAGCTGATCGGCGTGCGCGATGGCCGCGTCGAGACGGTCTGGCCGATCCTGGCGCGCGGCAAGCGCACTTGACACAACAATGCCGCTGGTCTACCATAGCGCTTATTCACACTACCTTTCATATACGCTTCTGGTGCAGTAGCAGGCCCTCACCCCCGCCGCTGCGGCGGCACCCCCTCTCCCGCCAGCAGGAGAGGGGACAGGCCAGAGAGGCACGCCGATTCCTCAACCCCCCGCTGGCGGGGGGCAGGGGGGTAGGCCGGTCGCTGACAGTCGGTGAGGGGCAATCTGTCTACACGAACAAGAGGACGATGATGATCGCTATCTCCATTATGATCGAGGGGCAGGACGGCCTGACCTGGCCGCGCTGGCAGCGACTCGTCGCCGAGGTCGAGGACTTGGGCTTCGCCGGGCTGTTCCGCTCCGATCACTTCACGAATGGGCAGCCGCCCGACCGCGATTCGCTTGAGCTGATCGTCTCGCTCACCTACCTGGCCGATCACAGCCGGCGCATCCACTTTGGCCCGCTGGTCGCGCCGCTCTCGTTCCGCCACCCCACGCTGCTTGCGCGCCAGGCCGCTGCGCTCGATGATCTGAGCGGCGGGCGCATGATCCTGGGGCTGGGGGCGGGCTGGCAGGAGCGCGAGCATACGCTGTTTGGCCACGATCTCGGCGATGTGCCGACGCGAATGGCGCGCTTGACCGAAGGGCTGGAGGTGATCACACGTCTGCTGGGCAGCGACGGGCCGAGCACATTCGAGGGTCGTTTCTTCCAATTGCGCGAGGCGCAGTTGCTGCCGCGCCCACAGCGACCAGCCGGCCCGCCGATCCTGATCGGTGGCAACGGGCTGAAATATACGCTGCCGCTGGCGGCGCACTTCGCCCAGATCTGGAACGGCCTATTTCTCGCGCCCGCCGCCTTTCGCGAGCGCTCGGCCGCGCTCGACGAGCTGCTGCACGCGGCTGGCCGGTCGCCCGGCGATGTCCGGCGCACGATGATGGGGCCGCTGGTCTATGGGCGTGATGCCACCGAGCTTGAGCGGCGGGTCAGCGGAATACGCCAGCGCAACGCGGCCTGGGCCGATCTGCCGCTCGATGCGCTGCTCGCGCTGCTGCGCGACGAGCGCAACGTGATCGCAGGGCCATCCGACATAATCGTTGAGCAGATCGGCGGCTACGCGGCGGCAGGCGTCGAGGAGCTTATGCTGCAATGGCTCGATCTTGATGACATCGATGGGCTGCGCGGCTTCGCCAGGCAGGTGCTGGCGCGACTGTGAGGGAGGTGTGATGTGAGCGATGGACATCAACAGCATCACTTCAGCCGGGCGTACTTGCACCACAAAGACACAAAGGGCACAAAGGCTCATGTGCTCTTTGTGTCCTTTGTGTCTTTGTGGTGGGCCGCATGTACAACGCACATTGTCGTACTAGGACGCGCGCGGCTCCTGAGCGGACTGCTTAGCTTCGTGGTGCTGATCCTCCTGATCGCCCAGCCGACGAACGCCGCGCCGCCGACGCCCACGTACCGCGCTCAAGCAGCGCCGGTGCCCGTAGCCACCGATATGTTTACCGTCACTGGAACGGTCACGAACCAGCAGGATGCGCCGGTCAAGAACGTCGAGGTCTTTGCGTTCAGCGCCGAAGTTCAGAGCGCCACCTATACCAACAGCAGCGGGCAGTTTACGCTGACGCTAATCACGGGAACCTACGACATTGTCTTCATCCCGCCGCAGGCAGCGCACCTCGGCGCGGTCGTCGAGCGCGGCATCAACCAGTCGCGCGTGCTGAACGTCAGCCTGCCCGCTGGCTTCACGATCTCTGGCACGATCTACCGCGATGCCGGGCATACGATGCCGGTGACGAACACGGCGATCTACGCCTTCAACACGACGACGTTCGCGGGGTTCGGGCTGCCACCTTCTCAGGCCGACGGCAGCTACAGCATCGCGCTCGAAGCGGGCGACTGGGAGCTGACCTTTACGCCGCCGCCGTTCATCGGCCTTGGCCCGACCCTGAGCGTTGTATCAAACCTCGCCGCAGACATCACCAGAGACATCGTGCTGCCGCCCGGCTTCACGCTGTTCGGCCATGTCACAGCACCAAGCGGTGCCCACGCGGGCGTGGCCGGCGTCGAGATCTTTGCCAAGGATCCTGGGCAGCCGGCCGGCTACGGCTTTGCGCCGACGAACGCGGGCGGCTGGTACACCGGCACGCTGCCGCTGGGCACGTTCAACGTGCGCTTCCTCGCTCCGCCATCCCATGGGTTCGGCTCCACGATCATCACCGGTGTGGCCGGCCCGGCGGATGTCCATCGCAACATCGTGCTGCCAAGCGGGTATACTGTCTCCGGGCACACCTATAGCGCGAATACATTCGTGCTCGGCATACCGAATCCGCCGCTGACCGATGGCGAGGGATGGGGGCGATTCTCAGGAAGCGACCGCCAGTATGCGCTGGCATTGCAGCCCGGCATCTACACCTTTCGTGCCTCGCCACCCGGCGGCGCGGCCAGCGGCGGGCTGTCGATGATTCGCGTGCAGAGCGATATGGTGTTGAACTTTGGCTTCTATGTGTACCTCCCGCTTCTCAAAAAGTAGGGCATGGGGAGCATAGATGATCGCGCCGTGAT
>Ga0075433_10004838_pt1 | contig 10528 bp, 8 predicted proteins | sample RhiMethybrSRZTD2_FD_75299 | JGI IMG/M metagenome (GOLD analysis project Ga0075433, IMG submission 75299) | Populus rhizosphere microbial communities from Tennessee, USA - Rhizosphere MetaG P. TD hybrid SRZTD2 | ecosystem: Host-associated > Plants > Roots > Rhizosphere > Soil | place: USA... | reverse complement strand
GCGTGATCGGCGCCGGCATCCGATCCCACGGCGCCGGCGTTGGCGTGCGCGAGGTTCGAGACCACGGTGATCCGATCGCGGAACTTGTCGAGCGGCTGCAGCGTCTCGGTGAACTCGAAGCGCTTGCCCTGCGCCGCCGGCGTCCACCTGTCCATCGTCGCGCCGTGCGGCACGTAGATGCAGCTCAGTCGGCTCTTCGCGGCCGCGGGGGTCTTGCGGATCGGCGTCTGCGCCGCGGCCATCGAGTCGAGGAACGGCAGCGCGATCGTCGCGCCGATGCCTCGCAGCACCGTTCTTCGGGGCAGATGTTTTTTGGTGATGAAAGACATCATTGGCTCCGCGCGGGCTGAAGCCCGCGCTCTACGTCGTTCGACTTCATTCGTTTCTGAAACGCGTCGCTCTTCACGATCCCCAACACGAGCGACGAGAAACGGTTGTTGTTCTTCGCGGCGTCGTTCGCGATCGCGCGTACCGCTGGCATGTCGTAATACTTCAACGCCCGGCCGGTGGCGTACGTCAGCAGCTTGTTCGTCATCGTCCGCACGAAGACATCGGAGCGGGCGAGAAGCGCGCGGCGGAGACTCGCCGGGCCATCGAGCCGCGTGCCGTCGACCAGTTGACTCGTGGCATCGATCGGCGTGCCGCCATCGGTCGTGCGCCAGCGGCCGATGAGATCGAAATTCTCGAGCGAGAAGCCGATCGGGTCCATGATCGTGTGGCACGCGGCGCACGTCGGCTGCTGCCGATGCTTCTCCATGCGTTGACGCAGCGACTTGATCGCGACGATGTCGGAGCCTTCGTCGATCGACGGAACGTTCGGTGGCGGCAGCGGCGCCGGCACGCCGAGCAGATTCTCGAGCACCCACTTCCCTCTTGAGACTGGCGAGGTCCGGTTCGCCACCGACGTGACCAGCAGGAAGCTTCCCTGACCGAGCAGACCGCGACGGGCATCGTCAGTGATCGCGACGCGACGGAAGCGGCTCCCGCGCACGTTCGGGATGCCGTAATGCTCTGCGAGTGTTTCGTCCACGAAGGTGTAGTCGGCGTTCAGCAAATCGAGCACGCTGCGATCTTCGCGAACGATGCTGTTGAGCAGCAGCTCGGTCTCGCGGCGGAACGACTGCCGCAGGTTCTCGCTGAATCGCGTCTCTGGCTTCGCGTTCTTCAACTCGCGCAGGAACAACCACTGGCCGCCGAAGTTGGTGACGAGCGCATCGGCCTTCGGATCGGTGAGCATGCGCTTGGTCTGCGCCTCGAGCACGGCGGGCTCGTGCAGTCGTCCTGTGATCGCCAGATCGAGCAGCTCATCGTCGGGGATGCTGCTCCACAAGAAGAACGACAGGCGCGAGGCGAGCTCGACGTCCGAGACTCGATAGGGGCGTCCGGCGGCGACGGTTGCCGGTTCCTTCTCGAGACGGAAGATGAAACGCGGATCGATCAGCACGCGCGCCAGCGCCTGCTCGATGCCGGCGTCGAATGAGCCGCTCTTGCGTCCGGTCTGGTAGAAGGCGATTAGCGCGTCGACGTCTGCCTCGGTCACGCTTTGCCGAAACGCGCGTCTGGCGAGCGTGCCAAGGATCTGTCGGGCGCATCCGTCTTCGCTCGCGGTGCTCTCTGGCGAGCTACGACGAGATCCCGCCGTAGCCTTGGCGGAGGCGGACGCGGTTTCGTCCGACGGGTCTAAAGACCCGCCTCTCCGTACGGAAGGATGGCAGGTGAAGATGCGTCGGCGGCTTGGAGTGTCACCCAGGCCTGTTGGCGTCAGCGGTCCCGTGATCGCAAGACTTTGCACGCCGGAGTTCGCGGCATAGGTCGCCCAGATGTCGTCGGCTCCCGGTGGCGGCTTGCGCACGAAGGCAACACCGAGCGCGTGCGGTCCCCCCGTCACGGGCAGCTTGAGGTCGATCTGCGCGGTGGCCGGCAGGAGTTTGATGCGCTCGCCGTCGATGGTGACTTCGATCTCCTCGCCCTGGAGATTCGCCGCCGCCAATCCAATCGCGGCGCCTCTGACCCGGATGCGAAGCGAGTATTCAGCATCGAGCGGGAACGTGTGCTGCACCACCGTGCCGCCGCGCGTGCCGAGCGGGAGGCCGTCGAGGTGTTCGCCCTGTTGCAGATCGCCAGGCACGCGATAGGTCACCGTCGATGCGCTGAGCAGCAGGTTGCCGACCGCGAGCCGGCTCACTTTGACCGCGGCGGCGGTGTATCGCTCGATCAGTGCCGGCGAGACGCGAAGCGCGTCGGCGATGTTGTCGAACCCCTCACTCGAATCGTCTGCGGGCAACAGAGTCGCTTCGTCGATGTCCAGCGACAGCAGATCGCGGATGGCGTTCGCGTACTCGGTGCGATTGAGTCGGTGCAGCGCGCTGCTGCCTGGGTTGGGATGCGCGATCGCGGCGCGATCGAGTCCCGTTTCGAGCCGACCCGCAAACGCGTCAAGCGCGGCGCGATCGGGTCGCGGCATGCCGCTCGGCGGCATCAGCCCCGCGCGCACCTTGCGAACGACCTTTTCCCAGATCTCCGCCTGGTCGGGCTGCGAGACGTCGAGACCGGTCAGCGAGAGATTGCCGGTCTTGGCGCGGTCGTTGTGGCAGGTGAGACAGTACTGATCGACGAGCGAGCGATCGCTCGAGGGCCGGCTTTCGCCTTCGCCGCTTTGCGGCTTCGGCGCGACGACCTGGGCCTCGCCCGCAACGCCCCCGAGCGCTACGAGCCAGAGCGTCGCCGCGGCGATCACCTTCTTCATTTCGACAGCTTCTCGATCAGCGCGACGGTCGACGGCTTCTCTTCCGGCGGATGCAGCGCGATGAACTCGCCCTTCGCCCATCGCAGGGGCGTGCGGCCGTCCTCGTCGGCAACGTCGAGCCGCGCGCCCGATGTCACCAACAGTTCCAGAATGTCGTCCCAACCCTTGTTGGCGGCGCCCATCACCGCGGTGAAGCCGGTTTCGTTCTTCGCGTTCACATCGAGACCGAGCTCGAGACAGAGCTTCACGGCTGCCATCGAGGATTCGCGCGACTCCACGAACGACTGCTGCACGGCCACGTTGCCGCCGGCCGCGGTGACGAGGGCGGTCGTCCCACCCACAGTCGTGATCTTCGGATCGGCGCCATGTGCCAGCAGCAGACGCATGGTCGTGATGTCGCCCGACTGCGCGGCGCGGATGAACGGCGTCTGGCCGGTCATGTTGATCCAGGTCAGGTCGCCAAGCGGCGTCACCCATCGGCGCAGCGGTGGAATCTCCTTGGTGCGCGCGTTCGGGTTGGCACCGCGATCGAGCAGCGCGGTGATCATCTCGAGCGCCGCGCCGCGATCGATGCCGTGTTCGTTGTTGCGTGTGTAGTCGCGGTTGCGGATCTCTACCGCTGCAAACAACGGTGTGCGCCCCCAGAAATCCATCGCGTTGACGTCGGCGCCGCGATCGATCAGCACGCGCGCCACGTCCATGTGATCGTTGGTGATCGCCATCAGCAGCGGCGTGATGCCGTTCGCCTCGGCTTGATTGACATCGGCCTTCGCGTCGAGCAGCACACGCGCGAGATCGGCACCGCCGTCGCGCGCGGCGTAGAGCAGTGCGGTCATCGCGCCGGGAATCGGCGCCCGTGAGCCGCGTTCGGGCACGCCACCACGAATGATCCCGAGACCATGTGATCCGCCGCCGGCGTTCGGCGCGACCCACGGCGGCGTCGCGCCAGTGCGCGTGACCGCATTGACGCTGGCTCCATGCGAGAGCAACAGATCGACCGCATCGCGCCGATGCTCGCGCACCGCCCACATCAGCGGTGTTTCCCGCGTCGCGGTGTCCCCGGTGTTGGCGACCGCGCCGCGTTCGAGCAGCAGCTGCAGCGAATCGAGGCCGCCGCTGCGCACCGCAACAGTCAGCAACGGCTCGCCGCTCGCGTCGACCGCATCGACGTTCGCCCCCGCCTTGAGCAGACGTCCGACGATCGTGGCGTTGCCGTTGGACACGGCGAGGTGAAGCGGCGTGACGTTGTAGCGGTTCTTGACGTTGACGTTGGCGCCGGCGCCAAGCAGAAGACCAACCGTCTCGAGATCGTCGGATTCGACCGCCCAGTGCAGCGCCGTCGATCCGTCGGTCAGCGGCGCGTTGACGTCGACCTTTTGTTGCAGCAGCTTCCGAACCGCCGCGCGATCCTCGCGCTTGATCGCATCGGCGAGGCTCGGGTCGGTGGCGGCTGCCATCGCCACGGCGGCCGCCAGGACCAGACTCAAGAATAGGCCGCCGCACAGTCCCGTACGCATGGGTGTCGCTCCCTGGTTCGTGCGAAAAGCCTAGCAGATTCCGCTTGAATCGGAGGGGCCAACCTATACCGACGACCTATGCGCCGGCGCCAGAATCCCTCACACCTTCTCAACACTGAGATAGCGGTACGTGTAGACGGGTACCCCCTCTGCCTCGCGGATCGCCTCGTCAATGATCGCGCGCCGCGGGCTTAGCGTGCAGACGGGATCGGTTGCAGTGGCATCGCCGATCAGGGCGAACGCCTGACAGCGGCAGCCGCCGAAGTCGATCGCCTTTCGCGAGCAGCTCCTGCACGGCTCCTGCATCCACGCGTCACCGCGAAACGCCTGAAACGCACTCGACTCGTTCCAGATCCACCGCAGCGAGCGATCGCGAACGCTGTCGAAGTGCAGCGTGGTGATCTCCGTCGCGCCGTGACACGGCAGCGTGCGGCCGTCGGGGGCGACCACGAGATAGTGTTTGCCCCATCCGGCGTAGCACGGTTTGGGATACGACTCGTGGTAGTCGGGCAGCACGTAAAGAATCTGCATTCGTCCCGCGTGCGCGGCCACGGCCTTCTCTGCCACGGCCGCCGCCGCAGTCACCTGCGCGGCGGTCGGCATCAGCGCCCGCCGGTTCTCGAGCGCCCACCCGTAATACTGCGTATTCGCCAATTCGAGCCGATCGGCTCCGAGGCCGGCCGCCAGCTCGATGATCTCGCCAACCCGATCGATGTTCGCGCGATGCAGGACGACGTTGATCGAGAACGCGAAGCCAAGCTCTTTCACCAGCGCGGCGGCAGCCATCTTCTGGCGCACGCCTTTCATGCCGGCAATCAGGTCGGCTGATTCCTCGACCGAATCCTGAATCGAGATCTGAATGTGCTCGAGACCAGCGTCATGAAGTTTCCGCGCCCGCGCCGGCGTGAGGCCGATGCCCGAGGTGACGAGCGTCGTGTAGAGACCGAGCGATCGCGCGTGCGCGGCCAGCTCCTCGATGTCGCCGCGTACGAGCGGCTCGCCGCCCGACAGGCCCAACTGCAGCACCCCCAACTCGCGCGCTTCGGTCAGCACACGAAGCCACTCCGCTGTTGTCAGCTCGTCGCGCGCGCCGCTCATCTTCAGCGGATTGGAACAGTAGGGGCAGTGAAGCGGACACCGATGCGTGATCTCCGCGAGCAGCGTTGTCGGATGGCGGGCGTCGATGTCAATGGACACGGACCAGCTCTCTCTCGACCAGTTGCGACAGGTATTCGATCACATCCGCCGTGACATCGCACTGATACCGTTCATTGAGCGTCGCGGCGATGTCGCCAATCGATCGGCGGCCGTCACAGAGCTCCAGGATCGCGGCGCCGGTGTCGTTCAGCAGGACCACGCCTTCGGGATAGAGCAGCACGCGCTGCTGCCGCACCTGATCGAAGTCGAGCCTGGCGAGTCGCCAGATCGCCGGAATCGTCGCCGTCGTGATGACCATTTAGTGGACCGTATCAACTGGAAGAGTACCGCGCATAACGAGCCTCGACGGCGATCTGCCGGCCGCGACAACGGCGCGGCCGGTCCTGATTTGGGTAGTGCGCTCCACTAAGGCTCCAGATAGGCGTGATGGATCGTGTCGATCATCGCCCACAGCATCTCGAGCTTGAACGCGAGCGCCTCGAATGCGCGTCGCTGCGTCTCGACAGTCGTGCAGTGCGTCACCACGAGGCGCAATCCCTGTTGGCTGTCGCGCGGCGCTTGCGTGACGCGGCTCGTGAAGTAGGCGAGCGCATCGGGCCGCACCCATGGGTAGTGCGCTGGAAACGCCGCGAGACGCTTCCGCATCAGGTCCGGAGCAAACAGTTCGGTCAAGGACGAGGCGACGCCATCGATCCACGGTTTCGTCTTGCAGAAGGTCACGTAGGCTTCGGCGGCAAATCGCACACCGGGCAGCACGTGACGCTCGTCTTCCATCTCTTCTCTCGGCACGCCGATCGCTTCACCGAGCTTGATCCACATCTCGATGCCGCCGCTTCCCTGCTCCGTGCCGTCGTGATCGATGATGCGCTGCAGCCACTCGCGGCGCACGTCCGGGTCCTGGCAGTTGGAGAGAATGGCCGCATCCTTGCGCGGGATCGCGCGCTGATAGGCGAGTCGATTGGCGACCCAGCCCTGCAGCTGCCGTCGCGTGAGACGCCCCTCGTGCATCAACGCATGGAACGGATGGTTCGCGTAGTACGACGTGCTGAGCGCGCGCAGCGACGCGACGAGATCGTCCGGCGCGAGCGGCTCGTTCAGCGACGGGAACGACGGAGCGGGAGGCGCGGCGAGCGTCGATGCATGCAGGGTCGTCATCACCTACTCGCTACAGAATCAGCTGAAGGCCGTCGAAGCCGACAATGATACCCGCTCGCGTCACTTCTGCGCGTTCGGGCGAGGACTCGATCAGCATCGGGTTGGTATTGTTGATGTGCGTGTACACGCGGTATCGGCACGGCAGCGATGACAGGTGCTCGAGGCTTCCGCCTGGACCGCTGATCGGCACGTGGTCGATCTCGCGCGCGGTCTTCGTGCCGACACCGAGCGCGATCATCTCGTCATCGGTCCAGAACGTGCCGTCGAAAAGCAGCGCGTCGACGCCGGCAAGCCGGTCGAGCAGCAGGGCGTCGAGACCGCCACAGCCCGGCACGAACGCCAGACGATCGCGGCGTGTCTCGTCGCGAACGAGAAGTCCGACCGTATGCCCTTCTTCGTCGCGGGTGGCAAATCGCGGAGGCCCGGCCGGCACCGCAAAGGCCTCGACCGACATGCCACTCGACGAGCCATCGCGGTATCGAAGCGGAACCGACTCATTCAGCGGCAGCGTGGTGACCGGCACGTCGCTGAACGCTCGTGTCGTCTCGAGAACCCGCGAGTCGCGATCGAGGATGCCGGCAACCGCGCTCGTCGAATAGATCGGCAACTGCCCCGCCTCCCGCAGAAGAACGATGCCGAGCGAGTGATCGAGCTCGGCGTCGGTCAGTACCACACCCTCGACAGGCGAACGGCGAACGGCCGAATCAGAGACTGCGCACAGTGGCGCGCGGCCTAACTGTTCGCGCACATCTGGCGACGCATTGAGGAGGAACCAACGGCAGCCATCCGCGCTCACCGCTGCGGAAGATTGCGTACGTGGCTTGGCCGCGTCAGGATCGCGACGGGCCGTGCGACAACCGACGCACCAGCAGTTCCATTGCGGGAAGCCGCCGCCCGCGGCAGTACCGAGCAGGACGACGTGCACGTGAAGGGAGCAGCGGGGCTCGAGGGAGCCCCGCTGTAGACGAAGCTACTTCTTGCCGGAATAAGCCGTGACTTCGAGCGTCACGGCGACGACCTTGAACTCAGGCTTGGTCCACGCCATTTGAGAGCACTCCTTCCCATCCTCGCCTCCGTGAGGGAAGGCCCACCGAGGCGATCGTCGAGATTATAGAGATCCACTGCCCGCAGGCGCAACCTGCTCCAGAGGCCGTTCGACACGCCCATCCGCGTGCTTGGCGAACCGACCCTCGTCGCGTCCGTGCACGGGCGCCTCTTCCGGCCACGGCCAGCCGCCAAACTGCGTGCGGCGATAGTCGGTGAACGCCTGCTGCAGTTCCGCTTCCGTGTTCATCACGAACGGACCGTACTGCACCACCGGTTCGCCGATCGGGCGTCCCTGCAGCAGCAGCATTTCGGCCGGGCCGTTCACGGCGTCGATCGTCACCGGCTGATCGGCACGCACCTCAATCGCGGCCGTTCCGGTGATCGTGCGATCGGCGACTTTGATCCCGTCGCCCGAGAACAGGTGCAACGCGCGAGCCGTCAGCGCACTGCGCGCCGCACGCAGCAGCCACGACGCACCCGCTTCGAGCGAGATGGACCAGATCGCCACATCGGAATCCCGTTGGGCCGCCCACGAGTGCGGCGGCGGAGGCGGCGGTATCAGGCCGTCCAGCGCGCCGGCAATCACCGTCACCGTCGTTGTGCGCCCATTCACGTCGGTGAAGCGGCGACGCGGGATGTCTTTGTCCCAGAACATCGTGAAGTACGGATCGGCGAGCTTGCTCTTCGCCGGCAGATTCAACCAGATCTGGAACAGCTCCAGCGTGTTCGGCCCGTTGCGATCGAGCAGGGGGAACATCTCGGAGTGCACGACGCCACGGCCGGCCGTGAGCCACTGCACGTCGCCCATGCCGAAGCGCGCCGCGGCGCCAAGCGAGTCGGAGTGATCGATGTACCCGCGCCGCACGATCGTCACGGTCTCGAACCCGCGATGCGGATGCTGCGGGAATCCAGGCACCACATCGCCGTGATACATCCGCCAGCCGTCCTTGCCCTCGAAGTCCTGACCGATCTCATGACCCTGCAGCGACGCCGCCGGGCCGAACCGATCGTTGCCTTTCGGATAGAAATCGACGTGATGGACGCAGAACAGGAATGGATCGAGCGTCTGCCAGCGGCTGCCCAGCGGGCTCACGTGAATGATGGGATCTGGCATTCCCTAACGTTATTCCGAAACGCCGCACGCAAGTACCATTCGGGCGCCCCTTCGGCCATCTCTCCGTGCAGCTCAGCACTTCCGCGCACTAGAATCACAGCGCCATGGGACTCCGGGTACTCCTCCTCTTCGTCGTCATGATGTCGAGCCTGGCGACGACAGCTCGCGCGCAATCGCCGCCCCCGGGCTCGTCCGCCGCAGCGGGCACGGATCAGCGGTCTCGGGAGGTCAGGGTCGCAGTGCCCGAGCCGACGCCGCAAGCGCTCTCCTACTACCGTAGCGGCAACGTGCTCTGGATCGTCGATAACGTGTGGGGCCTGCTCGTCCCGGCGGCGTTCCTCTTCACCGGCTTCTCCGCCACCATGCGCGGCTGGTCTTATCGGATCGGCAAGAAATGGTTCTTCGCCATCGCGCTGTACTTCATCGTGTTTTCCGCAGTCACCTTCGTGCTCGATCTGCCGCGCGTGTACTACGAAGGGTTCGTGCGTGAGTACGCGTACGGTCTCTCGAACCAGACATTCGCCAAGTGGGCAAGCGACCAGCTCACAGGGCTCGTGGTGGGAATCGTCGGTGGCGTGGCCTTCCTCTGGGTCCCGTATCTTCTTCTGAAGAGGAGCCCTCGACGATGGTGGCTCTACACGGGGCTGGCAGCGATCCCGTTCATCGTTCTCGTCGCCCTCGTGCAGCCGATCTGGGTCGATCCGCTCTTCAACACGTTTGGACCGATGAAGGACAGGGCGCTCGAGGCCGACATCCTCCACCTGGCCGAGCGCGCCGGCATCGAAGGTAGCCGCGTGTTCGAGGTCGCCAAGAGCGAGGACACCAAAGCGGTCAACGCATACGTCGCCGGCTTCGGCGCCACCAAGCGCATCGTCCTATGGGACACGATCATCGCCAAGCTGAACCGACAGCAACTGCTCGTGGTGATGGGCCACGAGATGGGTCACTACGTGCTCGGCCACGTGTGGAAGCAGATATTGATCCTGTCGAGTCTGATCGTCGTGGCGCTCTACGCCGTCCATCGCGCGTCGGGCTGGCTGATCGCGAAGCACCGCGCCCGTTTCGGCTTCGAAGCACTGTCAGACGTCGCCTCGCTGCCGCTCATCCTCATTCTGTTCGGCGTTGCATCGCTCGTCGTAACGCCGGTGGCTCTCGCGGTCAGCCGCCATTTCGAGCACGAGGCCGATCGCTTCGGGCTCGAGATCACGCGCGACAACCACGCTGCGGCCACCGCCTTCGTTACGCTGCAGCAGGAGAACCTGGGTGTGCCCAGGCCGGGACCGATCTATACGTGGTGGCGCGAGAGCCATCCTCCGCTGGGCGAGCGGATCGACTTCAGCAACGACTACCGGCCATGGGAGAAGAACGAGCCGCTCGTCTATGCGGACCGTTTCAAGGTGCCGTAATCCCGAGACGCGCGTGGAGTAGTATCAGCCGCATGCGCGCACACCTCATCGCGATCGCACTCGCTCTTGCCGTGGCCGTGGCAACGGCCGCGCAACAAGCGCCGCCGGCATCTCCTCAGGGCGCGGGTCGCGGCGGCGGGCAGCCAGTGCAGCCGATCCGGATGTTGAAGCCCAATCTCTATGTCGTGCCAGGGGGTGGTGCCAACTCGATCGTTCGCGTGACCAGCGAGGGCGTCATCCTCGTCGATACGAAACTGCCCGGTGAAGCGAACTACAACGGCCTCATCGAACAGATCAAGACGGTCACGCCGCAGCCGGTCAAGGTGGTCATCGTCACGCACCATCACGCCGATCACACCGGCAACAACGATCGCTTCATCGCCGC
>Ga0075433_10004837_pt1 | contig 10528 bp, 7 predicted proteins | sample RhiMethybrSRZTD2_FD_75299 | JGI IMG/M metagenome (GOLD analysis project Ga0075433, IMG submission 75299) | Populus rhizosphere microbial communities from Tennessee, USA - Rhizosphere MetaG P. TD hybrid SRZTD2 | ecosystem: Host-associated > Plants > Roots > Rhizosphere > Soil | place: USA... | reverse complement strand
AACTCGATGCACGCCGAGTACACCATCCGCGCCGCCAACGCCGGCGTTCACGTGCTCTGCGAGAAGCCCATGGCGGTCACCGCAGATGACTGTCAGCGGATGATCGACGCCTGCCGTGAAGCCGGCATCAAGCTGATGATTGCGTATCGCTTGCACTTCGAGCCCGTCAATCTCGAGGTGGTCGAGCTGGTCCGCCGCGGTCGCATCGGCGAGCCCAAGTTCTTCAATTCGTCGTTTTCGATGACGGTCAAGCCCGGCAACATCAGGACGCGCCGCGAGCTGGGCGGTGGGACGCTCTACGACATCGGCATCTACTGCATCAACGCGGCACGCTATCTCTTCCGCGCCGAACCAAAGGAGGTGTCAGCGATCTCCGTGAACAGCGCACCGGAGAAGCTCGCCGAGATCGACGAATCCACCGGCGCGTTGCTGCGCTTCGACGGCGAGCGCGTCGCCTCGTTCGTCACGAGCTTCAACGCCGCGGACGTGGGCTTCTATCAAATCGTCGGGACGAAGGGCGACATCCTGGTCGACCCCGCCTACGAGTACGCCGAGGGCCTCGGATACGAGATCACCGTCGACGGCAAGACACGGCAGAAGCGTTCGAAGCCGCACGATCAGTTCGCACCGGAGCTGCTCTACTTCTCGAACTGCATCCTGAAGAACCGGACACCGGAACCATCAGGCGAGGAAGGTTTGCAGGACGTCCGAATCATTCAGGCGTTGTACGAGTCCGCTGAAATAGGCAAACCCGTGCAGCTGCGGCCGTATGTGCCACCGAAGCGGCCCGATGCCCGCCAGCGCATCGAGCGGCCGCCTGTCAAAGAGCCGCGGTTGGTGAACGCCGAGAGCGCGAGCAAATAACGCCGGGGGATGCGAGTAGCCACGGAGAGCACTGACAAAAGAAGCCACGGATAACACGGAACACACGGATCAAAAGAAATTATTTAATCAGTGTTGTCCGTGTCATCCGTGGCGACTTTGATCCGTGTTGTCCGTGGGCCGTGTTATCCGTGGCGAGTGTATCCGCGGCCGATTCCGTGGCATATTCGATACACTCCGGTGGCGCTCCACAAGCGAGTCCTTGTCTACGCGGTCGTCATCGCCGTGTCCGTGGCGGCGATTGCCGGCGTGATCCGCCTTGGTGAAACCTGGTATGCGCAGGCGGTGGCACAGCCTGGCGTTGCGACTCCGGGCGCCGCGGCTCCGGCGCCGCCCGCAAGCGGCCATGGTGCTCTCGCGGTATTGATCGTCCAGCTGCTGACGATCGTCCTCGCGACACAAGTATTCGGAAGCCTCGCAAGCTTGATCCGTCAGCCGGCGGTGGTCGGCGAGGTGGCCGCCGGCCTGCTGCTGGGACCGTCGCTCCTTGGGCAGGTTTCTCCGGATGCGTACGCGTTCCTCTTCCCACCCGACTCGTTCGGCGTCCTTCGGTTGTTGAGCCAGCTTGGTGTGATCCTGTTCATGTTCACGGTGGGTCTGGACCTCGATCCGACTCACCTGAAGCAGCGCGCGCCGACCGCGATCGCCGTCAGCCACTTCTCCATCGTCATTCCATACTTGCTCGGCGTGGCCTTGGCGCTGGCGTTGTTTCCGCACTATGCGCCGCGGGGCGTGCCGTTCCACTCGTTCGCGCTGTTCATGGGAATCGCGCTCAGCATCACGGCGTTTCCCGTGCTGGCGCGGGTGATCGAGGAGCGCGGCCTGACGCGAACGCCGCTTGGATCGACGGCGATCGCGTGCGCCGCCGTGGACGATGTGACGGCGTGGACGCTGCTGGCGCTGGTGGTGACGCTCGTGACCGCGGGCGGAATCGGACAGACGCTGCTGATCCTCGTCCTCGCGCTCGCGGCGTTCATCGTGCTGATGATCGCAATCGTCAAGCCGCTGCTCGCCCGGTTCTTCGCGGCCGGCGGCGAAGGCCTGACGCGCGGGCGGACGGCAATGTTCCTGACGATTGTGCTCGGCTCCGCACTACTGACGGAGCTGATCGGCATTCACGCGCTGTTCGGCGCGTTCATCGCCGGCGTGATCATGCCCGCGAACGCCGGGCTTCGCCGTCAACTGCGCGAACGCCTCGAGAGCCTGAGCTCGGTGTTCCTCTTGCCGATCTTCTTCGCGTTCACCGGCCTGCGCACGGAGATCGGCCTGCTGAACAACCTCGGGAGCTGGCTGACGTGCGGCGGCATCATCCTGACGGCGGTCGCCGGCAAGCTGGTCGGCAGCATGCTGGCGGCGCGATGGACGGGATCGACCTGGCACGACGCCTTCGTGCTGGGCGCGCTGATGAACACGCGCGGCCTCATGGAGCTGATCGCGCTGAACGTCGGCTACGATCTCGGGATCCTCTCGCCCGAGATGTTCACGATGCTCGTCGTGATGGCGCTGGTCACGACCGCGATGACCGGCCCACTCGTCGACGCGGCGACGCGGTTCAGCACCGTCAGCGACCGGGCCGCCGTAGGCCAGCACACGTGAGCGTCTCGATCCGCGAGGCGCGGCGGGACGACGCCGCAGCGATCGCGGCCATTCACAACATCGGCATCGCCGAGCGCAGTGCGACCTTCGAGACCGAGCCGCGATCGGAGGGTCAGGTCGTCGCCCGTCTCGAGGACTCCGACCGCTATCCGCTGCTCGTCGCCGTCGACGAGGACCTGGACAGGGTGGTCGGCTGGGCTGGCCTCGGCGAATATCGCCCACGCGTCTGCTACGCCGGCATCGGTGAGTTTTCCATCTACCTGTCCCCCGAGGCGCGCGGCCGCGGCATCGGACGGACGTTGCTGCTCGCCCTCATCGATGCCGCCGGCGCTCGCGGCTACTGGAAACTGGTGTCGCGTGTATTTCCGTTCAATGCGGCAAGCAGAGCCCTGTGTCGCTCCTGCGGCTTTCGCGAGGTCGGCGTCTATGAAAAGCACGCGATGCTCGACGGCCGCTGGCTCGACGTCGTCATCGTAGAAAGGTTGATCGGTAGCCCGGTTGGCCGGTAGATCGGTAGACCGTTTTGTCCTTCCGAACCACCGGGCTACCGGTCTACCGGGCTACCGTCCTACGAGGCTACCGATCTATTCTGACGCGGCTATTTGTCTTCCCCTCGGCTGACAATCTCATCCCTTTTCTGCTGAATCCCTAACGATTTCGCTCATCGTGGTCGTGGCGATGTTTTTGCGTTCCGGCGCCGATGGATGCCTACTTCGATCCTGCTCGGCCGTGCGCTGGCGCTCTGCCTTCACCCACGGGCGGCGTGGCGCGTGCTCCCGCGCGTCGATCGTGCGCTCGTCGTCGTCGTCTACGGTCTGGCTGGATTCGTCACCACGCTCGCGGCGCTGGTGTTGTTCTAGCGCGCCGATTTCCCCAGCAGCGACTTGACGGCGAGCATCTCGTCGCCGTTCACGGTGTGGCCCAACCCTCGGTAAATCCGCTCGTCGACGGTCGCGCCCATCCGTTTGAAGACTTCCGCCGATTCGTGCACGCGATCGAGAGGGATGTGCGGATCGACGTCGCTGCACCCAAGGAACACCGGCGTAGCGTCGAGTGATCCGCTGTAGTCACGCGGCGTCCCTGGCGGACCAATCAGCCCACCGCTGAGACCGACGACTGCCGCATAACGTCGCGCGTGGCGCGCGACGAACTCCTGCGCGAGGCAGGCGCCTTGCGAGAATCCCAGGAAGCCGATGCGCTCGGCCCTGACGCCTTGCTCGACCAGGGCGCCAGTCAGTCGCGAGAGCAAGTTCAGCGCTGACGACAGCCACGGCTCGTTCTTCTCGATCGGCGTCAAGAATGAGTACGGGTACCAGGTATGTCCCGACGCTTGCGGGGCGAGGTAGGCGACATCGTTGGTATGAAACTCATCGGCCAGAGAGAGGATATCGTCGGCGCCCGCGCCGCGGCCGTGAAGCAGGATCATCGACAGCCGCGCCTGGTCGGGCGTCGGGCCTTTGCGCAGGATCGGCTGACCGAAGTGGGGATCGGTGGGAGAGGCGGTCATCGGTTTCCCGCAGTGTTGGAATTGCCCAACGACGCGAGATAGTAGCCGCCGCCGGCCTCTTCGACCGTGAGCGGGTGACCGAATACCTCGCTCAACCGGTCGGCCGTTATCATCGCGCGCGTTGGTCCGTCGTGGATGATGCGGCCGTCGCGCAAGAGGATGACCCGCGAGATTTCCGGCACGATCTCCTCGACGTGATGCGTGATCAGCAGCAATGTGGTCTTCGACTGCGCGATCGCGCGGACGCGCTCCATGAAGGCATGGCGTGCGACCATGTCGAGGCCGGTCGTGGGCTCGTCGAGGACGAGCACTCGCGGCGACGTCACGAGCACGCGCGCCAGCAGCACGCGGCGCGCCTCTCCGCTCGACATTTCGTTGAGGCGCCGCGAGGCGAGATGCGCCGCACCGGCCGCGTCGAGCGCTCGCGCCGCCTTCTGACGCATCTCGTCCGTCAGCTCGCCGTATCGCAGGATCCCCTGAGACGCGAGGAACGCCGACACGACCGCGGCGTGACCGGTGATCTGCCCTTCGCTGTTGCCGCTGACGAACTGACGATGGAGATCGGCCGAGACGAAGCCGACCTGCGTCCACAGCTCGAACACGTTCCAGTCGTCACGGCCGAGCACGCGCACCGATGCCGGCACGTCGATCTCGGCGACCGGACGCTCGTGATGCATCAACAGCCGGACGAGCTGCGATTTGCCGGCGCCGTTCGGCCCCAGAATCGCCGTGTGCTCGCCTTCTCGAATCGTCAGATTGAGGCTGTCCAGGACGCGGCGGTCGCCCTTGATCAGCGTCGCGCCGCAAAGCTCGAAGACCGTGGTGTCAGGCACGCTATGACTATTTTAGTGTGGGCGTGACGCGAACGATGACGAGCGTCATGTCGTCATGCTGAGGCGCACCGGACACGAATGCATCGGCGGCGGCCATCAACACATCGATCAATGCCCGTACCGGAACCGTGTTGCGTTCGCGGATAGCCTCGATCAACCGCTCCTCGCCCCACTCCTCGTCGTCGCGGTTCATCGCCTCGCTGACGCCATCGGTGAATCCAACCAGCAGATCGCCGGGTTCGAGGGCGACGCGTCCCTGGGAGTACGCGCAGGCTTCCATCAAGCCAATCACCGGGCCGCCGGTGTCGAGGCGGAGAACGCTGCCCCCATTCGACGGACGGTAGATGATCGGCGGATTGTGCCCGCAGTTCACGTAGGTCAAGGTCTGCGACGCGGAGTCCAGTTCGCCGTAGAAGAAGGTCGCGTAGCGGTTGGCAGCGGAGCTCTCGTAGACGAGGGTGTTCACGTTGGCCATGACGGCGGCGAGATCGGCTTGCGGCTGAACCGTCTGACCCCGCAAGAACGCGCGCAGCGTCGCCATCAGCAGCGCGGCAGGAATCCCCTTGCCGGAGACGTCACCTATCGCGATCCCAAGCCCCGCTTTCGGCCTCAGGATGAAGTCGTAGTAGTCCCCGCCGACGCCCAGGGCTGGCCGGCACGCGCCGGCGTACTCGACGCCTGCAATCGGCGGATACTCCTGCGGGAACAGCCGCTCCTGCACCTCGTGAGCGATCTCGATCTCGCGCCTCTGCTTCTCGCGCGCCGCGACTTCTTTCTTGATGGCTTCGGTGAGGCGCCCGTTCTCCAACGCGAGACCCGTCTGCACCGCGACCGAATCGAGAAGTCTGATGTCGCTCGGCGAATAAGGCTCCTCTGATTGCTTCGGCCCCAGGCTCATGATTCCGAGCAGCTCGTGATTCAGCGCCAGCGGCAGAAGCAGGTCCGGCTGCAATTGCTCGAGGGCCGCGCGTTCGCCGTGTCTGGTCGCCTGCGTCCACGAGTCGCCGTCGTGCAGCTCAACGAACGCATGCTGCTGCGTCTTCAGTTGGGACGCCGTCACGCCGTCGGCTGGAATGGCCGCATCGAGTAATGGTGCGTAGCCGAGGGCGAAGGCTGGACGCAGCGTCCCGGATTCGTTCAGCAGGATCGCGATCCGCGGCACGTGCAGCGACGCGGCGATCCGGGTTGCGACCGTCTCGAGCAGCGGCTCGGTCTCGACGATGGTGCGCACTCGGGTCGCCAGATCGCTCAAGATCGCATCAGCTTCATAGGCTTCGCGGAAGAACCGGCGATCGACCCATCTGCGCAGTCGGTCCGCGAACCGCCCGGTGATCGCGACGATCGCGGCGAGGCTTCCGACGACGATCGCGACGCGCGTCGGGCTCACGTTGCCCGACAAGAACGAGGCGGCGGCAACGCTGATGGCGATGAGCAACCCGACCTGGATCACGCGGATGCCGCCGCGCGCGAGCACGTATTGAAGCCCCTGCCGAATGACGACGCGCACGTCCATCGCGCGATGGACGACGATCACGTAGGCCATCGTCAGCGGAAACGCCAGAATCATGAGGATCAGCGGCAGCAGCGACCACGCCGGCAGCCGGTTATCGAACCTGCTGGCAACCAGGATGACGAGCAGCGCCGCGACGCCCGGCACGGCGCCGAGGAAGAGCAACAGCAACCGTCGCCGCGAGTCGCGGCTCGCGCTGAACGCTTTCCAGCCGAGCGCTCCAACGGTCACGAGCAGGGCGAGGGCGACGACTGCCGCACCGAAGTCTCCTTCGACGCCGGTGAGCATCTGGACAGGCCGCTGAAAGAATCGGTGCGACAGATCGAGATGGCGGTGCCATAACGCGACGTCGACCGACACGACGGCCGCGACGAGGAGCAGATAGCCGGCGATGATCCATTTCAACCAGGGGAAACGGACATCGAGACGGAGGCGTTCGGGAAAGGCAATCGCAAAAAGCATCAGCGCAGGCACCACGGTCTGCGCACGAAATGCCGTGAATGCCACAGCGAGCGGCTGGAGGGGGCCGTCGTGCGCGAACACGCGAAGGCCGCCGCCGTATCCCGTCACCGAGGGAAAGCCGACCATCAACAGCAGGAACAGCCAGGCGCTCCGATCGCGAATGCGTACGGCCGCAACCCAGAAGCCGAGGCTGAGGCACACGACCGGCAGGACGATCGTCTGCAGGACGAACCGAAGCCGTTCGCCGAGGCCGGGCTCAGGTTCCGTCGGACTACGAAATGGTTGAAAGGGGATCGTCAGATCTCTCGGCGCGCTTCCAGCTTCAGGAGAGCGCACCTGAACCTGGATGCGCTCGCCGGCCCTCGCCGTGCCAATGGGCCCGTAATAATCGATGAACCCTTCGATCGGCCGCCCGTTGACGGCGAGCAGCGCGTCGGCGAACTTTACGCCTGCACGCTCGGCCTCGGGTTGAAGGCCGACCACACCCCAATTGGAGTCGCCGAGGTAGAACGGCGGGCGCGCGTACTCGGTCGCATGCCATCGGACGTCGAGGGTGTCGCTGATGTCGAGGACCAGCGTGGTCGACGCGACGATGAACACCACGGCCAGCGCGGCGTACAGCGCCAGATCGCTGCCCCGGGCCTTTCGTCGGACCATTGGGGCCGATTGTACGGCGCCTGCTATGATCCTCCGAACTTGGTGTCTCTTTCAGGAGTAACCGCGATGCGACGCACAATCCTATCGGCCTTATCCGCAACGGTCATGCTCGCCGGCCTGGTGTTCGCGCAGGCGCCCGCGAACTTCGCCGGCAAATGGACCTTGGTTCCCAATCCAAACGCCACCGGAATGGGCGGTCTCGGATCAGAAGCGACTATCGTTCAGGACGAGAAGACCCTGACGATCACACGCACGACGCAGATGGGCGAGTTCAAGACCGTTCACAACCTGGACGGCTCGGAGAGCAAGAACACGCTGAACTTCAACGGCAACGCGATCGAGCAGCTGTCGAAGGCCAAGTGGGATGGCGGCAAGCTCACGATCACGACGTCGATGAACTTCAACGGCAATCCGGTCGAGACGAGCATGACGATGATGCTGGATTCGGCGGGCGCCCTGCAGGTGGAATCGACGCGCCCGGACTTCCAGGGCGGCGGCCAGCCGATCACGACGAAGATGAGCTACAAGAAGAACTAGGACGCCGCGGTCTGCCGCGAGGCGTGGCGGAGCGCGTGGCCGGCGATCGCTTCCAGGTCTTTGCCGAACGGCGTCAGCGGCTCCGACTCGATCGCCGCGGCGATGCGGTCGTCGAGCAGAAGCGCCGCGGCCGGACCTTCCATCGAGGCGCGCTGCGCGTAGAGCTGTCGGGCGCACTCGATCGTGTCCTTCAGCCGCGAGCGGCGCTCTTCGTCGCTCTTGTCCGCTTCCATGTCGGCAGCGTACATCTCCTGCGCTTCCTGCAGGAGCATCGCGGCGTACTCGCGCAGCTCGTTCAGCGTCTTCAGCTCCTGCGACAGCCGCATCAGCAGCACCGTGGTCGTGCGGACGAGCAGGGTAGCGAAGCCGGCGCTCGCTTCGTGGCCGGAGACGCCGCGCTCCGACGCGGATTGATCCGAATCGGCGTAAACGACCGCGAGCGTTTCGCCTTGGAAGGCGATCGGCAGCGCCAGTGCGTTGGTCGGCGATCCGCCGAACGGCGCGTGTTGACCCTCAAGCTCGCTGCCGGTGAGATGCTGAATCGAGCCGCTGGAGACGGCGCGGGTAATCAGCGAGTCCACGCTCAACGGGATCACGAGCTTGGTCACGTCCGTCGTCAGATCGAAGCCGACCTGATGCTCGCCCTCGAGCCGGTTCGCCTTCGTCCGGAACAGCGCCACGCGTGAGAACTCGCCGGCCAGCTGCTGCACCAGGGCTGCCAGCAGATCGTTGACCGATGTCGCAGCCGCGAGATCGTCGACCGCTCGCGCCGAGGCATCGAGGAGGGCGCCGAGCCGGCTGATGTCGAGGCGCAGCGAGCTCATGTCCGCCTGCGCCTGCGCGTGATCCACGTCGACGTTGACGAATTGCTGGCGCGCGCTCGCTTCCGCCGTCTGCGCGTCCTGCAGGTGGTGCTGCAGCTGACGGACGTGCTCTTCCTGCGCGATTTGGTTGCGCTCCAGCGTTTGCACGCGCGCGCGCGTCGCTTCCAGCTGGGTGGTGATGGCCTCGCGCTGCGTCCGCGCCGCATCGAGCTCGGCCTGCGCCGCGCTGATGTCGGCGGCGAGCGTGCGATTCTCGGCTAGGCTGGCGTCGAGCTGCATCCCGAGACGGCTCGCCTGCGCCACCGACGCATCGAGCAACCCTCGCAGCTCGGCCAGATCCTTTTCTGCCGCCGTCTTGGCTTGCGTGTGCTGACGGGCAATCGCCTCCGCTTCGACGCGCTGGGCGTCGACGACGGAGTGCGCTTCGATGGCGGCGTCGAGATCGCGATCGGCGGCCTCGGCGCGCTCGGTCATCTTCTGGAGCTCGCCGCGGACGACGTCGGTCTGCGCCTGCGCCTCGCTCAATTCGCCGCGCAGCGCTTCGACCTGCGACTCCACTTCGGCCAGCGCTGCGCTGAAACGGTCGCCCTGCTCGCGCTCGGCGCGCAGATCGCGGTTGGCGGCATCGAGCGCGGACTGCGCTTCGTCTCGCGCGTGCTGGGCCGCGGTGCGCTCGGAAGACAACGTATCGTGCAGCGTTGCCGCTTCTGTCCGCGCCGTCTCGAGCTCGCGCTCGAGGCGCGCGGCATCTGACACCGTCGCGTCGAGGAGGCCCCGTGCTTCGTTGAGATCCTGCTCGAGCGTCGCCTTGGCGGTCGTCAGCTGACGAACGTTGGCTTCCGCCTCGACACGGGCGCCATCGACATGACTGTGGGCTTCGATTGCCGCGTCGAGATCGCGATCGGACGCCTCGGCCCGCTCGGTTTCCCGCCGCAGATCGGCGCGAAGGGTCTCGGCCTGGGCGTGTGCCTCGGCGAGCTCCGCTTTCACGCGCTCCGCTTCCGCGCGCTCGGCGGTCAACTCCGCGTTGACCCCGTCCAGCGTCGTCTGCATCTCTTTCTGAACGCGCTGAGACGCGGCGCGGGCGGCGGCGCCGGCGGCGGTGTTCAGCCGGCGGATAAGCTCCTGGACTTCCTCGTCCGCGCGCGGCGTGGCCGTGGCGCTGGCCTCGATGGCGCTGGACGCCGCCTCGATCGCGGCTCGAAGGCCCTGCAAATGCTGAACGGACGCCTCCACCTGGCTGGCGAGCAGCTTGGTGAAGAGGGCGGCGGTTTCTTTTGCGGCGTAGTCGCGGAATTCCATCGTGATCAGACGGGAGAACCTTCGTGCCTTGCAACTCGAAGACCGCCACCGTCAGGGGCAAAGTGCCCGGCTTTTCCGCGGATCCGCTCGATTTCCACCGACAGATCGGGTGAGCGTTTCACGATTCTGTAATCGCGACGCTTGCTCGAGGGCGGCGAATCGGGTAGAGTTCCTGGACCACGCCGATGCGAATTAGACCTTCAGCCCGTGCGTCCGCGTTCCCACTGACGCTCGCGTCGGATCGCCGCTAGGCGTTCCCTCCGCAGCGCTTCTTCCCCTAGGAACTCGTTTTTCGTTAGGAGCCCGTCTCCGCGGCCTCGTGCCGGCGCTGATCCGCGCTGTCCGACCCGTCTCGGACGTGGGGCTCCAGGGAGCGTTTCGACGTGTCTACTACGTTTTCGGAAGAATCGGTCGGCGA
>Ga0075433_10004836_pt1 | contig 10529 bp, 9 predicted proteins | sample RhiMethybrSRZTD2_FD_75299 | JGI IMG/M metagenome (GOLD analysis project Ga0075433, IMG submission 75299) | Populus rhizosphere microbial communities from Tennessee, USA - Rhizosphere MetaG P. TD hybrid SRZTD2 | ecosystem: Host-associated > Plants > Roots > Rhizosphere > Soil | place: USA... | reverse complement strand
AAGTCGGGCAGCCGCGCGCAGTACTCCTCGAAGAAGTCGAAGCCGATGTTCTTGGGCCCGCGCTCCACCAGCCACTGCGCGCTATCGGGCGGGAAGTAGGGCGACTGGGTGAAGTAGTCGGGCCAGCGCCCGTACATTCGGTCGGTCCAGCCGGTCCTGAGCAGCACGATGTCCCCGCGCTTGACGTCCCCCGCCCCGCCCTTCTTCAGATCGTCGATGGTGATCCCGTGGTTGGCCCCCACCCACGAGAGATCGACCACCAGGGCCTCGCCCATCACCTGGTCCAGCGTGATCTCGGCGGTGGTGATGCCGTTCTTGAACACGTGGAGCGGCGAGTCGATGTGAGCCCCGGTGTGCAGGCTCTGGTTCACGCTCGAGACCTGCCAGAAGCCGGGGCCGCGCCGGTGCGGGGTCACCTCGAGCTTCATGTTGGTGGAGGGCGGGCTGAACGTGTTCTCGTCCACCGTCACCGACAGATCGACGAAGCGGCTCATGCGCGGGTCACTTCGCGAAGTTGGCGATGGCGCGGGCGGCCCCGGTCAGCTCCACGATGTGGAGGCCGGTGTCGGCCCGATCGGCCAGGTAGATGAAGCCGCGGTCATCCACGTCCACGTTGTTGGTCTGGATCGCGGTCTTGCACCGGGGCGCGCCCGACACCTCGATGCAGCGCTTGTCGGTCTTCGCGGTGACCGAGGGAATGTAGAAGCCGGCCTCGGTCGGGTGGAACGGGTCGCGGATGTCGACCGCGCGCACCCCCGCGTTGAAGTAGGCGATGAACGCGAGGCGGCCGTAGTAGATCGGGCTGAACGACTCGTTGCTCGAGTGCGGCCCGAAGCGCCCGCCGCGCCGGCAAAAGTCGCCGGTGGGATCCGGCACCTCGAAGGTGGCCACCGAGAACGGGGTGCGCTCGGTGGTGACGTCCACCATGAACGAGAGCTGGCGGATCTCCTGGCACTCGTTGCGGAGCGCCTCCGAGACCAGCAGCACGAAGTCGCGGGTGCGGCCCGGCACGCTCGGCGCCCAGCGCGGCACCGTGATGCCCAGGATCGGGAAGCTGGTGTGGCCGCCCCAGGCCGGCGACATGTCGAGCCGGCCGATCTGAGGATAGAGCAGGTTCGCGGGCGTGGGCGCGAAGCGGTCGGTGGCCTGCTGATCGCCCGCGAGCAGCTTGTCGCGGTCGACGATCTGCAGCACGCCCTTGGCCCCGGTGCCGTACGCGAAGTACACCCGGTTGCGCAGCGCGATCGGTCCGTGCACGCCCTCCGGCGCGGTCCCGGTGGAGCCCGGCTCCTGCCCGGGCAGGCCGAAGTCGCGGATGAAGCGCGGCTGCGCCGGATCGCTCAGGTCGTAGATCTTGGTCATCCGGTTGGTGCGCCAGCCCGACGGCGCGCCGTCCGAGACCAGGTAGGCGATGCCAGTGTCGCACTCCCACCAGTTTTTGTGGGTGCTCTTGAGGCCGTCGAGCACGGTGACGAGGCGCGCCGGCTTCGCTGGATCGGTCACGTCCCACACCTCGTGCGCCAGGTTGCCGAGCGTGCGCAGGAGGTAGGTCTTGTCCTTCGCCGCGTGCGGCAGCGTCTTGCCGTCGCACACGCGCACCATGGCCGCCCCGCCCGCCTCCGCCTCGCCCTCCGCGCCGGGGATGTGGTGCAGGTAGCGCGGGTGTTTCGGATCCGTCACGTCCACGATGGAGGTGCCGTTCAGCTCCATCTGGCCGGTGAGCGGGTTCATCCGCTTGCCGCCGTGGTGGCCGATGTAGGCGATCCACCGCGTGCCCTGCTGGTGGACCACCGGCTGGTAGGCCGAGCGGGCCTGGAGGTCGTCGGTGCCGACGAGGCGCATGTTGCGCTGCTCCTCGGCGGGGGCCGGGGCGGAGGTGAGCAGGACGCCCAGGCCGAGCAGGAGCGCGGCGCTCCAGGCGCTTCGCGTGTTCACCGCGTTGTGCTCGTCGACATCGACGCTCCTCCCTGGGTGACCCGATGTGGCATGAAAGCGGGCCCCAAGCCTACCCGGGGGTCCGCCGGGCGGTCAATAGCCAATCCCGACGGCCACTTCGCGGAAACGGCGGCCGAGGAGCGGGCGGGAGCCCGGCGCGGCGGTTACAATCGCGGCATGGCCGCGAACCCCGCGCCCACCCTGCGATTGATCAACGCGATCGGCAACCTTCTCGGCGCCATCGTAGCGTTCCTTTACTTTCGCGTCGTGGACAACACCGCGACGGACAGCGCGTCCCGCGTCGGCCTCCACGAGATCGTCGTTTCCATCATCGTCTTCGCCGCGCTGGTCGCGATCGGGCAGTGGTACGGCTCACGGTGGATGGCTCCGCTCGCCCGGGCCGGCGCCGGTGAGCCCCTCTCGCCGTCTGAGGCCGCCCTGGCCCGCCGCCGCGCCCTGATCTTTCCGTTCTTCGTGGCCGGTCTCACCTTCCTGGGCTGGGTGATGGCCGGTCTCATCTACGGCCTCGTGATGCCGCTCATGATGGGGCGCGAGCTGTCGGCGTCCCAGGCCGCGCGCCAGGTCTTCGGCTTGACCGTGATCGCGGGAGGCGTGACCACCGCCTTCATCTTCTTCGCGAGCGAGCTCGCATGGCGGCAGCGCCTGCCGTTCTTCTTCCCGGAGGGCGACCTGAGCCTGGTGCCACGGGTGCCCCGCCTGGTAGTCCGGGTCCGGCTGCTCGCCATCTTGCTGATGGTCGGCGTGGTGCCGCTCGCGGTTCTCGGCATCCTCGCTTACACGCGCGCGCTCGATCTGCTGGGCGCCGACGTCGCGACCGCCGGCCAGATCGTGTCCGGCCTCCGGGTGACCATCCTCTTCCTGCTCGGGGTCGGCGTCGCCGCCGCGATCGGCCTCTCCATCTTCGCGGCCAACAGCGTGGCCGGGCCATTGAAGGACGTGGAGCGCGCGATGGCCGAGGTGGAGCGGGGGCGGCTCGACGGCCACGCCCCGGTGGTGAGCACCGACGAGATCGGCGCGGTGGCCGAGGGCTTCAACCGCATGCTGCACGGCCTGCGCGAGCGGGAGCTGGTCAAGGAGACCTTCGGCAAGTACGTCACTCCCGAGATCCGCGACGAGATCCTCGCCGGACGCATCAGCGGCGAAGGCGAGCTGAAGGAGGTCACCGTCCTGTTCGCGGACATCCGCGACTTCACCCCCTGGGTGGAGGCCACCGCGCCGCGCGACGTGGTGCGCGATCTCAACGAGTACTTCACCGAGATGGCGGAGGCGATCCGCGCCCATCGCGGGCTCGTGCTGCAGTTCATCGGCGACGAGATCGAGGCGGTATTCGGCGCGCCGATCGCCTCGCGCGACCACGCCGCGATGGCGGTGCGCGCCGCGCTCGACATGCGCCGCCGCCTCCGCGCCTGGAACGCCCGCCGCGAGGCCGCGGGCAAGCCCGCGCTGCGTCACGGCATCGGCATCCACACCGGCACCGTGCTGGCCGGGAGCATCGGCGGGGCGGAGCGGCTCTCCTACGCGCTGGTGGGCGACCCGGTGAACCTCGCCTCGCGCATCCAGGGGCTCACCAAGGACTTCAAGGTCGACATCCTGATCAGCGAGGCCACCCGTAAAAGCATCGACGCGTCGGCCGCGGTGGAGGAGCTGCCCGCGGTGCGGGTGAAAGGCCGGGCGGAGGAAGTGAACGTCTACAAGGTGGTCTGACGCGTGACGCCCCGCGCGTTCCGCTTCGGGGTCACCGTGCCGGCCGTCGCGGCGGGCCCCGCCTGGGCCGAGCGCGCGCGGCGCGTCGAGCAGCTCGGCTACTCGATTCTGCAAATGCCCGATCACTTCCGCGAGCAGCTCGCGCCGGTGCCCGCGCTCACCGCCGCCGCGCTCGCCACCACGCGGCTCCGCGTGGGCTCCCTCGTCTTCTCCAACGACTTTCGCCACCCGGTGGTCCTCGCCAAGGAGGCGGCCACCCTCGACGTGCTCTCCGGCGGCCGCTTCGAGCTGGGGCTCGGGTCGGGGTGGCTCCGCGAGGAGTACGACCAGGCGGGCATTCTCTTCGACGCGCCGGGCACGCGCATCGAGCGGATGGCGGAGGCCGTGACCCTCGTCAAGGGGCTGCTCACCGGCGAGCCGGTGCACTTCACCGGCCGCCACTACACGATCGCCGGGCTCCGCGGCACCCCGACGCCGATCCAGCGTCCCCATCCCCCGCTCGTTATCGGCGGGGGCGGCCAGCGCCTGCTCTCGCTGGCCGCCCGGGAGGCCTCGATCGTGAGCCTGGTGCCGCGGGCGCGCCGGGACGGGGGCGGCCTGGATCGCGGCGACTTCGGCGAGGCCGCGTTCCGCCAGAAGATCGAGTGGGTGCGCGCCGCGGCGGGCGACCGCCTCGCCGCGCTCGAGCTGCACACGCTGATCCAGGCGGTGGTGGTGACGGATCGGCGCGCGATCGCGGCCGAGCAGCTGGCGACGCGGTTCAAGATCGGGCCCGAGCTGGTGCTGGAGAGCCCGTACGTGCTGTGCGGGACGGTGGAGGAGATCTGCGAGACGCTGCGGCAGCGGCGGCAGACGCACGGGATCTCGTACGTCACCGTGTTCGACCGGGATCTGGAGGTGTTCGCGCCGGTGGTGGAGCGGCTGGCGGCTACCTGAAGCGGGGCAGGACCTCGCGCGCGAAGAGCTCCATGGAGCGGCGCACCTTGTCCTCGGGCAAGCCGCCGAAGTTCATCCAGCACATGAGCTGGCCGACCCCCATCTGCCGCATCTCCTCGATGTGGCGTGCCACCGTGTCGGGCGAGCCGAACGCCAAGGTCTCGGCCACGAGCCCCTCCCAGGTGATCTTCGACAGCCGCTCGGCCATCGCGCGGAAGCCGGGCTGGAGCGTGGGGTGGCTCGCCTCGATGCGCTCGGGGATGAGGAACTTGCGGAACGCCTCCTGGTACCACATCTCGGCGTCGCGGGCCTCGGCGAGCGCCTGCGCGTCAGTGGGCGCCACGTAGATCTGGCGCGAGACGCCCCAGCGCGCGAGGAGCGCGGCGATCTCGTCCGGGGTGCGGCCAGCCTTCTGCAGCGTGGCCACGTAGCGGTCGCGCGCGGCCACGAGCTGCTCGACCCCGCCGAAGAGCAGCGAGTTCAGCATCGGCCACCCGCGCAGCGCGGTGCCCTCGATGGAGTCGGGCGACACGCACACCTGGTAGAGCGGCGGGTGGGGCCGCTGGAGCGGCTTCGGGATCACCCGCACCTCGGGGATCTGGAAGTAGCGACCGTCGTAGGAGAAGCGCTCGTCGGTCCACGCGCGCTGGATGATCTGCACGACCTCGTCGAAGCGCTCGCGGCTCTCCACCTGCGGGACGCGGTACCCGATGAACTCGGACGGGCGGTTGCCGCGGCCGACGCCGACGTCGAGCCGGCCGCCCGAGATGATGTCGACCAGCGCGAGCTGCTCGGCGATGCGAATGGGGTCGTGGAAGGGCAGGATCGCGGCGGCCAGGCCGATGCGCACCTTCGACGTCCGCGAGGCCACCGCGGAGGCGAGGGTGGCGGGGTCGACCGAGAGGCCGTAGTCGATGAAGTGGTGCTCGGTGAGCCACACCTCGTCGAAGCCCAGCTCCTCGGAGAGAACCATCTGGTCCAGCTCGTGCCGGATGATGTCGGCGTGGCGCCGGCCGGGTGCGGCCTGCAGGAAGAAGTAGGTGCCGAAGCGCATCAGGCGACTCCGAGGTAGCGTGTCTTGACGTCCTCGTTGCTCATCAGCTCCCCCGGCGTGCCGGTGTGGACGATCTGCCCGCGGCTCAGCACGTGCACCCGATCGGCCACCGAGAGGGCCAGGGGCAGATTCTGCTCCACCAGCAGGATCGAGAGCCCGCTCCGCTTCAGCTCCGCGAGCACCCGCCCCACCTCGCGCACCAGCAGGGGCGCGAGGCCCTCGGTCGGCTCGTCGAGCAGCAGCAGGTCCGGGTTCGACATGAGCGCGCGGCCGATCGCCAGCATCTGCTGCTCGCCACCCGAGAGCTTGTTGGCCCGGTTGACCGCCCGCTCCCGCAGCCGCGGAAACAAAGCATACACCTGCTCGAGGCTCCACCGCCCCGCCCCGCGCCGAGCCACCTCGAGGTTCTCGCGCACGCTCAGCGACGGGAACACCCGTCGGCCCTGCGGCACCAGCGCCATGCCCAGCTCCACCATGCGGAACGACGGCAGGCGGGTGATGTCGGCCCCCTTGTAGCGCACGTGCCCGGCGCGCGGCGGGGTGAAGCCCACGATGGAGCGCACCAGGGTGGTCTTGCCCATGCCGTTGCGCCCGAGGATGGCGAGCACCTCGCCCGGGTCGACCCGCAGCGAGAGGCCGTGGAGGACGTGGCTCTCACCGTAGTAGGTGTGGATGGCCTCCACCTCAAGCGCCAAGGTAGATCTCCTTGACCCGGGGATCGGCCTTCACCTGCTCGCGCGGGCCGTCGGCGATGACGCGGCCGTAGTGGAGCACCGCGACCCGCTCGGAGAGCTCCAGCGCGATATCCATGTCGTGCTCGATGATCAGCACCGTGATTGCGGGATCGAGCCGCCGCAGCAGTCCGGCCATGAGGCGCGACTCCGCGGGCGAGAGCCCGGCGGTGGGCTCGTCGAGCAGCAGCACCTTCGGCCGGCCAGCCAGGGCCAGCGCGATCTCGAGCTGCCGCTGCTCGCCGTGCGAGAGATTCTTCACCACCGCGTCGCCCATCGCCCCCAGCTCGAGGGAGGTGAGGGCGGCGCGCGCCCGCTCGAGCAGCGCGGGGTAGCGCCGCACCGGGCGCAGCATCGCGAAGCGCGTCGGGGTGTGGGCCTGCACCGCGAGGAGGCAGTTCTCCAGCACGGTGAGGTCGGGGAAGAGGTTGGTGATCTGGAAGGTGCGGGCGAGGCCGAGCGCGGCGCGGCGGTGGGACGGCGCCCCGGTCACGTCCTGGCCGAAGAGGGCGATGCGTCCCGCGCTGACCGGCAGCGCGCCCGCGATGAGGTTGAAGAGCGTGGTCTTGCCCGCGCCGTTGGGGCCGATGAGCGCGCGCCGCTCGCCCGGGAGCACCTCCAGCGAGACGCCGTCCACCGCCTGCAGGCCGCCGAAGGCGCGGCAGACGCCGTCGAGACGGAGCGCGGGCGCGGTCATCGGCGGCGGCCCCGCAGGGCGCCGACGATGCCGCTCGGCGCGAAGAGGATCACCCCGATGTAGACCCCGCCTAGGATGAGCAGCCACCGCTTGGTATAGACGCTGACGAAGTTCTTGAGGAACACGATGATGCCGGCGCCGAGTGCGGGCCCGATCAGGGTGCCGGGCCCGCCGAGCGCGACCATCAGCAGGGTCTCCACCGAGGTGACGAGCTGCACGTCGTTGGGGCTGACGAAGCCGTTGTAGTAGGCCCAGAGCGTGCCGCCGAACCCCGCGAACACGCCCGAGATGACGAAGGCCGCGTACTTGTGCAGCCACACGTTGTAGCCGAGGGCCTGCATGCGGCTCTCGCTGCCGCGGATGCCCTTCAGGCCGAGCCCGAAGGGCGAGACCACCAGCAGCCCCATCAGCGCCCACGCCACCGCGGCCGACACCAGGCAGAAGTAGAAGAACGGCACCGGCCCGCTCAGGTCGAGCGCCCCGAGCGACGGCCGCGGCACGCCGGCGATGCCGTTGTCACCCTTGGTGAGCGAGACCCAGCGGAACGCGAGGCCCCAGATGACCATGCCGAGGGCCAGCGTGATCATGAGGAAGTAGGTGCCGGTGGCGCGGATGGCGAGGAGGCCGAAGACGGCGGCGGTCAAGGCGGCCAGCACCACGCCCATCACCAGGCAGGCGACCAGCCCGGCCTGCCGCTCGGTGGCCATGATCGCGACCGCGTAGGCGCCCACGCCGAAATAGGCCGCGTGGCCGAGCGAGGAGAGGCCGGTATAGCCCAGCAGCACGTCGAGGCTCATCGCCAGGATGCCGACGATGAGCGCCTGGGTCAGCAGGGTGAGCGGGTAGGCCGGCAGGAGCGGTGCGACCACAGCCAGGACCACGACCACCGCCGCGGCCAGCAGCGCGCGGCGGCCGATCATGCGCGGCCGAAGAGCCCCGTCGGTCGGATGGCGAGGATGAGCGCCATGGGCGCGAAGAGCGTGAAGTAGGAGAGCTCGGGGAAGAGCGCCTTGCCGAAGTTGTCGAGCAGGCCCACGAGCAGGCTGCCCGCCACCGCGCCGGGCAGGCTGCCGAGCCCGCCCACGATGACCACCACGAAGGCGTAGGGCAGCACCTCGAAGTCCGCCCCCGGGTAGACGCCGAGGAAGCCGCCGCCGATCACCCCGCCCAGCGCGGCCAGCGCGGCGCCCAGCGCGAAGACGGCCAGCGATACGCGGGGCACGTTGATGCCCACGCCCTGCGCCATCTCCGCGTCGTCCACCGCGGCGCGGATCATCGCGCCCACGCGGGTGCGGTCGAGCACGAGCCAGAGGGCGAGGCCCACCACGACGGCCACGCCCACGATGAAGATGCGGTAGATCGGGAACACCGCGCCACCCAGCCGGGTGGTGCCGGTCAGGAGCGCGGGGATCGGCACCGTGTACGGGTCGCCGCCCCAGATCAGGAGCGCCAGGTCCTGGAAGATCAGCGCGAAGCCGATGGTCAGCAGCACCTGGCCCAGCACCTCGCCGCGCAGCCGGCGCAGGAAGAAGCGCTCCATGCCGACGCCCACCAGCCCGATGGCCACCGCGGCGGCCAGGCACGCGAGCGTGAACGACTTCGTGCGCAGCGCGACGGTGAGCCCCACGTAGCCGCCCAGCATGAAGTAGGAGCCGTGCGCGAGGTTGACGATGCGCATGACGCCAAAGATGAGAGACAGGCCGCTGGCGAGCAGGAAGAGGAGCGCCCCGTACGAGATGCCGTTGAAGGACTGCGCGATCCAGAACTCGGGGCTCACGCGCCGAGTGGGGGCTTCAGCGGAGGCGAAGCAGCCGGGCGGCGTTCTCGCGCACGACCTTGACCTGATCGGCGCGCGAGAGCTTGACCGCGTTGTCGCGGATGATGTCGAGCGGCTTCTCGTAGCCCATGTCGAAGCAGAAGTCGGTGCCGAGCATCACCCGGTCCGCGCCCACGGTCGCGATGAGGTAGCGCAGCGCGCCCGCGTCGTGGCTGATCGTGTCGTAGGTGAAGCGACGGAGATAGGCCTTCACCGGCTTCTTGGCCGCCTTGTTCGCCTCCGGCCGCACCTTCTGCCCGCGCTGCAGCCGCCCCCACACCAGCGGGAAGGTGCCGCCCGCGTGCGGCAGGATCACCTGCAGCTTCGGCAGCCGGTCGAGCACGCCCCCGAAGATGAGGTGCGCCGCCGCGATGCCGGTGTCGTAGGGGTTGCCCAGCAGGTTGGTCAGGTAGTACGGCCTGAGCCGCTCCGCCCCGTTCACGTTGAACGGGTGCAGGCCGATCGGCAGGCCGAGGGCCTGGCAGCGCTCGAACACTGGGAAGAACGCGGGATCCGAGAGGTTGCGCCCGTTGACGTTGGTGCCCATGTAGACGGCGCGCGCCCCCGGCAGCTTGGCCGCCCGGTCGAGCTCGGCGAGCGCCTGCGCGGTGTCCTGCATGGGCAGCGTGATGCAGAACACGAAGCGGTCGGGGTGCGCGGTGTGCGCGGCGCTGGCGCCGTCGTTCCACTCGCGCGCCAGCCGGGCGCCGAACTCGCCCTGCCCCCAGTAGACCATCGGCGCGGTGAGCGACAGGGCCTGGACGGCCACGCCCTGCTTGTTCATGGAGGCCACGCGCTTGCTCAGGTCCCAGTAGCGGGGCTCGAGCGGCGCGGTGCCGCCGCCCTTGGTGACGATGGTGGGGCCGATCGGGCTCGTGCGGTCGACGTGCCCGCCGGAGGGTGCGCCGCCTTCCTCGATGGCGCGGAAGAAGCGCTCGGGGAAGAAGTGCGCGTGAACGTCGATGCCCTGGGGGTCGGCCACGGCGGGGATTCTACTATAGAATCGCGGCGCGAAACGGGACAGCCTTCTGGCGCATGCCGTAGCGGCTATGGGTCCTTAGCGGCCAGGATAGGACGCCATCAGCTCCCGACCGCGGCGAGCCGACGGAAGAGCCATCGCGGAGCCCGCGCGAGGAGGGAGAACGCGGTCCTTCGGGCGCGCAGGCGCGACTTCAGCCGGCGCTCGGTCTCCCAGCGGCGGATCTCGCCGCGCGAGATGCTGATCGGGACGGTGCGGCCGGGGTCCAGGTCCGTATCGATCGCGGCAAAGGCGGCCTCGAACCTCTGCAGGAAGACGTCCTGGACCGGAGCCAGCAGCGGCCAGTACTCCGCGGACACCGTGCTCGGCGCCCCGGTGCGGCGCACGAGCGTCGGGTTCGTGTTGATCTCCCAGACCTGCGGCACGCCGTCCTTCATCCCGTAGTCGATCCGACCGTATCGGATGCCGGCCAGCGCGAACGTCTCCGCGAGCCACGCGGCGTGAGGATTCTGCTCCACATACTCCGCCTGCTCCCGGACCTTGTCGAGGTCGATCAGGCGCCCCTTCCACTTGGTGACCCAGTTGAGGTTGTGGAGCAGTGTCTTGGGGATGATCCGGTCACCCAGGACGACCGCGGAGTACGCGCGGTAGACCCC
>Ga0075433_10004834_pt1 | contig 10529 bp, 8 predicted proteins | sample RhiMethybrSRZTD2_FD_75299 | JGI IMG/M metagenome (GOLD analysis project Ga0075433, IMG submission 75299) | Populus rhizosphere microbial communities from Tennessee, USA - Rhizosphere MetaG P. TD hybrid SRZTD2 | ecosystem: Host-associated > Plants > Roots > Rhizosphere > Soil | place: USA... | reverse complement strand
GTGCGCAGCGCCGGCTCGCTCGTCGACACCGGACGGACGAACGGCACGTCGCCGAGGGGGAACATCTTCGGCAGGACGAGCGTGCTCGCGTGGGCCTCGATGCGGACACGGCGCTCCGCGACCCCGAAGGGGGCGCTCGACCGGAGCTCGACCGACGTCGTCTCGATCTGCCCGCGCCGCGCCGGGATCCGGAGCGTCGCGAGCTCGACGCGCTCGCCGGGTCGCACCAGCCGCACGGCGACCTCGGCCCCCGACAGATGCCCGTCGGCGGCCACGACGTTCCACCTCGCGGCCCGCCCGCGGTTCTCGAGCCGCAGTTCGACGATCGTCTCGATCCCCTGCTCGGCTTCCTCAGGGACGTCGAGCGAAGCCGAGAGCCCCCGCAGCGCGACCCACGACAGGAGGACCCCCGTCGCGGCGCCGCCGAGGAGCAGCGCCGCGATCACGAACAGCCACCCCGCCTGGACCATCGTCCCGATCAGGAACAGGACCCCGGCGCCGAGCAGCAAGGCGCCCGCGCGCTTGCGCGGCCGCATGCCTATCCCCTCCGAGCGACGTGGAGCGGAACCGGCACTTCGCCGAGGAGGCGGCGGATGACCGCGATGCCGACGTCGCCGGCGTCGCGCGCCCGCTTCGGCACCAACCGGTGCGCGAGCGCCGGGACGGCGAGCGCCTTGACGTCGTCCGGGAGCGCGTAGTCGCGCGCGTTCGCGATCGCGCGCGCCTGCGCGCACCGCACGAGCGACAGCGTGGCCCGGGGCGACGCGCCGAGCTGGACCTCGGGGTCGGCTCGCGTCGCCTCGGCGAGCGCGACCGCGTACCGGACGACCGCGTCGTCGACGTACACCTCGCGGACGGCATGCTGCGCGGCAACGACCTCGTCGCCGCGCAGGACCGCCGTGAGGTCCCGGAGCGGGTGACGCTCGAGCTGCCGGCGCACGACCTCGCCGGCGCCGGACTCGTCGGGGTAGCCGACCCGGACCGCGAGGGCGAACCGGTCGAGCTGACCCTCCGGGAGCGGATACGTCCCGTGATGCTCGAGGGGGTTCTCGGTCGCGATCACGAGGTACGGATCGGGGAGCTGATGGGTCACGCCCTCGACCGTGACCTGGCGCTCCTCCATCGGTTCGAGCAGCGCCGATTGCGTCCGCGGCGTGGTGCGGTTGATCTCGTCGACGAGCACGATGTTCGCGAACACCGGACCGGGGACGAACCGGAACTCCCCGTGCGCCTGGTCGTACACGCTGATCCCGGTCACGTCGCTCGGCAGGAGGTCAGGGGTCGCCTGGATCCGGCTGAACGCGCCGGAGATGGAGATCGCGAGCGACCGCGCGAGCGTCGTCTTCCCGACCCCCGGTACGCCTTCGAGCAGCAGGTTCCCGTCGGCGAACAGGCAGATCGCCGCCGTCTCGACGGCGTCGTCGTTCCCGGCGATGACCCCCTCGACGTTCTCGACCAGACGGCGGAACGCCGAGGTTGCCTCGTGGAAGGCCCCCCGCGGCTCGATCACCCTTCAGGCTTCGACGGAAGCCGACGCGGGCTTGAGGAAGGCCCGAAGGCGCTGGTCAGGCGGTCGGCGGGGTCTCCTTGACGCTGCCGGCCTGCTCCCCGTAATCCCACACGTCGATGAACGGCGGCTCGATCCCGAGGGTGGTGAGAGCGGTGCAGATCTGGCTCCGATGATCGGTGCCGTGGTGGACCACCTGGGCGAGCCGGATGCCGAGCGGCGCCGACGTCTCCGAGCCGTCCGGGCGGTGGCGGACGAGCACGGTATCGGGATCCGGATCCCGTTCCAGCAGCGCGGCCCACTTGGGCCCGAAACCCTCCATCCCCTTCCGGAGCGCAGCGAGATCCATCGCGTCCTCGTCCTCGATCGGCGGCCCCTCGGTCTCACCGCTACAGACGAACAGGTAGCTGGAATCGGCCGCGACGAGGTGGCGCATGGTATCGAGGATCGAACCGTACGTGCCCGGAGCGAACGTCTCCAGCTGGTCCGGCGTGAGCGAGCTGCACGTATCCATCAACGTGAGCGTCGCCCACTGGTGGTGCGCGAAGGCGTCGTGCATGGGATGCGTCATGCAGCGAACCGTAGCAAAGGACGGCGACAGCCTCAGCGCTTCGCGCCGAGGGCCGCGATCGCCTCCATCACGACCCGTTGCGCGAGGATCGCGGTGATCTCTGCATGGTCGTACGGGGGCGAGACCTCGACGACGTCCATGCCGACGAGCTCGACCCGCCCGACGATCTTCCGGACCGCTCGCAGGAGCTCCCGAGCGAGCATCCCGCCGGCCTCCGGCGTGCCCGTCGCAGGCGCCATCCCGGGATCGACGACGTCGATGTCGACGGACAGGTAGATGCACTCCGGGCCGTCGAGCCCCTCGGCGATCGCGTCCGCGAGCACGGCCTCGCTCCCCCGCTCCTCGATCTCCACCATCGGATGCCACCGCATCCCCTGTTCGCGCATCCACGCGAAGGTCTCCTTATCCGGCCAGTAGCCGCGCAGACCGATCTGCACGAAGTTCCGGCCCGCGACCCATCCTTCGTCGATGAGCCGCCGCATCGGCTGCCCGTGCGCGTGCAGGTTGCCCCACTGATCCGCGCCGGTATCGGCGTGCGCATCGAAGTGGATCACCCCCACCTTCCGCGGCCACACGTGACGGGCGACGGCCGCCGCGCTCGGGTACGTGATCGAATGGTCGCCGCCGAGCACGATCGGGATCGGGCCGGCGCTCGCGACGCGCAACACCTTCTCGTGGATCACGCGGAGCGAGCGTTCGAACCGCGTGGGCGCGACCGGCGCATCTCCCGCGTCGACGACGGTGAGGCGCGCGTACGGCTCCGCGTTCAGCTGGATCGACCACGCATCGACGGTTCCCCACGTCGTCGGGGCCATCCGGATCGCGCGCGGCCCGAACCGAGCGCCGGGGCGTGACGACGTGCCCTCGTCGAACGGCGCGCCCACGATCGCGACGTCGGCGTTCGCCGCGCGGAGCGCGTCGTCGTCGAGCGCCCACGGCAGCTTCTCGAACGACCCGTGCCAATCCGAGTAGTACGGGAGGTCCTCGCTCGCGAACTCGTCGAACTCGTCGTCGCCTCGAAGCTCCGAGTTCTCGAGCCGGAAATCGGGTGGATCGCTCATGGCGGCACAGCTTCGCACACGCGACCGGGTCTCACCCCGGGCGTGGGAGGCCTCCGATCCGCGCTCCGTGCTCGAACGTCCGCCGATCCGATGCGGTGATCACGACCACCGAGCCGGAGCCCTCGACCCGCCACATGCCGTCGAACATAGCCGCCGTCCGTTCGTCGATGCCGAGGAGGATCGAGCCATCCGGCGCCGCCGTGAGCGCCGACGGGATCCATCGCTCGCCGAACGTCGACAGGTGCGGGATCACGGCGACGTTCGGAACCAGCCCGAGCGCGTCCCGGTACCGACGACGGTCGTCACCCGGCATCCGGTCTCGGATCAGCGTCCACGAGCCCAGCGCCATCGCGCCGGCGGACGATCCTGCGAGCGCCGCGCCGTCTCGCCATGCATCGACGATCGCACTCCACGCGGGTGAGTCGGCCAATACCTTGGGCACCAGCCCGGGGTCGCCCCCGACCAGGTAGAAGAACCGTCCCACGCGAGCTCGGGCCGCGACCTCCCTCGACGTCGCGTGCGACCGCTTCGTGAGCGGGAGCTCCTCGACGTCGAGCCCGAGTCCTTCGAACCAGCTGTGCGCGTTCGCGACGGCGAGATCGGGACGTTGACGAGCCGCAGCCGTCGCGATCACGTACGCGGGCCCGTCACCCGCCGCCTCGACGAGGATCCGGTCCTGCGGCTCGTTCCCGGGCTTCAGCTCATCGCCGCCGACGAGCGCGAGCGGCCCGGCCATGACCTGCCTAGAGATCCTTGAGGATCTTCTTCGCCGCGTTCGCGCCCGGACCGCCCGTGATGCCGCCACCCGGATGGGCCCCCGAGCCGGCGAGGTACAGCCCGTCGAAGAGGAACCGGTAGCGCGCGGCGCCGAGCAACGGGCGCCACGCGAAGAACTGGTCGAGCGCCGGCTCCGCGTGCTGGAGATGACCGCCCGTCAACCCGTACGTCGACTCGAGGTCCGCCGGCGTGACGACCTCGATCGCCTCGACGAGCTCGCCGAAGCCGGGTGCGTAGCGCTCCAACGTCTTCACCGCGATCTCGCCGACGCGCTCGCGCTCCGTGGACCAGTCCCCCTCGCGCAACGCGCGGGGGGCGGCCTGGAACGTCACGCTCATCACGTGCTTCCCCTCGGGCGCGAGCGAAGGATCGGTGAGCGACGGGACCGTCGCCTCGAGGACCGGTTCCTCGCTCACGCGCCCGTACTTGGCCGCGTCCATCGCGCGCTCGACGTCGTCGATCGACGGCCCGATCACGATCCGGCCGCTCAGGCGCGCCGGGTCGCCCCCGTGGAACGCCGGCAGCCCACCGAGCGCGAGGCGCACGCTCGCCGTGGCACCCGGCTGCCGGATGTTCTCGCCGCGCCAGACCGTCGTCGGCCCGACGGCGACGGGGTCGATGAGCCGAACCGTGCGCTTCGGATCGCACGCGGCCACGACGAGCGGGGCGTCGATCTCGGACCCGTCCGCGAGCGCTACCCCGATCGTCTTCGATCCTCGTGTGCGGATCGCCGCGACCTCGGCCTCGGTCCGGATCTGGACGCGGGCGGCACGCGCGGCGGCCTCGAGCGCATCAGCCAGCGCGTCCGTCCCGCCGACGGCGAACACCGACTGTCCGGCCGCTCCGCCTTCGTTGCCGGCTGAATCGTTGAGGAGGACCTGGGCCGTGCCGGTCGCCCACGCACCCATCGCCGTGTACAGCACGCCGCGCGTCGCGATCGGTCCGCGGACCGCCTCGTCGTCGAAGACCTCTTGCACGACGTCCGCCACGGCCATCGGGAGCGCCCGGATCGCCTCGCGTCCCGTCCTGCTTCCAAGTTCACGGAAGGCCCTGCCGACCCGCAGCCCCATGATCGCGTCGGCGAGCGACGGCGACTTGGGATCGGGCGGGATCGCGACCTGGACGTAGGCGAGGAAGCTGGCGATCGAGCGGATCTTCCGATCGAAGTCGGCGAACGCCTCGGCGTCGTGAGAGCTGCGGCTCGCGAGCTCGTCGGAGGTCCGCGCCGGATCCCCCCAGAACGTGACCGACGAACCGTCGGGCATCGGCGCATGCATCCGAACGTCCGGGGTCACGGTGGCGAAACCGAACGACCCGAGCTTGAGATCCTTCACGATCGAGGCGCGCAGCCGGCCGACCGTGGGGAACGGTCCAGGCGCCCGGAAGCCCGGCGCCGGCTCGCCGCCGCGGAGGACCCCGCCCGTGCGCTCCGAGCGCTCCAGGACGAGGACGTTTCGGCCGCCCTTCGCGAGGTACGCGGCCGCGACGAGTCCGTTGTGCCCGGCGCCGATCACGATCGTGTCGATCGTCTTGCGGGCCATCAGGCCGCCCTCCGGCCCTTGCGCTTCTCCTTCACGTACTCGAGCGCCGCGATCCGCCCGGGCGCGCCCATGATGCCGCCGCCCGGGTGGGTGGCCGACCCGCACATCCACAGGTCCTTCACCGGCGTTCGGTAGCGCGACCAGCCCGGCACCGGACGGTTGAAGAAGAGCTGCTCGAGCGAGAGCTCGCCCTGGAAGATGTTCCCCTCGGAAAGACCCGTGATGTCCTCGATGTCCTTCGGCGTCACGAACTGCTGCCCGACGATGTACTTCCTGATGTCCGGGAACCGCTCCTCGATCGTGTCGATCACGTTCTGACCGAACGTCTCGCGTTTCGCGTCGTCCCAGACCTCGTCGTCGCCGAGGTGGTACGGCGCGTACTGCACGAAGCAGCTCATCACGTGCTTGCCGGGCGGGGCCATCGTCGGATCGACGAGCGTCGGGATGATCATGTCGATGTACGGTCGCGCCGAAGGCCGCCCGTACTTCGCGTCGTCGTAGGCGCGCTCGATGTAGTCGATCGACGGCGAGAAGCTGATCGCGCCTCGGAGCCACTCGCCGGTGCCAGGCTTGCACGCGAGCTGCGGGAGCCCGTCGAGGGCCAGGTTCACCTTGCCCGACGACCCGCGGTACTTGTAGCGGAGGACCTCCTCCTTGAACGCGGGGTCGAGCACACCTTCGTCGAGGAACCTGATGAACGTGTTCCGCGAGTCGACCGACGACATCACGACGCCGGCCTCGATCTCCTCGCCCGACTCGAGCACGACGCCGGTCGCGCGGCCGCCGGACACGGCGATCCGCGCGACCGGCGCTTCGGTCCGTATCTCGACGCCTTCCGCCAGCGCGGCGTTCGCGATCGCGTACGCGATCGCGCCCGTCCCCCCTCGCGGCACGCCCCAGGCGCGGAACGCCCCGTCGATCTCGCCCATGTAGTGGTGCAGGAGCACGTACGCCGTCCCGGGCGACCGCGGCCCTTGGAACGTGCCGATGATGCCGCTCGCGCTCATCGTCGCCTTCAGCGGTTCCGTCTCGAACCATTGATCGAGGAAGTCGGCGGCCGACATCGTCATCAGTTGGATGAACGTCGTCTGCAGACGCCTCGGGAGGTCGCGGAACTGCTTCGCGAGGGGCGTCAGCGGGAGCCATTCACCGGGCGAGATCTTCCCGGGATCGGGCGGCGGCACCGACAGGATCGGCTTGATGAAGCGGCCCATCTCGGCCATGAGCGGCCCGTATTCCTCGTACGCCTCGGCGTCGTTCAACGACCACCGCCGGAGCTCCCGGATCGTCTCCCCGTGATCGTTCACGCGCCAGAGGTAGTCGTCGGCGAGCGGCGTGATCGTGCCGTCGAGCGGGAGGATCTCGAGGCCGTGCTTCGGCAGCGCGAGCTCGCGGATGATCTCGGGCCGCAGCAGCGAGACGACGTAGGAGAACACCGAGAACCGGAACCCGGGGACGATCTCCTCGGTGAGCGTCGCTCCGCCCAAGATGTGTCGACGCTCGACGACGAGCACCTTCAGTCCGGACCGCGCGAGGTAGGCGGCGTTCACGAGCCCGTTGTGTCCGCCACCGATCACCACCGCGTCGTACCGCTTGGCCACGGATCTCCTTCCGAACGCGACCGCGGACCAGGCGATGCTAGCCGCGGCCCCCGAGCCGCACCAACGACCCTTTGACCACCGGTCAAGGGGCCGACGACGTCACCGGAACCGCTCCCGTAGGCTCTGCGCGTTCACGTCGGGAGGTCACACGTGTCGGTCGGGACCGCCTTCTATCCGCGCCAGCGCGAGATGAACCGGAAGCAGGTCTGGGGCGAGTGGGCGGGGTACTTCGCGCCCCAGGTCTACGCCGACTTCCACGACATCGAGTACAGCGCGATCCGCGACGCGGTCGCCGTGATCGACACGACCCCGCTCTACAAGTACGTCGTCCGCGGACCCGACGCCGTCCGCTTGCTCGACCGGGTCATGACCCGCGACGTCTCGATGATGCAGGTCGACCAGGTGATCTACACGCCGTGGTGCGACGAGGACGGCAAGATGCTCGACGACGGCACCGTCACCCGGTTCGGGGAGCACGAGTTCCGTATCACCGCCGCCGATCCGTGTTCCCGATGGTTCCTCCTGAACGCGACCGGCCTCGACGTCGAGGTCGAAGACGTGTCCGAGCGGCTGGCGGCGTTGGCGCTCCAAGGGAAGCTGAGCCGCGAGGTCCTCGAACGAGCGACCGGTGCGGCGTGGAACGACGTCCGGTACTTCCGGCACCGGCTCGCGTCGATCGCCGGCGTCGACGTGAGCGTCACGCGCACCGGGTACACAGGGGACCGTGGCTACGAGATCTGGATCCCCGCCGACCGCGCGCTCGAGGTCTGGGATGCCGTCTTCGCGGCCGGTGCTCCGTACGGGATCCACCCGGCTGGGATCCACGCGCTCGACGTCGCCAGGGTCGAGGCCGGCCTGATCCTGATCGAAGCGGAGTACACGAGCGCGCGGCACGCGATCAGCCCGGAGCAAACCTACTCGCCGTTCGAGCTCGGCCTCGGGCGTCTCGTGGAGTTCGGCAAGTCCGCGACGTTCACGGGCAAGACCGCGCTCCTCGCGGAACGGGCCGCCGGCGGTCCCGCGCGACGCCTCGTCGGCCTCGAGCTCGATTGGGCGGGGATCGAAGGGATGTTCGCCCGACACGGGCTCGCCCCGATGATCTCGCCGTACGTCGACCGTTCGCCGGTCCCCGTCTACCGGGAGGGCCGTCAGATCGGGCGCGCGACGTCGATCGCCTGGGGGACCACGATCAAGAAGATGGTGGGGTTCGGCTCGCTCGACAAGGCGCACGAACGGATCGGGACGCGCGTCTCGGTCGAGTACAGCGTCGAGGGGGAACGCGGCAAGGTCGGCGCGACGGTCGTGCCGTTGCCGTTCCTCGACCTACAGCGGAAACGGACCTGACGGGCGTCACCGGAACTCCATCCGCCGCGCGGCCGGCGGACCCGAGCCATCTGCAACCATAGAAGCTCGTGATACCGCACCGGGTCCCGCGCTCCCTGATCGTGTTCGCCCTCCTCGGCGGAGCCGTGGCGCTCGTCCTGGCCTACCTCGGCAGCATCGTGACCGGGGTGATCGCCGGCGTCGCGACCTGGATCGTCGGCTTCGCGCTGATCCTGTGGGCCTCGCGACGCGGACTGCTCGGATCCGGGCACGACCCGTCGCGCCGCCGCTTCCTCGTCGCGAGCGGTCTAGGCGGGCTCGCATGGGTCGTCGGCGGCGCGGCGCTCGGCCGCGTCGCGTGGGAGGCGACGATGCCGGATGCCCAGGCTGTCCAGGACGAGGCCGCCACCGACCTCGGCTCCCAGTACATGGAGCTCGTGCGGCGCGCGTACCACCCGGGGCGGTCCGGAGACCTGCAGCTCGTCGTCGCGCCCTTCAACAGCGCGAACTACGCGGCGGAGTCGCTCTCGCTCGTGCCGCAGGATCCTCGGACGAGTCACGCGTCCCTCTGGATGTACCTCGAGCGGATCCCGCTCGTCGTCTACGGCCCCGGGATCGTCGGGCCCTCCGATTCGGTCGATCCCGTATCGCTGGCCGATCTCGCGCCGACGACCGCCGGACTGATCGGCTTCGACGCGTGGCCGACCGAGCGTGCCGGCGAGATCCTGCCCGGGCTCCGGCTCACGGGACGCACGCCGAAGATCGTCGTGACGTACGTGTTCGACGGGGGCGGCTGGAACGTCCTGAACCACTGGCCGAACGATTGGCCGACGCTCAAGCGCATGATGGCGGCGGGCGCGAACTACCGGAACGCGCTCACCGGATCGTTCCCGGCGGTGACCGCGTGCGCCCACGCGACGATCGGCACCGGTGCGTTCCCGGTCGGGCACGGCGTCACCGGACACAACATCCGCGGCGGTTCGTACGGGTCGCGCAAGACCTACGGGGAGCCGGGGAACGCCGACCCCTCGGACATCCTCGTGCCGACGCTCGCCGACCTCTACTCCGACTCGACCGGCAACGCGGCCTGGGTGGGGCAGATCGGCTACCAGGTCTGGCACATGGGGATGATCGGGTTCGGCGGTCGGAACCGGACGGCCGACGAGAAGCCGGTCGGCGTCTATTGGAACGAGGACACGGCGACGTGGGCGCCCCACAACCCGGAGCTCTTCCGCCTCCCGTCGACGATGCCGGGGCCCGAGATGTACGCCGCCCACCAGGCCGCCTTCGCGTCGAAGGATGCGACCCTCACCGGACCGGGATGGGATCGACGGTTCGACCCGCAGGGCGGCCAGTCGCCGTGCTGCAGCCCGCCGGTCGTCGAGTACCAGCACGACCTGATCGTCGCGACGCTCGACTCCGAGCCGATCGGCCGGGACGGGCCTTCGCTCCTCTACACGACGTACAAGTCGCCCGACTACACCGGGCACATCTACAACATGTACTCGGAGTGGGAAGGCCTGATGCTGCACACGGTCGACGACCAGCTGGCGAAGCTCGAGGCGGCATTGGAGGCGCGATACCCCGGCGAGTACGTCCTCATCGTGACGGCCGATCACGGCCAGTGCCCGCTCCCCGATGACGTCCAAGGCGTCCGGCTCGACCCGATCCAGCTCGCGCGCGTGATCGAGGAGCGTTTCGGTGCCGGCCCCGGCTCGGTCGTCCAGGACGTCTGGCCGAGCGAGGTGTACCTGAACGTCGACGGTCTGCGGGACTCCGGCGCGTCGGTCGACGACGTCGCGGCGCACATCCGGCACCTCACCTATCGGCAGAACCTCGGGCCGTACGTGCCCAGGAGCGCGGTCGAACAGGATCTCCTCGACGAGCCGGAGTTCGCGGCGGTCTTCGGGTCGACGTGGCTGGACGCGCACCGCGAGTTCGAGGACGTCGAGCCCTTCGGCGACACCAGGTACACCGGCGACGGGATCGACCCGGGCGTCGCGCCGGAACCGACCGCCTGACGTCCGGTCACGCGCCCTCGTTGACCCGGGAACCGCAGGTCGCGTACCGTGCCGCGCGCGTCCGAGGACGCCGATCACATGAGCGAGACGCGCTACGACGCCATCGTGGTGGGCGGGGGCCACAACG
>Ga0075433_10004833_pt1 | contig 10530 bp, 9 predicted proteins | sample RhiMethybrSRZTD2_FD_75299 | JGI IMG/M metagenome (GOLD analysis project Ga0075433, IMG submission 75299) | Populus rhizosphere microbial communities from Tennessee, USA - Rhizosphere MetaG P. TD hybrid SRZTD2 | ecosystem: Host-associated > Plants > Roots > Rhizosphere > Soil | place: USA... | reverse complement strand
CAGCAAAATGCCATACCGCCGCGAATGACGTCGCCCAGCACATGAACAGCACCCGGGTTGCCGCAGCGCACGAGCTCGCGAGAAACATGCCGGGGGGCAAGCGCCGCGACGAGCAATGGGGTCGTCTAGGCCACACAGGCCCGGCCGCTTCGACGCGGGCTCGCCCGCGATGCGCGCGGGGGACAAAGAACAGGGGTGCGCCCCGCTGCCGCGACGGGGGAGCGGCAACGGGGCGGCGAGCGATGAACCGATCGAGCCAACGGCCCAGCCTCGCTCAACCGTACATGCAGAAGCGGTAGCGCTTCCACCAGTACGGGCTTCCAGTTTCAAGGGCGCGCAGCTTCAGCCAGCGGCAGGAGCCGCCATAACCGTAGATGCCGGGGCCGCCACCGATCAGGATGCGCACGCCATGGCGGTGATGATGATGGCCATGCGCCAGCGCGATAGAGCTCAAGGGCCCGGTCAGCAGAACGGCAGCGCCGAGGATCAGGGCAGATGTCTTGCAAACGCGAAGCTGGGACGAGGTCATGACTGCGAACTCCTAGGGTTTGAGTGTCGGCCGGGCTGTGCCGACCGTGTGCCCTCTAGTCGCGGCGGCGACGAAAAAGGTTCAAAGCCACCCAAAAGAATTGCTGTCGACCCGGGGGGCGGCGTTCGGGCGGTCAATGGCGGCGGTAACCCCAAGCTTGCCTGCGCGTGCTAACCTAAGCGGTCGAAATGGGCGCCGTGGCTCGAGTAGGCCTGGCAAATGCTTTTTTTTGCAAAGTGCATGAACCTTTGAACATGTCCGAGCGACCAAAGGAGTGCCAGACGCCTGGCGGCGCCGCGATGCAAAAGGCGCAGGATGCGCAACTCATCACGCGCATCGCCGCCCAGGATCAGGCGGCCCTGCGCGGGTTGTACGCGCGACATCAGGCCCGGGTGTTTCGCTTCCTGTTGCGCCTCGTGCGCCAGGAGGCGATCGCCGAGGAGCTGACCAACGAGGTATTTATGGAGGCCTGGCGCCATGCCGCCAGCTTCGAAGGCAAGTCGAGCGCGGCGACCTGGCTCTTGTCGATCGCGCATCATCGCGCCGTCAGCAGCTTGCGCCGGCGCAGGGAGCAGAGCTGGAACGAGGAGGAAGCCGCCGAAATCGCCGATGCCGAGGATGACCCGGAAGTGCAGCTGCAGAAGACCGACAAGGCGTCGCTCCTGCGCCGCTGCCTTGAGGCCTTGTCGCCCGAGCACCGGGAGGTCATCGACCTCGTTTACTATCACGAGATGTCGATCGGCGAGGTGAGCAGCATTGTGGGCATACCTGAGAGCACGGTAAAGACGCGCATGTTTTATGCCCGCAAGCGGATGTCGGAGCTGTTGAAAACCGCGGGGGTGGACCGAGGTTGGCCATGAGCGAAGACGAGACGACATTCTCCGAGCGCGAAGAGATCGAGATGCTGCTGCCCTGGTATGTCGGCGGCACCCTCGATGCGACCGATCGCGATCGGGTGGAGCGCTATCTTGCCCACCACCCCGAGGTCCGCCGCCAGTTGGACCTGATCCGCGAGGAGCGGCACGAGACGATCATGGCCAACGAGGCATTGCCAACCACTCCGGCGGGAGCCCTCGACCGGCTGCTGGCGAGCCTGCCAGTAGACCGCCCGCACCTTTGGCGACGGCTGCTAGATGGCGAGGGTTTGCGCGCGGTGGCGCTCCTTTTCAGCCAATCGGCGCCGCGGTCGGTGCGTTTTGCTGCCTACGTCGCGGCCGTGCTGCTGCTGGCACAGGGCGTCGCCATCGGGGCCTTTATGCTGAAGGCGAATGACGGGGCCTATCAGACCGCAGCGGGTCGCGACGGCAGCGCCGGCGGGCCATCCTTCTTTATTGCCTTCACCGATGCGGCCTCGAGCGCAGCCGTCACCGGTTTATTGCAGGACGTCGATGCCCGCATCGTCGATGGACCGAAACCCGGCGGCATCTACCGTATCCAGCTGCGCACGGGCGAGGCCTCGCCGAGCGCGGAAGAAGCGCTGCGACGTCGCCTTGCGGAGCGGCGCGACGTGGTGCGTCTGGTGTTGCCGGCCAAGGAGTGAGCGGCCATGTCGTTTCGCCTTCCCGCATCCGTGCTGCTGGGCCCCTCGGGCCCGCGCCGGGCTCGATCGCGCCTGGCCCTCGGCATCATCGCGCTGTTGGCCTCGAGCCTGCTGCCGGCAGCGGCCGCCGAAGCGCTGAAGCCCGGCCGATTTGCCGCGCTGAAAGCCGCCAAGGCTTCGGCAGGCCGCGCGGATCGCAACCCCGGCACGGCGGCGAGGCCGGGACGCGAAGGCCGCGACAGGCCGGGCAGGCGCGTGGGCAGACCGCATCGGCCACCCCTGCTTACCATTCCCATTCCACCTTCCGGCAGCGAGGGGGATCCCGGCACGCTGCCGCATCGCGCCGAGCGGCCTTCGGCGTCGCCGCTGGCCCAATCCCAATCGGTTCCGCGCGAGCTGGTGATCGTCGTGGACCAGGACCAGTCGAACGATCTTGCCAACGAGCTGGCGCGCCGACACGGACTTGAGCGGAAGCAATCCCAGCGCATGGAGCTTCTTAACGGACGCTGCGAGCTTTATGAGCTACGCGGCCACCGCTCCCTGACGCAGGTGATGGCCGCCTTGCGCAGCGACCCGCGGGTGCGGCTGGTGCAGGCCAATTTCCGCTACCGCGCGCAGGCAGCGACGGACACCCCGCAAGCCGTCCTGCCGCAGTATGCCCTGGAGAAGATGGCGTTGCCGCAGGCGCACGAGCTCGCGCGCGGGCGCGACGTCGTCGTTGCCGTCATCGATTCTGCCATCGACCAGACCCACCCGGATCTGGCGGGCGCCGTTGCGCAATCCTTTGATGCGGTGGGCACACCCGATCGCGGTGTCGGCTTCCATGGCACCGCGGTGGCCGGCATCATCCGCGCACAAGGCGTCATGGCCGGGGCCGCACCGCAAGCCAGCATCCTGGCGGTGCGCGCCTTTCGGGTGCGCAATGCCGGGGAGGCGGCCGAAACCACCTCCTGGACCTTGCTGCGCGCGATCGAATGGGCCGTCGAGAACAAGGCCAACGTCCTCAACTTGAGCTTTGTCGGCCCCAAGGAGGACGCCCTGCATATTGCCCTCAAGTCCGCGGCTGCCCTTGGCGTGGTGGCCGTGGCCGCGGCCGGCAATAACGGGCCGCAGGCGGCCCCCGCCTACCCCGCCGCCTATCCCGAGGTCATTGCCGTCACGGCAGTCGATGCCAAGGATCAGCGCTACGCTGCGGCCAATCGCGGCAGCTACATCGCCTTTGCCGCTCCCGGGGTCGACATCCTGGCCCCCGTCGAGAAGGGCAAGCACTCCTACCTTTCCGGCACGTCCTTCGCCACGGCCTATGTCAGCGGCATCGTTGCGCTCTTGCTCGAACGCAATCGTGAATTGGATATGAGAGCTGTCGTCGAGCTGATGACGGCCGGCGCCGAAGATCTGGGGCCCGAGGGCCGCGACGAGGATTTCGGCGTGGGCCGTGTCAATGCTTTTCAAGCCTTGAAGGCGCTGGAGCGGATGCGCGCGGACACCGGTCGCTAGCGCGCCAGGCCCCTGGCATGAGCACGGCGGAGGGCGTGAGGTGCAATTCGAGACCATTCTGGTCGAGCAGGCCCACGGCGTCGCGCGCATCACGCTCAATCGGCCGGCGCGCGCGAATGCGTTGAGCCAGGCGATGCTCAGCGAGATTGGGCAAGCCCTCGACGCCCTCGAGGCCGATGGCGACGTGCGCGCCCTCGTCGTGCGCGGTGCCGGCGCCACCTTTTCCTCCGGCTTCGATCTCAAGGAGCAGCTAGAGCGGCGCCCGGCGGGGAGAGCTCAGTGGCAGCCGATCCTGCGCAAGGACTTCGACACGGTGATGCGCTTTTGGCATTTCCCCAAGCCCACGATCGCCGCCGTGCGCGGCGCCTGCCTCGCCGGCGCCTGCGAACTGGCGTTGGCGTGCGACATGACCATCGCCGCGCCGGATGCATTCTTCGGCGAACCGGAGCTGAAGTTCGGCGCCGGCATCGTCGTCATGATCCTGCCGTGGATCGTGGGACCGAAAGTGGCCAAGGAGATCATTTTGACCGGCGAGGATCGGATCGATGCCGAGCGTGCGCTTGCCATCGGCATGATCAACCGCATCGTGCCGGCCGAAGAGCTCGAGGCCGCGAGCCTTCGGCTGGCCCGCCACGTTGCCGCGGTCGATCCGCAACTGGTCAAAGAAACCAAGCGCGCCATCAATCGTGCGCTCGAAGCGCAGGGCATGCTCACGGCCCTGGAGGACGCCCTTGCCATCGATCTGGGCATCGAGGGGGTGGGTTCCCCCGACAAGGCACGCTTCATGGAGGTTGCCCGGCGTGATGGACTGAAGGCCGCCCTGGCCTGGCGCGATGCCCGCTTTCCCAAAGAGGGATCATGACCGGGAGCCTGGCGGAGCATTTGCACGCCGCGCTGAGCCGCAGCGCCCGCGCGCAACAAACGTCCCTGGAGCGAGCGTCAGGCACGATCGCGGGCAGCGGGGAGCTGTTGGCCGCCGAGGCGGTGCTGTCGACGGCCGAGACGCTGGCGCGCAGCCTACGCAAGGCCCAGATCGAGCCCGGCGAGCCGGTACTCTGCCCGATCGGCAACAAGCCGCGCGACCTTGCCGTTCTCTTGGGCACCTGGCTCGCCGGCGGGGTGGCCGTACCCCTCGCCGCGGCGGCGGCCCCGACAACCCTCGAGCAGGTTCGACGCGCCACGGGGGCCCGTCTGTCAGTACGTGGCGGGGAGCTCGAGAAGATCGCGCGCCAGGTGCCACCAGCGCGGGACCTTTTGCGCAGCGCGGCGCTGATCGTTTTCACGTCGGGAAGCACGGGCGAACCGAAGGGCGTGGTGCTCGCCGAGGAGCGCTTGCTGGGCAAACTGCAGGTCCTCGATCGCCTGCTCACGTTCAGGCGCGACGATAGCGTCGTCGTCCCCCTGCAACTGGGATTTATTTTCGGGATCTGGGTCAGCCTGCTCGCCATCCTGAGCGGGGCCCGACTGCACCTGGTGGCAAAGTTCAGCGCCGAGGCGCTCGACGCAAGTCTCGCTGCTGGCGCCAGCGTTTTGGCCGTCGTGCCCTCGATGCTGCGAGCGCTGCTCGCGCCACTGCGCGCCCCCGCCGCGCCCCATCTGCGAATGCTCCTGAGCGGGGGCGAAAGCCTCGGCCATCAGCTCAACACCAATGCACGTGCAGCCTTTCCGCACACGTCCATCTATGATCTTTACGGTTTAACCGAGACCGGCGCCTGCGACTTCTGCCTGCCGCCGAGCGAAGTCGCGGCCGGCATAGGCTCGATTGGGACGCCGACCGAAGGGGTGGACTACCGCATCGTCGATGCAAGCGGGGCGCCGGTAAAGCCGGGGCAGGCAGGAGAGCTATTGATCAAGACGCCCTTCGCTATGCTGGGATATCTCGATGATCCGCATCTCAGCGCCGCCGCCTATCTCGAGGGATTTTTGCGCAGCGGCGACCAGGCACGCCTGCGCGACGACGGGCGCGTCGAGATTGTCGGCCGCTTGAAGGACATCATCTCGCGCGGCGGCAACAAGATTGCCCCTGCCGAGATCGATCAGCTCTTGCTGCGCCACCCCGCGATCACCGGCGCGCTTTGTGCGGGCATACCCGACGCGCGGCTAGGCGAGAGCATCGGCGCCATGGTGACCCTGGCCCCAGGCGCCGTCGTGACCGGGGAGGAATTGCGCAGCTGGGCCGCTGGACAGATCGAGAAGTTCAAGGTTCCCGACGTCATCGAAGTCTGCGACAGCCTGCCGACCGGCAGCACGGGCAAACTCAGCCGCGCCGCGGTGGCGCGGCGCCTGGCGGCACCTCGTGCCAGGCCTTAGCCCAACGCGCAGGGCTCAGAAGAGACCTTCGATTTGTCCCTGCTGGTTGAGGCGAATGCTATTGGCGGCGGGCACCCGCGGCAGGCCGGGCATGGTCATGATCTCGCCCGTGATCACGACCACGAACTCCGCGCCCGCCGACAGCCGTAGTTCCCTGATCGGCACGATGTGTCCGCTGGGTGCCCCGCGCTTGTTGGGATCCGTCGAGAACGAATATTGCGTCTTGGCCATGCACACGGGCAGGTGCCCGTAACCGGCCTCCTGCAGCTCCTTGAAGCGCGCCTCGATCGCACCGTCACAAGCGATATCGGCGGCGTGGTAGATCTCGGTGGCGATGGTCTTGACCTTGTCGCGCAGGGGCACCGCGTCCGCGTAGAGCGGCTTGAATTTCGCTTGCCCGCTGTCGGCCACCTCCACGACCTGCCGTGCCAGTGCCTCGATGCCCTTGCCGCCATCGCCCCAGTGCGTGCACACATAAGCCTTGGTGCCGGCGCTTTCGGCGGCCCGCATCACCTCTGCCATCTCCGCATCGGTGTCGGTGACAAAGCGGTTGATGGCCACGATCGGCGGCACGCCGAACTTGCGCACGTTTTCCAGGTGCCGCTTGAGATTGTCGCAGCCCTTGGCGACGGCCGCGGCGTTTTCGTGCTTCAGGTCATCCTTGCCGACGCCGCCGTGCATCTTGAGCGCGCGCACGGTGGCAACGATGACCGCCGCTGCTGGATTGAGCCCCGCCTTGCGGCACTTGATGTCGAAGAACTTCTCCGCGCCGAGGTCGGCGCCGAAGCCGGCCTCGGTAACCACATAGTCACACAGTTTGAGGGCCGTGCGCGTTGCCAGCACCGAGTTGCAGCCGTGCGCGATATTGGCGAACGGACCGCCGTGAATGAAGACCGGGTTGTTCTCCAGGGTCTGCACCAAGTTCGGCATCAGCGCGTCCTTCAGCAGCACGGTCATGGCGCCATCGCCTTTGACGTCGGCCGCCTTGACCGGCTTGCGCTCGCGCGTATAGCCAACGACGATGTTGCCGAGGCGCCGCTCGAGATCGTTCAGATCCATCGCCAAGCAGAGGATGGCCATCACTTCGGAGGCCACTGTGATGTCAAAACCATCCTCGCGGGGAAAGCCGTTGGCCACCCCGCCCAGCGAATTCACGATCGAGCGCAGCGCGCGGTCGTTCATGTCCATGACGCGGCGCCAGGCCACGCGCCGGCTGTCCAGCCCGGCGGGATTGCCCCAGTAGATGTGGTTGTCGATCAAGGCCGAGAGCAGGTTGTGTGCCGAAGTGATGGCGTGGAAGTCTCCGGTGAAGTGCAAGTTGATGTCCTCCATCGGCACCACCTGCGCGTAGCCGCCGCCGGCCGCACCGCCCTTCATGCCGAAGCAGGGGCCGAGCGAAGGCTCGCGCAGGCAGCTCATGGCTTTCTTGCCGATGCGATTGAGACCGTCGCCGAGCCCCACCGTGGTGGTGGTTTTGCCCTCACCGGCAGGCGTCGGGCTGATCGCCGTAACGAGGATCAGTTTGCCGTCCTTGTTCTTCTGCGCCGAATTGATGAAGTCGAACGAGACCTTGGCCTTGTAGGGCCCATAGTTGAGGAGCGCGTCGGCCGGAATACCGATCTTTCTGCCGACCTCCGCGATCGGCTGCATCTTCGCCTCGCGCGCGATTTCGATATCCGACTTCACGGCCATGACTTTCCCTCCACAGAAGTTCGCGCGTTTGCTGAAGACTAACTGATCGATTTCGCCGCCGGCTTGGCAAAACTGTCGCCCGCTTTGACCCCGGCGGAGGCAGCCCACTCGGCGGCCGCGACCTTCTTGCCGTCGGCGCCGCGCACGCGCTTCACCAGAATGGCGCCGCCGCCGGCAGCAACCGTCATACCATTGGCGTCAAGCTGGAGGATCTCGCCGGGCTTGCCGCTGCCGTTGACTTTACCGGAGTCGAAAAGGTCGAGCTTTTGCCCGTTGAGCACGCCCCAGGCGCCCGGCGCCGGGTTGGCCGCGCGGATCAGGTTGTAGACTTCGGCGACGGGCTTTGCCCAATCGATCTGCGCCACATCCTTTTTGAACCAACTTTCGTAGGTTTTCTTGGCGTGGTCCTGCGCCTGCCTGGGTGCCTTGCCCGCGCGCACTAGATCGATGCTTTCCATCATGGCATCGACGCCCAGCGGAAACAGCTTTTTGAAATAGACATCGCCCAAGGTCTCATCCGGGCCAATCGCTACCTTCTTCTGCAGCAGGATCGGGCCTTCATCCAGCCCCTCGTCGGGCCAGAAGATGGAAAGCCCCGTCTCCGTGCTCCCCATGGCGATGGGCCAATTGATCGAGGAGGGGCCGCGGTGCAGGGGTAATAGCGAGGGATGATACTGGATGGTTCCGAGCTTGGGCGCATCCAGCACCGGCTGTGGCACGAACAGCGTCACGTAAGCCATCACGCACAAATCGGCGTTGGCCGACTTCATGAGTTCGAGCGCCTCCGGGGTCTTCCAGCTCTTGGGCTGGTGCACGGGCAGACCCTTCTCCTTGGCAAACACCTTGAGCGGATCCTCGGGGCGGCCGGCCTTGTCAGGCGCGCAGAACACCGCCACCACATTTTCTTTGCGCTCGAGCAGCTTCTCCAGCACGGCCTTGCCGAAGGCCTCCTGCCCATGCACCACGATCCGCATCACCATGCCTCCGCTCGGTTCACGTTGCCGCCCCGCCGCTTGGGGCTCGAATTGCTACTCGGCCGCCTGTTTTTTCTGGGCCGCCGTCGCCCCCGCTTGCGCCAGCGCCGCAATCTCGTCGGAGGAGTAGCCAAGTTCGGCCAAGACCTCCCCGGTGTGCTCGCCGAGCAGCGGGGACCGCTTCACCTCCGAAGGTGATGCGGAGAGCTTAATCGGATTGCCGACCGACAGGTACTTGCCGCGCGCCGGATGGTCCACCTCGACGATGGTACCGGTCGCGCGCAGCGAATCGTCCTCCGCCAATTCCTTCATGGAGAGGATCGGCCCGCAAGGAATGTCGTACTTGTTCAGGATCTCCATGACCTCGAATTTGCTTTTCGTCATGGTCCACTGCTCGATCCGGCCAAATATCTCGTTGAGGCGGGGCAAGCGCGCCGGCGGCTTGGCATAGTCGGGATGCGTCTTCCAGCCGGGCTCGCCGATCACGTCGCAAATTGCCTCCCAGACGGGCGCCTGCGTAATGAAATAGATGTAGGCATTGGGATCGGTCTCCCAGCCCTTGCATTTCAGGATGCGTCCGGGCTGGCCGCCGCCGGAGTCGTTGCCTGCGCGCGGCACCGCATCGCCGAAGGGGATGCCTTCCCCATACTGGCTGTACTCGGTGAGCGGCCCATGCGCGAGGCGCTGCTGATCGCGCATCTTTACGCGCGCGAGGTTGAGCACGCCGTCCTGCATGGCACAGGTGACGCGCTGTCCGCGGCCACTGGTGCTGCGATGATAGAGCGCCGTGACGATACCGAGCGCCAGATGCAAGCCGGTACCGCTGTCGCCGATCTGTGCGCCGGTGACGAGCGGCGGCCCGTCCCGGAAGCCGGTGGTGGAGGCCGAGCCGCCGGTGCACTGGGCCACGTTCTCATAAACCTTGCAGTCCTCGTAAGGCCCGGGTCCAAAGCCTTTCACCGAGGCATAGACCATGCGCGGATTGAGCTCCTGGATACGCTCCCAGGTAAGTCCCATGCGGTCGAGCGCGCCGGGCGCGAAATTCTCCACCAGCACGTCGCATGTCTTCACCAGCCGCTCGAGGATCTCCATGCCTTTCTTGTTCTTGCTGTCGATCGTGATCGAACGCTTGTTATGGTTCAGCATGGTGAAGTAGAGCGAATCGGCGCCTTTCACGTCGACCAGCTGGCCGCGCGTGATATCGCCGACGCCTGGCCGCTCCACCTTGATCACATCGGCGCCAAACCAGGCGAGCAGCTGCGTGCAGGTCGGCCCCGATTGCACGTGGGTGAAATCGAGGATGCGGACGCCTTCGAGTGCCTTACCCATTCTATGCTCCACTATTTCCTTTTCACCACGCTTTGTGGGTTGAGATTGCCGATGCGGCCGCTCTCGCTGCCGGCGGCTGGATCGATCGCCGCGTTGATGAGGGTCGGTTTGCCCGATGCTAGCGCCTTGTCGACGGCGCGCTTCAGCTCATCCGGGGTCGTCACATGCACGCCGATGCCGCCGAACGCTTCCATCATCTTGTCGTAACGGGAATCCTTGACGAACACGGTCGTTGCCGGATCGGAGCCGCCGCCGGCGTTGACGTCGGTGCCCCGGTAAATCCCGTTGTTGTTGAAGATGACGACGCAGACCGGCAGGTTGTATCGGCAGATCGTCTCCACCTCCATGCCCGAGAAACCAAAGGCACTGTCACCTTCGACCGCCAGCACGGGCTTGCCGGTCTCGACCGCCGCGGCGATGGCAAAACCCATGCCGATGCCCATGACGCCCCAGGTGCCGACGTCGAGGCGCTTGCGCGGCTGATACATGTCGATGACGCCGCGCGCCAGGTCGAGCGTGTTGGCGCCTTCGTTGACAAGGATGGCATCGGGCCGCTCCTTGATAACGGTGCGCAACGCCCCGAGCGCAGCATGGAAATCCATGGGCGCCGAATTCTTCATGAGCCTCGGCGCCATCTTGGCGACGTTCTCTTCCCGCTT
>Ga0075433_10004832_pt1 | contig 10530 bp, 6 predicted proteins | sample RhiMethybrSRZTD2_FD_75299 | JGI IMG/M metagenome (GOLD analysis project Ga0075433, IMG submission 75299) | Populus rhizosphere microbial communities from Tennessee, USA - Rhizosphere MetaG P. TD hybrid SRZTD2 | ecosystem: Host-associated > Plants > Roots > Rhizosphere > Soil | place: USA... | reverse complement strand
AGTCATCCGCGTCGAACGGCCCGCACGCGACCTCCTGCTGCCGAACGCCCGCGCCGCCGTTGAGATCGACGCGGCGGCCGCCGACGACATCGGGCTCGAGGCCATCGCGCTGAAGTACACGAAGATCTCGGGCTCCGGCGAGCAGTTCGAGTTCATCGAAGGGGAGCTGCCGCTCTCGATTGCCAGGGAGTCGGCCAGGAGCTGGCGGGCGCGCGGCCGGATTCCGGTCGGGGCCCTGGGGCTGGAGCCTGGCGATTCGCTCGTCTATCGCCTCACCGCACGCGACGCACGCTCCGGCCCCGCAGGATCCTCTTCGTCCGAGACGTTCTTCCTGGAGATCGCCGGCCCGGGGCTGGTGCCGCTCGAAGGCTTCGAGATGCCGCCGGAGCAGGAGCGCTACGCGCTGAGTCAGCAGATGATTGTCGTGAAGGTCCGGCGGCTCCGTGAGCGTGAGAAAGCGATGACCGCGGCGGCGCTGGATGAGGAAACCGGCGCGCTCGCGGCGGAGCAGCGGTCGGTCCGCGCCAACTTCGTCTTCCTGATGGGCGGTCACGTCGAAGACGAGGAGGAAGAAGCGGAGCAGTCCAACGAAATCCAGGAAGGACGGCTCGAGAACACCGCCCGGCGCGAGATCTCGCGAGCGGTCTCGCACATGGGCACCGCCGAACAGGCGCTCACCGGGCACGATACGTCTGCGGCGCTGGCCGCCGCGCTGAAAGCCGTGGACTCGCTCCAGCGCGCCTTCACCAGGAACCGCTACCTCCTCCGGACGCTGCCGTCGCGGCTGCGGATCGATCCCTCGCGGCGGTTGTCGGGTCAGCTGAGCGACGTCAAACACACCGACCGGTCGCTGCCTGCGCCCACGGCCGCGCCCGAGGCCATCGTCGCGCGACAGTTGCTCGGCGAGATCATCGCGATCATGCCCAGGCTGCTTTCCGATCCTCGATCGACGAACGTCGCAGCCGCGCTCTCGACCGCCGCCGAACGCGCGCTCGCCGTCAGGCCCGGCGATCCGCAGTGGAGCTCGATCGCCCGGAGCCTGATTCGGCTGCGCGCAGGAGTCCTCGAGAAGGCGGGGCCGGAACGGCTCGACGCCGACTCGCGCGCCGTCCTCGACGTCCTGCTGCGGCGCGTACGCGCGGATGCCGCAGAGGTCAGTGACCGCACTCCGGATCGACTGGAGAGCGCGTGGGCAGGGGAGGCCCGCCGATGATCGTCCTCAGGACGCTTGCGATCGTCCTGGCGATCGCCGCCTTCGTCGATCCGGAGGTGACGCTGAATCGACGAGTGCCGTCGACCGCGCGGGTCTATGCCGCGCCCGGCGATCCGGATGCCACCGCCACTGTCGCGACGCTTCGAGCCGCGCTGGCTGGCACCGTGGAACTGGCCGAAGCGGGATCTGGTCAGGCGAACATCCTGGTTGGCAACGCACCGGTCGCCGAGGCCGCGCGAAGCGGCAAGCCGATCTCCGTCGTGTCGCTCGACGTCTTCCCGGCCGTCGCGCTCGCAAGAGTGCCCGCGGTCGTGCGTGTGCTTCCGGGAACCGCGACCGAGATTCCCGTCGACCTCGACGCCGCGGGCGCCATCGGACGAACCACCAGCGTCGTGCTCGAACAGGACGGTGTGCTGCTGGCCCGCGAAGACCACACCTGCAAAAATGATGGCAGGGCCACGGTTCGGCTGCCCTACGTAGCCACGTCTGCAGGCGCCCGCCGCGTTTCGATTCGTGCGGTGCCGCTGGCTGGCGAGCGGCGTCTCGAAGACAATCGCGCCGATCTGCTGATCATGGCCGCCGATCGTCGAGCGCGTGTCGCGGTGGTGGAGACCAGGCCTTCGTGGCCGGCGGGTTTCGCCCGGCGCGCGCTCGAGAGTGACGACAGGTTCAGCGTGTCGTCGGTGGTCAAGGTGACGAAAAGCGCGGCTTCGCGCGCGGGTCAGTCGCCGCCGGTCCTCCGGGCGCAGCAACTGTCGCAATTCGATGTGGTCCTCGTCGGCGCCCCGGAAGATTTGCGGCGCGACGAGGTCGAGGTCCTGTGGCAGTTCGCGGAGCGGCGCGGCGGCACGGTCGTGCTGCTGCCCGATCGAGCTCCGGCGGGGCCATATGCCGGACGGCTGCCCGAACGTTTGACGGAGCATCTGCTCAGCGACGCGCGAGTCCTGGAGCCTGCGCACGTGCTGGCGAGCGAGCTCGTGGTCATGTCCAGCCTGCCCCCGGGGGGCCGCGCACACGCGACGTTGGAGAGCGCACCCGTGATCGTGTCGTGGCCGGTCGGCGATGGCCGCGTCGTGTTCTCGGGCGCGCTCGACGCCTGGCGCTATCGCGGCGATCCGAAATCACAGCTGATGCGATTCTGGCGCAGCGAGCTGCTGAGCGCGGCGTTGACCGCACCGCCAGCCATCAGCATCGACCTCGGGCCCGCTGTCGCGCGGCCGGGCAGCGACGTCAGCGTCGTCGTCAGGCTGCGAAAGACCGGGTTCGACGATCGTGCGGATGCCGAGCGAACCTCCGTTCAGGCCCAGCTGATCGATCCATCGGGGGCGCGCGACGCGATCCGGCTCTGGCCGTCGCCCGAGCCCGGCATGTTTCACGGCAGGGTGTCCTCGTCGCGGGCAGGCGTCCATTCGATCCGCGTCGAAACCCCTCGAGCCGTTGCCGAGACCACGCTTCTGGTCGCCGCGGACGCCAACGCTGTTGCGCACGGCGCATCGACAGGGCCGGCTGACCTGGCAGAGCTCACCGGTGGCGTGGCTGTCAGCGCGGATCGCCTCCAGCCGCTCATCGATCACCTCGCCGGCTTGCGGCGGCCCACCGAGCGGGTGGACATGAGACCCTTCCGAGCAGCGTGGCTGCCGTGGATCTTCGCGGCGCTTCTCTGCGGCGAGTGGGCCCTGAGACGGAAGGCAGGATTGCGATGAGCGGAGTGACCATCGACGGCTACATGGCCTACCTCCGCGACGTGCGGCGCATGTCGCCGAACACCGTCGAGAGCTACGCGCGCGATCTGGCTGCGTTGGCGGCGTTCGCCGAGAAGCGCGGACTCGACGCGGCGGCGCTCGATCGCCGCGAGCTCGACGCGTTCGTCCGCAGCCTGATGGCCGGCGGGCTATCGCCGCGCTCGACCGCCCGCGCGGTCGCGTGCGTTCGGGGCTTCTACAAGTTCCTCGCGGTGGAGCAGCAGCGGGAGAGCAGTCCGGCCGACGATCTGCGCGCCCCGCGCGCGTGGGCGGCGCTCCCCAAGTTCCTCGATCTGGACGAGGTCGATCGCCTGCTCGCGCAACCCGACATCGCGACACCCAGAGGGCTTCGCGACAAGGCGCTGATTTCGGTGCTCTATGCCACCGGCCTCCGCGTCAGCGAGCTGATCTCGCTGAAGGTGGGGAACCTCCATCTCGAGGAGGGCTATCTCACCTGCATCGGCAAGGGGGACAAGGAACGCATCGTGCCGATCGGCCAGGAGGCGACGGACTGGGTGAAACGCTACCTCGCAGATGCGCGGACGAAGCTCGCGGCGCGTTCGTCTCCATGGCTGTTCGTGAACGCGCGCGGCGGGCCGCTGTCGCGCGTCGGATTCTGGAAGCTGCTGAAGGAGTACGGTCTGAAGGCCGGGATCGCGCGGACCATCAGTCCTCACGTGCTGCGGCACTCGTTCGCGACGCATCTGCTCGACCGTGGCGCCGACCTTCGTGCGATTCAGATGATGCTGGGCCACGCCGACCTGTCCACGACCCAGATCTACACGCACGTGCTCGAGGCCCGGCTGCGCTCGGTCTACGATCGATTTCATCCTCGTCCGTAGGCCGTTCTCGTGTAAAATCTTCGGATCTGGGACCCTGCTGGGCCGTGTCGGTGGGGGCCGGCATCACCGCATTCCCGGGCAAAAACATTCAGAGGAGCTCCTGAAACATGAGCCGTAAAGGCCGGTATTTGTTTACGTCGGAGTCCGTCACCGAAGGACATCCCGACAAGATCGCCGATCAGATTTCCGATTCGATTCTCGACGCCATCCTTGCGCAGGACCCGACGGCTCGCGTTGCCTGCGAGACGCTGGTCACGACCGGTCTCGCGCTGATCGCCGGTGAGATCACGACCCGCTGCTACGTGGATTTCCAGAAGGTCGTGCGCGACACGATCCGGGAGGTCGGATACACCCACTCGTCCCATGGGTTCGACTCGGAGACCTGCGCGGTGCTGTCGTCGATTCATGGCCAGTCGCCCGACATCGCGATGGGCGTCGATCCCGGCGGCGCCGGCGACCAGGGCCTCATGTTCGGGTACGCCTGCCGCGAGACCGACGAGCTGATGCCGATGCCGATCATGCTTGCGCACAAGCTCGGAAAGGGCCTGTCCTGCGCGCGTCGCGATGGAGTGATGGAGTACCTCCGGCCCGACGGCAAGTCGCAGGTGTCGATCGAGTACGACAACGGCCGCCCGGTTCGCGTCGACACCGTCGTCATCTCGACCCAGCACAGCGCCGACGTCTCCAACGAACAGCTGCGCGGCGACATCCAGGAAAAGATCATCGAGCGCGTCATCCCCGAGGCGATGGTCGACAAGAACACCAAGTTCCACATCAACCCCACCGGCCGCTTCGTGGTCGGCGGACCCCACGGCGACGCCGGCGTCACCGGCCGCAAGATCATCGTCGACACCTATGGCGGCGCGGCGCCGCATGGCGGTGGCGCATTTTCGGGCAAAGACCCTACAAAAGTCGATCGCTCAGCGTGCTACATGGCCCGCTACGTGGCGAAGAACGTGGTCGCGGCCGGCCTCGCGGACCGCTGCCAGGTGCAGCTCGCGTACGCCATCGGCGTCGCCGATCCCGTCTCGGTCTACGTCGACACCTTCGGCACGGGCGCCGTGGACGACGAGAAGATCAGTGAGCTGGTGCGGGCGCACTTCAAGCTGACGCCGCGCGGGATCATCGAGACGCTCGACCTTCGCAGGCCGATTTACAAGAAGACGGCGGCGTTCGGGCATTTCGGCCGCAACGAACCGGAGTTCACGTGGGAGCGGACCGACAAAGCGACGGCGCTCCGGGCGGATGCCGGCCTCTGATCGCCGGCGATCCCGCTTCCGGGCGCCATTCGTTCTGAAGTTCCTGCTGACGGCGGCCGTGGTGGCCGCCGTCTTCGTTTTTGCCGCGGCGCCGCCGCGGCCGCTTCCCGCGCCCCCCTCCGCGCCGCCCGACGGACTGACGATCGCCGGCGCCTATCACATCCACACCACACGTTCGGACGGCGCGCTCGATCGCGACGGCGTCGCCCTCGCGGCCTCGCGCGCGGGTCTCCGCTTCGCGATCTTCACCGACCACGGCGACGGGACGCGCGCGCCGGCGCCGCCTGAGTACGTGCACGGGGTGCTGTGCATCGATGGCGTCGAAGTCAGCACCGATGACGGCCACTTCGTCGCACTTGGCCTCGGCGCCGCGCCGTACCCGCTTGGCGGTGACGGCGAGGCCGTGGCCGAGGATGTGGCGCGGCTCGGCGGCTTCGGCATCGCCGCGCATCCCTTCTCCGCGAGGAGCGAGCTCGAGTGGCGGGACTGGCGAGTGCCGATGGACGCGGTGGAGTGGATCAGCGCCGACAGCGAGTGGCGCGACGAGTCGCGGGCGAGGCTCGGGTGGGCGCTGGTGGGCTACCTGACGCGTCCGCCAGGCGCGCTCGCATCGCTGATGGATCGGCCCGTGGCGACGCTCGCCAGGTGGGACGAGCTCGCGGAGGCCAGGCGCATCGTCGCCCTGCCGGCGCACGACGCGCATGGAGGTCTGGGACGGGACGATGGCGGCCGCCCGGGACGGCGACTGCACCTTCCGTCATACGAGGCCGCGTTTCGCACGTTCTCGATGCGCGCGATCCTGAGCGCGCCGCTCAGCGGCGACGCGGCCCGCGACGCCGCGATGGTGCTCGCGGCCATACGGCAGGGAAGCGTCTTCACGGTGATCGATGCGATCGCCACCCCCGGGTCGCTGGACTTTCGCGCCGACTCGGGCGGAACGATGGTGCCGATGGGGGGAACGCTGCCCGGGAACGATACGCCAGCGATCTTTCGCGTCCACGCCGGCGTGCCGTCCTCTGCCACGACGGTGCTCCTCCGGAATGGCGGGGTCGTCGCCCAGCGCGACGGAGGGGAGCTGGAACTGACAGCCAGCGAGGCGGGAAGCTATCGGGTCGAAATCAGAACCGCCGGCGCGCCAGGTTCGCCGCCGGTCCCGTGGATCTCGAGCAATCCGATTTTCAGATTCCGGACGGCGCCGTCGGGCGACGCCGTCGCCGTCCCGAACGACACGGCGACGATTCCAGTGATGGACTGCCCATGGCGTACGGAAAACAGCTCCGGCTCGACCGGCGTCGTGTCGGCGGGGAAGCCGGCGATCGACTTCGCGTATCGGTTACGCGAGCCACCCCCGGCCAGCCAGTTCGTCGCGCTGGTCTGCGATCTGCGCGGAGCGTCGGCCTTCTCGGCGATCGCGTTCACGGCTCGTGCCTCGCGTCCGTCCCGCATCTCCGTGCAGCTGCGTTTTGCGCGTGACGTCGGATTCCGGTGGCGGAGGTCTTTCTACGCGGACGGCACCGGTAGAGACGTGCGCGTCCCCGTCGATCGGATGCGCCCCGCGGATGGCCCGGGGACCATGCCTGTCGCCAGCCGTGCCACATCGCTCCTGTTCGTGATCGATCTGACCAATGCGGTCCCGGGTGCGGAGGGCAGCTTCACTCTCGAGAATATCCGTCTCGTCCGCTAGGTCTTGACGGTCAGGAACATGAATCCGGCGGCGCCCAGGACGATGATGTTGGGGGACCAGGCGGCGAGCCAGGGGGTGAGCAGACCGCTCTTGCCGAGGGCCACGAACAGACTGGACGCGATCCAGTACGAGAGCGCCAGGATGATGCCGATCCCGATGGCGTACAGCGCGCCGCGGCGGCCGGTGCTGACGCCGAACGGGATCGCCAGCAGGGTCATCACCAGGGTGACGAACGGAAATGCCATCTTGCGCTGCAGCTCGACGGCCAGGTGGGCGACGTTGAGGCCGCTCGACGACAGCTCGTCGACGTAGCGGCGGAGCTGGCCGACCGTCATCATTTCGGCGACCGGCTGTTCGGTCTCGAAATAGTCCGGTGCTTCGAGCGCGAGAGGGCGCTCCGGGAACATCAGCCAGGGGGGGTTGCCGGTGGAGAAGTCCGCGATCCCCACCTGGCGGCCGACCCACCGGCCCTGATAGATGGCACGCTCGGCGACGGTCAGGCTCCCGAGGCTCCAGCCGCGCGCCGAGGGCTGATAGATGCGGAGCGCGGCGAGCTCCTGCCGTTCCGGGTTGAAGTACGAGTAGTGATAGATGGTCCCGTCGCGGCCGATCACCCACTGCCGGTTCAGCGCGTCGAACACCCGCGGCGTCCGGCCGCGAATCTTGGCGTCGATGACTTCCGCCTTCCGGTTCGACTGCGCCAGCACCTCCTGCTCGAGGCTGAAGATGGCCGCGCTGAACGCCAGCGACAGCACCAGCACCGACAGCGATGCGCGGTACAGGCTGATGCCGCATGCCTTCATGACCGTGAGCTCGCTGTTGCGCGACAGGAGCCCGAAGGTCACCAGCACGCTCAGGAGCGCCGCGATCGGAATCACGTAGTAGACGAACTGCGGCGTGCGGTACAGCAGCAGCCGGCCGACCTCGGCGGTGGTGGCCTGGCCTTTGAAAATCTTGTCGGACCGGTCGAGGAACGTCGAGATGTGGAACAGCCCGAGGAGCGCCAGGAACGAGAGCCCCGCAATGCGGATGTAGATCCGGCTGATGTAGCGGTCCAGCAGCCCCGGGCTCGGGATGCGGAGGCGGGGGATTCGGATGACCAGGACGGGAGCATGCCGGGGGCTTCCCGGTTTCGGCCGGTTCGCCGCCGCCCCGTCCGGGCCGGTCACCGGCCGCATCCGTTCGATCAGCCGGGCCGCGAACGCCGGAGGCCTGAAGGGCAGCCGGCCCTCGACGAACCGGGTTCTCCAGATGAGCGAGACAATCCCGAAGATCCCCAGCACGATGTTCGGCACCCATCGGGACAGATACATGTTCAGGTAATGCCCTTTGGTCAGCGACTCCGACAGGAACATCACCGTGTAGTAGGCGAAGATCACCAGCGTGCCGACCACGAAGGCGGCGAGCTTGCTCTCGCGCGCCACCGTCAGGCCCAGGGCGAGGCCGATCGTGCCGAAGACCAGGCACGCGACCGGGAACGAGAACTTCTGCTGGACGGCGATGACCTCGGGATGCGCCGACATTCCCTTTTTCACCTTCATCGCCGCGTCGTCCCGCAGCTCCCTGATCGACTTTTCGTTGATGCCGGGCTGGAGATTGATCTTCGGGAACACGTCTTCGGGGTTCAGGCCGAGCACGAGTTCGGAGAGAAAGCGCGTGACCTCGGTTTCCCCGGGCTTGGCGGTGCGATAAATCGTCCCATCCACCAGCACCAGGTCGACGGCCCGCTTGGCCCGGTCGACGACCAGGTGGCCCCTGGCCGCGAAGTAGATGGTGGCCTGGTCGCCCTGTGACGTGTTGGCGACCATCAGCTTCTTCCATCCCGGCTGGCCGGGATCCGGCTCCTCCTTGGCGTACAGGACCCACCCGGGAAAGTCCTGGTAGAAGACCCGGGGCTGGATCTCGTTCTCCACGTGCTGCGAGACCACGCCGAAGGTGATCTCGCGGAAGGTCTGATTGGCGTTCGGGATCGCCACGATCATGATGTAGGCGGTGGCGATCGCGGCCAGGACCGCCAGCACGCCGATCGGCCGCAGCAGCCGGTAGGGGCTGACGCCGCAGGCCAGCAGGGCGACCGACTCGCGGTCGCCCGACATCCGTCCGAGGCCGATGAGAATCCCGACCAGCACGGCCATCGGAATCGTCAGCCCGAGGGCCTGCGGCAGGAGCGTCCAGAGGATGCGGACCGCCGTGCCCCAGGTGACGCCTTTGGCGAGCAGGTTCTCCAGATAGTCCATCACCGGCGGCAGCACCAGGAGGAACGTGAAGATCAGCAGCGCCAGGAAGAACGGCGGCAGGATTTCCTTGAAGACGTAGCGGTCGAGCGTCAGGCGCATCGGAGCGTTCGAAGCCTATCCTATTCGCGGTCCGGGATCCGCAATCCGCGGGCCGGCGCCAACCATTAGGGCGTTCGCGGGCAAAAACCATCCGCAAACCTTCCACAGGCCCTGTTTCCGGCCTTTTTCCTTTGGGTCTGATAATGAGTGTTATGTTAACCAAGTGGTCGCAGTCGGGCTCGGGGCTCGGACGTTCGGGGCTCGGGCGCTCGCCCTGCGTCCGGCCTTCCTTGCCGCTCCCCCAGGTTGACGCAGAAGAATTGGCTTGCAGGGATTTGCCCGCGTGTTCAGTGGAAGTTGGCGTGCGGTGCATGTCAGGCTCTTCCGAGCCCCGAGCCCCGAGCCCCGAGCCCCGAGCCCCGAGCCCCGAGCCCCGAGCCCGCGGCTCTTCGAAGTCGAGCCGCGCGTGTCGGTCTTAGTGTTTGGAGGCCCGCAGCTCTTTGAGAATGGCTTCGAGCGCCTGGATGACTTCGTCGCGGTCGACGCGGGCCTTGGCGAACTTCAGCTGCAGCCGGAACGCCTTGGTCGGGGCCTTGTAGCTGAAGGTGAAGGCCTTGGGCCGGCCGGGCTTCGGTTTGGCGGTTTCGCGGCGCACCGTTTCGCGGGTGGCGCCCCCTTCGCGGGCGATCCGTTCGACCAAGGCGACCATTTTCTGGGGGTCGCCTTGCCTAACTACCTGCAAAAGCAGCGATTTAGAGTGAATGTCGGCCAGCCGACAGAGGTTTTTGACGTCTTCGGGGATGGTATTGAGCGACAGGGACTCCGTGACCGACGTCCGCGACTTCCCCAGCCGCCGCGCCATGTCCTCATGCGTGTACTTGCAGCGGCTGGCGAGCGACGCCAGCGCCTCCGCCTCTTCGAACGGCGTCAGGTCCTTCCGCTGGATGTTCTCGATGAGCGCGATCTCGATGACCTCGTTGTCGTCGACCTCGCGGATGACGATCGGCACCTCGCGCAGCCCGACCTGCACGGCGGCCTGATAGCGGCGCTCGCCGGCGACGATCTGGAACCGCGAGCCGCGCTGCCGCACGATCAGCGGCTCGATGATCCCTTTCTCGGCGATCGACGCCATCAGCTCCGACAGGTCGCCCATGACCTGGCGCGGCTGGTTCGGGTTGGCGTCGATCTGCTCGATCGGCACCATCCGCCCGATCGGGGTCCCCGCCGAGCTCGTGAGCGCCTCGACGTAGTGCGAGTCGTGGCGCATGCGCACCGTCTCCGGCAAGCCTCGCTTAGGCACGATCCATGACCTCCTCGCAGAGGCGGTAGTACTCCGCCGCCCCGCTGGATTCCGGCGCGAACGCAAAAATGGATTCCTTGTAGGCCGGGCTCTCTTCGAGCCGCACGCTCTTCGTGATCACCGTCTTGAAGACCTTGGCGCCGAAGACCTTGTCGATCTGCGTGCGGATGTCGCGCGCCAGGGCGGTCCGCTTGTCGTGCATCGTGATCACCAC
>Ga0075433_10004829_pt1 | contig 10532 bp, 12 predicted proteins | sample RhiMethybrSRZTD2_FD_75299 | JGI IMG/M metagenome (GOLD analysis project Ga0075433, IMG submission 75299) | Populus rhizosphere microbial communities from Tennessee, USA - Rhizosphere MetaG P. TD hybrid SRZTD2 | ecosystem: Host-associated > Plants > Roots > Rhizosphere > Soil | place: USA... | reverse complement strand
GAGCTTTGTCTTGCCAGAAGTACGCGCGTCGCTCCGCCGGCTCGGTTGGAGCGACCAATACGAACTCGAGTTCGCCGCCCTCGAACAGGAGGGTCTCGAACCCGCGCGCGTCGTCGCTCAGCATCGGGGCGCCTACGTCGTCCACGACGGCGACGGCGACGCCTGGGCGGAGGTCGCCGGTCGCCTGCGCCACGCCGCCGCCTCGCCGGCGGACTTCCCCGCGATCGGCGACTGGGTGGCGATCCGCCGTCGCCCCGACGGCGAGGGGGCCATCGTCCACGCTGTCCTCCCGCGTCGAACGGTCTTCTCGCGGAAGACCGCCTGGACCGAGACCGTGGAGCAGGTTCTCGCGGCGAACGTGGACGTGGCGTTCCTCGTCTCGACCCTCACCGACGAACTGAGCCCGCGCCGGCTCGAGCGCTATCTGACGACGGCCTGGGAAAGCGGCGCCGAGCCGGTGATCGTCCTGAACAAGGCCGATCTCTGCGCCGAGCCGCTCGCGCCCGTCGCCGGGGTCGAGGCGGTGGCGATCGGCGTGCCGATCGTGCTGACCAGCGCCGAGACCGGCGAGGGCATCGATCAGCTGGAGGCCTGGTTCGCGGGCGATCGGACCGGCGCGCTGCTCGGGTCGTCGGGGGTCGGAAAGTCGTCGCTCGTCAACCGGCTGCTCGGCGAGGAGCGACAGGAGACGCATGACATCCGCTCGGACGGCGTTCGCGGCCGGCACACGACGACCCGGCGGGAGCTGATTCCGCTGTCCGGCGGCGGTTTGATCCTCGACACGCCCGGGATGCGCGAGCTACAGCTCTGGGAAGCGGACGAGGGCTTCGACTCGACGTTCCGCGACGTTGCCGAGCTCGCATCCCAGTGCCGCTTCAACGATTGCGCGCACGACACCGAGCCGGGATGTGCCGTGCGGGAGGCGGTCTCGACCGGCGTGCTCGAGCCGGAGCGACTTGCCAGCTACCGCAAGCTGCAATCCGAGCTTGCCCACCTCGAGCGTCGAGTCGACAAACGCCTCGCAGCCGACGAGCGCAAGAAGCGGCGGAACTTCGCCCGCAGCCGGCGGAAGGCGAAATGGTGATGTTCTGGCCCGAAGTCGTACGACTTCGGGCCACAGCGCGTTCGCACTGCCGCAGGAAGCGAGTGCCAACACCAAGGCGCCGACACATCCCGAGTGGAATGACCGCCGCGAGTGCCGGCTTTGCCGGTGCACGCTCGCTGACGTTATTCGGCAGCCCCGTGGCCTGAAGTGCGGAGCACTTCCGGCCAGACTAGAGCGCGCCGCCCGCAGCGGCAGGCGCGAGCGGGTCGGCGCCCTGATCGCCGACCTGCGCTCTGGACAGGTAGTCCTCGGCGAGCAGCAGGTTCGACTCGGACGCTCGCTCGACGATGCGCAGGAGGTCGGCCATGCTCGACGTCTCCTCGAGCTGCTCCTTCAGGAACCAGCGGAGGAACTCCTCCCCCACGAGCTCCTGCTCCTCGCGCGCCAGCGCAGTCAAGGCCTTGATCTGCTCGGTGACTTCCCGCTCCTGCGCAAGTGCGAGCGCGACCGGCGCCACGGCGTGGTCGAACGATGTCTGCGGCGCATCGACGCCGGGGATCCGAACGTCCTCGTCGGCGTCGAGCAGGTACTGCACGATCATCATCGCGTGGTTCCGCTCCTCAACCGCCTGGCGGTAGAAGTGCGCGGCCAGCTGCGGCATCGTCTCGCCGTCGTAGTAGACGGCGATCGCCACGTACTGCTGCGACGCTGCGAACTCGCGCGCGATCTGCTCGTTCAGTGCCTCGGGGAAGCGCGCCACGCCGCAGGACTCTACTCGACGGTCAGCACTGCGGCGCCGCGGATCCTGCCCTCCCGCAGGCGGAGCAGCGCCTCGTTCGCGTCCGAGAGCGCGAACGGCTCCACCTCCGTATGCACCGGAATCTCCGGCGCGAGCGCCAGGAACTCCTCGCCGTCGCGGCGCGTCAGGTTCGCGACCGACGCGATCGATCGCTCGCCCCACAGGAGGTCGTAGGGAAACGACGGAATGTCGCTCATGTGGATGCCCGCGCAGACAACGCGGCCGCCTTTGGCGACCGCGCGCAGGGCAACGGGCACGAGCGCTCCCACCGGGGCGAAGATGATCGCCGCGTCCAGCTCCTCGGGCGGAAGCGTTTCCGAGCCTCCCGCCCACTCCGCTCCGAGCTCCAGCGCGAACTGCTGCCCGGGCTCGTCGCCTGGCCGTGTGAAGGCGAAGACGCGACGGCCCTGGTGCCGCGCGACCTGGATAACGATGTGGGCGGAGGCGCCGAAGCCGTAGAGGCCGATGCGCTCGCCGTCGCCGGCGAGCCGTAGTGACCGGTACCCGATCAGGCCCGCGCAGAGCAGCGGCGCCGCCTGCAGGTCGGGATAGCCCTCGGGAATCCGGAAGCAGAAGCGCTCGTCGGCGACCGCGAGCTCGGCGTATCCCCCGTCGACGGTGTAGCCGGTGAAGCGAGCGGCGTCGCAGAGGTTCTCCCGACCCGAGCGGCAGTAGCGGCACGTGCCGTCGGTCCAGCCGAGCCACGGGATGCCGACGCGGGTCCCCGACGGGAAGCGCTCGCCCGTCTCGACCGTCGCGACGACCTGGTGTCCGATGACCAGCGGCAGCTTCGGATCGGGGAGCTCGCCGCCGACGACGTGGAGGTCTGTCCGGCACACGCCGCACGCGTGCACGCGTACGAGCGCCTGCCCGGGCCCGGGCTCGGGATCGCGGACGTCCGCCTCGCGGAGCGGCGTCCGCGGCGACTCCAGAACCATCGCGCGCACGAAACCAGTCTCGCAGGCGGATGACCGCCGGCGACAGCTGCGGAACTCCGCCCCGAATCGACCGGCACGCCCCCTCCCGGCCGCACCGACGAGAACGCATTCTCGGCCTATCAGTCGAGAGAACAGAGGAGGAGAGAATGTTTCGCAAGGCACTCGTCGGATTTGTGGTTATCGCGTCAGTCGTCTCGGCGCTCGCGCTGAGCGGCGGTGCGCTCGCCGCCAAGGGCGGCAACTCGGCCAACGCCAAGCTGTGTCAGAAGGGCGGCTGGCAGAACCTGATGGACGCGAACGGTGCGGCGTTCACGAACCAGGACCAGTGCGTCGGCTACGGCGCCGGCGGGGGCGCGATTTACGCGCTCGCACAGATCGAAGTGACGGCGACGGATCCCCAGCCGGCCCCGGACGGGTTCTCGGTCAGCACGAGCGGCTTCGGCCTGGAGCCCACGACGCTCGTCACGACGACCATCCTCAAGAACGACAGCCTGGAGAAGTTCGAGTCGCTGTTCGTCGACGCGAAGGGCGAGGTCAACGGTTCGCCATTCGGCACCTTCGGCCCCTGCGTCAACGGCGACCAGTGGTCTGCCTCGGCGACCGGCACGTCTGCGGACTCGCTGAGCAAGCCGACCGCGCCGGGAATCACGGTGACCTCCAACACCGTGACGCGCAGCGTGAGCTGCCCCTAACCGTCAGCGGCCCTCCCCGTACAGCGCCCGGGCGTTCTCGCGCAGGATCGCCCGGGCGCTGGCGTCTTGGTCCCCGGAAAGCTCCGGCAGCACCTCGGCCAGCGCTTCGCGCCAGCGGCGGGCACCGAGGAAGTACAGCTCCGGAGCCCTCGCCGCGTCCGACGCGTACATGAGCTTCGACAGCGGTGCCAGCTCGAGCGCCTGGCGCACCATCTCGGCGGGCCTCGCGACATGCGGGATCGTCAGCGAGACATCGAGGAAGACGTTGGGGTAGACGTGCGCCAGCCAGCCCGCTTCGCGCACGAACGGGTAGCAGTGGAGGAGAACGAACGGGGTCTCTCGGAAGCGCTCGATCACCGGCTTCAGGAGCGCAGGGTTCGCGGCCGGCAGCAGGAGATCGCCGTCCCCGAAGCCACTGTGCACCTGGAGTGGCAGCGGCTCGGCAGCGTTCGCCTCGAGCGCTTCGTACAGGACGAGATCTACCAGCGGCTTCGCATCGAGGCGTTGACCTGTGGCGGCGAACGCCTCCGACGCCTCGCCATCGGTTGGCCTGGAGACGGCGAGCCCGGTCCGGTACGCGGCGATCGTCTTCAGGCCCACGTAGCCGCGCGATCGCGCGGCCGCGACCTCGTCGCGTAGGCGCTGCTTCAGCGCATCGAGGCCGAGGCCCTCGGCAAGCGCCTCCTCCGCCACCCGCTCGATCCGCATCACCGGCCTCGTCGCGCAGTCCGCGAGCTCGGCCATCTCCTCGAGCGAGAACGCGACATCCGCCGGCGGGAAGCCGTCGTCGAGGTACAGCTCCTCAGTTCCGGTTCCGCGCAGCAGCCGGCCGGCGTATTCCCTCGGCGGCGACGAGATGCGGAATTCGAACACAGCCTCCTCCGACGCTTCGCAGCCGAACTCGTCGGCCAGTTGCTCGATCCCGCGGCGGTACGAGACCGCGGTCGCCACGTGCGGCCACTGGCGCGGGTCCGCGCTCTCCGAGAACAGCCCGCGGAACTCGTCGAGCGTGGCCGGATGCGCTCGCAGGACGCTGTGCGCGTGGTGGTCGACCAGCGGTATCTGACGAAGCGTGTCCAGGAGGGCAACGTCCATCGGATCGCGAGGCTACAGCGCGGCGCTAGCCTGGGCGATCACCGCCGCCTTCCTCTTTCTCGCAGCGTTTCTGGCGACGCTCAGGCCGGCGGGAAGGTCGTTGCCGAAGAAGTCCGACGCCGAACCTTCGAACAAGGTGCCGGCGCACTCTGTCGTCTGCTGGTTCGAGTGCCCATGACCGCCGCCAACCGCGCCTGTCTCACTGTCCACCACGTCACCGGTCGTCTCGTCGGTGATCGTGAAGGTGAACCAGAGCGGGATCCCATGTCCCTGTATGCCGATTATCTGACCTGCTCCGTCGTTGTCGTCCCCCCACGCGACGGAGACCGTGATCGGCTGGTGGAGAACCCGAAACTCGCGAACCGGGCGGGCCGAGAAGCTAGAGCCGAGCCGTCCCCTTGACGGTCGCGGCGTACGCGATGCAGTGACCGAGCACCCGCTTGCGATGGTGGGTGAGGCGCACGGCCATCAACCCTGTCTCAGACGCTAGGGCAAGGCGACCGCGGACGGAATACACCTGCGCGCCGCACCCCGGCGCCTGCGAGATCAGCGACATCGTCCCGCCGGTGAACGTGCCCCGCACGGAATGGCGCGCGCCGGTTGTGCGAGAGGTCACGAGCTGGAACGTCCCGCCCCTGATCGTCGCCCGGCCGTGCTGGATGCGTGTGTGGCGGACGACGGCCGTCCACGCAGTCCTCGAGCTTCCGGCTCCGGCGAAGGTCCCGACCGTCGGCGTCGCCCCGACCTCGACACCGTGCAGCGTGACCGTGCCTGAGGCGGCGAGCGCCGAAGGCGCGCCGAGCGCGGCGAGCAGGAAGGTGACGAAGACGATTCGCATGTCGAGTTCAGACCCTGACGTTCGTCGTCAGGGTAAAGCTGCGAAGCCAACGACGACGAAGGGAGCGACGATGAAGTACCTGCTGCTTGTGTGCTGGGACGGCGAGCGGATGAACGCCCAGACCGAGCCCGACTCGACCGAGACCCAGGATGAGGAAGAGGGCTTTCCTTGGGTCGACGACCTCCAGGCACGAGGGATCTGGCTGACCGGCGATCAGCTGGCGCCGCCGCGCCGCGCTCGCTCAGTCCGGGTCCGCGAGGGGAAGACCATGGTGACGGACGGCCCGTTCGCCGAGACGAAGGAGGCGGTCGGCGGGTTCGACCTGATCGAGTGCGGCAGCTACGACGAGGCCGTCGATATCGCTGCCGCCCACCCGATCGCCCAGATGGGCACGATCGAGGTGCGGCCGCTCTGGGGGAATTGAGAGGGACCGGGCGCTCCGCCCGGCCCCTCACTCTGTTACCTGTGCTTACTTCAGCGGAATCGCCTGGGTGTACGCGTCCTGGTTTGGGGTATTGACGCCGGGCCTGCCGCGGAAGTCGGTCCACATCGGGTGGGCGACCAGGTCGCTGCCCAGGGTGACGCCCGTGTAGTCGCCGATGAATTCGCCCTGCAACACGGTGCCACTCTGGAGGCCTATACCGACGAACTGCACCTGAGGGTTCTGGCTCTCGGTGGTGATGCGCGTCGGATTCGGAAGGTTGTTGGGTAGCCCGGTGGCACTCGTGTACGCGAAGTCGAGATTGATGCCATTCGGGTCGTACGCGCGGGTGTAATAGGACACCACGAAGCGCGCGTTGTAGGCCGCCACGGCCGGGAAGACCTCGTCGGCGCTGGAGCCGATCGTGTACAGCTTCGTCCACGCCGTTCCGTTCGCGGAGGTGGACAGGAGGACGTCGCCGTCGGACTTGATCGATTCGCCGTCGGCAGCGTATTGCCCGTTACGGTCATCTGCCCAGGTCACGTAAAGGCGACCGGTTTTGCTGTCGATGGAGAGTTGCGGATAGCTGTTGATGCGGAAGTTCTCGCCGGTTAGCGCGAGGGTGCCGGTATCTTCATTGAAGGGGAAATCGAAATTCGTGCCGACCACGGTATTCGTGAAGGTCGAGCCGCCGTTGGTCGACTTGGCGACCACGGTGGCGTCGTGGTCGGTCGGCTGATTGCAGGCCAGCGTCTGGCAGATTGACGTCTCGTAGGCGATGTAGAGGTCGCCGTTGCGCCCGACCTTGGGGTTCGAGCCCTGGCTGTAGGGCGTGACGCCGTTGACGAAGGTTCCGTTCACCTCGACGAAGGGCGACCAGGTTGTCCCGCCGTCGGTGGACTTGGAGACGACGATGGGCGACCTGATGAAGTTCCCTGATGAGTCGAAGGCATAGCGCGTCCACGTGACATACACCGCGCCGGAGGCCGGATCGACGGCGATCCATTCCTTGTCGTTGAAGAACGGGGTGGTCACGGGATTGCCACTTGAGTCCACGCCATCCAATTGGACGATGGAAGGGTCGCCCCACGTCAGACCGCCGTCGGTGGACTTGGAGACGACGATGGCACTAGGCAACTGATTCCCGCTGGGGACGCGGCTGAAAGCAATATTGGCGTAGTAGACGGTGTTGTTCGGCCCGAAGGCGACTGCCGGGTCGCCGGCAGCATCCATGGCGGAGAGCGGCCCGGTCGCGCCGGTCGGGAAGTTCAGATGCGGCAGTACGACGTTGGTCCAGGTCGCGCCGCCGTTGGCGCTCGTATATGCCACGGCGGTGCTGTCGTTGCGGTTCTCACGCGTGTTGAAGAGGCGGTAGTCGTTGGCTCCTGCGACCAGGTTCGTTGGGTTGTTCGGGTTGACGTCGATGGTGGTTTCGTTCTGCGCGCTGCTGCAGCCCGTCTGGGACCCGGTCTGCACGACGGCGTCATTGACGATCGCATCCACGTTGGGCGCGGGGTTTGCGTACGGGTTGGGCTGGCCGAGGAAGTCCTGGCAGAGCGCCGAGAGGGTCGGGTCAAGGCTGATGCTGGTGGCGTCGTCGCCCTCCTCGCTGAAAGCAGACAGCAGCGGATTGGAACCGAACGTGGGCGCGACGTGTTTCATCATCGGCCTCGATCTCGGCGTCCCGTTGGCACCCTGAGCCAGCGCTTGCGAGGAGAAAAACAGGGCACTCATTGCAAGCGCCAAAACCGTCATGAGCTTGAACATGGATCTCCTATCTTTGCCGCTCTAAATGGACAACCCCAGAACCGCCCACGGGCGATTCGCCTTTGCCGCGCGAGCATCCTCCCACCTCGTTCCAGAACGGTCAAGCGCGCACGGGACTGCCGGGAGGATCAGTACTTGAGGTACTACGACGACCGTGACGGCCCGAATCGGCGCGGACGAGTGTGCCGTTAGCAGGGGATTCGCCCGCTACTCGGCCGCCCGGCAGACCGGCCCGTATCGTCCTGTTACGCGGCGTTCGTTAGCAGGGCGTTTGCAGAATCAGGCCGGCGCCGACGCCACCGCAGCGCCGCGGTTGGCGCGACCGACGTACAGGAGGAGCCGCTCCTCCCGCTCGGCCATGTAGACAGCATGTCCGATCGCCCGCTCCACCTGCGCGAGCTCCTCCTCACTGAGCAGTGACGACACCGGAACGCGGGTCGCGGCGTTCTCGTCTCGGCCGGGCTCGGGCTCGCGTCGGGCTCGCACCACGGGCGAGCGTAGCGCCAGCCGCGGCTAGGGCCGGCGCGACTTCACGCCAGGTGGTTCAGGTCTATCTCGAAGCCTGCTTGTCGGAGTTCGCGGCCGAGCTCGAACTGCCAGTTACCGTCGAGCTTGATGTAGACGGTGCCGAGGTAGTCGGTCGGAAGCTCCGTGCCGTCGCGGAAGAGGGCAGCGGCGGCGAGCCGCGAAAGCCCGCCGCCGCTGCTAGCAGCGCCGCTAAGGGCAGTTGGATCTACCAGGTGGTCGGCTTTGCGGGTGTGTGGAGCCATACTTGGAAGAAGTTCGACAGGTCCAATCCGGAGATCTGCTCGGGGAAGTCTTGATGCGCCGTACGGACGCCGAGGTGCTCGTCCCACAGGTATTGCGCGAAGCTCGCGAAGCCCTCGTTGAGCCAGATGTGCTTCCACGTGCGGACCGACACGGAGTCGCCGAACCACTGGTGCGCGAGCTCGTGCGCGATCGTGCCGGTACTGCGCACGGCCGAGTACAGTGGCCGTGTCTGCGTCTCGAGCGAGAAGCCGATCGTCTGGTTGTTGTAGGTTGCGTTGTCGGCGATCGCGCCTGTCGAGTCGAACGGATAGGGACCGAACGTCTCGGTCCAGAGGTCGGTCGCCTCCGCCGTCGTGTCGTAGAAGAAGTCCATCGCGGTCGGGTTGCTCTGCTTCAGCACCGGGTCCAACCCGACGGTTTCGGGGATCCCGCCAGGCGTACTGCCGGTTTTGAACTCCCACTGGCCGATCCCCGCGGTCGCCAGGTAGTTCGCCATCGGGTGGGGCTCGTCCCAGACCCAGGTCGACTTGCCGGCCGACTCCTTGTGTGACACGAGCGTTCCGTTGGAGATCACCTCGAGGCCGGACGGGACGGTCACGCGGAACGTCCAGGTGGCCTTGTCGCTTGGATGGTCGTTGAGCCGGATCCAAGTTGAAGTGGCGTTTGGCTCGACTCCCATGAAGGCGCCGTCGTCGGTGTGGATGAAGCCGTATGGCGCGCCGAAGACGATTGGCGAACCGACGATCGTCTCCGGTACCCCGCCGTAGCGAACGTTGACCTTGAACGTCGACCCGGCCGGGATACCCGAGGACGGCGTGCTCACGAGTTCCTGGCCATCACGCGTGAAGGTCGCCGCCTGATCGTTTACCTCTATCCCCTTCACCGTGAGTTGCTGAAGATCAAGGTCGAAGCGTGAGAGATTCTGCGTCGCGCTCCAGTGATCTTGTTCAGAGCGTCGAGGCGGTCCGTGGCAGGGTCGTACGAAAAGCTCAGGTCGTAGTGCTTAACGTCGTAGCCCCCGTTCCCCTCGAGCGGGAAATAGGGGTCGCCGATGCCCGGCGCTCCGGGCGAGAAGCCTTCACCCTGAGCGGCTGCCACGGGAGCCCGCGCCGCCAGGCCCCTCCCGGCGTTCGCGGTCGCCACCCCCACGGAGAGCGAGACAACCATCGCCGCGGCCGCCACTAGCCCGATGTACTTACGCTCCTCGTGTCTGACACGAAGCGGAGCAGGTCGCACCGAACGACGCCGGTCCACCAAGCCACATTCGATTCGGCCCCGACGACGAGGCTGACTCCCGCTACCGCCGGATCATCCTCCCGCCGCCAGCCGAGTTCACTAGGCGGCCGCCCGGTCTAGCCGGTTCGCGGGACAGCCGAAGGAGCCGAGACCACTACGGGCAGGGACTCGTTCATGTGCTGCCGCAACCCTCAGTTGCACGTAGGAAGCCCACATTCGGCTCCTAGGCGGCGACGAAGACGGGGGCCGCCCGGCGGTGGCCCCCGTTCCGCTCTCGACCTGGCTCGACCGCTACCCCAGTTCCATGCCCCGGATCACGGGATGAGCGTCAGGAACTCGCAGCTGTCGGCTGCATCGAAGCCGGAGCCGCCGTTGCACGCGTCGACCCCGTTTCCGCCTGACAGGTTGTCGTTCCCCTCGTTGCCGAAGAGCTCGTCGTTCGTCGACGACGACTGGTCCGGATTGTCGAACGAGCTGATCAGGTCGTCATTGCCTCGTCCGCCGAACACCGTGTCGCCGTCCTCGGCCCCTCGGAGCCTGTCGTTGCCGTCCTCGCCGAAGATCGTGTCGTGCCCCCCGAAGCCGTCGACGAAGTCGTCCCCGGGCCCGGCGTGGACGACGTCGTTGCCGCGGAGTGCGATGATCGTGTCGTCACCGGCGCCCGCGTAGAAGCAGTCGGGCCCGTCGGTCCCGACTAAGAAATCGTCGCCCGGTGTGCCCATGATGACGTTGCAGTCCTGCGCGTGCGACGTCGTGACCGCCGCGGGCACAGCCAGAACGACGAGTGTAATCGCAGCCACCAAGAGACCGACCATCAAGAGCCGGCCATGCAATGAAGACATCCTTTCCCCTCCCACTCGTGACGGATGCAACTTCACTATCCCGCGTTTCTCGCCGGAATGCAAGGCCACGGCCAGGCGCAGGCGGCGC
>Ga0075433_10004825_pt1 | contig 10535 bp, 9 predicted proteins | sample RhiMethybrSRZTD2_FD_75299 | JGI IMG/M metagenome (GOLD analysis project Ga0075433, IMG submission 75299) | Populus rhizosphere microbial communities from Tennessee, USA - Rhizosphere MetaG P. TD hybrid SRZTD2 | ecosystem: Host-associated > Plants > Roots > Rhizosphere > Soil | place: USA... | reverse complement strand
GACCCCTCAACTTCCGCGGCGTGCGCATTGGCGTGCCCATTTGCGAGGATATCTGGCAGGAGGAAATCTGCGAATGCCTGCAGGAGACGGGCGCTGAGCTCTTGATCTCTCCAAACGGCTCGCCCTTCGATTGGACGAAGCCGGACCTGCGCCTGAACGTGGCGGTGGCGCGCGTCACCGAAAACGCCTTGCCCCTCATCTACGTCAACCAGGTCGGCGGTCAGGATGAACTCGTGTTCGATGGCGCCTCCTTCGTCCTCAATGCGGATCGCGGTCTCGCCATGCAGCTGGCGGCCTGGGAGGAGTGCGTCGGCCTGATCACGCTCAATCGCTCGGCACAGGGTTGGATCGCGGAGCGCCAGCCGCTCAGCCTGCTGCCCGAGCACGAGGCGGCCGCCTATCACGCTTGTGTCCTGGGCTTGCGGGACTACGTCGACAAGAACCGCTTCCCCGGCGTGGTCATGGGGCTCTCGGGCGGTGTGGATTCAGCCCTGGTCGCGGCCATGGCGGTCGATGCGCTCGGCGCCCAGCGCGTGCACTGCGTCATGCTGCCCTACCGCTATACGTCCAATGAGAGCCTGTCGGATGCGGCCGCCTGTGCCGAGGCGTTGGGTGTGCGCTATGACACCGTTCCCATTGCGCCGGCCGTCGAGGGGTTCGGGGCGATGTTGGAGGCGCAATTCGCGGGGCGGGCCAAGGATATCACCGAGGAGAATGTGCAGAGCCGGGTGCGCGGCACGACCTTGATGGCGCTGTCCAACAAGCTGGGCTCGCTGGTGCTGACGACCGGCAACAAAAGCGAAATGTCGGTCGGCTACGCCACCCTCTATGGCGATATGAATGGCGGCTTCAATCCGATCAAGGACCTCTATAAGACCGAGGTCTACCGCCTGTGTGCCTGGCGCAATCGGCACCGTCCCAAGGGCGGCAAAGGGCCGGGCGGCCTGGTTATTCCCGAGAATATTCTGGACAAGGCGCCGACGGCGGAGCTGCGCGAGAACCAGAAGGATCAAGATAGCCTTCCCCCCTACGAGGTGTTGGACGACATCTTGGCCTGTCTGGTCGAGCAGGAAATGGGCTTAGCGGAGATCGTCGCCCGGGGGTATGCGCCCGCAATCGTCAAAAAGGTCGAGCACCTTTTATATTTGGCTGAGTATAAACGCCGACAGGCCGCGCCCGGGGTCAAGATTTCCGCGCGCAACTTCGGGCGCGACCGGCGCTATCCGATTACCAATAAGTTTCGCGAAAAACTTGGCGAGAGCTAGTCCAGCAGGCGCAGGACCGCTTAACCGCCCGCCGTAGACGCGCCTATGCGCGGCGAGCGCGACACCATTTTGCGAAGGGCTGGAAACGAGGAAAGATCAGGGCGTCCCGAGGTGCGGGGATTTCGGGACGCCCTAATTTTGATCCGCGGTGCGGGGGTGCGGATCGTCTTCAAAACGAATGAGCGGAAACCATATTCCCAAGATCCGCGAAAAAATTTGCAGCGCTTTTACGATTGGGGGCTGGACCCGGGCGTCCGCTCGCTGGCGGGACCGAGAAATACGGTGCGGATGAACTCCCGGTAGAGCAGAATCTGTCGCGGCAGGATGGTTTTATCGACAAGTACACGCGACATGATGATGCCGCCATCAACCAGCGTGTTGGCCATGTCGGCAAGGTCTTCCAGCGATAGGGCCACTTTGGGTGGATAGCGCCCGGCGATTATTTCCAGGCGGTCGAGAAACAATTTCCGCCAACTGCGTACGCCCGCCTGGGTCAGCGTGCGCACCTCGCCGTCGAACAGGCGATCCTGATAGCAAAAGGAGGCGACCAGACAGCCCGGGTGCGTCGCCGGCAGCTCGGCCATCATTTCGGCGAAGAGCTTCAGGGCGACCAGGAAGCCGTGCAGCGGGTCCTCATTGAGTTCGTCGGCGCGCACGAAAATGTCGTCGAGCACGGCGTCGTTGTGGGCGATGTAACGCAGCATCAAAGCGCGCGCGAGCTCACCCTTATCTCGAAAATGATAGAAAAAGCCGCTTTTGGTGATGCCGGCCCCGACGATCAGTTCTTCGATCGAGGTGGCGGCAAACCCTTTGTCGAGGACGGCGGCTTCGGCGAGCTCCAGGATGCGCTCGCGCGTTTCGTTCGTGCGGGGGGCTGCGGCATCGGCCATGCCACTGTACTAACGGTAGAGTCGCCTAGGGGCAATTAGGGCAAAACCTGGCGAGCGCCGTCGCTGCGCCGGCCTAAGTCTTTGATCTCCTTCATAAAGCATTCGTGACCGGGACTGCACCAGAGGTAGGCTGGGAAGCTCCTGGCTCCGTGCGGCAAGATCCCCGCGCATCGAAGGGGGCCAGCCCCTCAAGCAAAAACCATTGGAGTGAGCCATGAGCCTGCATCGATCCCCGCTGCCGCAAGAGGGCGGGGGCCTGTTCCTGACCGACGGCGGCATCGAAACCACCTTGATCTTCCACGAGGGTTGGGAGCTGCCGCACTTTGCGGCCTTCGACCTTTTGCAGACGGCCGAAGGCACGCGCGCGCTCTATGCCTATTACGCGCGTTACGCCGCCATGGCGCGCGCCAAGGGCCTTGGTTTTGTGCTGGAAAGTCCGACCTGGCGGGCCAGCCGCGACTGGGGCGACAAGCTCGGCTACGGCGCCGCCGCGCTCGCGCAGGTTAACGGCAAGGCCATTCGCTTGCTGGGCGAGCTGCGCGCGGCCTTCGCCAGCGCCGCGAGCGTCATGGTGATCAGCGGCTGCGTCGGGCCAAGGGGCGATGGCTACGATCCGGGCCAGGTGATGGGGGCCGAGGAGGCGAGCGACTACCATGCCCCGCAAATGGCAAGCTTGGCGGCCAACGGCGCCGACCTGGTGACGGCGATGACCATGACGAATGTGCCCGAGGCGATAGGCGTGACACGTGCGGCGGCGGCCTTGGGGCTGCCGGCTGTCATTGCCTTTACGCTTGAGACCGACGGGCGGCTGCCCACCGGGCAGAGCCTGGCTGATGCCATCGAGGAAGTGGACGGGGCGACGGGAGCCGGTCCCCGCTACTACATGATCAACTGCGCCCACCCGACGCATTTTGCCGACGTACTCGAGGCGCAAGCGGGCTGGACCCAGCGCATTGGCGGCTTGCGCGCCAACGCCTCGCGGCGCAGTCACGCTGAGCTCAACGAGGCGCCCGATCTCGACGCAGGCGACCCCTGCGAGCTGGGCGGCCAATACCGCGCGCTGTTGGCCCGGCACCCGCACTTGAAGGTGTTGGGCGGCTGCTGCGGCACGGACCATCGCCATCTCCAGGCGATCTGCGCGGCCTGCGGGCTTGGACCGGCCGAGACCCGCCGGCCGCTGGCGCCGGCCTGAGGCCCAGCGCTGTGCGCATCCGCTGGGGCAGAGACGCCAGGCCTCGTTTTCGGCGAGCGGCGGCGGCTCAGTGGGTGCGTCCGGGCGGCCCGGGGCGTCGGCTCAGGCGCTTGGACAGGAAGGCAACGGGCAGCGCGCATTCGGCGGCGAATACTTTCACCCCACGCGAGACGACGCCGTAGCCGCGCTTTTGAAAAAAGCCAACGGCATTCAAGGTCGTAAAGGAGGTGAGGCGGTCGAAGCCCCAGGCCAGCGCGCGGGTCTCCGCCTCGGCGAGCAGACGGCTGCCGATGCCGAAACCGGGGTGGCGGGCGAACACGAAGCCGATGCGTGCCTGAGTGCCGTCGTCGGCATTGATGCGCCAGGCGGCCGTGCCCAGGAGCTCGCCGCCGAGCCAGGCGGAGAAGATCTCGTTTTCTTCCCGCAGCAGATCCGAATAGGCCGGCGAATTGACGAGCTGCGTGAAGGCCGCGATCTCCCCTTCCGTCAGGGCATCGGCGGTTTCAGCGCGCAGTATGGTTGCGTGCAGGTAACGAACGGCTGGAAAGTCGTCGACCCCCAGCTGTCTGATTTCGATGCCGGCGGGCAAAGGACCGGTAGGACGGCGGTCGAGGCCCGGCATTAGACGCATGAACTCTTGTGCGGCATCTGTTCGGCAACACACCCATTGGGGCGAGGACGCCGTCGAGACCGACCCTAGCGGGGGGTGAGGAGGCGGGCCTCCGACCGGGGCGGCGAGGTCGCCGGCGCGGCATCGGCCTTCTTTTCCCCGGCGCCGGGCGCGGGCACGTATTCGGCTTCCTTGCAGGAGCAGCCCTGCACGAACTCTTTGCGATAACGCCAGGCCGATTTCAAGCTGGTGTAGGGCTGCTGGGTGGTAACCGAGATCGCCTGCTCGACCGCGCCACCGGGGTTTTGATGGTAGTAAAGCTCAGCCGGCGCCGCGCAGCGCGACTGGCAGACCTCCGCATCGCGCTGGAAGTGGTTGGGCAGCGTGGAAAAACTGACCGGGAAGTAATAGCCGTCGCAGAGCCGCACGCACAACGTGCGGTAGGTGGCGAAGGGCAGGTTACCGAACTGGTTGCCCGGGCCGCGCGGAGCGTCGCCCTCATCGGACCACAGGGCGGAAAAGGGGTTGGTGGCCGCATCCCGTCGCCGCGCTTCCTGGGCGTATTGCGGGCCGCAGCCGTTGCGCGCGAGCTCGCGAATAATGTCGTCCTGATAGGAGCGATCGCGCGTGCCGAGGATTTGCCGGCGCTGCCCGTCGAGCTCGGCCAGCCGGCGACGCAGGTTTTCTACCTCGGTATTGAGCTGCACGCAGCGCGGGGTGCGGCGCAGCGTCTTGGAGAACAAGAACTGATCCCAGCAATCGGCCCGGTCGAGCTGGATCTGTGCCGTGGTGAGACTGCGCTCGGTCTGACGCAGGTCGGTTTCGATTTTGGGCAATTGCTCACGGTTTTGCCCGCTGCCTTGGGTCTCGGCGACCAGCCGCTGCTCAAGTTGCTGGCAGATGTTGGTGTTGGCCCCGCGCTGGCCCCAATAGGGCTGGCCGGGAGGGGGCTGGCCCGGCGGATACTGGCCCGGCGGATACTGGCCCGGCGTGCCTGGCGGATAACCGGGTGGGGCTTGCCCCGGCGGGCCCCGGTAAAGCGGCTCGCGCGGGATTGGCCGGGGCTCGGATTGCCCCCCGAACGGCCACCAGTTCCAGCCCTGGGCCAGGGCATCGCCGAGGCCCACGCCCAAGGCGGCGAGGACGGCCAAGCCGACCAGGATCAGGCGCAGGCTGCACAATCTCTGCTTGCCGTTCAGCATTGGAAAATTCCGAAGTCCCCCGCGCGCCCCGGCGCCATCGCAAGCGCCGCTCGACGCCGAATCTGGCGAAACTTCCCCTCCAGGAGATTATGGGAGTGTTGCCCTAGCGGGTCAATGCAGCGCAAATTGGGCGCTGAAGTTGGCTTGACGCTCGCTGGGAAAGCGAGGGATAAGCGGCCCATGCCGACGCTGTCGATACCGGCCGTCAATACTCCGTGCGGCAATATTCCAACGAGCTAGCCACAGGCTGGCGCGCGGCCGCTTCTTTGCCCATCCGTGACAGAGAAAACGCCCCGCCCGGCGGCAAGGGTGAACGATGCTCACACTATACAACACGTTGACGCGGACCAAGGAGCGGTTCGAGCCGATCGATCCGAGCAACGTGCGCATGTATGTGTGCGGGCCCACGGTTTACGACCTCGCCCATATCGGCAACGCCCGCCCGATTATCGTCTTCGACGTGCTGTTTCGGCTGCTGCGTCACCTCTATGGGGCTGGGCAGGTGACCTATGCCCGCAACATCACCGACATCGATGACAAGATCAACGCGCGCGCCGTGGAGCTTTACCCGGATCTGCAACCGACCGAGGCCATCCGCCGGCTGACACAGGAGACGACGGCACAGTTCCACAAGGATGTGGCGGCGCTCGGCGCCCTGCCGCCCAGCGTCGAGCCGCGTGCAACCGATACCATCCCCGAGATGCGCGCCCTGATCGAGGCGCTCGTTGCCCGCGGGCATGCCTACGTGGCCGAGGAGCACGTCCTGTTCGACGTGTCTTCGCTCGGCGAATACGGCCGCTTGGCGAACCGGTCTTTGGCCGAGATGGAGGCGGGTGCCCGCGTCGACGTGGCGCCCTATAAGAAAGGGCCGATGGACTTCGTGCTCTGGAAGCCGTCGCCCCCCGGCGTACCGGGATGGGATTCGCCCAACGGCATCACCAGCAAAGGACGCCCGGGCTGGCACATCGAGTGCTCGGCGATGGCCGACAAGTTTCTCTGGGAGTTGGCCAAGGGCACGCTGAGCCCCAAAGGCCTGGCGCAGCCGCACGTGTTCGACATCCACGGCGGCGGCATCGACCTCGTCTTTCCCCACCACGAAAACGAGATCGCCCAGTCGCGTGGCGGTCATGGCAGTGCCGTGATGGCCAGGGTGTGGATGCACAATGGCTTCCTGCAGGTCGAGGGTGAGAAGATGTCGAAATCGCTCGGCAACTTCATCACCATCCGGGACTTGCTGGACGCGGGATGGGACGGCCGTGTCCTCTATTTTGCGATGCTGAAGACGCACTATCGCCAGCCCATCAACTGGACGCGCAAGGGCATGATCGAGGCCGCCATCGAGCTCGATAGCTTGCGGCAGCACTTGGTCGCGCCGCCCTATGCCGATGAGCAGAGCCAAGAGTTCCTTGCTGCCCTCGCCGACGACCTCAACACGCCCGGTGCGATCGCTGAGCTGCATCGGCTAGCGCGCGCCAGCCACGCCGAAGCGGGCAAGGCGCACGGACAGAACGTCGAGAAAGCGCGGGCGCGCCTTGCCAATGCGCTGAAGCTTATCGGCCTCGACCATCTTGAGGACTTCGATGTGCACAAGGTGCTGGCACAGGTCACGGGCCGGGCCCCCATCGATGCGGATGCCGTGCTGAAACTGGTGGCACAGCGCAACGCCGCCCGCAAAGCCAGGGATTTCCGCCAGGCCGACGCCCTACGCGATCAGCTCTGGGCCATGGGCGTGCAGCTCAAGGACGCCAAGGATCCTGCCAGCGGCGACATTGTCACCACCTGGGAAGTGCGTCTGCCCGATGCCGCCGAGGTCGAGGGCTAAAAGGTTCATGTCTCGGCACCGGCAAGGACGGCGGCGCCACGGGGTTGCCGCGCACGCAAAGGCAAGGTCGAAGCGATGACGGACGATAAAGACATGAGCAACCCAGACGTGCGGCCGCCGTTCTGGCAGCACCGCTACTACTACCTGGCGCTCAAGGTCATCGTCCTTATCGCGGGCGTGCTGATCGCGCTCAAAGTCATTGGCTTGTGGTAGGCGCAAAATGCCCAAAGAGCGGCTTTACCTGTTCGATACAACGCTACGCGACGGGGCGCAAACGACCGGCGTCGACTTTTCGCTCGAAGACAAGCGGCGGATCGTGCGTGCGCTCGATGAATTGGGGATCGATTACATCGAGGGCGGCTATCCCGGCGCCAATCCCACGGATACCCAGCTCTTCAGCAGCGAGCAGAGCCTCGCCTGCGCCACGTTCACCGCCTTCGGCATGACCAAGCGTGCCGGACGGTCGGTCGCCAACGATCCGGGCTTTCAGGCCACGCTCGAGGCCAGGGCCGGTGCCATTTGTCTCGTCGCCAAAGCCTGGGACTATCATGTGCGGGTGGCGCTCGGCATCACTAACGAGGAGAACCTCCAGGGTGTGGCGCAGTCGGTCGAAGCGATCCGGCAAGCTCCGCCGGCGCGCGAGGCCATGATCGATTGTGAGCACTTTTTCGACGGTTACAAAGATAATCGCAGCTATGCCCTCGCCGTCGCCAAGACCGCGCATCGCGCGGGCGCGCGCTGGGTGGTGTTGTGCGACACCAACGGTGGTACCTTGCCGCACGAAATCGCCGAAATCGTTGCCGAGGTCGTGCGCGAAATCCCCGGTGCGCAGGTCGGCATTCATACCCACAACGATACCGAAAACGCCGTCGCAAACGCGCTCGCCGCGGTGCGCGCGGGCGCGCGCCAGATCCAGGGCGCGCTCAACGGCCTGGGCGAGCGGTGCGGTAACGCCAACTTGACCTCGCTGATCCCGACCTTGCTGTTGAAACAGGAATTCGCCGAGCGTTTCCAGATCGGCGTTACGCCCGAGCGCTTGCGCCGACTGACCCAGGTCAGCCGCGTGCTGGACGAAATCTTGAACCGCGCCCCCAACCGGCATGCTCCCTACGTGGGCGAGGCCGCCTTTGCCACCAAGGCGGGCATACACGCCTCGGCGATCCTGAAGGAGCCCGCCACCTATGAGCATGTGCCGCCGGAAAGCGTCGGCAATCGCCGACGCGTGCTGGTGTCGGACCAAGCCGGCAAGTCGAACCTGATCTTCGAGCTTGAGCGTCTCGGCATTCCCATTCCCAGGAGCGACGAGCGGGTCAGCCGCTTGCTGGAGGAAGTCAAAGCCCGCGAGGCGCTCGGCTATGCCTACGAAGCCGCCGAGGCCTCATTCGAGTTGCTGGCACGGCGGCTCCTCGGCGAGGTGCCCCAGTTCTTCACCGTCGACAGCTTTCGGGTGATGGTGGAAAAGCGTCACAACGCGCTGGGACGGCTGGTGACCGTCTCGGAGGCAACGGTCAAAGTCTTCATCGACGGCGGCGAGGAGCCGTTGTGGTCGGTGGCGGAAGGCAACGGCCCGGTGCACGCGCTCGATCAGGCGCTGCGCAAGGATCTTGGCCGTTACCAGAACGTCATCAGGGACGTCGAGCTCGTCGATTACAAGGTGCGCATCCTGACGGGCGGCACCGAGGCCGTCACGCGCGTGCTGGTGGAAAGCCGCGACAAGGGCACGGGCGAGCGCTGGTTTACGGTCGGGGTGTCCTCCAATATCGTCGATGCGAGCTTCGAGGCCCTGATCGATTCCATCACCTATAAGCTGCTGAAAGCCGGTGCCCGCGCTTGAGCGCCTCAGAAGCGAAAGATGCGGCCGCCCCGACCATCCTGGCCGGAACCGTGGCAGGCCTCGCGCACCCTGATATCACTGCCGATGAACTGACAGACGCGCTGCTTTTCGCTCGGGCTATTGCGCATGGCGCTGCCCGACACGCGCATGCCGTAGGTCCGGGCCACCTCGGCCAGGTTTTCATCCTGGCAATAGGGGGTCGCAAGCGGCTGCCCGTTGATGATTTGATAGTTGCCATCGCAGCGGATGCGGGCTTCAGCGGGTGCGGCGGCAAGAAGGACCGCGCCGGCCCCGATCAACAAACCCCGGCAGGATCGACGGTGAGCCATGATGCCTCTTCCCTCCTCGGCTTGGCCCCGCACACCCGCTCCCTCCACCGATATGCGGCGCTCCGAGCCGAAAGGCAAGCGCCAGGATAAGCTTCGCTGCCGGCCTTGGGCGGGATCGTCGGCTGCAAGCGAGCTCGGCCGCAGACTGCTGCCTTTGCGGGGTTGCGCGACGGCCTTGCTAGTTCTCCACCAGTTTCCTGGCGGCGTCGGCAGGCAATAGCTCTCCCCTCAGCACGGCATCGCTGAGGCGATCGAGCCCGCTCTGGCGGCCGCCGCGGATGCGCTCGGCGATGAGGTCGGCGGCGGCCCGCGCGATCAAATAGCGTGCGCGCCGGCGGCGCCGTTCCCGCGCCTCCACGGCGAGCCGTGCCGCGGCGAGTTCGGCCACCCGATCGGCCAAGGCGGCGATCCCGTCGCCGGTGGTGGCAATGGTCTTGAGGACGGTTGCCTTGGACCTGGTGGCCCTTAGTTGCGCGGCCCCGTTCAGTTGGTTGAGCGTGCGCTCGGCGCCCTCCCGGTCGGCTTTATTGACGACCACGACGTCGGCGATCTCGAGCAGGCCGGCTTTCATGGCTTGAATATCATCGCCAAGGCCCGGCGCCATCACCACCACGCGCACGTCGGCGACCTCGGCCACGTCGATCTCGCTCTGCCCGGTGCCCACGGTCTCCAACAGAATGGTGTCCTTTCCCGCCGCGTCAAGGCCATCGATGATGCGCACCGCGGCTGGGCATAGGCCACCCAAATGCCCGCGGCTCGCCAGCGAGCGCATAAAGACGCCGTCATCGTTGAGGGTGGCCGGCATGCGGATACGGTCGCCGAGAATGGCACCCCCGGATACCGGGCTAGACGGGTCGACGGCAATGATGCCGACGCTTTTGCCGGCTTGGCGCAGGTGGGCCGTGTAGGCGTTGACAAGGGTCGACTTGCCCGCACCAGGCGGGCCCGTGAAGCCGACGATGAGGGCGTGACCCAGGTGCGGGTTTAGCTCCTGCATCAGCGCGGGCAGTTCGGGTGACAGGCGCTCCAGCTCGGTGACCACACGCGACGTGGCGCGTCGATCGCCGCTGCGCATGCGCGCAACGAGCTGGGCGAGATCGGGGGGGGCGACGGATTTGCTGGTTTTGGGTTTGGGCGGCATCAGCGCCTGATAGCCGGCCGCGGCCACGGCCGCAATGCGGGCGCTTTCGCCTTCACCCGCTGGCAACGGCAAGCGCTCAGCCCGGTCCCTTATTCTCGTCCTTGCGCTGCGGCCCGCGGCGCTCCTCGCCGGGGCCGGGGCCGCTGCGCGCCGGGGGCAAGGGCCCTGGCGTCGGCGCGCGCAGGTTGGTCGGCGGGGCGACCTGCCCCGTGGCCGGCGGGATCGGCCGGGCCGTGGGTTGGGGCGCGCT